>Ga0163154_10000683_pt1 | contig 52593 bp, 56 predicted proteins | sample OliLakLV19MP9P1_FD_148649 | JGI IMG/M metagenome (GOLD analysis project Ga0163154, IMG submission 148649) | Freshwater microbial mat bacterial communities from Lake Vanda, McMurdo Dry Valleys, Antarctica - Oligotrophic Lake LV.19.MP9.P1 | ecosystem: Environmental > Aquatic > Freshwater > Lake >...
GTACGACCCTGATGACATCGAGTTACTCCTCAAACCAGTCAAGAAAGGTCGTGCCGAAGTCGTATATGGCTCTCGGTTTCTCGGGGCACACACGAATCTTCTCTTTTGGCATCGAGTAGGAAATCACCTTCTCAACTTTGTGGTCAACATTCTGTACAACACCACCCTCTCAGACATGGAGACTTGCTACAAACTCCTCCCTACGAAGCTGCTTAAAAGCCTCAACCTTAAAGCAAACAGCTTTGATCTCGAACCTGAAATCACCTGCAAGGTGCTCAAGCGAGGCATCAAGATCTACGAAGTGCCAATTAGCTACTGCGGGCGCGATTTCAGCGAAGGTAAAAAGATTACCTGGCGAGATGGAATCCACGCCCTCCGCAGCATATTGCTCCTTAGACTCCCTTGACCATATAACTCCCAGATCAGGCCAACCAGGCTGTGGTAGCCTATAACATTGACAAGTCAGCTGCTTTTTGATATAGTATGACCAGTTGAATTGGCATGTCTTCAGCGATGTGGGTATCAAGTACTTACCTCGCTGCCGATATACAGCACTGTGGACCATTACGGTCTAATAGTTCTGTCGGTAGCATCGCTAACTTACTCTCTTTACTTCCAAGTGAAGAGGGAAGCGCACCTTAACAACACACAGAATATAAAATCATTGGACCGATGAGTGGGAAAGTTATGCTTGCCCATTTTTCGGTCCAGTGATTGCTGTAACTAGACCAATCCCTCGATGAAGAGGTGATTCCACAGCATGTTTTCCCTTGGGGTCAAACCCGCCAGTTTCGTCCGATTTACCAAAATGTATCTGTTCGTCTGAAAGGACAAGTGTTCCCGTGTTGAACAATCGTATCCTCCTCATCGTCGTTCTGCTCGTCGCTATGCTCGGCTTCAACGCCGTCGCAAACGCGCAGGACTCCACCCCCGTCACGCCCGCCCTTGGGCAGGTGTGGCACTACAATGGCGCGCAACAGCTTATGGTTCGCTCCGCCACCGTCGTTGGCAACATCGTAGCCCGGCTTCAGCCCGGTTCCGAAGTCACCGTTCTGGAAACGAAAAATGTCGGCGCGGACATCTGGGTTCGCCATAGCGAAGGCTGGTCTGCTTTCAAGTATCAGGGCGCAACGTTATTTACGTTTGTGTCCGCCAGTTCTGGTTCCGCCGGCGCTTCGTATGACAGTGCCGCGCGTGTCGCACGTGTCGTCACCCTCAACAATGGTGGCGATGCTATGGAAGCCAACATGGAAGCCTCAGGCATGACCTTCACCGCCGTTACGCGCGATGCGCGTCAACCGGAGGAAGAGACGCTCATCAACAGCGCCGGTAAATCCATCGTGGTGATTGTGGGATATCAGGTAACAGTGACAAATCTGGTCGTGGCTTTTCCCGCGTGCTTTACCACCGGTAATCTGGTGGCGGGAGTTAGCATCAACTACCAACCGGACCCCAACAATCCGAGTGCAATTTACACCAACAACCGAGTCCCCTACACAGGGACCGCGACAGTATATGTTGATTGCAGCAACTGGGCTGGTGTGCTCAATGCCACCGCCCCCGCAGTTACCGCTACGCCCACCGTCACCCCCAACCCGTCCGCGCAGGGTTGCATGAGTTTTACGCAACTTTCCGCCGCCGGTGAGACCGTATCGCTCTGGTCCCCGGACAATTGCGGGCCCTTGGGCCAGTAGCTCACAACTCGTTCCAGCGAGTTCTCCAGCAAACAGGTGCTTCTGGAAAAAGCTCCTGTATATCTGTGTGTGTGTTAAAAAGACCAGCCCGTCTAGTGAAAAAGTAGCGGGCTGGATTCCTAAGACTCTCATTCAGTTGGGAGGTTTAGGAAGCTGCTCAAGGGAAACTTTGAACAGCCAATATGAAAAGCCAACAAACGCTTAACCAGCTCATTGCCAAGTTCAACCAAGTTGACACTCAGCTTGTTGTCTCTGGTTATCCAGAGCAGTCTGCTCATGCTAAGAATCATGGTATTGCTTGGTATACAAAGCTGACTTTGGAGCCAATTGCTCGCAGATTCGGTCAAAAATTCGTCGTACTCGCTGAAAAAGGTGAAAATAATGCTCCTCAGCTTTTTGCGAAGAACAACATCTTGGTTTTACGTATCTTTGACTCTCACAAGCCTCACCTCTACCCTCAGATTCTGCGTTACTTGCAGAAATTCTCAAAAGTAAAAAGTGTTCATGTGCATAGTGAGTTTGGTATGCGTGGCGGTATCAAACACTTTGGACTTGTCCTACCATTCTTAGCCTTAATCAGAGCCACCGGCCAGAAAGTGACTTTCTTCTCACATAACGTCATCGACAAAATTGAGATGCTTTCTGGTCACTTAAACATCCGTAAAAACTCTTTCCAAGCCAAAGCAATTAACTTTGCCTTAAGCATGTATTACTTTAGTTTGGCCAAGCTGTGTCAAAAAGTGATCGTCTTAGACCAACACTTGGCTGAGCGTTTAACCAAGTTTATTCCAGCTGAAAAGATCCAAGTCTTTCCTATTCCAGTTGACCAGCACAAGAGAATTGGCAGTCGAGAGGCTAAGACTCAACTCGGTATCACCCAAAACAAAAAAGTATTACTTTTCTTCGGATTTGTAACTTGGTACAAGGGTGCCGACTGGTTGATCAAAACTTTTGACACATTAAGTAAAAAACATCCAAACACTCAATTAGTGATTGCTGGTGGACCTTCATACTCTTTAGCAGAGAAAGCGCACTACAAACGTTACTACAATGATCTTTTAGCGATTTCAAAGAAGAACTCTCAAATTCAAATTGCTGGTTTCGTGAACGAGGCTGAGATCGTTACCTACTTCTCTGCAGCCGATTTAGTCATCTTTCCATATCGTGGACTGATGGGTGCATCAGGATGTTTCTCGCACGCACTCACGTACAAGACCCCATTCATGGTGAGTAAAAAAATGTCAGGCATGCTCGACGCTGCTGACATCACAAAGGTGTTTGATAACTCATCAGTAGATGAAGAGCAGGTTACCTTCGCTCACAATCAAAACGGACTCGAGCAAGTTTTGGCTACCATGGAGAATCCACGAACTTTGAAAAAACTCGCTGTCGTTACAAACTCAATTTCTGAACAACGATCTGTTCGTAGAAGTGCGGTCGTTGAGTTTGAAACACTTTACAAGCATACTGAAACTGAGAGTAATACCAGACTGACTTCGGTTGCATTTCAAAAAGCATAACGCATATGAACATTAAAGCAGCGAAGACCAGCTTTTTAAAAAACTTTCAGCCAGCAAGGGGAGTTTTTTTATCAGTGCTCGTTCTTGTGTGTGCAGTTATCTTTTTAACTAATTTTCCTTTCGGAAAATGGTTAACTGGTTGGGATAATCTCCATCCAGAACTTAATGTCTGGCTGAACGTAAAGCGTAGCTTCACTGCGGTTTGGGTTGAGAACCAAGGTGCAGGTCATCTGGGTGGCCATGGCCACGCGGCCAATCTTTTGCATAGTCTTTCCATCGGCTTCTTGTCGTTGTTTTTCCCCCAGGAAAGCTTACGGGCAATCTTTACCTTCTTGATGTTGTTTAGCGGTGGGTTTGGTGTTTTCTTCTTGGCTGAGTACTATCTCGGACTCAAAGAAAAAAACAAAACCTTGATTTATGCATCAGGTTTCTTGACGAGTTTGTTGTACTTACTCAACTTCTCGATGGTCGCGAATTTTTACGTTCAGCTTGAGTCATTTATTATTTTCTATGGCGTTTTACCGTGGACGTTAATCACGCTATTTCATTACTTTGACGTTCCCAATAAGAAAAACTTGACTCGCTTCGGAATCTTGAGTGTATTGTTGTCCGCTACAGGGTTTATTCCGCCATTGTTTGTGGCGTATGGAATTGTGGTGGGCTTCCTGATGCTGTTTTACTGGTTATCCAAAAGAAATGTTCAATCAGCTAAAACCATCGCAGCAGCTGTTGCAGTCATTTTCGTCACGAACGCGTACTGGTTACTACCAACCGCTTACTTTACTGCAACCACGAGTTCAGTCTACTTAAAGTCTCAGAATAACCAACTTTCTACACAAGACTTTAATCTACAAAGTATTTCCTATGGCGGATTCATGGACGTCGTCTTGCTCCGCGGTTTCATGATCGCCTCCATTGATAGTCCTATCCAAGTAGGCCAACCAAGCTTCTACATTATGCAACAGTGGCTTGACCACTCAAACAGTTTCAAGGTGAAGAACATTGGTCTTCTTTTCTTTGCAATCGCTTTAATTGGCATCGTGGCAGGATCTCGAAAAAGAGGTTCCTATCAACACTTCACGATGGCTGCAGTCTATCTCTTTATGTTCGCAGCGTTAGCACAGCGTGTATTCCCGTTCTCTGCTTTTGATGAGCTTCTCAAAGCAATACCTGTGATCAATCAAGCATTTCGAGCTGGATACACGAAACTTTCAGTTCCGCTGGCCTTGGCATTTTGTATATTATTTGGGCAAGGGATGTTGTATCTGTTGCGCTTGTCAGCGAAGCTTTACCAACAAGTCGCCATCTACCCTATCGTTGTCGTTTTCACAGGTCTGATCATCTTTTTTGGTCTCCCTACTTTTCAGGGTCAACTGTTTTACAAACGTGAGAAAGTCAATATTCCTCAGGAATATCTCCAACTTTTCGAGTTCTTCGATCATCAACCAACCTCTCAACGTATTGCCCACCTTCCGGTGCATTGGAACTGGGGTTGGAATATCTATAATTGGGGCTACTCTGGGTCTGGTTTCCTCTGGTATGGCATCGAACAACCAATTATTGATCGTTCGTTTGACGTATGGAGTTCAGCAAACGAATCTTTCTATCACGAGCTCTCAACCACGATTTACTCAATCGGAGATCAACCAACAGAGGAAGACTCAGTTCGAGTGTACAACGTCTTTAAGAAGTACCGTGTAACGTGGATTGTGCTAGATCAAAACTTAATTCTTCCAGGATTTGATTCTAAAGTAATGAAGCTCGAAGAAACGAAGTCTCTCCTCAGTAGCTCGCACGTTAAACTTGTAAAAGAGTTTAACAACATTCTCGTCTACCAAGTGCAAGACTCTCCACTTAGCTTCATCACTGCACCAAGCTCATTTGCTTCCACAACGCCGGTCGTCCCGTACGACAGAGTGGACACTCGCTATCAATCAGGTGATTACTTTGAGGGCGACGCGACAGAAGTTCCTTTCGCGGACGTAACTCAGGCACGTCAACTTTCAGGAGTTTCATTCTCCAACGACATGATGACCATCACTCGTCAGATTACAAAGACCGGAGAGTTGTTAATCCCTTCTTTTTACGCCTCAAATACCCGGGTCCCCGTTATCGTATCGAGTGAAAACGCCGGTCAAAAATTGAAGGTAACGCTTAAGACTATCTTGCCAACCTTTACCGTCGCTAACCAAGTTATCGACCAGAATAGTCAACAATCAATTGAGTTAACGTATCCGAAAGGAAGTAACCCAGTTGGACTGCAAGTTGGCAACAAAGCTTTTGAGCTCAGCGCAGACAACTCAAAGTTAGGAACAATTTTCTTAGACCTCAGTCAACCAGTTCAAGTAAAGGTTTACACCGACAAAGATCAGGAAGAACTGCCACTTGCAGACGTTTTCCGCTTCCAACCCGTCCGCACATGCTGGATGCGACCAGATCAGAAAGTGATCGTAGAAAAAGATCCGATTGAAGATGGATTTACACTTCGTGCCCAAAATGCCTCGGCTTGTGTAAACTACAGACTTGGGCAGTTAGACGCCGGCGACAATAAATCCTTTATCGTCGATTTTGAGTCGAGATCGTCCAACGGCGGTAAACCAGATCTGTGTATTAACAAAGAAGGTGACGATACCCGTTGTTTGAACGAGGATATATATACCTCTACAGTTAGTTCTAACGACTGGGTGAGCTTTCATGCGGTTGTACCCATTGAAGAAGACGGCACCTACTGGATCAATCTGCTAGGACGTACTTCAGATTTAACTTCCGAGAAGCGTGAAACTTCATATCGCAACCTAAAAGTACGAATGGTCAGCGGTGGTCCAACGGCCACTATCTCGGCAAAAGATTGGCCGAAGTCAAACACTGCGTCTGCGCTCCAAGTAAAAGCTCCTACTGAAATTAAAGTCCAGATGCCAACGAGCCTTGGATCACAGTGGTTGCCACAAACTGATACAGGGCCTGTGGGCAACTGTGAGTTCCAACACGCTGGAAGCGTTCAACAAATAGTGAATGGCCAATCCATCACACTATCTGCGACAAATAACGGAGTCGCGTGTAAGAATGCTCCTTTCCCAAATCTCCCCCTCGACCAAGAGTACATTCTTCACTTAAAAGGCCAGCACATTACTGGGAGAGGCTTTAAGTTTTACGTCTTGAATCAGTCAACCCATCGGCAAGATCTTGAATACCTTTTACCAACAAAGGACTTTGACGTGAGTTACAGTTTATTAAGTTGGCCAGATGGTAAGAACAGTGGCTACAGCGTCGGTCTGGAAAGTCGTTCATACGGTCCGATCAGCACGAGCAACCGTCTTGATCAATTGAACATCGTCCCACTTCCACTTTCCCTTCTGAAGGAAATTAAGGTGACTACTCCAAACACTGAAGTACAGATGAGCAATCAAGTGACGATTAAAAAAGTCCAGAAATTTGGCACATTCTTATATATTGTCGACGTCCAAAATGACAAACCTGGTGTCTTTGAACTCTCTCAGGGCTACCACAAAGGTTGGCTGGCTTTTCAAGCAAATAAACCGAGTTTCTTGAAGCATATAATTGTCAACGGTTGGGCAAACGGATGGAAGATTGATGCAGGCAACCACGTCGTAGTCATCATCTTCTGGCCACAATTACTTGGGACTTTCGGCATGTTGTGTTTGGCTGGAGCATTTCTCTTTGCGATTTTCAAACATGGTATGAAGAGAAAATTCAAATCATTTGCCGAGGTCAAAAAATACATTTCTACAGTTCTTGTAGGATACATGCGCTAAGTTCAGTGCATGCGGATAATGAAATTGTTTAGTGATTCAGTCATTGTTCTTACTGTAATTTACTTCTGGACATTGATTCTTCCACACACCGCTTACGCTCAAGTTATCATCAATGAAGTTTTCCCCGCTCCTTCTTCCGGAGACGAGTGGGTTGAAGTAAAAAACATTGCAACTAGTTCAGTAAACCTCACCGGCTGGATAATCGAAGACAACACGGGAGTAGTCTCTACCATCCCATCATTTTCGAATGCCTCTTTCAATGGCGATGGTTTAGCCGTACTTGAAATAAAGAACAGACTGAACAACGCTGGTGATCACGTCACCTTGCGCCGGCCGGATGGTACGATTGCTGACTACTTTGAGTACACCGCTTCAACGACTGATCAAAGTTGGTCACGTGTTAATACAACTGGAGCTGAATTTCTGATGACTGCACCAAGTCGTGGCTCTTCAAACTTCATTCCATCACCTGCTCCGTCTCCATTAACGAGTGCGACGCCATCAGCTACTCCGTCTCTTTTCCCCACCCCATTCACTCCGCCATCGCCACTCCCCTCACCACTTCCAAGCGCATGGATCTCGCCCCTGCCAACCAATTCATCACCAAATCCTTCTCCATCGGTTTCACCACTGGCAAGCTATCCGCTGCAGCTTTCCGAGATCATGTCGTGTCCCCAAACAAGTGAGGCTGAGTGGATTGAGTTCTTCAATCCCAACTCAGTAACGGTCACGATCACTAACTGGAAAGTAAAAGATGCGTCGTCAAACAGCAGATCACTAAACATCAGCATCAATCCACATAGTTTTGCCAGCCAAGATTTGAGTTCAGCAATTTTAAACAATGACGGAGACACGTTCACGATCGTTGATCAAGATGCTAATCCATTAATTTCTATCGAAGTCCCTGCCTGTGAGAAAGGGCAAAGCACTGTTTATTCTGGGGGAAGTTGGCAACAAACACTCTTTCCCACAAAAAACGCGTTCAATGTTTTTCAACCAATCTCAGACCTCAACACTGAAAACGTGAACAGCCCGTCACCACTCACAATAGACAACAGGCCCTTCCAAACTGAGAGCTACCCAAGCACTCGCAGTGGAACATTCACAAATGAAGTCTTTCCCGCCAGTTATCGCTTTGCAGATCAGCAACTTTCCTCCGAAGGTTCAAGCGAGTCAGCATCACCGCAAGCTAGCTCCGCTGCTGAAAGCATCACAGACGCAGCCAGCCAATCAGCTTCAGACGGATCAGTGCTCGGCGATGCTGACCTAGCAACGTCATCTGCCTCGTCAGTTCAGAGCTTCTACACGCAGAAACCTTTTTTAATTGGTCTTTTTATCATCAGCATTCTTGCCCTGAGCATAGGTGGGTATGGCATCTACCAGTGGTATACTGAACTTCATGTCGAATCAGTTTTGGAAGATTTGTAGCGCGTACTTGCCCGTTTTAATTTGGGGTCTCGTCATTTATCTTTTCTCATCACAAACAAGTTTGCCAGGTTTTGACGTGGCACTTTACGACTACATCTTAAAAAAAGCGGCGCACATGACTGTGTATGGAGTGCTTTACTTTTTGCTCTTTCGCGCCATCAATTATGGCAAACCAAAAACCATCGCAAACTGGTGGCTACCACTTTTGATCACGCTAGGCTACGCAATCACCGATGAGTTTCATCAAATCTTTACTCCGAGAAGGCATCCTAGCCCCCTTGATGTTGGTTTTGATATGATGGGCGCAAGTATTGTCTACTTGCGACTCTATAAGTATATCTAAAAGTGATCAAAATCTCTATTTGCAGGATCGAATTGGTGTGGTAGTATCTCCAGTGCGAAAGATCAATCTTTATTCTCATTTGAGAGAGGAGTTATATGACCAAATCCCAACTGATTAACATCATTGCGAAAAAAGCTCATTTAACTAAAAAAGCTTCGGAAGAAGCTATTGAAACATTATTCGAGGAAGTTACTCGATGCTTAAAGAAAGGTGACAAAGTTGTCATCTCTGGCTTTGGCACCTTTTACTTGGGTAAAGTAAAAGACAAGCAAGTCGTTCCTTTCGGCAAAGAAGAACAACGTCAAGTGATCAAAAGTCACAAAGTCGTTAACTTCCGCGTTGGTAAGCCATTAAAACGTATCGTTTGGTAAACAACGATCGTTTTTTTTAAGAAGTAAAGACACCGTGCCTAAAAACACGGTGTTTTTGTTGGTACACTGAAGATGTCACACATATGCGTCGTTACACAGCATTAATCACCCTCTGGTTCATTAAAGCTCTCGAATATAGATCCGAGCTAATTGTTTGGGCGGTGTTAACGCTGTTAAACACGACAGTCCTCTTGGCGATCTGGATCAGCGTTTTTCGTGGAGCAGATACTGTAAACGGTTACCAGATTGGTCAGTTACTTCAGTACTTTTTACTCGCTACGATTATCAATGGCATTACTGCCAGTCACTTTGAAAACTGGCGTTCAAAGGAAGTCCGTGAAGGAAAAATTGACCACTACCTCACTAAACCGATCCCTTATCCTATACAGGTATTGTTGTCAGATATCGGAAATCGTAGCTTTTACATGATGCTGATCATTCCGGTGACACTGGCTGTCTACTTTGTGTTCTCGTTGTTTTATAACTTAGGTGCCATAGTCTGGACGCCTTGGTCTATCGTACAGTTTGTCTTGCTCCTAGCGGTTGGCTACATCATTGAGTTTAGTTTCGCACTGATTGCAGTGTTTTTATCTTTTTGGTTCGAAGGCGCGGAAGGTCTTGAGCACTTTAAGTGGATCTCGATCAGTTTACTCAGCGGCTACATGATTCCGATCGAGTTTATGCCAACCTGGATGCGCTCAGCGGTCGATGCACTGCCGCTAAAGTACATGTATGCGGTTCCGATTCAAGTTATTCAGCAGCGCTTGAGCTTAACAGTGTATGACTTTGTCTACATTCTTTCCTTTCTCGCTGGCTTGATTGCAGTTCAAGTGTGGCTATGGAAAAAAGCGACGATGAGGTACACCTCAGCAGGTTGATGACATGATTAAAACAATAAAAAAATACTGGTTTCTCTTTTGGAAGTTTCGAAGTCTTCGGGCAATGAAACTCCTCGAATATCGAGCCAATTTTTGGTTCTGGGTGACAGTTTCAGTGATGTGGACATTTTTTAACTTCTTTTTCTTTGACTTAATTGTAGGTGCTCGAGGGAACATCGCGGGCTGGAACAGAAACGAAATGTACATTCTGCTCGCTACGTTCACCATGCTGGACGCGTTCACCTGGTCATTTTTCTATCACAACATGCAAGAGTACATTTCATCAATCTTTGACGGGACGATGACGCTGACGTTAACTCGGCCAATTTCTCCACAATTTTTAATATCTGTCCAGGCAAACAGCTACACCAACGTCCCTCGGTTCTTCATTGGACTGGCTATGCTCTTGATTACGATTCATCGAATGCAACTCCAAGTTTCTTTGTTGTCAGCACTGGGATTCATTGCGTTTTGCGGCATTTCGTTACTTTTTGTGTACAGTGCTTGGTTCATCGTGTCGACATTTTCTTTCTGGGTTGATCGTCTAGAAAACATCAACGAACTCGTTCCTTCCACGAGAAGAATCTGGCAAGTTCCTAAAGAAGTGTACACGGGCTTTGTCTCGACTCTTTTTACGGTAGTGCTCCCGTTCGCTCTGGTGGCATCGCTGCCAAGCGAGATTTTGTTAGGGAAAGCCATGATGCATTGGTTGGTATTTTATGCGATTTTCACCTTTGGATTGTTCTATGCATCGACGGTGTTTTTTAAAATCTCAGTCAAAAAATACTCTGGAACAGCGAACTAGGATACAATCACCCGTATGGTCGAGCCAATTATTACTGTTCATCACTTAAAGAGATACTTCAAGGTATACAAAAAAAAAGCTGGTCTACTTGGCTCTGTGCAGTCATTGTGGGACCGGAAGTACCAAGAAGTCCGTGCGGTTGACGACATCTCATTTGAGATTCAACCAGGAGAAATTGTCGGATTTATTGGACAAAACGGTGCGGGTAAAACCACTACCCTCAAAATGCTCTCTGGACTTTTGTACCCAACAGCCGGAGAAGTCTCGGTACTAGGGTTTAATCCGTGGGATCGGAAATCTGAGTTTCAAAAACAGTTTGCACTGGTGATGGGGCAAAAAAACCAGCTATGGTGGGACTTACCAGCCATGGAAAGCTTCCTTCTCAACAAAGCGATCTATGAGGTGCCTGAGCAGCAGTTTAAAAAAACACTCGCAAAGCTGATTGATCTCCTTGAAGTTCAAGATATCGTCAACGTTCAAGTGCGAAAGCTCTCACTAGGTCAGCGAATGAAGTGTGAACTGATTGCAGCGCTGCTTCACAATCCAAAAGTTCTCTTCCTCGATGAGCCGACGATCGGACTTGATGTGGTGATGCAAAAAGTGCTCCGCGACTTTATCAAAGCCTATAATCAGGAGTTCAAAGCAACCATCATCCTGACAAGTCACTACATGGGTGATGTCAAAGAGCTGTGTAAACGAGCAATTGTTATAGATCAAGGCAAAATGATTTTTGATGGAGACCTTCAGGAAATTATTGATCGGTATGCTCGAAATAAGATTTTGAGCCTAGTGCTGAGCGAACCTACAAAACGAGCACAACTGGAAAAGTTTGGTGAAGTGAAAGACTTTGAGTATCCCAAAGCCACACTACTCGTACCTAGAGCAAATGCGCCAAAAATTGCTGGAGAGCTCTTGAATCACTTTGCGATTGCGGACTTGAACATTGAAGAACCGAGCATCGACGCCATCATTCGTGAACTTTTCTTATCTCAATCAGGTAATTAAATGACTAGCACTGCCAATTGGGTTGTATATATTGTGGAGTGCATAGATGGAAGTCTGTATACCGGCTGTACCAATGACCTTCCGTCTAGACTTCTTCGTCACAATGCTGGTACAGGGGCGAAATACACCAGAAGTCGCTGTCCTGTCCGGCTAGTCTACAGTGAGGCTCTAAAAGACCGATCTGAAGCACTCAAACGTGAAGCAGCTATTAAGAAACTGACTCGAACAGACAAACTCCTACTGATTCAGGAACTTAGCCCCAACGAAGCTTACTGTCGCTGTGAGGCACAGAAGTAGTTGGCTGTTGCACCAGTTGCATAGGTACACACACCTGAGACGTTACCGACTGCAGAGGCGTTTCCTTTGCCACCAGTGGCTTCGAGAAGATCACACACACAGTATGCAGTGGTGGTTAGCTTCAGATCGTAGGCACCGCCTTGAGGATCTAAAGGCACTGCTCCGGATGGGAAGTAACTATTGATAACGGAAGCCGTAGCTGGATATAACCCATTACTATTCCCATTGTACTGTTCAAGTGCTTTGGAAATGGCGTCAATGTCTGCTCTTCTTCGTGCGTCACGAGCATTACGCTGCGCGTTACTAAACGCCAAAATACCAGCAGCCATTAAGATGCCGATGATTGCAACAACAACCATTAATTCAATGAGGGTAAAGCCTTTTTGTTTCATTAGAAAATTATACACACTTTAAATTGTTATTACTAATCCTAAAATCACTGACTCAGCGTGAAAAAAATGCTATCATTCGCAGAGAGTGAGCAATGGTCCAACAATTTAGCCAAGTTTGTGAGAGCACTCGAGAAATTAACGAAATACCAACGCTTATCGTTTTGGAGATTGCTTGGTGCGGCGAGCTTTACCACCGGTACCGATTTTACGGGTTTCTTTCATACGGTCATCGCGTGAAAGAAGTCCTGCAGCTTTTAAGGCTGGACGGAAGTCTGGGTTAAGCTTAATCAAAGCACGAGCAATTCCGTGTAAGGAAGCGTCGAGCTGTGCGTTTGTTCCAGAGCCATTTACCTTGACCATCACGGCATACTTGCCTTGAGTGTCAGTCAGCACAAATGGTTGAGTGTAAAGGGTAGGAGCATTGACGATGTTGCCAAAGTAGTCACCAACAACTTTGTTGTTGACGATGTAGTCACCAGCCTCTTTGTAGATACGAACAGTGGCGGTAGCAGTCTTACGACGGCCAACAGCAGAAACGTACTCACCTTTAGGCATAGTTACGTTTGCTGGCAATTTTGGTTTGTCAGCGTGAGCCTGAGTAATCGGCTTCATCTTTTTGACGACTTTTTGAACAACGGTTTTTTTCTTCAGTTTATTTGCCATAGAGACTCTTATTTAGTTTCTACCTGTGCTTGGTGCTTATGTTCTGCATCTGCGTAAATTTTCAAACGGGCCATACGACCAGCTCGCAAAGTGTTCTTTGGAAGCATGTTGTACACAGCCAGTTCAATAATTTTGGTTGGCTTTTTGGCCAGCAACTCATCAAATGTCTGTTCGGTCAAACCACCTGGTAGGCCGGAGTGACGATAGTACATTTTAGTGTTGTTTTTGTTACGAGTAACTTCAATCTCTTTTGCATTGATGACGACGACGAAGTCACCACCATCGACGTTAGAAGTGAAAGTTGGCTTGTTCTTACCCATTAATAGGGTTGCGATTTCAGTAGCAATACGTCCTAAGACTTTGCCTTTGACATCAACAACGTGCCATTCACGTTTCACATCAGCTGGTTTTTGAACGTAAGTTTTCATATCTTTTAGGCAGCTTTCGCAGCTTTCTTGGTACTACGCTTGGCTGCTACTTTTGGAGCATCAGCCTGCTCTACCTTTTCAACTTTTTCAGTTTTCTCGACTTTAGCTGGAGTAGCTTTCACCACTTTTGCTTTTTTCTCTTTGACGATCTCAGGACGGATGTTCTTCAATCCTTTGACTTCTGGTTTCTTGACGAAAGCCAGACGAGCCATTGGAGTGTTGTCGCCACGGCGAGGTCCTAAAGCAGTGATGGTCACGAATCCTGATTTACGGTCAGACATGGCTGGAGCAACGCGCTCAACCAAGGTTGAAACCACGTCACGTTTACCGAATGTTTTGTGCAAAGTTCGACGTGAAGCAACAGTGTTGGTTTGTGCTTGAGAAACCATACGGTCAGCTAAGCGTTTGACAGCTTTGGCTTTGGCCAAAGTGGTCACGATCTCGCCGTGCTCGGTCAGGTTTCGCAGCAAACCACTGAACAATGCCTTGCGGTTATTTGCGTCACGATTGAACTTTTTATCAGCAACTCGATGTCTCATATATTATCCTAAAGTCACACCCTTTTTCTGGAGGGCTTCCTCGATCAGCTCAACACTCTTACCGCCTAAGTTCTTGACTTTGGCGATTACGTCGCGAGGAGCACCTGCTAAGTCACCGACTGTCTTGAATCCACCTTTACGCAGCGCGTTGGCAATGCGAGTTGGGAGATCCAGTTCTTCGACGGTTAAGCGCAGTACTTCCGCTTCCTCTGGGCTCAAGTGAGATTCTTCCATCACTTGTGGCTCAGTGGCTGGGTTAAAGAGCTGATTAAATTGACGAGCTAAAATTTTGGCAGACTGTTGAACAGCTTCGATAGGTTCGATGGTACCGTTGGTTTGAACATCGAGCATAATTCGGTCATAGTCAGTACGGCGTCCAACGCGAGTTGAGTCAACTGAGTAAGAAGCTTTGACCACTGGAGCAAACAACGCATCGACTGGAATTTCTCCAATTAAAACGTCTTTGCGCTCTGTAGCCATTGAGTAACCGACACCTGGCTCGACAGTCATCTCAATTTTGAGCGTTTTGCCTTCAGCTAAAGTGCAGATGTACTGATCTTTGTTTACGACTTCGATGTCTCCATCGCACTCGATATCTCCGGCAGTCACTTCTCGTGAGCCTTTGACGTCGATGCGAATCATTCCAGGAGCATTGGTATCAGATTTAACGCGAACTTCTTTTAAGTTTAAGATCATCTCGACGACATCTTCTTTCAAACCTTCGAGGGTTGAAAATTGATGGTCGATACCAGTGATACGAACCTTAACGATTGCGTGGCCTGGTAATGAACTTAACATGACGCGACGAAGAGAGTTACCAATGGTGTGACCGTAGCCTTGTTCTAAAGGTTCGATGACGATGGTAGCTTTGTTACCTTCGCGGTCTTGTTCCACAACCGTAAAGGTTGGGTTCATTGCCGGGTATTGATCAAAATTTTGGTTCATATGTTCTCCTAGTTTCTCCGCCCCGTGAGGGACTACGTGTCTGGATAATTATTATCTACTATAGTACTCAACGATTAACTGTTCTTCGACTGCTTCGCGGATCTCTGAGCGCTCTGCGTATCGAACTACTTTACCAGCTGCGCCTTTGCGCTCTAACCATGCTGGAACTTGATTGGACTCTTCTTTCAATCTCTCGGCGACAGCTGGGCTGGTGACGAAAGTTGATTTGATCGTGATCACGTCATTGACGTCAACGATGTAAGAAGCGACATTCATTTTTTTGGCATTCACAAGGACGTGGTTGTGAGAAACTAATTGACGAGCGGCTGCTCGAGTTCCAACCCAACCCAATCGGTACACAACGTTATCTAAGCGACGTTCTAAGAGGTTTAACAGAGCTGCACCAGTAGCGGTTGGGTTTTTGGTAGCCAACTCGTAAAGCTTGTGCAAGTGTTTCTCATTGACGCCGTAAATGTACTTCACTTTCTGTTTTTCCTTCAGCTGTGTGCCGTAGTCAGAAAGTTTGCGTTTGTTTTTGGCGCCGTGTTGTCCAGGTCGTGTGTTGATAACACGAGCGACTTTCACTGTGTTGGTTTTCAGACCGAGGTCTTCACCAATTCGGCGTTGTTGTTTGTTTTTTGGTCCTGTGTAGCGTGACATATCGATTACCTGTTGTGCTTCTGTTTGCGTGGTTTAGTACCGTTGTGAGGAACTGGAGTCATATCAGCAATCATTGGCACGTGGATCTTCTGAGCACGAAGCACGCGGAGAGCGGCATCGCGACCTGGACCTGGACCTTTAAGGAACAGCTCCATCTCATGCATTCCATAAGCCTTTGCTTTGTTGATAGCGTTTTCGACGGTCACAGTTGCTGCGTATGGGCTTGATTTGCGTGAACCTGAAAAACCAGATCCGCCTGTTGATGCCCAGCAAACAACGTTTCCTTTTTCATCAGTGATACTGACGATAGTGTTGTTGAAAGTTGCAGTAATGTAGATTCGGCCACGAGGAATCGTGCGAGTGATCTTTGTGACTTTTGCTGTGGAGGGTTTAGAAATTGGACTCATATACGTTATTTCTTCGCGGCGTCTAACTTAGTAGCCATCTCTTTACTAATTGCACCAACTGCCACACGTTTCTTGTTGCGGCGTGTACGTGCATTAGAACGAGTACGTTGACCACGGGTTGGGAGACCCAATTTGTGGCGCATTCCGCGGTATGAACCGATTCGCTTTAAGCGGTCGATGTTGTCACGGATTAAACGACGAAGATTACCCTCGACGTTGTACTTTTCTAATTCACGTTGAATCTTGTTGATTTCCTCACCAGTCAACTCGTTTGCACGTTTGTCTGGATTGACCTGAGTGGTCTTGAGTAACTCTTCTGCGAGTTTTGGGCCGATACCATAAACGTAACGGATGGCGATCCGTACTTTTTTGTTATCTGGAATGTCGATACCTGCGAGACGTGGCATAGCTGCTTATCTTCCTTATTATCCTTGGCGTTGTTTATGCTTAGGGTTTGTGGAGCAAATCACAAACAAAATCCCCTTGCGGCGGATGTGTTTGCAAGTTCGGCACATTTTTTTGACTGAAGTACGTACTTTCATGTTTTTTCTTCCTCAAGAGACAAAGGTGAAATATACCCTATCCTCGAGTATTTGAAAAGGCTTAGTTTGAATGCAAGGCCTTTTGGACTGATCTATAGGTTATTTTACACTTTTTGAGGTCATATTTCGAGACGTAACCCTTGACCATGTCACCAGGCAGAACACGGATTCTGAACAAGCGCATCTTCCCAGCAAGTGTACCAAGTAAGTTTTGACCCACTAATTGAGGCACCGGAGATGATGTGACGTTGACGCGAAACATGGTGTTTGGAAGACACTCTTCCACTACACCTTCGATCTCGAAAGCGTCAACTCGTTTCTCTGTTGCACCACCACGATCTTCTTGGCGCTTAGCCTTGGCGGCACGTTTGTGTTCTTGAACTTTACCCATATATCCTTATTGTATCAAAAAAAGAGCGATAAATCTAGCTTATAGGCCCTATTTTTCGGCCTTTTTGTGTAACTGCGTCCTACTTACACTGACTTGGTTAATATCTCTGGTCCATTTTCGGTCACTAAGACAGTTTCTTCGATCATTCCCCCGAGTGAACCATCCTCTGTTCTGAAGGTCCAACCATCGTCATCTTGAACTAGGTCTGGTAACCCTTGGGTGTACATCACCTCGATTGCAACAGTTTGGCCGTCAAAGAGGACCTGTTTTTTGTCACGTTTTTGGGCGACACATGGAATGTACGGATCAGCGTGAAGCTCTGTCCCAATTCCATGACCTGTTAACTGATACACTGCGCCCAGATTATGGCGTTTCAAGCCTTTTTCCATCTGGAACGAAATATCATACACAGTGTTACCGGCGGTGGCCTCAGCAATGGCTCGATCTAAGGCGTGTTGACCATACTCAATGAACTTCATCTTCTTCTCGTCATCAGGACCACGGTACAGGCAAGCAGTGGTATCAACGTGAAATCCGTCGTAAAGCAGACCAACATCGATTTTGATGACATCACCCGGCTGCACAACCTTATCTTTACGAGGAACGCCATGACACACTTCGTCGTTCTTCATCAGACAAGTTGCCCAGTGGTATCCAGGCACCATCGCAAAGTTTGCTTTGGCGTCCTGAGTTTTGATCAACTCAAAGGCTTTTTGATCAATTTCTAGGAAAGTGACTCCAACTTGAGCAAACTCTGCTAAAGAATCACGCACAAAGGCGAGCCTTCGCCCGCCCTCACGCATTACATTTGCTTTTTTAGTCAAAAAACTGTCCATCACAACTTCCTACTCCAATGCAGACTCAATTTCGGTAAAGACCTGATCTACTTCCAACTCACCGTTGATACGAAGCAGTTGACCACGGTCTCGGTAAAACTCAATGACTGGCTCTGTCAGCTCATGAAAAAGTTCAATCCGCTTTCGGATGGCATGGAGAGTCTCGTCTTGACGATCAGAAACACGACCAGAAATACGCCATAACGCTTCACGATCTGAAACATCGATGAAGATGACTTTATCCACGTGACCTTCAAAAGCTTCTGCCTGTGGAACAGTTCGTGGGAAACCATCGAGAATATACCCACCAGCATATTCAGGTTTCTTTAAATACTCAGTAATAATGTCTAAGGTCAACTTATCCTGAATTAACATACCTGCGTTCAACGTCTCTTTGAGCATACGACCTAAGGGCGTCTTCTCTTTTGACATCTCGCGGAAAATATGTCCTGAGGATAGGTATGGAACTTTGAGTTTCTCAGACAACATGTTGCCCTGAGTGGACTTTCCAGCCCCTTGAATACCAATCAGCACCAATTTCATAGCGCTCCTTGTTTTTTCCTTTGATATTAGATGAACTTGTCGTAGTTTTGGCCAACGAGCATTCCTTCGATTTGTTTCGAGGTCTCAAGCACCACCGAAACGACGATTAACATGCTCGTTCCACCAATCGCCAACGATGGAACTCCAGTAAAGACTTGAGCCAACGAAGGTAAGACAGCAATGAACCCTAAGAAGACCGCGCCCACGAAGGTTATTCTGGTAACTACGAAGTCCAAGAATTTCTTGGTTGGACCACCGGGGCGAATACCAGGAACGAAGGCGCCGCTCTTTTTGAGTTCAGTAGAGATCTCCTCAGTGTTGAAAAAGATCAATGCGGATAAGAAGGTGAAGGCAAAGACGATGATGAAGTAGGTAACCATGTAGACTGGTGAGGTTTCTGCAAACCAGATGATTAAGTTTTGACCAAACTGGGCCACTTGTGAGTTGGCCTGAGTACTGAGGAAGCGCCCGACGAAGGAGGGCGCGAGCATGATCGAGACTGCAAAGATGATTGGTAACACACCAGCCACGTTGATCTTAATTGGGAAGTGGGTTGTTTGACCACCAAAGCTGCGATCGCCACGAGTACGACGGGCATACTGAATCTGCACTTTACGAATCGCTTCATTCATAAACACCATCAAGCTGATGACGAGTAAGAACAAGAGTACGAAGATACCGATCTTAAAGAAGTCTTGAGCAGACGAGACGGAGATGATCTGACTGAAGGCCACTGGAAGTTGTCCCACGATACCAGCAAACAGCACCATCGAGATACCGTTTCCAATACCATACGAAGTCACCAGCTCGCCAAGCCACATCAGTACCATTGCACCGGCAACGAGGGTAAAGATCATGGTAATGAACGTTAAGGGATCATTTGCTGACAGGAGTGATTGAGAACGAAGGAGTGCTAACACCGACACACTTTGAATCACGGCAATTGGCACTGACAAGAAGCGAGTGTATTGATTGATTTTCTCACGTCCAGATTCACCATCTTTTTGCAGTTCTTTAAGCGGTGGGAAAATCATCCCTGCAAGCTGCAGAATGATCGACGCAGTAATGTAGGGGTTGATACCCACAGCCATGACTGAGAAGTTCGATAATGTGCCACCTGAGAACAAATTGAGGACAGATAAGAATTGATTGCCCGCGAAAATTGCTTTGATCTGAGCAACTTCTACACCGGGAACTGGGATGTGTGCTAAAAGACGGAAGACGAAAAAGATGGCTACTGTGAAGAGTAGTTTCTTCTTAACGTCAGCATTACTCAGAATTCGCTGAAATGCTGTTATGTATTGGTTCATTCAGTTGCAGTTGTTGACTCGATAGAGCCACCAGCTTGCTCGATTTGCTTAGCTGCACCAGCTGTAACTGGCAGGCCGCGAACAATAACTTTACGTTCAATCTTACCATTAGCAATGATCTTTGCGCGTTGGAATCTTCCGTGAATGATTTTTTCCAACTTCAAAGCGTCCAAAGTGACTACGTCAGCTTTCATTGTGTTGAGGTGACTGAGCGTCACTTCAGCAGTTGGAGTTAAGACGTTGAAACGATTCTTACCACGTTGCATAGGTAAGCGTTTGATCAATGGGAGTTGACCACCTTCAAACCATGCTGGAGCTTCTCCACTCTTGCGAGCACGTTGGCCTTTGTTACCACGACCGACGGTGTGAGAGCCTTTTCCAGAACCGTAACCACGACCAAGTCGTTTCTTTGGTTTGGTAGTCAATTTTTTGAGGGCGTTAAACAATGACATATTACTTCTTCTCTTCAGTCTTCACTTCAGGCTTTGCTTCTTTGGCTTCTGGTTTAGCTTCTGGTTTAACTTCTGGTTTAACTTCTGATTTAACTTCGGCTTTTGGTTGAGCTGCTTTGGGAGCTACCTTCTTTGGAGCTGCTTTTTGTGAAGCGGCTTTTTGAGCTTTTGCTTCTTGGATCTGCGCTTCAGACTTGGCTGCAGCTTTCTCACTTAACTCACGAAGCACTTTTGCTTCTTCGCGCTCAATCTCGGCAATAGACTTTAATTTAATGCCTTTGATAGAGACGAGCTTCTGAATTTTAATGAGAGCTTCAAATGTAGCATAGACACTGACCGATTGGTTGCTTGATCCCAAGATTTTGGTTGAGATGTCGCGGATACCAGCAGCTTCGACAACGGCACGAACTGGTCCACCAGCGATAACTCCTGAACCTTTTGGAGCTGGCTTCAACATTACTTTACCAGCACCGAGTTTGACGACAACTGAGAAAGGAATGGTTGTACCGTCCAAAGGAACAGTGATCATTTTCTTTTTTGCTTTTTTAACACCCTTGCGGATGGCGGATTGAACGTCATTGGATTTACCCAAACCGACACCGACGCGACCTTTACGATCTCCAACGACCATCAAAATGGAGAAACCCATTTTGTTGCCACCTTTGGTTTTCTTAGAAACGCGAGAAACTTGAACGACTTTTTCGTCAAACTCTTTTGGTTCTTTATCTGCGGCGTTGTAGTTGTTGTTTCTAGCCTTAGCGGCTTTTGGGTCAATCATAGTGAATCTCTTAAACTTCAAATCCTTGTTGTCTGATTACTTCAGCGACTGCTTTGACGCGGCCGTGGTAGCGATAACTACCTCGATCGAAAACCAACTTCGATACTTTAGCGTCTTTCAGTTTTTTTGCTAACTCAGTTGCAGCGGCTTCTGCACGTTGTGTCTTGGTCTCGCCTTTTTTTGCTTTCATCAGACTTGTGTCAGCAGCTGCGAGTGTGCGGCCGGCGGCATCGTCGATAACTTGCAAGTAGGTAGCCTTGTTTGAACGGAAAACGGTCAAACGTGGGCGCTCTGCTGTACCACGTACTTTCATACGGACACGGCGTTCGCGTTTATCAGCTTTGGTCAATAAATGGTTTACTTTTGGCATAGACTTAAATCTTACTTAGTTGCAGTTTTACCGGCCTTACGACGGACGACTTCATCTGCGTATCGAACACCTTTACCCTTATAAGGTTCTGGTGGGCGAATCTTACGAATATTAGCGGCAACTTGACCAACTAATTGTTTGTCGATACTTTCCAAATGAATGGTATCGTTACCCTCAATGATGAACTTGACGCCTTGAACAGGTTCAAAGGTCACTGGGTGAGAAAATCCTAATGACAGTGCAAGTGCTTGACCTTTGGCGGCTACGCGGTAACCAGTTCCAACCAGCTTCAAGGTTTTCTTGTAGCCATCACTGACACCTTCAACTGCGTTCTCGATTAAACTACGAACTAAACCGTGATATGCACGAGTTTGACGTTCTTCATTTGTTCGACTCACTTGAACTTTTCCATCCACGACTTCCATCGTGATTCCTGAGAAGTTCACAACTTTGAGTTCACCTTTAGGTCCCTTAACGACAATTTCTGTAGTTCCAGGAGTAACTGTGACGCCAGCTGGTAGTGTAATCGCTTTTTTTCCAATCCGTGACATACGTTCCTTACCAAATTTGACAGAGGACTTCGCCGCCAACATTTTGTTTGCGAGCGTCTTTGTCAGTCATGATTCCTTTGCTTGTAGAGACGATGGTAATACCATAGCCACCAAGAGCTTTTGGAACTTTAGATGATGTTGAGTAAACACGACAACCTGGTTTTGAGACTCTGCGAACATCGGTGATCGCTGGGATCTTGCCAACATAGCGAAGTTTGAAAACCAAATCAGATTGTGGAACTTTTTGGTCCACCTGATAACTTTCTACGTAGTTGTTTGCCACCAGAATTTTACTGATTTCCTCTTTCATTTTTGAATGAGGCACAATAACACTCTCATGACGAGCCATGAGGGCATTCTTAATTCGGATGATCATGTCTGCAATCGGATCAGTCATATTTACTTGCTTGCTTTCGTTACACCGGATAACTCACCACGAAGCGCCATCTCTCTGAAGCAAAGACGGCAAAGACCAAAGTGGCGAATATAAGCCCGGGGGCGTCCGCATATTTTACACCGGTTATGTACTCTTGTCGAAACTAACTTAAGATGTTTCTCTCCACGAAGAATTAACATCTCTTTGCGAGATGCCAGCTTCTTTGCTTTAGCGATTTGTGATTTCTTCGCCATAGTTTCGTTTCCTTATTTCTTATCTTTAGCAAATGGCATACCGAGAAGCTCTAGCATCCGGCGGGCCGCATTGCTGTCATTAGTTGTCGTAACGATGGTGGCTTGGAGGCCACGTACTGACTCAATGTTATCGTAGTTGATCTCTGGGAAGACGATCTGCTCTTCAAGTCCCAGGTTGTAGTTACCGTTTGCGTCAAATGCGGTACTGGAAATTCCTTGGAAGTCTTTGACACGTGGCAGAGCCAAGCTGATCAATTTATCCAAGAACTCCCACATGTACTCACCACGCAAGGTCACCATAACACCGAGTGGATCACCAGCACGAGTTTTGAAGGTCGCGATGGATTTTTTCGCTCGAGTGATATTTGGTTTCATACCAGTAATCACTTTGAACTGTTCAACGACGTTCTCAATCGCTTTTTCACGATTTTGTTGGTCGGTGATACCCATGTTAACGACGATCTTCTCGATTTTAGGAACAGCAAAGACATTGACGATCTTGAATTCTTTTTTCAAGACTGGAACGATTTCTTGCTGGTATTTGGTTTTCAATCGGTTCATATACTTCGCTTACTTCTTTGGCTTCTCTACTGTTGGAACAGCTTTGCCAGTTTTCTTAAAAACACGCTCTTTGGTACCATCTTTGTTGATTTTGTACCCAACGCGATCTGGTTTGTTTTCATTGTTCAAGATCGCAATCTTTGCAGTTGGCAGCGCACGTGACTGCTCTAATCGTTGGCCAGCTTGACCATTCATTGGCTTCATGTGCTTGATGTAGATGTTGGCATTTTCGACAACAACTTTGTTCGCCTCAGGAATAACACGCAAAATCTTGCCTGTTTTACCTTTATCTTTGCCGGCGGTTACGATGACGTTGTCACCTACTAAGAACTTCATAATACCTCTGGTGCTAAACTAGCGATTTTGTGAAACCCACGCTCTTTGACTTCACGAGCAATTGGTCCGAATACACGGGTGCCAACGGGGGTCTCTTCTTTTCGCGACTGAATTAAGACTGCTGCATTATCATCGAAACGAATGTACTCACCTGAAGGGCGTCGTTTCTCTTTGTGTGTCCGAACGATGACAGCTTTGACTTTGTCACCTTTCTTCACTGTTCCCTTCGCATCTGCGGCGATCACGGAAGCAGTTACCACGTCACCAACGTATCCGTACACGCGGCGTGAACCACCGTGCACTTGAATAACGCGGATGCGCTTGGCTCCACTGTTATCTGCGACTTGTAATACTGTGCGTAACTGAATCATTTAGACCTCAACCTTTGCCGTTACTTTGAATCGTTTTGTGCGACTCATTGGGCGACATTCTTGGATAGTGACTTTGTCACCTTCCTTCACTTCGATACCTTCGATATGACATGCATATTTCTTGGTACTTTTCACGAACTTCTTGTAGAGAGGGTGTTGCCACTTGCGTGTCACTTCAACCGTTACGGTCTTGAGTGTCTTTGCTGATGTAACAATACCTTGCAGTGATTTCATACTAAATTACCATTTCCTTCGCTGTGATGACGGTTTTCACCCGAGCGATATCGTCAGCTAACTTGGAACCCATACGGCGATCGGTTAGTTTCCCAACGCGTTTCTCCATTTGAGCTTTGGCGAATGACATCTCTAACTCAGCCAATTTCTTGTTGAGGTCTTCGACGGTCATGTCGCGTAGTGCTTTAATGTCTTTGTTCTTCATACTTATTTCTCAATGATCGTTGTCGATACAGATAACTTATGTGCAGCTTTACTGAAAGCACTCTTTGCAACATCTGAAGTGACTCCACCGATTTCGAACAGGACCATGCCTGGGCGAACAACAGCGACGTACTCGTGAATGTCACCTTTTCCTGAACCCATTTTGACACCAACTGCCTTTTTGGTAATTGGCTTATCTGGGAACATTCTCATCCAGTACTTACCAACGCGTTTGGTTGCGTAGGTAATTTTCTTACGAGCTGCTTCAATTTGTCGGGAAGAAACCCAACCAGCTGAAGTAGCTTTTAAGCCGAACTCACCGAAGACCACGGTCGTACCACGGGTAACGACACCAGTGCGGCGACCTCGGAATTGTTTGCGGAATTTTGATTTCTTCGGCTGTAACATATATTTTAGTTGATTAACTCACCTTTATAAATCCACACCTTGATGCCTACGTAACCTGAACGAGTGCGGGCTGGCACTTCGAAGTAGTCGATGTTGGCACGAAGAGTCTGGGTTGGAACACTTCCTTCGAAGTATTTCTCTCGGCGTGAGATCTCAGCTCCACCGATACGACCGGCTAAAGCAATCTTGACGCCTTTTGCACCAGCAGCCATGACTTTTTCCATAGCTTGTGAAACAGCTCGGCGGTGAGGGTAGCGTTTGATCAATTGATCAACGATGCGCTCAGCGACTAACTTGGCACTTAAGTCTGGTTTCTTTACTTCTTGAACTCGAATATCAATCTTCACTTTGTCTTTTTTCTGCTTTGAGACGTTTAAGATGCGTTCGATGTCTTTTTTAATGACTTCGAGGTTCGCACCACCTTTACCGATGACCACCCCAGGGCGTCCAACGTGTAAAACAACAGTGATCATTGTTAATGAACGCTCAATACTAATCTGAACGACACCTGCGCCAGTAAGTTTCTTTTCTAAGAACTCACGAAGCTTGTGATCCTCGAGTACTGTATCTGAGTACTGTCGTGGTTCAGCAAACCAAGTAGACTTCCAAGTCAAGAAGCTACCTAATCGAAAGCCAGTTGGGTTAACTTTTTGTCCCATGTGTCCTTTACTCTTCTTTCGTCTTCAAGACGATCGTCACGTGACTCGTTCGTTTAATAATGTTGTGAGCTCGACCTCGACTAACAGCGTTGAAACGCTTGTAGCGTGGGCCTTCGTTCACTAGTACTCGGTCAATGACCAAGTCACTCACCTGAAAGCCATGATTGTTCACGGCATTCGCAACAGCTTGACGTAAGACTTTACCAACTACTTCAGTGGATTTTTTTGAAATCACTGAGAGCTGTGTCATTGCGTCTTCCAAGCTTAAGTCTTTGATCGTGTTTGCCACGAGGCGAACTTTTCTTGGTGACTGTCTGGTATAGGTTTGTGTCGCTTTAATCAACATATATCTCTTTATGTCTTGGTCATGGTTCGTTTCACAACTTTACCGTGGCCTCGGAAGGTACGGGTAGGAGCAAACTCACCAAGCTTATGTCCAACCATTGATTCATTCACGTAAACATCAACAAAGTTCTTTCCTTGGTGCACTGCAAAAGTGTGTCCAACGAAATCCGGAGAGATCACACAAGCGCGGCTCCAAGTTTTGATTTGAGCTTTATCGTTTGTGTTTTTTTGTTTGAGAACCTTGGCCAACAACTTTGGGTCAACGAATGGTCCTTTTTTACTTGATCTCGACATAGGTTACTTATTTGACTCTTCGGTCTTTAATAATGTACTTGTTTGTAGTCTTTTTCTTGTTACGAGTCTTGGTACCGTGTGCGTGCTTACCCCATGGTGTCTTTGGATACTTCATACCAACACCACTACGACCCTCACCGCCTCCGTGTGGGTGGGAGTTTGGATGTTGAGCTGTACCACGAACTGTTGGGCGGATACCCTTCAAACGACTGCGACCGGCTTTACCAAGTTTCTGGTTCTTCCAATCCACATTTCCGACCTGGCCGATTGTAGCGAAACACTCGGCATTTATCAAGCGAACTTCTTTAGATGGTAAGGAAATGGTAACAAAGTTACCTTCTTTGGCTTGGACCATAGCTGCGGTGCCTGCGCCACGAACGAACTGAGCACCTTTTCCAACACGAGTTTCGATGTTGTGAATTGGAACACCAACTGGGATCTCACGAAGTGCCATGGCATTACCTGGCTTCATCTCAAGAGATTTGCCAGCCAGAACGGTTTGGCCAATCTCTAAACCTTCTGGAGCGAGGATGTATCGTTTTTCACCATCTTTGTAGAACAGTAATGCAATGTTCGCGGAACGGTTTGGATCGTACTCAATGCGCTGAACGACAGCTGGAATATCACGTTTGTCACGTTTCCAATCGATCACACGAAGTAACTTCTTGACGCCACCACCACGATGTCGAACGGTGATGTGACCAGATGCACCACGACCTTGGCGCTTTAAGTGGCCACCTGCGAGGAGTGATTTCTCAGGAGCACCGGCGTGTAAGTGTTTGTGACTTACGCGGACGTAGTGTCGGTTGGAGTTGTTGGTTGGTTTCTGCTTAATTAACATAGTGGTTAGGCGTTATCGCCTGTAATATCAAACAAAGCAATAGTCTGGCCTTTAGCCAAGGTCACGATTGCCTTCTTTTTGCGTGGAACTAACGTGGTTGTACGGCGTTTACCAGTGCGGCGCATAGAACGTCCGCGCATGACTGTACTGACACCAGTCACCTTGACACCAAACAGCTCTTCCACAGCCTTGACCACTTGGGTCTTGGTTGCCTGAGGCTGAACTTCAAAGGTGTACGCATTGGTGGTACTCACTAAGAAGAGTGTTTTTTCAGTAATGATTGGTCGTTTTAATACGTGTGCTTGCATAGTTATTTCTTTGCAGCTACTTTCTTAACGGCTGGCTTAGCAGCTTTTGGAGCTTTCGCTTCCTTGACTGGAGCAGCTTTGACAGGCTCAGCTTCAACTGCGGTTTGAGCAGCTGGAGCTTTGGCTTCTGAAGTATCAGCATCTGAGGCCAAACGGGCTTCAAGTGCTTTGATAGAGTCTTTGGTAAAGATAATAGCGTCAGAAGCGGCGATCTCGTATGTGTTCAAACGAGTGGAGTTTCCAACGAATACTCTTGGTAAGTTACGAAGACTTCGGGATACCATTTGTGATGGTTTGTCTAAGACAACTAAGATTCGAGTAGCGTCTGGGAGTAACTTGGCGAGCATTTTTTGTGCTGAAGAAGTCTTTCCATCCAGCTGAGTGATGTCATCACAGATCAGAATACGCTCAGATTGGGCACTTAAGGCTGATTTAAGGGCACTTTGACGTTGAATGGCACTCATCTTCAGGCTCCAGTTTTGAAGACCTGTAGGACCGTGAGTAATGCCTCCACCGACAAAGAGACCTGGAGTACGTGCACCGTGACGTGCGCCACCTGTACCTTTTTGCTTGTACCATTTCTTGTGGGTGCGAGCAATTTCAGAACGAGTCTTAGTTTTACTGGTACCTTGACGTTGATTTGACATGAATACGCGGATAGCTTGGGCGATCAGCTGCTCGTTGATTGGAGCACTGAAGATGCTGTCAGCAACGTTCATGGTGGTGTCTTTACCGATGGTAGAGGCTACACGAAGTTTCATTGTGCTCCTCCGTTTTCAACTTGGGTTGTTTCAGTAGTCATTTCTGGGGTGGCTTCTGGAGTAACAGTTTCTACAACTGCAGCTTGAATACCACTGGCTTTTTCATCGAGCTCAATAGACTTAGTTAAACCAGTCTTAGTGATCTGAACAATGCTTTGCATAGATCCTGGAACTGGACCGCTCAGCCAAACTGTTTGAGTAGCTGAATCAACGTAAACAACGGTCAGACCTAAGACGGTCTGTGTTTCCACACCGTAATGACCTGGCATGCGTTTACCTTTGAAGACACGACCTGGAGTGGTACGTTGACCAATAGAGCCAACAGCACGAGCACGGTCAGATTGACCGTGAGTCTTTTGTTGACCGTGGAAGTTGTGGCGCTTCATAGCACCAGCAAAACCACGACCTTTAGTGATACCTTGAACTTTAACGACATCACCAACAGTGAGGACATCGGTAATGTTGATGGTGTCACCAACTTTGAGTGTTGAATCTTTGGCAGCTTCGACTTTTTTCAGTTTGGTGATACCAACTGAAAAGCCACCCTTCTCTAAGCGAGATCGGAGTGGCTTTGGAACGTTTTTGAGTTTTTTCTTACCGTAACCAATCTCGAATGAGACTGGGGACTGTTCGTCGTTAAGTTCTTGTCCAACGACGACATTATTGACTACACTCAATTGAGTGACAGCCATGCGCTTGCCAAGCTTGGTCCAAGCTTGGGTCATTTTTTGTTTGGTCGCAAAAACTTGAATAATCATATCTGCTCTGTGTAATCTTAGTCTTTTTCAGGACTGTCAGGTTTTTCAACCCGTCAGTGTAGAAATGTGCCATGCACTCTCCTACTACATTTTGATTTGAATTCCGACACCGGCTGGTAGCTCAAGGTGTAAGAGTGAGTCGATCGTCTTGCTGGTTGGGTTCACGATGTCGATCAGACGTTTGTGCGTCTTAATCTGAAAGTGATCTTGAGCATTCTTGTCAGTGTGTGGTGAAGCTAACACAGTAAACCATTTTTTGCTGGTTGGCAAAGGAACTGGTCCAACGATGTTTGCACCTGTAGAAATTGCAGTTTCCAAAATTTTGCGTGCAGCTTCGTCAATGACTCTGTGGTCATAGGCCTTGAGCCGGACACGGATTTTATATTCTGCTGTTTTTTTATCGGTTGCAACTGCCATAGTTGTGAATGTTCTTCTTTTTACTCGACTAGCTCATTTCAAAGACAAAGGTGGATTATACAGAGTGAAGATTGAGAAGTAAAGTGTTTATATTGAGGAGAATCTAATCGGCTCTATTTCGACCCGCTTGGGTTAAATATAGCTTATAGAGGCTTGATAAGGCTAGTACCAATCCCATCAAGAACAAAGCAGCAGAAAGCTGACCGATCCAGCTAATTCCACTCAGGTCAATCAGGTGACGCCAGTAGAGATTGACCTTTTCCAGGTTCAGGACGTACGCAGCACAAGTCAGCAAAAAGATGAGTCGCTTTCTCGAAAGTAAGGCAAATAGCCCCGCAAACAGAATTGCTGGGTGACTGTAGCGCTCATGCATTTGGGTCATAAAGTAGAAAAAACCGAGCGCTTGAAGGTATGCCACTAACGCAAACAACTGCATTACCACAACCTCAGGCAGTTGAGAAAGACGTACTTGAGGAATGTGAAGACGTGAAAACAGCTTATGAAAGTACCCGAAACCAGCCAGGAAACTCACACCCAGCGGCAGGAAAGTCAGCCCAGTGAACAATGCTAAGAGCAGATATCCCCACTCATGAAACGTCAGCAACCCAATCCAAACTTCCCGATCTGAGACAGTCATACTGCCTACTCCTATTAGAGTCCAGAAGTTGTCGGCATTGAAGGTCACCCAAGTGCTCAGAGAAGCGGAGCGCTCGACTACCAGCTCAAGTATCTTGAGCCGATTGCTACCCGTAAATGGCAGCAGGAGCAGTCCTTGGAGCACCACACCGATCCCCAATCCAACTCCAAGTGCCTTTATGAACTTGGACACTCGGTCTGTTTGAGGCTGAAATACGTATAACCAAAGAAAAGCCAGTAATGTAGGCAAGAAGACGACTGCTTGAATCTTTGAGTTCAGCGCCAATACAAAAGCGGTCATCGCGGCCACAGGCTGCTTTCTCATGACAAAAAACCCTGACAGCAAGACGAAAAACGTATACACCCCGTCAAACTGACCCCAGATGAAGGAGTTGTACTGAAAAGCGATGTTCGGAAGGAACAACAGAGCCACTGTTAAGAGTGAGGCTCCGTAACGTTTGGCTACTCTGTACAAAAGCAGCACGGTCAGCGCATCAAAAATCATCGGATAGATCTTGATCAGCTGGAACGACTGATTGAGCGGCCAGCCCATCCAGCCACAAACCACCTGCCAGATCTGAACTGCAAAGACATTCAACGGCATGTAGTTGACTTCAAAGTGTTGGTAAATGTTGGCAAAACCAATAACTCTGATTTTTTCAGCCCAACGAACGTATGAATCCCAGTCAAACGTGGCAAACGGCAAAAAAAGCATCAAGAAACCGTAAAAGCTTACGGCCAAGAGATCCCACTTTCGTTGCTCGTGGTTTTTGGGGCTGTGCACGTACGCTTGTGCCCTCTTCAGAATGTTGATCATGAGTATGCGATTGCTCTAGCATGGCGGAGTATTGGATACTTTGTCAAGCTAAATCTCGAACACATCCAAAAACCCCACCTTGCGGTGGGGTTTCTTGTTTCGATTTCCGAAACTATCATTTGGATCTCAATTACTTGAGAACTTTGGTGATAGCACCAGCTCCGACAGTGTGACCACCTTCGCGGATAGCGAAGCGAACACCTTCTGAGAGAGCAACTGGAACGATCAATTTGACAGTCATCTTAGCGTTGTCGCCAGGCATAACCATCTCTACACCGTCTGGGAGTTTGATCTCACCAGTCACGTCAGTTGTACGGATGTAGAACTGAGGGCGGTATCCAGTGAAGAATGGTTTATGACGACCACCTTCCTCTTTACTCAAAATGTAGACTTCAGCCTCGAACTCAGTGTGAGGGGTTGCTGAACCTGGTTTAGCGAGTACTTGACCGCGCTCCACCTGTTCTTTTTCAATACCGCGAAGCAAGATACCGACGTTGTCGCCAGCTTGACCTTCGTCGAGCATTTTACGGAACATTTCAACACCAGTCACAACTGATTTCTGGGTTGGGCGGATACCGACGATTTCGATTTCCTCACCAACTTTGACTTTACCAGTTTGAATACGACCGGTTACGACAGTTCCACGACCCTTGATAGAGAAGACGTCTTCAACAGGCATTAAGAATGGCTTGTCGAGTTCGCGAACTGGATCTGGGATGAACTCGTCGACAGTTTTCATGAGTTCCATGATGGAATCCATGTACTTTTCGTCGCCTTCGAGAGCTTTCAAACCTGAAGTGCGGACGATTGGAGTGTTGTCTCCATCGAAACCGTACTTTGTTAAGAGCTCACGGACTTCCATTTCCACTAGGTCGAGCAGTTCAGCATCATCGACCATGTCGACTTTGTTGAGGGCAACAACCAATTTTGGAACGTTGACTTGTTTAGCCAAGAGAATGTGCTCACGAGTTTGTGGCATTGGACCGTCAGTTGCAGCGACGACCAAGATAGCACCGTCCATTTGAGCGGCACCGGTAATCATGTTCTTGATGTAGTCAGCGTGGCCTGGAGCATCGATGTGAGCGTAGTGACGTTTTTCAGTTTCGTACTCAATGTGCGAAATGTTGATCGTGACACCACGAGCAGCCTCTTCAGGGGCGTTGTCGATATCCAAGTATGACTTGGCGACATTGATTGGTGATGGAACTCTCTTTGCGAGAGTTGTTGCGATTGCCGCAGTCAAAGTGGTTTTACCGTGGTCGACGTGACCAATGGTACCAATGTTGACGTGTGGCTTATTGCGGACAAATTTGTTGTCGGCCATATGTCTCCTACATGTAGTACTTATTTCTAAATAGAGTACTTACTTAATTAATAACTTTGCGTTGTGCAGTCCTCGATTATATCGTGCTGCGGCGCGTTTGACAAAGCGTTTTTAACGAACGTTAATTCCTTTACGCTCTTCAATGATTTTGGCAGCTACACTTTGTGGTACTTCGTCATAGTGACTTGGTAACAACACAGAAGCGGCTCGGCCTTGGGTCATACTACGAAGGATCGTAACGTACCCTTGCATCTCGGCGAGTGGAACTAATGCTTTAATAATAACGGCTTTACCACGGTTACTTGTACCTTGAATCTGAGCGCGGCGGGCACTTAAGTCACCAATCACGTCTCCCATAAATTCTTCAGGGGTGGTCACTTCGACGGTCATGATTGGCTCGATGATGATTGGGTCAGCTTTCGCGACACCATCACGCATACCAAGTGAACCAGCCATCTTGAATGATAACTCACTAGAGTCAACTTCGTGGTATGAACCGTCGTAAACGGTCACCTTGATGTCAACCATTGGGAAACCAGCGATGAAACCGCGGTCCAGTGATTCTTGAATACCTTTGTCAATTGGGTTGATGAACTCTTTTGGAATTGATCCACCAGTGACTGCGTTGACGAACTCGTATCCTGTACCACGTGGTAATGGTTCAAGCTTCAGGAGTGCATGACCGTATTGTCCACGACCACCTGTTTGCTTGATGTACTTACCTTCACCTTCAGCGTACTGCTTAATGGTTTCACGGTAGGCAACTTGAGGAGCACCAACGTTTGCTTCAACTTTGAACTCACGCTTCATACGATCAACTAAGATTTCGAGGTGAAGCTCACCCATACCGGAGATGATTGTTTGACCGGTGGTTGGATCAGATTTAATGCGGAAGGTTGGATCTTCTTCAGAGAGCTTGTTCAGTGCCAAACCCATTTTTTCCTGGTCTGACTTGGTCTTTGGCTCGATGGCCAAGGACATGACTGGTTCTGCGAAGGAAATACCTTCAAGCATGATTTGGTGGCTTTCGTCACAGAGGGTGTCACCAGTTTTGGTGTCTTTCAAACCGACGATCGCAACGATCTCACCTGACTTTGCTTCTTGAATCTCTTCACGTTGGTTGGCATGCATAAGCAGCAAACGACCAACGCGCTCTTTGTTTTTGCGAGTAGAGTTGAAGGTGTAAGAACCTGATTGAAGCACCCCTGAATAGACACGAACATAGGTCAAACGGCCAACGTGTGGATCTGTTTGAATTTTGAACGCGAGTCCACAGAATGGCTCAGTTGGAACTAATTTACGAACTTCTGCTTCATTGGTCTTTGGATTGATTCCTTCGATCTCACTGATATCAACAGGGGATGGCAAGTACTCGACGACTGCATCCAAAAGTTGTTGAACACCAGTGTTGCGAAGAGAACTTCCACAGAAAATTGGCACCAATTTGTAACCAATGGTTGCTTTGCGAAGCGCTGCTTTGAGGTCATTCACTTCAAGATTTTCACCATTGAGGAACTTCTCCATCAAAGTGTCGTCTAAGGCAGCGATGTTCTCAACCAACTCAGCACGGTACTTTTCAACGTCAGCTTTCATCTCTTCTGGGATATCAACCTCTGTGTACTCGGCACCCAAGTGGGTCTTTTCCCAAATGAAGGCTTTTCTCTCGAGAAGTTGAACGATACCGCGGAATGTGTCTTCTGCACCGATTGGTAAGACCATGATCGCTGGAATGACACCGAACTTGTTGCGGATGTCATCTACAGTCTTCAAGAAGTCAGCACCGATCTTGTCCATCTTGTTGACGAAACAGATACGAGGCACGTTGTACTTGTCAGCTTGGCGCCAGACGGTTTCAGACTGTGATTGCACACCCTCTTCTCCATCAAGCACAGTTACACCACCATCGAGCACACGCAGTGAACGCTCTACTTCAGCAGTGAAGTCAACGTGTCCCGGGGTATCAATGATGTTGAAGCGATACTCTTCTTTTGCTAAGTGAGTATCAAAGTGAGGGGTCCAGAAAGTGGTTGTAGCAGCAGATACGATAGTAATACCACGCTCTTTTTCCTGTTCCATCCAGTCCATTTGGGTTGCACCCTCATGAACTTCACCGATTTTGTAGGTTTTACCGGTGTAGTACAGAATACGTTCAGTAGTTGTGGTTTTACCCGCGTCAATGTGAGCAATAATTCCGATGTTACGAATTCTGTTCAACGGAAGGTTGCGCTCAGTAGTTTTGACGGTTATTTGACCTGCCATAGGATCCTCTAGTGTTACTTAATCTAAGTTGTGCCAATTACTTGGCGTAAATTACCATCTGAAGTGAGCAAATGCTTTGTTCGCGTCAGCCATACGATGCGCTGCATCGCGTTTGCCTACTGCTCCACCAGCATTGTTCAGTGCATCCATCATCTCAGCTGCGAGCTTTTCTGCGAAGGAGTGATATTGCTTATTTGGACGTTTGTTGGCTTCTGTAACTAACCAACGGACTGCCAAAGACATACCTCGGCGGCCACGAATTGGCATAGGTACTTGATATGCAGCACCACCGACACGGCGGGAACGAACTTCCATCTGTGGGGTAATGATGTGAATGACCTCTTCTAAGACGTCGAGTGGCTGCTTGTTCAGTTTCTCGGCGACGAGGTCCATTGCCAAGTACACTTGACGTTGGGCTACTGATTTTTTGCCATCAAACATCACTCTGTTAATGATTCGAGTGACTTTTGGTGATTTGTATTTTAAGTCTGGTTCAACTTCTCTGACTTTTGCGCGTTTGGCTCTCATATGATCCTTTCAAGGGTTAAAGCGAAATTATTTGGATTTTTTGACACCGTATTTACTACGGCTGGTCTTGCGACCGTCAACTCCAGAACAGTCATACTTACCACGGACAATGTGATACTTCACACCTGGAAGGTCTTTAACGCGGCCACCGCGAACTAAGACGATACTGTGTTCAGCAAGGTTGTGGCCTTCACCCATGATGTAGGCGGTCACTTCCATTTTGTTTGACAAACGAACACGAGCAATTTTACGCAAAGCAGAGTTTGGTTTCTTTGGAGTCATTGTTTTGACAACAGTACAGACACCACGTTTCTGTGGGTTTGTGGTTTTGACTGGCTTGCCAGTCTTGTTGTTGTAACTACGACGAAGCGCACCGGCTTTGATGCGTTTTGCTGCACTCTTACGAGTACCTTTGCGGATCAATTGGTTGATCGTTGGCATGTACCTTCTCCTTAATACTGCGCGACTCTCGCCACACAACACACATGATTTGTGTCTAGTTAATGTCGATGTATGAAATAAATACTTGAGGAAAAAAGCAAAAAAGTGCCGATTTCCTTGTATTACTCCCGAGGCTCGGGCGTTTCACAAACGTGAAATCTCTTCACACAAGTTCATGTATTTTATCAGTAGAAGCCGGAAAAAGCAAAAGGGTACTTGAGAAGGCTTCGACGTATTGCTCGACAGGTGTCCTCATGCAATACTCGGCTCATGTTTGCACCTTTTATCGCCCGTATTCATCAGCACTATACGTCACATCTGAGGGAAATTTGGGCGCTAGCTCTTCTTCTATGCTTGGCTGGTGCTTTGCGGTTATCTCGGCTACCAGAGCGGATCACCTGGAACGGTGACACCGCCCGTGACATGGTCGTGGCCAGGCACTTATCGCTGTATAACGAACCTCTACAGCTTGGACACTCGGCTTATGGCTTACGAATTGCTTCGGACAAAAACATTGGCGATCCCTATGGAATGTCTCATTACCCCAGTTACTACTTTCGAGCCATGGCAGTGGTCTGGAGTGTAACTGGCAATGTGCTCAACCTGTCTATCGTCATCGTCATGTTTCACGTACTAGGCTTACTGGTGTTGTATTTGGGACTCCGCCAAGTAGTAGGGTCATTTCCAGCATGGTGCGCGGTAGCGTTGATTTCATTGAGCTTGATGGCCATAGAACATAGCCTGGCGGTGGCAATTCACCCAGCACTGCCATTATTCTATGTAGGTTTGACACTTCTCATCACCGGGTTGAAACAAAAAAAGCTTTGGCTACTCGGCACGGCGGCGCTGTGGTGCGTTTTAGCCACAACGGTACACTACTCGTTTCTGTGGTGTTTCGCCTGGGTCCTAGCCTGCTCTGTGGTCTGGTTAATTCGCCAGAAGCGTCACAAGGCAGCGCTACTTTGGGGTGTCTCGCTTGCCTTGGCTGGAACTGGACTTTTTGTTGCACTTCATCTGGAAGTGATTCGTTTTTATGGTTTTTGGCCTTTTGTTGGTACATTCAGTGGTCAATATACCTCCAGTGTTCGTTCTATTAGACAAGTTCAACTACAGGTTGGCACAGTCATTTTGTATCGCCTGCAAGGAATTTTCTATGCTTGGCTTAGTCCTGTTGTGGCACTATCGGTGGGACTTATTGGAGCGTGTCTCTCGGCTCGCAAAGAAGCAAGAGTATTCATTGGTGGGTTGAGTGCGTTCGCGTTCAGCTTGGTTATCTTGGTAGCAAGTAAATCACTCAATACCTTCCATAACGAACAGGTGCTGTTTTTTGACTACATCTTGATGATATTGATGGGCGTAAGCTTTGGTCTCATCTTTCAGCAAGCCTCGAAGGAAATGAAAGCAGCCCTCGGGATTTTTGCCGCCGTGGTGATCCTCTCAGTCACTGCGTTGGGGTATCAACAAACACCCTATATTTTCTCTCTGCCGATAGAAGCCGCCAAGGCACAAGCTCAAGAGCTGATAGACAGATCACCGTATCCCCTCGAGGATACCGAGTTTTATGTGACCAGTTACTACTCATGGGATTACGAGACGCCTACTGTCGTCTTCTGGCTTGAGGAGTTGAGTGGCAAGAAGTTGATCAGGCTGACTGAAGCCTACAACAACTTGAGCTGGGAAGGCACACCGAAGAAGTACATGGTCGCTTCCTGCCAACGCTTCCCCACTATGCCTGCTATGGAAAATGCCTCCTGTGTAACGTTTTTACAACACTTCACCGAAACAGGAAAATACACTCTAGATAAAGAGCTATTCAGCAATCCAAATTACCGAACATTCCTTTTTTTGGTAAAGTAGCCGATCCTGTAAAGCGTTAATCAACGTTCAAGAGCGCTTTCATCTTCACTTCGAGATCTAAGGCACGCTTCTTGCTCTTGGCGAACAGGACGTACGCCAAACCCGGTTGAACGAGAAGATTTGCAGAGGCAATAACCACGCCCTCTTTGGTCTTCTTGTTGAAGAGCAGTGGCGTTAGTAACTCTTTTATTTCAGCAAATGTGTATTTTCCTGGATTCAGGCGCATATTACTGTTCGAGAGCACAAAACTTTCGGTCAGAAAGTCATCACCAATCAGCTCTTCAGTCATCTCATAGGCATACGTCCCGCCAGTGCGACGGACGTTAGACTCTGAGACATAGATCTCGCCATTCTTGGCGGCGATAAAGTCCACGTCAAAGTATCCACGATACCCAGCCGCTGCGTACTTTTCACCGATAAAAAAGCCAGTATCTATCATCCGCGCTTCCTGACGATCGCTGACCACGTCCTTGTTGATCTCTACTCCACCAAACACACCCTTGTTACTCATCCGCATGCCGCAGAAGTACAAGAACTCAATCTCTCCACTTTTACGAATTTTGAACTCGACGTTTGGGAAACCGCCACCAACGGCGTAGTTCACGTTGACCAAGTCTTCAATCACGATTGGAAATAAATCCCAGTACTTATCTTTTTTGAGATGTTTGCAGATTGCTTGCTCACACTTTATGTAGTCGTTAGGCAGGTCACCCGGTCGAAAAATCAGCACACCAGCGCCTGAGTGGCCCTTATTAGTCTTCAGTACCACACCGCCTTTTTTGACGTATTTATTAGCTGCAATCCGGGCAGCATCATCGATACCGACACAGATCAGTCCATCTGCCACTAAAAAGTCAGGCTCCTCCGCAGCACTCTGTTGACCAAGTTGTCTGATACCAGATTTACTGCCAAAGAAGTTCACAGTCCATGCGTCTTCATTTTCTGGAGACTCTGGGGTGTACACCGTTGCTCCACTCTGGCGAAGTTGATCCACCAACTTTAAGAACTGTGGAGTGGTGGAGTAAGAAATTAACGACAGCTTCTGAACTTCTTTGCCGAGATCTACTAATCTATGAAATACAGAGTGATCAGTCAAGATATCTTCACAAATCTGCCCGGAGTGTTTAGACGGCACTAACACTTCAACATGTTTGACGTTCATCATCTCTTGGAAGTACTGCAAAAAGTCAGCCTGAATAGGTCGTGGACTGACAAACACAAACTCTGTTTCGTATGCCAGCGAAAAAAGTTCACGGTCTACTAGGTTGGCGTTCTCGGTAATCTCGATGTCGCGCTCTTTGACATCGCTCATCGCCGCGATAAATGGCCAGACATCCTCAGACATGTTGAAGATGTACACCATTTTAGATTTCTTCGGGGCGTCGGAGGTAGGCTTATTCTTTGATTGAGAAGGGGCAGTCTCACCATTGATTTGTTTAGACATGTGGGCAGTATATCAAAATCGATGCTCAGCAACACCCCAAGTAAGTTTGGAAACGTGATCCAAAAAGGCCAAGCAGTGCTGCTTGGCCTTTTTCTGTTTCAGTTTCAACTGTACCTCTTTGCTTTAGACATCGAGTGAAGCGCGCTCTGGTGAGGTTGGAATCAAACGTCCAATGATGACGTTCTCTTTCAAGCCTTCCAGGTCGTCGATTGCACCGTTGATGGCAGCATCGGTCAAGATGTTCTTAGTGTGCTGGAATGATGCAGCTGACAACCATGAACTGGTGAAGAGAGATGAACGGGTAATACCCAAGATCATCACCTTCGCAGTTGCTGGTTCTCCACCTGCAGCCATGACATTGTCGTTGGCTTTCACAAACTTGGCACGCTCTAAGACTTCTCCTGTTAAGTAGCCAGTGTCTCCTGGTGTTTCGATTTGGACTTTGTCACTCATCTTACGAACAATCACTTCGAAGTGTTTGTCGTGAATTGGAATACCCTGTGACTCGTAGACCTTTTGGATCTGCTCGATCGAGTATTCTTGAGCGGCTAGCATTCCTCGAACTTGAAGAATCTCGCGGACATCTAAGCTTCCTTGAGTCATCTGTGTACCGGTGTGGACTAAGTCCCCTTCGGCAACTAACAGACCCAGAGATCGTGGAACAACGTAGACACGTTCTTCAACTGGCTGTGATGTGGTACGGATGGTGATCGTGTTGGACAGTTCACCTTCTTCGATACTGACTTTTCCGGAGATCTCAGCCATAGGAGCTGGAGCTTTTGGAATACGAGCTTCGAAGAGTTCTTCCACACGTGGCAGACCTTGAGTCACGTCGAGACCGACGATACCTCCAGAGTGTTTCACACGCATGGTGAGCTGTGTTCCTGGTTCACCGATAGACTGAGCAGCGATGACGCCCACTGGGACGCCGATCTCGACCATGTTGCGGGTTGAGAAGTCCCAACCGTAACATGCAGCACAGATACCTTTTGGTGATTTACAGGTCAACGCAGATCGGACGATCACAGATGGAACATCTGAATCAGCAAGACTCTTGGCAACGTCATCACTGATCATTTGACCAGCACTGACGAGTGTCACGTTTCCAACGACAACGTCTTTGACTGCTTGACGACCAACCAAACGGTTGCCGAATGAAGCAGCACGTGGCTGTCGGTGGATTTCCAGACCTTTTTCGGTCTGACAGTCTGCCATACGGATGATCACATCATGAGAGACGTCGACCAAACGGCGAGTCAGGTAACCAGCGTCAGCTGTTTTCAGCGCTGAGTCAGTCAAACCTTTACGTGATCCACGGGAAGAGGTTACGTACTCGAAGATCGTAAGACCTTGTCGGAAGTTTGACTTGGTTGGCATTTCGACGATCTTACCCAATGGGTCGACGACGAGTCCACGCATAGCAGCCAGCTGTTTGACCTGATCTTTGGAAGCACGAGTACCTCCAGAGTTAATCATGACTTTGACCGCGTTATCTTCTGGATATGAGTCCCATGTCTTCTCGGCGACGTCATCAGTTGTTTCCATCCAAATTTGGAAGGTTAAACGGCGACGTTCGTCTTGAGTGACCATACCATCTAGGTAACTCTGCTGAACTTCTTCAGCTTTCTTGTTGGCGATCTCGATAATGCCATCTTTTTCTGGGATCATCTTACAGTCACTGACAGAGACAGACAGACCAGAGATGGTTGCTGACTCAAAGCCACTGTTCTTGATGTCGTCAATGAGTTGACGGACACGCTCTTGATCTTCAGAGTGGATTGCACTGGTGACCAGCTCTTTGATTTTCTTGGCAGTAATCGGTTCGTTCACGTAACGCAGTGATTCTGGTAAGAGATCATTGAACTCAATACGACCAACGGTTGTCTCGACGATTTCAGCTCGGCCAGTAGGAAGCATCAAGCGAACCTTCACCAATTGGCGAAGACCAACTTGTCCAGCCTGGAAGGCGTGGATCACTTCATCCTGAGATGAGAAGATCGTAGGTAACTTCGCTGCGTTCAAGTCAACTGATGTCTGGTAGTACGCGCCCATTGCCATTTCCTTGTTAGGAACGGTAATTGGATCACCATTAGCTGGCTTCAAGAGGTTTCGTGAAGACAACATTAAGGTACGTGCTTCTTCCATGGCTTCATCAGTCAATGGAACGTGAACGGCCATCTGGTCTCCGTCGAAGTCAGCGTTGTATCCAGAACAGACACATGGGTGAAGTCGGATCGCTTTTCCTTCAATCAAGATTGGGAAGAACGCTTGCATACCAAGTTTGTGCAAGGTAGGCGCACGGTTCAAGATGACTGGATGGTTGTCGATGACTTTTTCCAAGATGTCGTAGACTTCTGGCTCGCGACGTTCAATCAAGTGTTTAGCTGATTTGACGTTAGGAGCAATACCTTGAAGGATCAATTGATGAAGCACGTGTGGCTTGAACATCTCAAGAGCCATGTCTTTTGGCAGACCACATTGGTCAAGGCGAAGTTCTGGTCCAACAACGATAACTGAACGACCGGAATAGTCGACACGTTTACCCAGCAAGTTTTGACGGAAACGACCTTGCTTACCACGAAGCATCTCTGACAGAGAGCGAAGTGGTTTGCGGTTGGAACGTCGTTTTGCTTGGCGTGCTTGACTTGAGTCAATCAGAGAGTCAACGGCTTCTTGAAGCATACGCTTCTCATTGCGCAAAATGATTTCTGGAGCACCAAGGTCAATCAAGTGTTTCAACCGGTTGTTGCGGTTGATGACGCGACGGTAGAGGTCGTTCAAGTCTGAAGTGGCAAAGCGACCACCTGAGAGCTGCACCATAGGGCGAAGGTCAGGAGGAAGAACTGGAAGTGTGGTCCAGAACATCCATGATGGATCGATTTTTGCTTTGAGTAAGCCTTCAGCAACACGAAGTCGCTTGGTAGCCTTGAGTTTCTTTGCACCTTTGGTCTCTTCGACTTCAGTACGCAGTTTCTCGACGAGATCATTGAGATCAACATCTTTGACCAAAGACATGATGCTTTCAGCACCCATACCGACTTCAAGATGGTCAACAGCGTTGTACTCATCAAGCTTCAGGTATTCGTCTTCACTCAGAATTGCACCCTTGCGGATACGCTTCAACATTGCCTTGAGCGTCTTGTAGACTTCCTCTGTTTGAGCCAGCTCGGTTTCGAGTTGGTCCTTGAGGTTAGCTAAGTTCTGCTTGGCTTTGAGAGTTAACTCGTTGACACGAAGTTCCAGTGTTTCAGCACTCTTGACCTTGGTTTTGAGAGCTTCTTTGGCTTCTTCGAGATCAGTTTTGATCTTTTCACCATCTTCATTGGCCTTGGCACGAAGCTCATCTTGAGCGACAACCATCTCTTGATCTAAACGTTCGATGATCTCAATTTTGAGATCGCCATCAACAGCTAAAACCACATACTGTGAAAAGTAGATGATCGAAGCCAAGTTGCGTGGAGAAATATCCAGCAGAAGTGACAGTTTAGAAGGAGCTCCTTTGAAGAACCAGATGTGAGCAATTGGAGTTGCTAAGCCGATGTGTCCCATACGCTCACGACGAACGCGAGCTTGAGTGACTTCGACACCACATTTGTCACAAATGATACCTTTATAGCGAATACGCTTGTATTTGCCACAGTAACATTCATAGTCCTTCATCGGTCCGAAGATTTTCTCGTCAAAGAGACCATCTTTCTCGGCGCGAAGTGAACGATAGTTAATCGTTTCAGGCTTCTTCACTTCACCGTACGACCACGATTTGATCGTGTCCGGGGCGGCAATGCGAATTTGGAGTGCGGAAAAATCTACGATCTGTTTCATAGGGCTCCTTCTTCGACTTTTTCAAGGTCTTCAGCGCCAGGTTCGAGATCATCTGGCAGTTCTGTTTCTTCAATTTCAGCAGTATCACTGATCTCAGCAGCCTCTGCGTCTTCGGCGTCAACAATTTGCGCATCTTCGTCAGCAACCACGGTTGCTCCGAGTTCCTCAGCCATTTCACTGGCCATGGCGGCGACGTCTTTGTCAACTTCTTCGATGGTTTCGACTTCTTCAGTTCCCATTGGGACGATATCAAGACCAAGTGACTTCACTTCACAGAGGAAGACTCGGAATGACTCGGTCACCGTTGGATCTGGGATCTCAGTACCCTTAACGATCGCTTCGAAGGTCTTTGCACGGCCAACCACGTCGTCAGACTTGATTGTCAGCATTTCTTGCAGCAAGTGAGCTGCGCGATGTGCTTCAAGTGCCCAGACTTCCATTTCTCCAAGACGCTGTCCACCCATTTGAGCTTTACCACCCAGAGGTTGTTGCGTGACTAAGGAGTAAGGTCCAGTTGAACGAGCATGAGTCTTGTCTTCTACCATGTGGATCAGTTTCAAGATGTACCCGATACCAACCACAGTGTCTTCACCGAATCTCTCACCTGTGCGACCATCGATCAAGCGAACCTTACCAGATGTTGGTAAGCCTGCTTCACCAAGTTCAATCCAGATTTTGTCTTCGTCCATCTTTTCGAACGCTGGAATGGCGACGTTGTAGCCAAGTTTCTGTGCAGCCCAACCCAAATGGGATTCGAGCAGCTGTCCAAGGTTCATACGAGCCAAGACTGACAGAGGTGAAATGATAATGTCGACTGCGGTACCGTCTTCCAAGTGAGGCATGTCTGCGACAGGCACAATCTTGGAAATGACACCTTTGTTTCCGTGGCGTCCGGCAACCTTGTCACCAACAGTGATCTTACGAACCTGAGCAACCTTGACGGTTACTTCTTTGATGGTTCCTGGATCAAGTTCGTCACCGAGGTCTCGGTCAAGAATCGCCACATCGATCACGACACCACTCTCACCGTGAGGCATACGGAGTGAAGTGTCACGAACTTCGCGAGACTTCTCACCGAAAATGGCGCGGAGCAGTCGTTCTTCTGGAGTTAGTTCGGTCTCGCCTTTTGGAGCGATTTTACCGACCAAGATATCACCAGAGGAAACTACTGACCCGATGCGAATGATACCGTCTGGGGTTAAGTTACCCAGGTAGGTTTCAGACACATTTGGAATGTCGTTGGTCAACTCTTCAGGTCCTAACTTGGTGTCCATGACTGTTGCTCGGTACTCACTGATGTGAATAGAGGTCAACAGATCTTTACGAACCACTGCGTCAGAGATGACGATAGCGTCTTCGTAACCCAAACCTTCAAATGAGGCGTAGGCGATCAAGAGGTTTGAACCAAGAGCAAGCTCTCCATTGTCGGTAGCTGGACCGTCAAGAATAGTCTCGCCGCGTTCCACTTTTTGACCTGCTTCAACCACTGGGTTTTGAGAGTAACACGTACTTTGAGAAGTTCGGAAGAATTTCTCGACGACGTAGGTCTCTGTACCAGCGTGAGTGTCTATGACGATCTTTTCGTTCTCAGCAGTTGCTGCGGTCATCTTGGCGTGGTCTTTTTCTTTCTTGTCGATCTCGATCACGATTTTGTTGGCATCAACATACTTGACGATACCAGCATGACGAGCAGCCACGGTCCGGTTCATAGCAGAAGCCACTGCGGACTCCATACCAGTTCCGACTACAGGTGCTTGAGGTCGAAGCAAAGGAACTGCCTGACACTGCATGTGTGTACCCATCAGGGCACGGTTGGCTTCGTCGTGAGCAATAAACGGAATCAATGAAGCAGAAGTACCGATAACTTGGCGTGGAATCACGTCAATGTACTGTACTTGTTCCACTGGACCTTCACTAAAGTCATTCATGTGACGAATAGGCACCCATTCTTGAGTGATCTGATTCTTGTCACTGGTTTCGACACCAGCATGAGTGATGTGTGCGTCTTCTTCGTCATCTGCGGACAGGTAAACGATTTCGTCGTTGATCATCATCTTGCCGTCTTTGTTGGTAACGGTGCGATATGGAGCTTCTAAGAAACCGAAGTCATTGACACGTGCGTAAAGAGCCAAGTACGTCACCAAACCGATGTTTGGACCTTCTGGAGAACGGACCGGGTCAATACGTGAGTACTGTGAGGCGTTAATGTCACGCATAGAGAATGACGCGCGCTCACGAGTCACACCACCACTACCCATCACAGAAAGACGACGTAAGTTGTCGATTTCAGCCAGAGGGTTGGTCTGGTCAAGAATGGTAGATAAGCGGTTTCGACGGAAGAACTCAGAGATGGTGGCGATCAGCGGACGAGCATTGACTAAGGCTGCTGGAGTTAACAACTCATCAGTTTTTGTCAAAGACATTTTTTCGCGGATAGAACGCTCTAAGCGGATAAGACCGATGCGGAAAGCATTGGCTTGAACGAGCTCACCAACTCGGCGAACACGACGGTTACTCAAGTGGTCGATGTCGTCAACTTTACCTTTGCCATTTTGCAAAGTAATCAAGTAACGGACCGCAGCTACAACATCTTGTGGGGACAAGACTGTGGTGTCGAGTGGAGTGTTTGTTTTCAAACGGCGGTTGAGTTTGTAACGACCAACGATGCCTAAGTCATAACGGCGGCCATCGAAGAACATCTGGTGAAGCAACTGTTTGGCGTTTTCCAAAACAGCTGGCTCTCCTGGACGCATCTTTTCGTAGAGCTCAATCAAGGCTTCTGCCTGACTGGCAGTCATGTCTTTTTGAAGAGTGGCTTTAATGTAATCAGTACTATCTTTGGTTTCGAGATCAGCGAAGAGGTTCAAAATTTCTTCGTTGGTGCCGTAACCCATTGCACGGAGAAGCACGGTGACTGGCATCTTGCGACGGCGGTCTACCTTCACAGTGATGACATCTCGCTTACCGACATTGATTTCGATCCATGAGCCACGAAGTGGTCGCAGTTCTGCTTGGTAAAGCATCTTGCCAATGGATGGCTCCATGTCTCCAGAGAAGAAGATACCTGGTGAACGAACCAACTGGGTCACCACGGCACGCTCAATACCATTAATGATAAAGGTACCTGCGTCAGTCATACGTGGGATGTCACCCAAGAAGACTTCTTGTGTCTGCTCTTCGCCGGTACGCTTGTTTGTCAGCGTAGCTCCAACGCGAAGTGGCATGTCAAAAGTGACAGCCTTGCGTTTTGCTTGAGATGGGGTGTACTTGGATTTGCCGAAGTGGTATTCACCAAACTTCAGACTCCAGTTTTTACCGGTAAAGTCCTCAATACCTTTTTCGGCATTGATTTCATCTAACGACTCACGAATACCAGTGGCCAAGAACTCTTGGTAACTCTCACGTTGGACTTTGGTTAAGTCTAACTCTGGGAGAGTGACACCGGTTCGACCCCAATATTGTCGGGTTCGCTTTGATGAGGATTTAGCAATGTGCGGCATGCAAGCTCCTTCCGTCTACACGGTGTAATCTTAAAATCGCTGTGTTAAACCAAAAAAAGGCTGACCTCTTCGAGGGCATCCTAGTATCGGACTTCTTTTGGTTACGAAAAAAATGTATTTAACAAGCCAGCTCTCTTGTTTCGCCAACAACGCTCTGTTTTCAGAGTAAGTTATTGTAACACCTTCGAAATCATTTGCAAGGGATATCAGATATTCTCTTACAACGACACGAAGCAAACCCGGTATATACTATGCACTCACTTTCGTTGCTGCCGCTCAGCCGTAATGGCACACGAGCACCAACAGCGACGAGAGTGAAATCCAAGAGTGAGGCCGTTCGCTATCTAAGGAGAAGCGATCTTGGCAGAGTTAGTGAGAGTCAGTCAGCCCGATAACAAGGGTGTTCGGAAAGGGTGGCTTCAGAATGTCGAAGTCACGTTCGGAAAGGTTCCAGAGGCGCCGGCCTGGCGCACTGGGCCACAGCAAGAGTACCACTCGCAGAAGTGCTGGTGGGTCAAACGAGAAGACGAACGGAACTCCGTCTACGTCTTCGCAAAAGAGCCAAAGCAGGGCTCAGAGCTAGACTTCAGGAGCTGCGTGGCAAAACACGCAGTCTCAGACCTCGCGCTCTAGGTACGCGACCCAACCGTCAATTTAGCAGCTCGAACATTAAACCACTCGAACGCCTCACACTCCTTGGAAGAGACCCTCGCTGCAACATGCACGAGGGTTTTTTATTGCCAGAACGAGTTACACCCTATGACTGCAGTTTGGGAAACTGACTGAGTAGCGCATCGAGATCCTCTTGGGTTGCTTCGTCCTTCAGCTGCTTAAAGCGCGCTGAGATCTCACCAGAGATGGCTTGCCTTTGGTCAAGAAGTGCTTTACCTTCTCGAGCGTCTTGAAGTGCATCCATGATTTCATCCGCCAGATCTTGAAGATGATACAGATCGATTTTTTCGTCTGACCTGCTAATTGCCTGATGGACACACTCAATCGCCTCTTCATAACGTTCCAGATCACTCAAGGTTGACGCTTTACTCTCCAAAATCATCCCAATCGCGGTGTCTGGATCCTTCACTAGGCTCATGGCTTGGTCGTAGAGAGCCAGCGCTTGAGGAAATTTCTTAAGTCGGTGCAAACAATCCCCTTTGCGCCTCAACACTTGGGCTTTAAAGGAAGGGTGAAGATCAGGAGTCTTGAGAATTTGCTCGCACAGAACCAACACTTCGTCATACCGACCTTGGTGGTACAACTCGTGTATTTGTTGCATTTGAGAACTGTTGTCAAACATGCTTACCTTAGATACTGCTGCACGTTGGCATTATGCTCTGGCAGTGTCTTGCCGTAGTGGATTCCACCTTCTGGATCATGGAGGTAGTACAGGTACTCTGTAGAAGCTGGCTCCATCGCTGCAGTTAGCGCTTCTAGGCCAGGGTTACAAATTGGACTGGGTGGTAACCCAGCGTTGGTGTAGGTATTGAACGGTGATACTCGCTCTTTATCAACTGCCAATGGTGTCACCCACCACTGCTGTTGTACTCGGTCATAGCCTTTAATGTACTGCAGCGTGGCATCAACATTGAGGGCCATCCCAATATCCATACGATTCCACAGTACTCCAGCCACCGTTTTCATCTGTTGCTCACCTCTGGCTTCTCGCTCCAGAAGTGACGCCATCACCACCAGCTCATCCAATGGCTTTCCCGAAGCTGCAATTTCATCAGCCAAGCCAACTTTGACTTTTTTATCAAAGGTACTGGTCAAGAGATCCACAATGTCTTCGGTATCGATACTTTTTTGAATTAGATAACTATCTGGGAAGAGATACCCTTCTTTATCTTCTGTTAAGGTCAGAAATTCTTCCTCATCGTAGTTTGGCAAGTCGAGCTCAGCCAAGCTTTCTGCCATCTCTTCTCTGCGCCATCCCTCAAGAAGCGTCATCCACACATCGTCAGTGCCTTTGGTCATTTCAGCAATGAGTTCTTCAGGGGTCATACTTGGACTCAGCTCAAACGAGCCAGCCTGAATTTTGGACTGGGCTTGCTCTTTACTCACTACAAAACGGAATACAAGCGGATGTCTTAATAATCCAGCCTCCGTGAGGCGCTCACCGATCTTGGTAATCGATTGGCCTTTGGGTACCACAAAGATGGTTGTCTCGGCCACCTCAGGATTAACTGGCTGCAGCATGTTTCTGGCCAAGACACCGCCGGCAACTACACTGAACGCGCCGACTAAAACAATGATCAAGAGAAGGAGTTTAAGGACTTTCACGTCTTCGTATTTTACTGGGTTTCATCAGATTGGTGAAGATCAAGATATTCTTGAAGAAACTCTGCAGCTGCGTAGTGATCTATCGGTCCATTTCGAAGATCTCTGTGCCCCGATTCCAGTAGTTTTCGCTGTACTTCTACAGAGCTTAATGTTTCGTCCGCAAAGACGAAATGTGGCACGCTGCTCAGCTCATGACGCAGATAACTTTGTAGTGACTCCGCAAAGACTCGGCTGTGCTCGGCCATTTCGTTTTCAGAAAGGCCCACTACGATCGTATCAGGATGTTCATTCTGAATGACATGAAGCAGCTCGGGGAAAAGGCGCTCGTTGTTCGCCACCACTTTGAGTGGCTCAGCAAAACCCAGTAGTCCCATAGCAAGGCCTACCCGGACGGTTCCAAAATCTATAGCGAGGTAACGATGTTGATTCATATTAATTTGCGACTTCGCTTTCTAAGCGAGCAATGATGACACCTCGACGTAAAAATGTACCTTCAGGCACACAAGTGATCAACTTTAACCCCCGTGTGTCGAAGTTTTGCTCAAGGATGAAGGTATCAGTTGGTTTGACTTCCGCCTTGGCCTCAACTACGTAGGTGTACTTTACACCTTTGGCGGTCACGTAAATTCGATCGCCATTTTTGAGGGTCATGATTTTACTAAAGATCGAGGTATACCGTCGAGGGTTCTTGATGGATGGATTATAAAACTGTCGAAGCACTGAGTGCCCGAAGATGACTGGCGAACCTGGCTCTCCAGGATTCGACGTACCAGGGTAGTGAATTAAACTTTTATCCAGATTGGAGCCGCCGATTTTGACCCGTGCTTCCTCAACATTCACCGCTGGGATATCGATGATGTACTCCTCGATGTCACCTTCTTCAGGGGTTTGATTTATTTGCTGTTCTTGTTCAGGAGTAATACCCGGGAACCAGTTACTCAGGTTAGTGTAGTCAAGATCTTCAGCCAACATTACCGGAGCTTCAATACTTGGCAACTCGAACTCCCCTTCAGCAGCCTGCACTTGCTGCACTAGTGGTCGATCAGCGGTAATCACTTCATCTTCAGGAATTGGTGACAGCATTGATTGATTGAGCAGATCTGGGGAGGTAAATACAAAGTACGACAAAATGGGCCAGACCGCGTTGCTGACCAGAAACAATCCGGCTGTCACCGAAAAGACCGGGACCAAGTGCACCACAATTCGTGTCTTGAGGGGCAGTTTCTTCTGTAATTTTTTAAGTGATTTTTTGTCGTTCTGTTCTTCGACGGTCAACGTAATTTCTGAACGTTCCACAAAGTTCTGAATTTTGCGATGCACCAACTCAATCGGCAAACCAGCCGCGACGGCTTGTCGATATAACTTCACCAGCTGAGGTTTTGAGACAGTTTTGGACTGCTGTGACTTAGGCATGTCTGCTTTATCTTAATCCAAAGCGCTCTATTAGCGAAGGTTGAGCTCAATTTTGGCGGGGTCTTTAGGTAAGGTGGTAATAAATCGAGCGAACAGTGCCGGTTCGAGCGTAATTTTGGCATCTGCAATTTCTGGCTTTCCTTTGAGAAGTGCCGTTGCTTCAGCAAGCTTCATCCCTTCAAGTTGTTTCTTCCACTCTTCTTCCTTGGCTTGAGGTTTTGCAGAAGCATTAATGTCTGCTTTGATACTGACTTGTGCGCTAGCAGTAGATGATGTGACTGGCTGAGTTAAAAGTTGGATAGCATCTTCAGCGACGCTATAGCCGCTCGGGACGGAACTCGCAATAACTTGGCTGGCCAGTGTTTTGAGCTCATCAGAAGAATAGGATAGTGCCTCAGCTTCAACAGCCATCGTGAGGCTTAGTGAGTTGATTTCTTTGCCTACTTCACTATCAAACTTCGAACTGACCACTTTGATGCGATTTGTAGGGAAGACGTTCTTGCCTGATCCAGCAGATTCCTGCAGCTGCTTGACTGCTTGCTCATTGAGCTGCTTTTTGAGGGCGTTCAGTAGATCATCTTGGTCTTTTTGTGAGACGGCTTTGATTTCACGGCTGGTTCCGCCGGTAATTTCGGAAGCACTACGCGCTACATACGTGTCTTTAGAGAATGTATCGATCGTCATCTCCACATCTTTGGCAAGAATTGACTCCGCACCGATATCGGCCGCAATCACCGACGTTTCCAGGGTACCAGGAATCGTTTCAAAGTTACTGCCGGTACTGGCAGACGCAACTGTTTCTGACTTTTCGAGGAGGAACTTCTTTGAGCCTCCTGTCAGGACTGTTCCTGCTTGGAATGTCTTTGGGCTACTCGTGCGGTTGAAGAGCGTCACTCTCCCTTTCGATTTTTCACCAATGATTTTCTTGCCTGTCGTTTCTGCAGATTTGTCGCCATTCGCAGTCATCTTGATAATTTCTGCTTTGAGAATTCCAGTATTTGGATCACTCGAAGCTGCGGTTGGATCAAGCTTGAGTTCGAGCTGCTTGGTGACCGTCTGAGACTTGAGCTGCACATCTACCACTGCAGACATGACTTGCCCGGATGAAAGGAAGAACACCACCGCCAATGCTGCAAGTCCAAGAATCACTCCGATCACTCCAAAGAGTGCGGGATGCTTGGGGATGCTCAGTCCTCTTTTAGGTGGATAGTCTTGATTTGGGAACTCATCATTTTGTGCGAAGGCAGAAGTGTTCATAGGATCTTGCTCGAGTCTTTCCTCAGGCTCAGCTCTGCTAGGCATCGGCGCAGGTGCTGGATACAAACTAGGATCAAGCGCTAGCTCGGCTGGCTCGTGGGCTGTTTCAAGCGATGGATCGTCAAGCATCCCTAGTGGCAGAGGTGCCGACGCTTCAACCATAACTGGTTGAGCTGGGTCAATTAGGTGATGTGACTCGCCTACGGCTCGTCCGCCGGTCTGCAAAATGATCTCTAAGACATCTTCATTGGAAATCACCTCAAACGTGGGCTGCTGCATGAAGGTGTTGTCTTGCAGGAGATCAAGCTCCAACAGTCGCTGACGCGCTTCTTCGATTTCTTCAGCAGTTAAAAAGTTCGAGTATAAAAAGACTAGCGAAGGCAGTGCACCATCTTGGAAACGAGCAAAGCCTTCTTTGATGTCATCAACCACGTTCTGTGAACGCCCTACCATTTCTTGTTGACCGAGCTTGCCATTTTTGACGATGGTCATCGAGACACGCTCAGCGAGTACTTCAATCACGAAGCATTGGAGTGAGTTCCCCTTACGATTCAGTTGATACTGAATAATGGCTTCAGGAATAACGACAAAGCCAACGGCTTCGAGTGAGAGTTCTTTGGTGAGGTGTTGAAAAAGCGTTTTCTTTTCGGCGAGGATACCTTGTTGATTTACCCAAGTAGGCTCGAGTGCAAAAAGGGTTTTCTTGACCTGTTCTGAATCTTTACCCAGCTGTTGGAGAGCGTGGTCACTGGCATCAACCAATGAGGACTCTTCCTTCCACGGCATCGGCGTAGAAACCGTCATCAGCTCGATCTTTTGATCAAGAATCTGCCACAACGCCGCCTTCACCATGTGTTCACCAAAGTAAATCACAAAGAAGCGATGGGGAACGCTGGCCGTTTTTGGTGATGAGAACAAGCCTGGCAACTTCATAACATCCATTTCGTGCTGATGTCATTAAAGCAAAGATCCAGCCCAAATGGAAGAGATCTTATACCAGCTGCATGTAGACGCGGCGTACACCTGCCGAAGCAGACTGCTCTTTGATCAGTTTGATGGGGCCAATAGTGCCCGTAGAAACCACGTGTGGTCCACCACAAAACTCTTTGGAGATCCAGTCGTGCTCTGCGTCTTTGCCGATGGTGTACACAGAAACTTCGTCTGGATACTTCTCTAAAAAGAAAGCAATCGCGCCGGACTTGAGAGCCTCTTGTTTCTGCATCAACTTCATCGTCATTGGTAAATCCGCTTTGATCCAGTCGTTGACCAGCTTCTCTACTTCTGTGATCTCTTGTGCTGATAGAGGGGCTGTGTGTGAAAAGTCAAAGCGCAGTCGCTCTGCCGTAATATTGGAGCCTTTTTGTTGAACGTGAGTACCCAGTACTTTACGCAGCGCAGCTTGCAACAAGTGGGTGGCAGTATGGTACTTGGTGGTTACTTCGGAGTGATCAGCCAGTCCACCTTTAAACTTTGCCGCAGAAGCTGAGCGAGATTTATTTTTATGCTCGTCAAATGCCTTGCCAAACGCCACCACGTCAACATTTTGACCACGCTCTACGGCAATTTCCTGAGTAAGCTCAAGTGGGAAGCCATAGGTTTCGTAAAGACCAAACGCCACTGCTCCATCAAGTTCTGGTAACTTCTCGATTTCACGAAGACCCTTATCGATGGTTTTGTTGAACTTTTGTTCTTCATCGGCTAGTAACTGAATGACACGAGCTTCTTGGGCTTTGAGTTCTGGATACGCAGTTTGGTACATTTCCACCACGATCTTGGCGAGATCAGCAATGAACATACCTTGAATTCCCAGCATTCGTCCAAAACGCACAGCTCGACGGATCAAACGACGCGCCACGTAGCCTTGCTCTTTGTTGGAAGGAATCACTCCATCACCAGCCAACATTGTAGCGGCGCGAATATGGTCTGCGATAACACGGAATGAACGCTTGTTGGCATCGTCATCGTATGAC
>Ga0163154_10000684_pt1 | contig 52578 bp, 47 predicted proteins | sample OliLakLV19MP9P1_FD_148649 | JGI IMG/M metagenome (GOLD analysis project Ga0163154, IMG submission 148649) | Freshwater microbial mat bacterial communities from Lake Vanda, McMurdo Dry Valleys, Antarctica - Oligotrophic Lake LV.19.MP9.P1 | ecosystem: Environmental > Aquatic > Freshwater > Lake >...
GTTGATAATTGATAATTGATAGTTGATAATTGATAATTGATAGCTGATAATTGATAGTTGATAATTGATAATTGATAATTGATAATTGATAATTGATAATTGATAATTGATAATTGATAATTGATAATTGAAATTTTCAATCGGCAAATGTCGTATTTAATATTGAGTATCTGTCAGGCCATCTAACCTGCTAAACATCCAAACAACTAAACTACTAAACCTCTAAACTGCTAAACCTCTAAACCTCTAAACTTTTCAACCGCCTTCAACTACCTTAAACAATATTCGCCAACCTTCAACCACTTTCAACCAGCTTAAACAATATTCAACAATATCCAACCACCTTAAACCACCTTCAACTATTTCAGCTTCTTCACCAAACTCTCCAGGTAATGTTCATCTATATTAAACAAGGCCTTCAGTTCGTTAATTTTTTCCTGTATCAGTTCAGGTTGCTTGTTGGCTGTGTGGCTTTTGGTGCCTGAAATCAGCACATTTTTTGGCGTATGTTCGGTGGATATAAATTCAAACACTTTTGTTTTGTAGCCATGCATCTCCAATATCATAGCCCGGATGCTGTCGGTGACAATTTCTGCCTGCCGCTCCAGTAAAATGCCATGTTGGGTGATGTTTGCTAAAGCGTTGGAAGGCTTCATCTGCCGGCGTATTTGTTTGTGGCAGCAAGGGGCACAAACAATTACTTTTGCATTGGCCTGTATGCCTTTGTAAATCGCATCGTCGGTAGCTGTATCGCAGGCGTGGAGGGCAATCAGCATATCGATTTCGCCCAATTCGGCATCGGCAATGCTACCCATTTCAAACTGCAGGTTTTTAAAACCTGCTTCAGTTGCAATAGCATTGCATTGCTCCACCAGTCCTTCTCTTAACTCAATTCCTTTCACCATTGCTGGAGCAGGCAGTTTGTGTTGCAGGTAATCATACAAAGCAAAAGTAAGGTAGCCTTTGCCGCTTCCCATATCAACAATGGTGGGCGTATGATCAAATGCCAGGTCCTTAATAATACCGTCGATTATTTCAATGTAATGATTGATTTGCCGGAATTTATCCTGTTTGTCTTTTTTTACTTCGCCTGTCGCCGTGGTGATGCCCAATGAATGCAGGTAAACATTTTTGGCTGGTTGTATGTTGCGGTGTTTTTGTTTGTCGTGGCTTTGTATAGTAACTTTTGAGGATGAAGAGGCAGGCTTAGTCACCATTTTTGCAACGCCTTTTTCATTGGTTGAAAAATAATAATCAGCATTGGTTGTAAATACATCGGCATTAAAAAAATCCTGCTCCAAAAGGTTGGTCATTAACTGTAAGCCTTCAGCTACCGCATAATTTTTAGTAATCTCATTGGTAGGATAGCGGTACACAAAAGATAGTTTGTTGTCATCTTTTAAGGCAACCAGTTTTATTGCTATATTTTTTAATTCAGCAGTTTTGTGTCTTTTATTTCCTATCACCATTTTTATAAATGATTGCTGAGAGATGCCTGATTGAATCTGCTGAATTAATGATGATATGGTAGCTGACATGAATTACCTGATTTTTAATATTTAAATCAATCTTTTGAAATACAGAAGGGTAACAATCTACAACTAGCTGCAAGTTGTGGTATAGATAAATTCACTTCCTGCAACTGAATGCAGTATTAATTTTTCTCTGCAAAAGTAAATGAATATGATCTTGAAGTTGCTGCTTTTTGGAGTTTCATCTAAGGGCAGTAGCACCAATAAAGCTTAGAGTGAACTGTTTTAAAATTAACTCTGAATCAGCAGTTTTTGATTTTATGGTTAAAATTTTATCTTTTTTCTTTTTCCATCCACTAAAATGAGTAAATGTACGTTAAAGGGTAATGAACCTATAAATCCAGTATCTATTAAGTGAAAATTATATCTATTATCTGGCGGGCATTATTTATTACCATTTTGTTCAGTTCCGTTGTTCAAAACACGATGGCATTTGACAGTACTGCTATTGTGCGCCAGGGTATGGCAGATTTACGGTTGCAAAAAAGTTGGGAAAAGCCGCTGGCTTTAAAGGGTAACTGGGCATTTGCCTGGAAAAAGTTACTCAATCCAAATGAGGCAAAAGGATTTACAACATATACTGAATTTCCAAAACTCTGGAATGACAATATTGTAGATGGAATACCACTTACTGTACAGGGTTATGCTACGTACGGCCTTACCATCCTGCTTCCGCCAAGGCATGGTTCATTGGCGCTGTTTCTGCCGGATGTTTATTCTTCCTATAAATTATTTGTGAATGGAAACCTGCTTGAAGCAAACGGCAAACCAGACAGTATCCCCCGAAATTACAAACCCCATTGGGAACCTAAAATCGTTGTATTGCCAATAAATGCCGATACACTACAGCTAGTATTTCAGGTTGCCAATTTTTCTCATTCTAAAGGAGGTCCTAATCTAAATATACAGATTGGCAATAGTGAATATCTTTTATTGGAAAAAGACCGGAATATTGCCAGTGATTTTTTATTGGCCGGGTGCCTGTTTATGGGCGGACTTTTTTTCTTTGGACTGTACAGGTTTGGATCAAAGGACAAGGCCACTTTGTACTTCTCACTTTTTTGTATGGTGTACAGTTACAGAATGATAGGAAGTTCCCTATATTCACTTCATGCCATCTTGCCTGATTTAAACTGGGAATTGACTACCAGGCTTGAATACATTACCCTGTTCGGAAGTATTTTTTTATTTATTCAATATGTGCGGAATCTTTATCCGGAGGATTTTTACAAACCACTGTTAACAGTTCTATCGTTCATCTGTTTATCGCTTGTTGCTTTAACACTTGTTACACCTGCAACAATATTTACACAAACCATTAATCCGTTTTTGTTGCTGATGTTTTTTTGTATTGGATATATTATGTATGTTTTTATTAAAGCCTATCTAAACAGAAGGATCGCTGCCCAATATGCATTAATAAGTATCGCTGTATTAATGATTGTTCAACTCATTATTAATCTTGAATATTTTGGTATTATTATTCCATCCAGACTGATATTGTTTGCAGGCTATGTATCCTTTTTCTTCCTGCAATCGCTGATTTTATCTTTCCGGTTTGCTTACACCTTGCAGATGGCCCGTAAACAGGCAGAGCAGGGCTTATTGGCTAAAAGCGAATTTCTTTCTACCATGAGTCATGAGATTAGAACACCATTGAACTCTGTAATTGGTATGAGTAACCTGTTGCTGCGAAACCGGCCAAGGGAAGATCAGCGGGAACAATTGGACGTATTGCAGTTTTCGGCACAAAATTTATTGTCGATTGTAAATGATATTTTAGACTATAATAAAATTGAAGCTGGCAAAATTCAATTAGAAAATATTGATATGGATATTGTAGCGATATTAAAAAATATTGTTACCGGAGCAGCAAATATTGCCGATGCAAAGGGGATTGGCGTAAGACTTGAAATAGACAATAATTTTAAGAATATGGTTACTGGCGATCCTACAAGATTTGCCCAGGTAATTAACAACCTCGTTGGCAATGCCATTAAGTTTACAAAAGAAGGAGAGGTATTGATAGACTTACAATTAAAACAAAAGTTGGGCAATAAAGTAACGCTGTTATTCACCATAAAGGATACTGGTATTGGTATTGCCAAAGAAAAGCAACACCTTGTTTTTGACCGGTTTACCCAGGCGGACTCATCCACTTCCAGGAGTTATGGAGGCACAGGATTGGGGCTTGCTATTTGTAAAAAAATATTGGTACTGCAAGGTAGCCAACTGATGCTGGAAAGTGAAGTAGGTATGGGGTCCTCCTTTTATTTTACCCAAACTTTTGAGGTATCTGATAAGCCACTAATAAAAAATAACCTCTACGAAAAGGTATCAGCGGTATTGGATAAACCTTTAAGCGGTGTAAATATTTTATTGGTAGAGGATAACCGAATTAATGTACTGGTTGCTAAAACATTTTTAGAGAGTTGGGGCGCCTGCATTGATGTAGCTGAAAACGGACAGGAAGCGATTAATCTGCTGGATCTGAACCGGCATCAACTGGTATTGATGGATTTACACATGCCGGTGATGGATGGTTTTACCGCAATTAAAAAAATAAGGGAAGATGGTATAACAATTCCAATCATTGCACTTACTGCCAGCCTTCCTGCCGAAATAGAATCATTGGTTACAGGCCTTGCCATCAACGATTTTGTACTTAAGCCTTTTGTGCCGGATGAGTTATATAAAAAGGTGTTTTTCTATACCATCGCCTTCAAAAAAGATTTGAATCTGGTGCATTGATAATGGTTCAGTAATTACATCGTGTTAAAATAATGCTGTCAACTTTGTTTAGAGAGTTTAGTTTGTTTAGAAGTTTAGGTAACGGCCCGCAAAACAAAGCTTTATTACCAAGTAACCACATTATTTTATTTTTCCCTTTATTTCCTGCAATTTTAACAAGGCCTCCACTGGTGTCAGCCGATTAATATCTACAGCATTCAATAAGGTTCTTATTTCTTCAAAAGTTGCAGAGTGGGCATCAAAAATACTCAGTTGAACGGTAGGTGCAGCAATCTTTTTCATGGTTTCATCCATCGATGAAGTCTGTCCTTCATGGGTGCTGTTGCGGCTTTCTTCCAGTTGCAATAATATTTCATTTGCCCTGTCAATCAGGCTGGGCGGCATTCCCGCCATGCGTGCCACATGTATACCAAAACTATGCACACTGCCACCGGGTGCCAGCTTGCGCAAAAAGATTATTTTATTGCCTACTTCCTTATTGGTAACATGATAGTTTTTTACACGGGGCAATTTATTTTCCAGCTCATTCAATTCGTGGTAATGAGTAGCAAACAATGTTTTGGGCTGTGCATTGCTGTTATGCAGGTGCTCCACAATACTCCATGCAATGCTGATGCCATCGTAGGTAGAAGTACCCCGGCCAATTTCATCCAGCAATACCAGGCTGCGGGGTGTAATGTTGTTGATGATGCTGGCCGTTTCATTCATCTCCACCATAAAAGTACTTTCTCCGCCACTCAGGTTATCGCTTGCACCAACTCTTGTAAATATTTTATCTGTCAGTGGAATTTTTGCATCACCCGCCGGAACAAAACTACCAATGTGCGCCATCAAAGTAATCAACGCCGTTTGCCGGAGAATAGCACTTTTACCACTCATGTTAGGCCCGGTTAAAATAATGATTTCCTGTTCCGTTGGATCCAATAAAATATCATTGGTAATGTAAGTTTCTCCTGCCGGCAAGTTGCGTTCTATTACCGGATGCCGGCTGTCTTTTATGTCAAGAATATTGTTATCCTGCAGCAACGGTTTTTTATATTTGTATTGCAATGCATTTCCTGCAAAACAGGTAAGGCAATCCAGTATTGCCATCACCTGCCCGTTCACCTGCATGGGAGCAATATAATCCTGCAATTCGTTCAGCAGTTTTTCAAAAAGCGTTAACTCAATTTGTAAAATTTTATCCTCGGCACCAACAATGGTTTCTTCATATTCTTTCAATTCCGGTGTAATGTATCGTTCAGCACTGGTAAGGGTTTGCTTGCGTATCCAGTTGGCCGGTACTTTATCTTTATGCAGGTTGGTTACCTCTAAATAATAACCAAACACGTTATTAAAACCAATCTTCAGCGATGAAATACCGGTAGCCAATGTTTCCTTTTGCTGCAGCTCTACCAGGTAATCTTTTCCACCGCTGGAAATTTTTCTCAGGGCATCTAAATTAGCATCAATACCTGTAGCAATCACACCTCCTTTGCTTGCCGCCACCGGTGGGTTTTCACTTATCTCCTTACTAATTTTTTCCACCATGTATTTGCATGGATTCAGTGCATCACCCAATCTTTTTAAATAATCATTACCAGCAGATTCGCTTATTTTTTTTATTGCTTCCACCTGTTGCAAGCCCTTGGCAATTTGCAAAACTTCTCTCGGATTTACTTTTTTCAGCGGCACTTTACTTACCAGTCTTTCTATGTCGCCCGCCTGCTTAATATGCTGTGTAATTTTATTGCGGATGTCTGTTTCTTTAATGAAATATTCAACCGTATTCAGCCGCTCATTTATTTTGCCGATGTCGTTCAATGGCATTACCAGCCAGCGTTTAAGCATACGGGCACCCATTGGGCTGGATGTGTTGTCCAGCACTTTCAGCAACGTGTTGCTGCCATCTGCACCGCCCAGTAATTCCAGGTTGCGGATGGTAAAACGATCCATCCACAAATGCTCCTCTTTGTCAATTCTTTGTATGGTGCTAATGTGCCCGAGGTTGGGATGTTCGGTATCTTTTAAATAATGCAAAATGGCTCCGGCAGCAACAATGCCTGCCGATAAATTTTCAATACCAAAACCTTTAAGACTGTGCGTACCAAAATGTTTCAACAAGCTTTCGGTTGAATAGGCCTCTGCAAAAATCCATTCCTCCAATGCGTAGGTAAAAAATTTAGTGCCAAAATATTCCTTGAAATGTTTTTGCTGTTGCCGCTGAAAAATTACTTCAGCAGGTTGCAGACTTTGCAATAATTTATCAGCATATTCCCGGTCACCTTGTGCAACAAAAAATTCACCGGTACTAATATCTAAAAAGGCGATGCCAATAATGTCTTCATCAAAATGTAAAGCTGCTAAAAAATTATTGCTGTTATGTTCCAGTAGTTTGTCGCTTGTTGCAACGCCGGGAGTTACCAGTTCTGTAACGCCCCTTTTTACAATTCCTTTCGCCAGCTTAGGGTCTTCCAGTTGGTCGCAAATTGCAACCCTATAACCGGCCTTTACCAGCTTGTGCAAATAGGTATCCAGCGCATGATGCGGAAAGCCAGCCAGTTGAGAAGAGTTCTCATCACCATTATTCCGCTTGGTCAACGTAATGCCCAGCACTGCAGAAGTTTTCACCGCATCGGCTCCAAATGTTTCATAAAAATCACCCACCCTAAACAACAAAATCGCATCCGGATACCGGGCTTTGATAGCATTGTGTTGTTGCATTAAAGGAGTTTCGCCGGTTGCTTTCGCCATAATTCTATTGTGCTGATTAGCTAATTTGCTGTTGGTTTAAATTCTAAATTTTTTTTGGCCCGGCTTTTTCAGTTCTATTCAACTTCATAGGCGTCGCACTCTTGTACATTATATCTTTATTGAACTTTTTCCACAATATCAAAGCCCACAGTATGTCTCATATCAACCTGCCAAAAAGGAGGAAAAGCACTTCGAATATCTAATCAACAGGTTCTTTTTTCAATTCAACTTATATACATTATTACGGGTTTGTTAGGTAGATCTTCAACTAAACTTTTAAACATCTAAACGTCTAAACATTGATGATGGAATTACCTGGCCTGTAATCAATTACTAAACTATAAATAACCATCACTAACTCTATCTCCCCGCAATGCTACCAACCCATCAAAGTCTTAAGCTCTTGCTTTCCTCCTCCCATGCGGGGAGGCCGGGAGGGCTCACAAAAATAAGGTCTTTAACTCCTTTAAAGCAAGCATTGTGGACAGTGTGAATTACTTTTGCACAAATAAATTTGAAAAGTAGTTGGGAATGAGAAAATTAAGCATGGAAGAACTCAACCGCATGTCGGTGGAAGAATTTAAAGAATCAGCAAAAATGCCGGTGATAGCCGTGCTTGAAAATATCCGCAGTGCTTATAATGTAGGCAGTGTATTCCGTACCGCCGATGCATTTTTACTGGAAGCCATTTATATTTGCGGCTACACCTGCCAGCCACCCCACAAAGAAATAAAAAAGACAGCCCTCGGTGCCGAAGATTCTGTAACATGGAAGCATTTTAACGATGCACATGCAGCCATTGAACAATTAAAAAGTGAAGGTTATAAAGTGTATGCCATTGAACAGGCAGTGAATAGCTGCGCCCTTGAGGGCGTAGATTTCAAAAGCATCGAAAAAGTAGCTGTTATTTTCGGTAACGAAGTGAGCGGCGTAGAGCAATCTACCATCGAGTTGTGCGACGGCGTAATTGAAATTCCCCAGTTTGGCATGAAACATTCCCTAAACATTGCAACTGCCGCAGGTGTTGTTTTGTGGGAGATAGTAAGAGGAAGGGTTACTAAAATTTAAATTGTAAGAATGAGTTCAATAAAATTAAAAAACTACTTATCACTGGTAAAATTCAGCCATACTATTTTTGCAATGCCTTTTGCATTGATTGGTTTTTTTTTGGGGTTAAATTCTTCTGATGGATTATATACAGGTCAATCTAATTTAAACAAAACAATTGGCTGGGGCTATAACCTAACAAATTTTACAATGTGGCGAATGATATTGCTCAAATTTGTTTTAGTCATTCTTTGTATGATCTTCGCCCGTTCCGCAGCCATGGCCTTCAACCGCTACCTTGATGCACAGTATGACGCAAAAAACCCAAGGACGGCTGTAAGAGAAATTCCGGCAGGTATCATCAAACCCGGCAATGCATTGTTTTTTGTAATTGCCAACTGTATCTTGTTTATTGTAAGTACTTTCTTTATCAACCGTCTTTGTTTTTATTTATCTCCGGTGGCATTGTTTGTTGTGTTGTTTTATAGTTATACCAAACGTTTTACAGCATTTTGCCATTTGGTATTGGGCGTGGGTTTAAGCCTTGCACCTATTGGGGCATATATTGCAGTAACAGATTCGTTTGCTGTACTTCCAATTTTATTTTCCTTCACCGTTTTATTTTGGGTAAGCGGCTTCGACATTATCTATGCCTTGCAGGATGAAGAATTTGATAAAGCTAATAACTTAAAATCTATTCCATCTGTGTTGGGAAAAGTCAAAGCATTAAGAGTGTCAGAATTATTACACTTGCTATCAGCAGCATGTGTAATTTATGCAGGAGTGTATGGTCATTTTGAATGGTTGTTTTGGCTGGGGGTACTGTTTTTTTGCGCCTTACTTATTTATCAGCATTTATTAGTTAAGCCCAATGATTTAAGTAAAGTAAATATGGCTTTTTTTACCACCAATGGTATTGCTTCGGTGGTATTTGCAGTATTTGTTTTATTAGATTTATTTATTCACTAAACAACTAACCATCTAAACTTCTAAAACATCATGGCTCGTATACTGGCAATTGATTATGGTGGCAAACGAACGGGTATTGCCGTTACCGACCCATTGCAAATAATAGCAACCGGCCTCACCACTATTGAGAGCAAACAACTGATTCCATTTTTAAAAAAATATTTTATGGAGGAACAGGTAGAACGTATTGTAATTGGAATGCCCAAAAACTGGGATGAAACGGATACCCACGGAACTCCCCTGGTGAAAGCTGCAATAAAAAAATTACAAAAAGAATTCCCCGATATGCCGATAATAGAAGTAGATGAACGCTACACTTCTAAAATGGCCAAAGCTGCCATGCTGGAAATGGGCATGAAAAAAAGTGAACGTCGTGTAAAAGGCAATGTGGATGTAATTGCCGCCACTATTATGCTGCAGGAGTTTATGAGAAGCCCGTTATCTACTTAAACGGGGGAATTATAAATAGTAATTTGTAAATTTGCAGCATGGAAAAAGCAAAACCCAAAAAGAAGATTGCAAAAAAGGCAGATAAAATGCTATCAAAGGAAGAGTGGCTAAAGAAGTTTTTTGGGAAAATAACATCTTTTGGGGATGGTGTTGCGTATCAAAGAAGATTGAGAGATGCGTAAGCAAGTTGTTTTTGATACCAATATATTGATTTATTTCTTTGAAGGGAATATTAAAGCTGCCAGGTTATTGGAGGATAGTGAATTTTTTTTATCATCAATGACGCATGTAGAAATATTAAGTGATTTAAATACTTCACCACAAAAAAGATTGTTAATAAAAGATTTTCTAACTGCCGTTACAATAATACAAACATCACCTATAATTTGTGAAAGAGCAGCAAGATTCAGACTTAGTTATGCTATCAAATTACCCGATGCTATAATTGCTGCAACTGCTTTGTACTTAGGCATCCCTTTAATTACCGGCGATGCTGCCTTTTTCAAAATAAAAGAAATCGAAATAATACCCTTTATTAAATAAAATATGATTTTACCAATAGTAGCTTACGGCTCACCCATTTTAAGAAAAGTTTGTGCCGATATTGATCCTGAGTATCCTGCCTTGCAAAAGTTATTGGATGATATGTGGGAAACCATGTACAACAGCAATGGCGTGGGTTTGGCAGCACCACAAATAAATAAAGGCATCCGTTTATTTGTAATGGATAGTACCCAGATATTCCAAAACCTGGAAGATGATGAAGTGGATTTATACCCGGATGCACCTGGATATAAAGGCGTTTTTATCAACGCAAAAATTACCAGGCTGCAAGGCAAGGAGTGGAGTTACAACGAGGGGTGCCTCAGTATCCCCAAAATAAGAGAAGATGTCAATAGAATAGAAACCATCACCATCGAATTTTTAGATGAAAATTTTGAGTTACAAACCGAAGTATTTAACGGCATTACGGCAAGGGTAATTCTGCATGAATACGACCATATTGAGGGCAAGCTTTTTATAGATTACATTAAACCGCTTAAACGTACGTTGTTGAAAAGAAAACTGGATGATATAACCAGGGGTAAAATAAAAGTAGATTACAGAATGGTTTTCCCAAAATAACTTTAACGCCAACTTTTACGGTTTTATAATAATTTGCAGGCATGATGAAACAAATCATCCCTGCTTTTTTTTGTTTATTTTTTTCAGCCAGCTCATTTGCACAGCAAATAAAAGACAGTGCAATTGCCATAGGGAAAAAGATGGTGACTTTAAGTGAGATTGTGGTAGACAATCAATTGAACGTACCTGTATTTATCAATCGCATAAAAAACGACTCTACTTTTTATAAGGCATTCCGGAACCTGCATGTACTTGGGTTTTCTTCAATCAATGACATAAGGATGTTAAAAAAAGACGGCACTGGTGAGGCATCTTTGTTCAGCAAAACAAAACAGATACGGGAAGGCAATTGCAGGATAATGCAAATCATGGAAGAGCAGGTTACCGGCGATTATTACGATGATAACCATCAACCGGATTATTATACCGGGCAATTGTATGCATCCCTTTTTTTTACAAAAGACATTGTATGCGGCGAAAATAATATTGTTACCGGTAAAGAGTTTACTACCGATGGTAAATCCGGTATGGAAAAACATAAGGAACAATTGAAGATGCTGTTTTTTAATCCTGGCAAAAGAATAAAAGGCCTGCCTTTTATGGCTGGTAAAACTGCCATCTATGATGATGATATGGCAGATTTGTACGACATGCATATTGATATGGACGACTACAATAAAACAAGCTGTTATATTTTTAAGCAGAAGGTAAAAACAGGCAAAGAAAGCGATGTGGTGGTTGATGAAATGATTACCTGGTTCAATGATAAAACCTTTGAGGTGGTTGCCCGTACATATAGCCTCAGCTACAAAGCAGCTGTGTACGACTTTAAAGTTAAAATGGAAGTTGAAATGACGCATGCAGGAAGTCTGCTGGTTCCTGCACTAATTCGCTATAATGGTAATTGGAAAGCTATTTTCAAGAAAAGAGAAAGGGGCGTATTTACTGCTACACTGTTCGATTTTAAATAATATCCCCAACCAGTTTAAGCCCATTATTGAATAAACTACTGATTTAAATGTGCCAATTTTTTCTGTATAATTTTAAAGGAAAAATAACAGAATGGTAATATGCCGCTAATGATTTAATGTCAATTTTACAGTACGTTATTTTTTGTAAAATAAATCACTTGGATATAAAGTTTTCGGCTAAAGATTTTGGAAATAGTTTTCAATGGGGTGTAGCAATGGCTGCTGCCCAAAATGAAGGTGCCGCAGATATGTATGGCAGGGGATCTTCCATCTGGGACGTATATGCAAGGCGGCGGAGTAAAATAAAAGGAGCTGCAAAACCGACGGTTGCCTGCGATTTTTACCATCGGTACAAAGATGATTTATTGCTGGTAAAGGCACTGGGTTTTAAGGTATTTCGATTTTCAATTTCATGGTCGAGAATTTTACCGGATGGTGCTGGAAAAATTAATAAAGAAGGTATCAGTTTTTATCAAAAAGTAATTGAGGAATGTTTGCTGCTTGGTCTTACACCCTATGTAACCCTTTATCACTGGGATCTTCCACAGGCCCTGGAAAAAAGAGGCGGCTGGACAAATTACTTAATCGTAAAATGGTTTACCCGTTTTGTAACTATTTGTGCCGAGGCTTTTGGCGATAAAATTAAGCATTGGATTATTTTGAATGAGCCTTTTGGCTTTACAGCACTTGGTTACATGTTGGGTAAACATGCACCCGGTAAAATGGGATTGGATAATTTTATTCCGGCCTTACATCATGCTGCGCTAGCACAGGCAGATGGCGGAAGAATCATTCGTAAACTGGTGCCACAGGCACACATTGGTACTACTTTTTCTTTTTCCCAGGTAATACCTTTTTCAGACTCAAAACAAGATATTGCTGCCGCAAACAGAATTGATATTTTAATGAACCGGCTGTTTATTGAGCCAACCCTGGGAAAGGGGTATCCTGAAGATGATTCCTTTAAATTTTTAGAGAAGTTACACCTTCAAAATAAATCGTGGAAGTACACGGAAAGATTAAAATTTGATTTTGATTTTATTGGAATCCAATATTATTTCCCTGTTGTGGTAAGGCACAACAATCTTATCCCAATTTTACAGGCATCCGAAGTAAAACCTTCTAAACGAAAAGTTCCTTTTACAGCCATGGGGTGGGAAGTAAATGCGGAGAGCTTTTACAGAACCATTAAACGAATATGGTTGTATGGTGCCGTTAAAGAAATTATCATTACAGAGAATGGATCTTTTTATAAAGATGTATTAAAAAACGGGGTAGTAGATGATGCAGAAAGAATACAATATTTCCAGGAACATTTGCAGGCAGTACTTAAGGCAAAGAAAGAAGGTGTAAATATCAATGGTTATTTTGCCTGGACGCTGATGGATAATTTTGAATGGAGTGAAGGTTATCATGCAAAGTTTGGGTTGGTGCATGTTGATATTAATACACAGTTGCGTACCATTAAAAATTCTGGTTACTGGTGGCGGGATTTTTTAAATAAATAAATTTCCCTCAGCTATATATTTTTATCGAACTTGTTTCCTGTTTGTTACTTTAAATACATTCAGCTCAACTTTAATCCTTTTCAACTGTAACCAAGGTAGCATTTACTTAATGTTGAACTCAGCCTAAATAGAAATTTATAAATATTTTTTTGCGTATGAATACTGTAAAAGTAGACGGCATAGAATACGATCTGCCAGCGATAGAAAAGGATTGTTGGGTAAGGATTTTAAATGGGTCGTTACAATATAAAAACCCGTTGCATAATCCGGTAATAGCCAATGTTAATGAGCACGGGGTAAACTTACGTACAGTAGTTTTGCGTAAAGTAAATATTGAAAAAAGGCAACTTTGTTTTCATACAGATATCCGCAGCGGTAAGTGGCAGGAGTTGAAGACGAACAACAATGTAAGCTGGTTATTTTACCATCCTTCAGCTATGCTTCAAATAAGAATGAGTGGCACTGCAACGTTGCACCGGGATGACCCTTTTGCAGATGAAGCATGGGCTAATACCCGAATGAGCGGAAGAAAAATTTATCTTGGTGATGAAGGACCATCTACCTTGTCAGCATTTCCAGTAAGTGGCTTGTCGCCTAAATTTGATAAGGAAGATCCAACACCCGTAGAAAGCGAAGCCGGACGAAAAAATTTTGCCATTATCAGCGCACAAATTCAATGGATGGAATGGCTTTGGCTCAGCAGCAGCGGGCATCGCAGGGCAAGTTTTCGATATACGGCTGATGGGAAATTTAGTGCAAACTGGCTTTTGCCTTAAAGTGAAATTGTAAAGGCTTTATCCTTCCTGTAACCTTATCCCTGCTTTTTCAAAACTAATTTTTCTTTGCTTAAATAAATTACCAGTGGTCATTTTAAAGGTCTTCTTGCTCATGCCGAAAAAATCATAAATATCTTCCGGATTGCTTTTGTCGTGATAGGGGAGGAAGCCATCATTTTCATTTAAAAGACGTAATACTTTTTCTGCTTCATCTTCTACCCGCTGGTAGCCTTTTTTTCCTGCAACAACATCTATTCTAAAACGGTCAATTTTATCGATACTTTCCGGATATATTTTTTTGATGAAACCTTTAAAAGCATCGCCTACAGAAATGCTGCGATAAATTTCATTAAAATGCAGCACGCCTGTGTGCAGGTTATTAATAATGCACAGATAGCCAATATCGGTTCGTCTAAAAGCAATTAAATCAACTTCATCCAACTCATTTACTGTAAGATTTTCATTACTTAAAAAGGCGCCGACTTTTTCTGTTGCTGCAAGTCTGCCGGTTTGTTCATCGAGATAAATTTTAACCAGGTAATCCCCGTTAATCATCATACCTGTAAGCTGTTTTGATGAAGGAACAAAAATGTCTTTCATCAACCCATTATCTAAAAAAGCACCTTGAGGTGTTACGTTTACTGCCCTCAATTTTACAATATCACCTAAAATTCCTTTGGGGCGTTGCGTTGTTGCAATCAGCCTGTCTTCGCCATCATGATAAACAAATACATCCAATTCATCACCAACAGCAACAACAGTAGGTACAAAACGTTTGGGTAATAAAATACCTTCTGCACCATCATCCAGGTACACACCAAAATCAACAATCCTTAATACTTTCAGTAAATTATATTCTCCAACTTTTATCATAAGCCCCTATCCCCTAAAGGAGGATTTCTTTTTTATTTTGAATTAATTAATTCAGTAAACATAAAACTCATACTACCCAATAGTAACTGTTAGGCTGCTAAGAAATGGGAGAAAATAATCCCTCCACAAACTGCTTTTTATCAAATACCAGTAAATCAGTTGCTTTCTCACCCACTCCAATAAATTTCACCGGTATTTTAAACAGGTGAGCAATTGCCAATACCACGCCACCCTTGGCAGTACCATCTAATTTAGTAATCGTTAATGCAGTTACTTCTGTAGTTGCAGAAAATTGTTTGGCTTGTTCCAAAGCATTTTGTCCGGTACTGCCGTCCAGCACCAGCATTACTTCATGCGGTGCATCAGGAATCACTTTTTGAATCACTCTTTTTATTTTGGAGAGTTCCTCCATTAAATAGGCTTTATTATGAAGCCGGCCTGCAGTATCAATGATAATAACATCTACATTTTTTGCAACGCCGCTAATAACGGTATCGTAGGCTACAGACGCCGGATCGCTACCCATTTCCTTTTTTACAATCGGCACATTGGTTCTTTCACTCCAGATGGTTAGCTGTTCTACAGCGGCAGCCCTGAAAGTATCTGCAGCGCCCAACAATACGGATTTACCGGCCATTGAAAAATTATGTGCAAGCTTACCAATAGTGGTAGTTTTTCCTACTCCGTTAACGCCTACAACCAGAATGATATGTGGTTTGTGGCCTGCAGGTAGTTCATAGCTTTCATAACTATGATCCTCGGGGGCAGCCACCAGCATTTGTTCAATTTCGTCTTTTAAAATGCTATTTAATTCAGCGGCATTTAAGTATTTATCTTTGGCTACTCTTTTTTCTATCCTGTTAATTATTTCTACGGTTGTTTCAATGCCTACGTCAGCACTTACAAGGGCATCTTCCAGGTTATCTAAAACCTCTTCATCAATGGTGCTTTTACCAGCAATTGCTTTGGTTATTTTACTAAAAAAACCTTCCCTTGTTTTTTGCAAACCCTGGTCAAGCGTTTCCTTTTGCTCCTTTTTTCCAAATAATTTATCAAAAAGTCCCATGGCCTGTCTCCTAAAGGAGAATAATTTATGGTTATGAAATGTAGTTGGGATTTCCCTTAAGTCCCTTTTGGAGATGTGGGCAGAAAATAAAGAAAGCTGTCCCGAAATAAATCAGGACAGCTTGCATATAATTTCTTCATGATGAAAAATTATTGAGCCAGATGCTCTTTAATTTTGTCTTTATGAACAATTGATTCTTTAAAAGTGTAAGCACCTGTTTTTGAGCTACGTACCGCACGTATTACTTTGCTCCAGTTTTTTGCTTCAGAAGCTGCTTTCTGGTCTTTGGTTTTAATCGCTGTTTTTGCTGCTTTTGCCATTGTGTTAAGTTGATAAGTTTATAAGTTGATGTGATGAAGGGTTGCGGGCATCAAGTTTAAATTAACTTGTTAAACTGTAAACCTTTAAAACAAATTACTTGATTTCTTTATGAACAGTCACCTTCTTTAAGATGGGATTGAATTTCTTCAACTCCAGCCTTTCTGGTGTATTCTTTTTATTTTTTTTTGTGATATAGCGGCTGGTGCCTGCTTTACCACTTGCTTTATGCTCAGTGCACTCTAATATCACCTGCACCCTGTTTCCTTTCTTTGCCATTGTTGTTATTTTTTATTGTAATTACTCCAATTGGGAGCAATAGGTGTTTTATTAAATCTTTTCCCCGGCAGCTCTTAACTTTTTAACTACTGAAAACAATCCGTTTTTATTGATAGTACGGATAGCTTCTGATGAAACTTTAAGTGTTACCCACTTATCTTCTTCAGCTAAAAAATAGCGCTTGGTTTGAAGGTTTGGTAAAAACCTGCGTTTCGTTTTAATATTTGAATGGGAAACTTTATTGCCCGTTATTGGCTTCTTTCCTGTTACCTGACATACTCTGGCCATTGTTGTAATTTTTTGGACGGCGAAGGTATGTAATCCTTTTTGATTTCTATCTTGTTAGGATAGTTTTTTTTGAATTTTATCCCCAACTTATTAATCAACCTGCTTTTTAATACCTAAATGAACTGTATTAATAGTTTTAATTTTCTTTTTTATAAAGTATACACTGGCAGTTTGCAATAGAACGGCCAGAATAATTAATCCTACACCCACGTAAAACTGAATGCTGAATAATTTATTTTCTTTGAAGATAATAAAAGCCAATACGATGCCATAAACAGGTTCAAGGTTGTATGCAAGGTTGCTGGTAAAAGCTGATATCTTTTGTAAGGCATTTAGTTGCAGGTGAAAACAATAAAGGGTACATAGCCAGGCAAGTACCAAAAGTAAAAGCCAATCGTTTGCTGTGGGCATGTAGTACGCAGCCGGGAAATAATGCAGATAAAGTGGTAATAATAAACAAAGTGCCAACAGTCCTCCTCCCAGTTCGTACAATGTTAATATTGCAGGGGAATGTTTTGTTAATAACCTTTTGTTGAAAATAGGGAACAACGAACTGCCGATTGCCGATATGATTCCGAAAATAATGCCCGTTTTGTATTGTGGATGAAAATCGAAGATGATATATATTCCAAAGATTGCAATTGCTCCGAGGAGAACTTCTCCAATTGAAATTTTCTTTTTAAAAAACAGGGGGTCGAAAAATGCAGTAAAAAAGCCTGATCCTGAAATACAAACTACAGCGATTGAAACATTGCCATATTTAACACTGCCATAAAACGTTACCCAATGGATGGCAACAATTAATCCTACACCAAATATTTGTAAAGCTTCTTTAACCGGCAATAGAATTAATTGCTTTTTTATTCTGAGCAAAAAAGCCAGGGTTATTACAGTAATCAATAGCCTGTAGCAAACCAACAAAATTTCGTTTAACCCAATTAGCTTGCCCAAAATTGCGGTAAAGCCAGCTAAAAAAACAGCGAGGTGTAATTGGAAAAATGCTTTTCTCATTTGCGCCAAAGATAATATGAATGACAGCAGACTAAAAATAGTGAGGAACAATTTACCTTTGATCTCCTGAAAAGATTGGACTGATTATCAGTTTATAAAACGCTGGTTGGTGGCAATTGAAAAGTGGAAAAAAACAGCATTAAAAATTTCATTTGTTTTTTATCTGTAAACTTATACCTTTGCCGCCCCAAATAGTTCTTTTTATCCATAACAACGTGTAGTTTAGTGGAAATGAATTGGGAGTTTTGGTAAAATTACCAGGACGTTATCACCAAAAAATAATATAACATGGCAAAAGAAATCACCGCCTATGTCAAGCTCCAGTGTAAAGGAGGACAGGCAAACCCGGCGCCGCCAATCGGTCCGGCCCTTGGTAGTAAGGGTATTAACATCATGGAGTTCTGTAAGCAATTTAACGCCAGAACCCAGGATAAACCAGGGAAAATCCTTCCCGTTTTAATCACAGTTTACGCTGACAAATCATTTGAGTTTATAATTAAAACTCCTCCCGCTGCTGTACAGTTAATGGAAGCTGCCAACCTTAAAAGTGGTAGTAAAGAACCTAACCGTGTAAAAGTTGGTAAAGTAACCTGGGCTCAGGTTGAAGCTATTGCAAAAGATAAAATGGCTGACCTAAACGCTTTCACTGAAAAAAGTGCGATGACCATGATTGCAGGAACCGCAAGAAGCATGGGCCTTACAGTAGACGGTAAAGCACCCTGGGAAAATTAATTTTATTATCAACTCAAAAAGTTTTTAGACAATGATCACTAAAAAAAGAAAAATAGCCAATGCTAAGGTTGATGGTAACAAAGCTTATTCATTAAAAGAAGCTTCTTCCTTGGTAAAAGAATTAAACACAACAAAATTTGACAGTTCTGTTGATTTGCATATAAAATTGGGCGTTGACCCTAAAAAAGCTGACCAGGCAATTCGTGGTACAGTTTCGTTACCGCACGGTACCGGTAGAACTAAAAAAGTATTGGTGCTGTGTACACCTGATAAAGAAGAAGCTGCAAAAGCTGCAGGTGCTGACTTTGTTGGACTGGATGAATTCATAAAGAAAATTGAAGGTGGCTGGACGGATGTAGATGTTATTATCGCTACGCCTGCTGTAATGCCAAAGATTGGTAAATTGGGTAAAGTATTAGGTCCTCGTAACCTGATGCCAAATCCAAAAACAGGTACCGTTACTAACGATGTAGCAGCAGCTGTTACCGAAGTAAAAGGTGGTAAAATAGCCTTTAAAGTAGATAAAGTTGGTATCATTCATGCGTCTGTAGGTCGTGTAAGTTTTAGTGCAGATAAAATTGCTGAAAATAGCCAGGAACTAATCAATGCATTGGTAAGGTTGAAACCATCTTCTTCAAAAGGTACTTACCTGAGAGGGGTTAGCATGGCCAGCACAATGAGCCCAGGTATATTAATTGATACAAAATCTGTTCAAAACTAAGATACTGCTTACTTTGCTGTTGAAAGGCAGGCAGAGATAAAGTGAGATCTACAAAATATTTGTTATGACTAAACAAGAAAAAAACGACGTAATAGAAGTGTTGAAAGGCAAATTTAGCCAATACAGCAACTTTTATATAACTGATACAGAAAGCTTAAGTGTGGCTCAGGTAACTGATTTACGCAGACATTGCTTTACCAAGCAGGTAGAAATGAAGGTGGCGAAAAATACACTTATCAGAAAAGCATTGGAAAGTATTGATGCTGAAAAATACACAGGAGTTTATGATTCATTGCATAAAGTAACCGCATTGTTATTTAGTGAAAATCCTAAAGAACCAGCTTTGATATTAGCGGGTTTTAGAAAAGCAAGTAAAGGTGAAAAACCATCTTTGAAAGCTGCATTCATTAATGGTGATGTATTTGTAGGCGACAATCAATTGACTGCTCTTACAAAAATTAAAACCAAGCATGAATTGATTGGTGAAATCATTGGTTTGCTTAACTCCCCCATACAGCGTGTGTTGGGTGCTTTGCAAAACAAAGATGCGGCTAAAGCTACAGAAGTTGTAGCGGAAGTAGCAGCACCGGTTGAAGTTGTTGCTCCAGTTGCAGAAGCCGTTGCTCCAGTGGCAGAAGCTGTTGCTCCAATTGCAGAAGCGGTTACTCCGGTAGCTGAAGCTCCTGTAGCCGAAACACCGGCTGCACCGGAAGCACCTGCTGCAGAAGCAACACCAGAAGCTTAGTGATCTATCCTTATAAAAAAAAGACAGAATTCTATAATTAAAAGCTCTTATTAATTGTCTCACTAAATAGGAGTTGTTCAATAAACAGGGACAAAAAACAATTTTTTTAAACCATCCGGCGGATCCGTCAAAAACGGACGTGAAGTCGGAAAAAATGCAAACATTATGGCAGACGTAAAAGTTTTAGCTGAAAGTTTAGTAAACTTAACAGTAAAAGAAGTACAGGAATTAGCTGATTTTTTGAAATCAGAATACGGTATTGAACCAGCTGCAGCAGCAGTTGTAGTAAGTGCAGATGGTGGTGGCGGTGCTGCTGCTGTTGAAGAACAAACTTCTTTCAACGTAATTTTAAAAGCGGCTGGTCCTAACAAATTAGCAGTTGTAAAAATCGTTAAAGAATTAACTGGTTTAGGCTTGAAAGAAGCTAAAGACCTTGTTGATGGTGCACCAAAGCCGGTTAAAGAAGGCGTAGACAAAGCAACTGCAGAAGAATTAAAAACTAAATTGGCTGATGCTGGTGCAGACGTTGAAATAGCTTAATAATTTCTTATTAAAATAGCTTTAAAAGGCCGGGGAGAAATCCCTGGCTTTTTTTATAGTAATAATTCCAGTTAAAAAAAATTTATGCTATCATAAAATAAATCTAAGGTGAGGGCTGTCGATGAGCAGCGTGTTTTGAGTGGCTAACATAAAAGAAAAAGCCAGGTAATATCTGGCTTAAATTATCTGCTATTAAACACCTTACTTTTTGATAATGGTTTGGGTAGCTGTTTCGTTATTGCTACCTTTTACCCTAATTGCATAAATACCTTTTGTAAGCAATTGGTTAATTTCCGTAATTGCTCTGTTGGTAGAAGCTGAGTACACTGTTTGTCCCTGTGCATTAATAATTTGATAGGTTGCCGGTAAAAGTTGTTGAGGAATGGCTAACTTAAACCCATTTTCTACCGGGTTGGGGAATGCCATAATACCAAAATCAGTTTGGTTATTTATTTTCGAAACTGATGAGTAAAAAATTTGTCCTGCTGCTTCCTTAACTTTTACTCTATAATAAACTGTACCTTTTTTTATATAATCATCAGTAAAACTATATTGATTATTAAGTTGTTGTTTGCCATTTATGGTAGTAATATCAATGAAATCGACGCTATTCTGGCTTCTTTGAACTATATATTTTACTGGTTCCAGTTCTTGTGTAGTAGTCCATTTTATTTCACTACCTTTTTTGCCTGAATGTGTTACAGAAAAAGTCACCAGTTTTACCGGAACAATTCCTATTGTCGCAATTACGCAACCACTTGAAGCGCCAGGGCCGGCTGCTGCATAAACCAGCGGTATATTACACGGAACACAGGTAAAAGCATCTCCTGTTCCGCCATCTCCGAATGTTCCGGATATTAAAGCAGAAGTAATTACTACCAATGGAGTACCTCCATAAATATTTACGAGTACTCCTTCCGGCCATCCTAACAACAATACGCCACACCCACTTCCACACTGTGGATACAAACTTTGGTAGGCAAATGCACCTGGGGGACATTGTGCATTGCTGGCTGTTTGTAAAAAAAACAGCATTGATAATATAATTATTAACTTTTTCATGTTACACCAGCGTTAGATTTTCCTGCTATAATGTTAATTTGGAATATAGAAATTTATTTTTATTGGCTTATTTATAAAACCGCAACTTTCAAAAGATATTTCCCAATGGGTATCGGTTTCAGTTTAATTATGAATTAAATTGGAACTATTTATTTATACGTTTGTTCTTTTATTAATTACCGATTCACCCTTAATAACGAATCAATTGAATAAAAATTTTGTTTGGTAATAAAAATTTTTATTGATTTTAAATAAGTCATAATTAATTGGTTAGATAATCTTACAGCCAAAGAGATTCAACTTATTATGTTTGTAAAAACATATTAGTTAGTCATTTTAGTATGATTTGATAAAAAAATAATTCCCGGAAATGGAAAATGTCGAAAAATGACTTTAAGTTTTTTAATTTTTAAAATATAATCCATAACTTTGCCGTCCTTTAATTTAGGGTTATTAGCATTTTATTGATAATCAGCAATTAGAGAACCTTCTCAGCTATAAAACGTTTTATAACAAATATGTCTGCAACTAAATCACCCGCCGCTCAGCGAATCAATTTTGGAAAAGTTGAACTCTTAGCGGAAACACCCGATTTACTCGGAATCCAGATTCAATCGTTTAAAGATTATTTCCAGTTAGAAACTACCCCGGATAAGCGTAATGTTGAAGGCTTGTTTCGTGTGTTTAAGGAAAACTTCCCTATCACCGATACCCGCAATATTTTCGTTTTGGAATTTCTGGACTACTTTGTAGATCCGCCAAGGTATAGTATCGATGAGTGTATTGAGAGAGGTCTTACTTACGCTGTTCCATTAAAAGCTAAATTAAGGTTGAGCTGTAATGATGAAGAACATGTGGATTTCCAGACCATTGTTCAGGATGTATTCCTGGGTAATAGTCCTTATATGACTCCTCGTGGTACTTTTGTAATTAATGGTGCAGAAAGGGTAGTTGTTTCTCAGCTACACCGTTCTCCTGGTGTATTTTTTGGACAATCTGTTCACCCGAACGGTACAAAAATTTACTCTGCAAGGGTAATTCCTTTTAAAGGAGCCTGGATGGAGTTTGCAACCGACATCAATAACGTAATGTATGCGTATATTGATCGTAAGAAAAAATTCCCTGTAACAACTTTATTACGTTCAATTGGTTTTGAAACAGATAAAGACATACTGGAATTATTCGGTATGGCCGATGAGGTTAAAGTTGATAGAAAATCTCTTGAGAAATATATTGGTAAACGTCTTGCTGCAAGAGTTTTACGCACCTGGGTAGAAGATTTTGTGGATGAAGATACCGGTGAAGTAGTAAGTATTGAAAGAAATGAAATTGTATTGGAAAGAGATACAGTACTGGATCAAAGCAATATTGAAATGATTGCTGATATGGATGTGAAGAGTGTATTTGTTCAAAAGGAAGAAGTGAGTGGTGATTATGCCATTATCTACAATACTTTAAACAAGGATACTTCAAACAGTGAGTTGGAAGCAGTTCAACATATTTACCGCCAGCTTCGTGGTGCAGATGCACCCGATAATGAAACAGCACGTGGTATCATTGACAAATTATTCTTTAGTGATAAGCGGTACGATTTAGGTGAAGTTGGTCGTTACAAAATCAACCGCCGTCTTGGATTAAATTTTCCTATCGAGAAAAAGGTATTAACAAAAGACGATATTATTGCTATCATAAAAACGCTGGTTCAGTTAACCAATGGTAAAAGTGAAGTTGATGATATTGACCATTTAAGCAATCGTCGTGTACGCACGGTTGGTGAACAATTATATGCCCAGTTTGGCGTTGGTTTGGCTCGTATGGCCCGTACCATTCGTGAAAGAATGAACGTACGTGATAATGAAGTATTTACTCCGGTAGATTTGATCAACGCAAGAACGTTGTCTTCTGTTATCAACTCTTTCTTTGGTACTTCCCAGTTATCGCAGTTCCTTGATCAAACCAACCCTTTAAGTGAGATAACGCACAAGCGTCGTATCTCCGCACTTGGCCCCGGTGGTTTAAGTCGTGAAAGAGCTGGTTTTGAGGTTCGGGACGTTCACTATTCTCATTACGGTCGTCTCTGTACAATTGAAACTCCGGAAGGTCCAAACATTGGTTTGATTTCTACGCTTTGCGTACATGCCAAAATCAATGACATGGGCTTTATTGAAACCCCTTACCACAAAGTAACTGATGGTAAGGCTGATATGAAAAAAATAACTTTCCTGAGTGCTGAAGAGGAAGATTTAGCTAAGATTGCACAGGCTAATATTCCAATGGATGAAAAGGGGAATTTTATTGAAGATAAAATTAAGAGTCGTCAAACAGGTGATTTCCCTATTTTAGACAAAGGTGATGTTGAATACATGGATGTGGCTCCAAACCAGATTGTTGGTTTAAGTGCTTCCCTCATTCCGTTCCTTGAGCATGATGATGCCAACAGGGCATTGATGGGATCAAACATGCAACGCCAGGCAGTTCCGTTAATTCGTCTTGACCCACCAATTGTTGGTACAGGCTTAGAAGGAAAAGCAGCAAGGGACGCAAGGATTCAGTTACATGCTGAAGGTACGGGTGTAGTTGAATATGTAGATGGTAATGAAATTCATGTTCGGTACAACCGCAGCGAAATGCAGCAGTTGGTAAGCTTTGAAGATGATTTAAGGATATATAAAGTAACCAAGTTTATAAGGACTAACCAGGAAACTTGTATCAACTTAAGGCCATGTGTTATAAAAGGACAAAAAGTTGTTGAAGGTGATTTCTTAACGGAAGGATATGCAACCAAAGGCGGCGAAATTGCCTTGGGACGTAACTTGAAAGTTGCCTTTATGCCCTGGAAAGGTTACAACTTTGAGGATGCCATTGTTATTTCTGAGAAAGTAGTTAAGGAAGATTTATTTACTTCTATACATATCAGTGAATTTGAAACAGAGGTTAGAGACACTAAATTGGGTGAAGAGGAATTAACGCCTGATATCCCAAATGTAAGTGAAGAAGCTACCAAAGATTTGGACCAGAATGGTATTATCAGGATTGGTGCACATGTAAAAGAAGGTGATATTATCATCGGTAAAATTACTCCAAAGGGTGAAAGCGATCCTACACCTGAAGAGAAATTACTACGTGCCATATTTGGTGATAAAGCCGGTGATGCAAAAGATGCATCCCTGAAAGCACCAAGTAGTACTGAAGGTGTTGTTATCAACAAAAAGTTGTTTCAACGTGCCAAGAAAGATAAGAATGCTAAAGTAAGAGAGAAGGCAAGTCTGGATAAAATTGAAAAAACACACGAGAAGAACGAAAACGATTTATTAGAATTGTTGGTTAACAAACTGGCAACGCTGTTAAAAGAGAAAACTTCTGCAGGTGTTGGTAACAATTTTGGTGAAATGTTGATAGGCAAAGGGGCTAAGTTCAATCAGAAGAATTTATCTAATGTAGATTATCTTAACGTAAATCCTTTGGGATGGACGGGAGATGCTAAAACAGATGAACTGATCAATGTTTTGTTGCACAACTATAGCATTAAGTACAACGAAGAATTGGGTAGGTACAAAAGAGAGAAATTCAATATCAGCATTGGTGATGAATTACCAACTGGTGTGTTGAAATTAGCTAAAGTATACTTAGCTGTTAAACGTAAATTGAAGGTTGGTGATAAAATGGCTGGTCGTCACGGTAACAAAGGTATTGTTGCCAAGATTGTCCGGCAGGAAGACATGCCTTTCCTTGAAGATGGAACGCCTGTTGATATTGTATTGAATCCATTGGGTGTACCTAGTCGTATGAACCTTGGCCAGATTTACGAAACAGTGCTGGGGTGGGCTGGTGAAAAATTAGGATGCAAGTTTGCAACACCAATTTTTGATGGTGCAAGTGTTGATGAAATAGCCGGATACATTGAAAAAGCAGGTTTACCAACATTTGGTCATACTTATCTATATGATGGAGAAACTGGTGAGCGCTTTGACCAGAAGGCAACGGTAGGTATCATTTATATCATCAAATTGCACCACATGGTGGATGATAAAATGCATGCACGCTCAATCGGACCATATAGTTTAATTACTCAACAACCGTTGGGTGGTAAGGCTCAGTTTGGTGGACAGCGTTTTGGTGAGATGGAGGTTTGGGCACTGGAAGCATATGGCGCTTCAAATATATTGCAGGAATTGTTGACGCTGAAATCTGATGATATCATCGGAAGAGCAAAAACTTATGAAGCAATTGTTAAGGGCGATAATATTCCAAGACCAGGTGTACCCGAATCATTCAACGTTTTGGTGCATGAATTAAGAGGTTTGGGATTAGATTTAACTTTTGAATAACGGGGCCTCCCCAACCCCTCCGAAGGAGGGGCTTAAGAAGAGTTCAGAAATTCGAAGTGCATCATATAATTCAAAAGCCGCTCTTTATTTATTTAAAAGAAATTCAAAAAACAGGATCTTTCAAAATCTCCCGATTTAATCGGGAGATTTAGTGAGGCCGCTTATCAATTAGCAATATGGCATTCAAAAAAGAAAACCGCCCCAGATCTACTTTCTCTAAAATCACTATTGGTCTGGCTTCACCAGACAGTATTTTAGAAAGAAGTTTTGGTGAGGTGCTAAAGCCCGAAACCATTAATTACCGTACGTACAAACCAGAAAGAGATGGTTTGTTTTGCGAAAGAATTTTTGGACCAGTTAAGGATTATGAATGTGCTTGCGGAAAATACAAACGCATCCGTTATAAAGGAATTGTGTGCGACAGATGCGGTGTGGAAGTAACAGAAAAGAAAGTACGTCGTGAAAGAATGGGGCACATCAAATTGGTGGTACCTGTTGTGCATATATGGTACTTTAAATCTTTACCAAATAAAATTGGTTACCTGTTGGGAATGAGTTCCAAGAAATTGGAAACCATTGTTTACTACGAGCGTTTTGTAGTAATCCAATCGGGTATCAGGGCAGATAAAGGACAAAACTTTGGTGATTTATTAACTGAAGAAGAGTACCTCGATATTTTAGATACATTGCCAAAAGATAACCAGCATTTAGCAGATGAAGATCCAAATAAATTCATCGCCAAAATGGGTGCAGAAGCAGTGCATGATTTACTGCAACGCATCGATTTAGACCAGTTGAGTTTTGACTTGCGTAATTCTGCTGCTGTTGAAACATCTCAGCAACGTAAGGCTGATGCCTTAAAGCGTTTGAGCGTAGTAGAAAGTTTCCGTGATGCCAACACAAGAATTAACAACCGTCCGGAATGGATGGTAATGCAATATATACCTGTAATTCCACCGGAATTACGTCCACTGGTTCCATTGGATGGTGGTCGTTTTGCGTCTTCGGATTTAAATGATTTATACCGTCGTGTTATTATCCGTAATAACCGGTTAAAAAGATTATTAGAAATTAAAGCGCCTGAAGTAATCTTACGTAATGAAAAACGTATGCTGCAGGAAGCAATCGATTCATTGTTTGATAACAGCCGTAAATCAAATGCTGTAAAAGCAGAAGGTGGACGTGCACTGAAGTCATTGAGTGATGTATTGAAAGGTAAGCAAGGACGTTTCCGTCAGAACTTATTGGGTAAACGTGTGGATTATTCTGGTCGTTCTGTTATTGTAGTAGGACCTGAGTTAAAGATGCATGAATGTGGTTTACCAAAAGATATGGCTGCTGAATTATTTAAGCCATTTATTATTCGTAAACTGATTGAAAGAGGTATCGTTAAAACGGTAAAATCTGCCCGTAAATTAGTTGATAAAAAAGAAGCAATTATTTGGGATATCCTGGAGAATATTTTGAAAGGACATCCTATCATGTTGAACAGGGCCCCAACCCTTCACCGTTTGTCAATTCAGGCCTTCCAGCCAAAATTGATTGAGGGTAAAGCTATCCAGTTGCACCCGTTGGTAACAACAGCATTCAATGCGGATTTTGATGGTGATCAGATGGCGGTTCACGTTCCCTTGAGCAACGCTGCTATTCTGGAAGCCCAATTATTGATGCTTTCTTCTCACAACATTTTGAACCCACAGAATGGTACACCAATCACGCTGCCTTCTCAGGACATGGTATTGGGATTGTACTATATCACCAAGGGTAAAAAATCAACTGATACAGAAAAAGTAAAAGGCGAAGGAAAAGCATTTTATTCTGCAGAAGAAGTAATCATTGCTTACAATGAAAAGCAGGTTGATTTGCATGCTCATATCAGGGTAAAAGCCAATTTCAGAAATGATGACGGCACGTTAACTTATAAATTAATTGAGACTACAGTTGGAAGGGTGATATTTAACCAGCATGTGCCTAAAACAGTTGGTTTTATCAATGCTCTATTAACTAAGAAATCTCTGCGTGAAATTATTGGTGATATCATTAAATGGACAAACGTTCCTATCACTGCTAAATTTTTGGATGATATTAAAACACTCGGTTACCGTATGGCGTTCCGTGGTGGATTGTCGTTCAACATCAATGATTTAATTATACCAGATATTAAACAACAGCTTATTGATAATGCAACTGTTGAGGTTGATGAAGTGTGGGGTAACTACAATATGGGTTTAATTACCAATAACGAGCGTTACAACCAAACGGTGGATATCTGGAGTCGTGTGGATACCAGAATTACTGAAACGTTAATTAAAGAATTGGCTGCAGATAAACAAGGGTTTAATTCTGTTTACATGATGCTTGACTCGGGAGCGAGGGGTAGTAAACAACAGATCAAGCAGTTGGCAGGTATCAGGGGTTTAATGGCTAAACCACGTAAATCCGGTTCATCAGGTAGTGAGATTATTGAGAATCCAATTTTGTCCAACTTTAAAGACGGATTGAATGTATTGGAATACTTTATCTCTACGCATGGTGCCCGTAAAGGTTTGGCGGATACGGCATTGAAAACAGCAGATGCAGGTTACTTAACCCGTCGTTTGGTGGATGTGGCGCAGGATGTTGTAATTAATGAAGAAGATTGTGGTACACTTCGTGGTATTGCTACTTCCGCATTAAAAGATAATGAAGATATTATTGAAAACCTGGCTGACAGAATTGAAGGTCGTACTTCATTGCATGACGTTTTCCATCCGGTAACTGAAGAGTTATTGGTAAAAGCTGGTGAAGAAATTTCACAGGATGATGCACAGAAAATTGAAGAGAGTGGAATGGAAGCAGTTGAAATACGTTCTGTATTAACTTGCGAAAGTAAGCGTGGGGTATGTGTTAAGTGTTATGGTAAAAATCTGGCTACAGGTTACCTTACTCAAAAAGGTGATGCAGTTGGTATTATTGCGGCACAAAGTATTGGTGAGCCTGGCACACAGCTTACGTTACGTACTTTCCACGTGGGTGGTGTGGCTGGTTCTGCTTCTGTAGAATCTACAATGCCTGCAAGGTTTGATGGAACCATCCTTTTTGATGGTTTGCGAACAGTTATGACAGAAGATAATGAAGGCAAAAAAGTACAGATTGTAATTGGTCGTACCGGTGAGGTTCGTAATATGGATGTAAAAAATGACCGTTTATTAAATACTACCAACATACCTTATGGCGCTACTTTAAATGTAAAGGATGGGCAGAAAGTTGTTAAAGGTGATACGATTTGTACATGGGATCCATTTAACAATGTTATCGTTTCTGAAATTATTGGTAAGATAAAATTTGATGCAGTAATTGAAGGTGTAACGGTTAGGGAAGAGGCAGATGAACAAACAGGCCATAAAGAAAAAGTGGTTATTGAAACAAAAGATAAAACCAAATTACCTTCCATCATCATTGAAGGAAAAGAACATAAATCTTATAACCTTCCTGTAGGTAGTCATATTGTGGTAGAAGAAGGTGATGATGTAAGAGCTGGTCAGGTATTGGTAAAAATTCCAAGGGTATTAAGTAAACTGAAGGATATCACGGGTGGTTTGCCTCGTGTAACAGAATTGTTTGAGGCAAGAAATCCAGGAAACCCTGCTGTGGTTTGTGAAATTGATGGTGTGGTTGCTTTTGGTAACATCAAGCGTGGTAACAGGGAAATTATTGTTGAGGCAAAAGATGGTGTTGTAAGAAAATACCTTGTTCCGTTAACACGTCAGATTTTGGTACAGGATGGTGACTTTGTAAAGGCCGGCGCATCTTTAAGTGATGGACAGGTTGCTCCTGCAAATATCTTAGCTATTAAAGGTCCATTTGCGGTTCAGGAGTATGTAGTAAATGAAATTCAGGAAGTTTACCGTTTACAAGGTGTGCGGATCAATGATAAGCACGTTGAAGTAATTGTTCGCCAAATGATGCGTAAAGTTAGCATTGAAGATGCTGGTGATACTATATTCTTAGAAGGAGATACAGAAGATAAACTGGACTTTAATACAGAGAATGATAACATCTACGACAAGAAAGTTGTTACAGATTCTGGCGAAAGTTCCAAGTTTAAGACAGGTCAGATTGTTACTATTCGTGAGGTAAGAGAAGAAAATTCTATCCTGCGTAGGGTTGATAAGAAACTGGTTGAATACAGGGATGCTAAACCAGCCACTTCTTCTCCATTGTTGCAGGGTATTACCAAAGCGTCATTGGGTACTCAAAGCTGGATATCTGCTGCATCGTTCCAGGAAACTACCAAAGTATTAAGCTCTGCAGCTATACAAGGTAAAACGGATTTGATGATGGGATTGAAAGAAAACGTAATCACCGGACATCCAATACCAGCTGGTACAGGTTTACGTGACTTTGAAAACATGATTGTAGGTAGCAAGGAAGAATACGAATTGCTGATGACAACAAAAGAAGCAATGAATTTTGATGAAGAAGAGTAAAATACAAATGTGCTGATGATAGTAAACGGAGTAAGATTAATTTCTTACTCCGTTTTTATTTGGATGCTGTAAATTTAACTACTCAATTTTTTAAATTATGGACACTCAATTTCTTACAGATGCAAAGGGTAATAAAACCGGCGTTCTTATCTCCATGGATCACTATAAAAAAATGATGGAGGAACTGGAACAACTGGAAGATATCAAAGCCTTTGACAAAGCAAAAAAGCGAAATGAAAAAACTATTCCATTAAGAGAAGCTATTCAGGCTAGAAAGAAAAAGCTGATAAATGGTTAAGTACACAGTTGTCATTACAGCATCAGTACAAAAAATGCCAGGTAAACTTCCTAATGCAATTATGACTGATTAATCTTTAGAAAAACTATTGAAGTTGCACCAAATCCAAAATAGTATTGGCCATCACTGACCAACTATATTGTTGCTTTTCTATTATAAGATGCGGAAGAAAATGCTGTTCGCCTTTTTGAAAATATTCAATGATTTTTGCAGCAATGGATGCTGCATTGGGTTCAGCAATCAACCCAACTTTATTATCCGGAACAAGGGAGGGTAGCCCGCCCACATTGGTTACGATCATGGGTTTTTCAAAATGATAAGCCAGCGGTGTAACGCCGCTCTGGGTGGCACTTCGGTAGGGTTGAACCACCACATCTGCGGCGCACAAATAATATTTAACTTCACTATCGGGGATAAAATCAGTTCTTAATATCAGGGAGTCTTTTATATCCAGTTTTTCTATTTGTTCATCATATGCTTTTCTGTCTTCATAAAATTCACCGGCAATTAATAGTTTTACCCCATCGCCGTTGGATAGCGGAGGGTTATTTGAAGACTTCAATATTTTCATAGCATCCAATAAAATATCAAGCCCTTTGTATTTCCTGATAAAGCCAAAGAACAACAATATTTTTTCATCATTGCCAATCCCCAGATATTTCCTGGCTTCCTGTTTACTAATTATCTCCCCAAAATTATCATACAACGGATGAGGGACAAATTTTGCCGGTTTATTTGGTGCAAATAGGGGCAGATCTTTCAATACTTTTTCACTCATCGTGATAAAGGCATCAATAGGTTTTACAAAGTATTGGGTAAATGGTCTGTCCCCTGGTCTTTTTTCGTGAGGTATGATATTGTCTGCAATGCATACAACTTTTGTGTGCTTATTTTTTTTTGCTAAACGTAGAATGGTGCCAAGGCTTGGTCCCATAAACGGTAACCAATATCTAACTACAATAATATCGGGTTTCATCCTTTTTAACTCGTTGCCAACGCTTATCCAGTTTAAGGGATTTACCGAATTTACACAAACCTTAATGCTAAGATTTTTGGGTGCCGGTTCAGTTGAAAACTGGGTGGTTCCGGGAAATAGAAGGCCAGGATATTGCAGGGAAAAAGTATAAATAATTACCTGGTGGCCTTGCTGCATAAACTCTTTGGCAAGGCGCTCATCATAAGATGCAAGACCTCCCCTTAGCGGATGTGCAGGACCAATAATAACAATTGATTTTCCCAATGTTTAATAGATTAGCAACTTTAGTTGTGAATGACCTTTTTCAGACAGCCTGTATTATTCAATTTCCATTTAATAATAAGGGAATAAGGTTTGCTTATAAAAGTGATTTCGTATCTACTAAGGTTTGTCTCCAAAGTAGCAGAGATCCAGCTCACTTTTCTATTCCTTGCATACTTTAGAAAAAAAACTCAAAAACAAACCACTAATACATATCCCGAACCTGTTTATAACCCAATCTTCTTTTCTATTAAATAAAAGTTTTTATCTAAAGAATTCCTGGCAATCATTTCGCCTATAAAGCCAGCTAAAAAAAGTTGTGTTCCTATTACCAGTGATATTAAACCAACGTAAAATAAAGGCCTGTCTGTCATGTTAAATTGATCAAAGAAAAATTTCTCAATAAACAAATAAATCCAGATGCAAATACCACCAAAGAAAACAATGCTCCCCCACAAACCAAAAATATGCATCGGCCTTTTGCCAAACTTTCCCATAAACATGATGGAAAATAAATCAAGGAAACCATTGATGAAACGGCTCCAGCCAAATTTGGTAACGCCATATTTTCTGGCCCTGTGCTCCACTACTTTTTCACCAATTTTTTTAAAGCCCGCCCATTTGGCCAGCAAAGGAATGTAGCGATGCATTTCGCCATACACTTCAATACTTTTTACCAGTTTATTTCTGTAAGCTTTTAGGCCACAATTAAAATCATGCAACTTAATACCACTTACATTACTTGCTGTAGCATTAAATAATTTGGAGGGTAAATTTTTGGTAAGTGCATTATCGTACCGTTTCTTTTTCCAGCCGCTTACCATGTCGAAGCCATCCTCGATTATCATTTTTCTTAGCTCAGGAATTTCATCCGGGCTGTCCTGCATATCCGCATCCATAGTGATAACCACATCGCCTTGAGCTGCTTTAAAGCCTTCATTCAATGCTGCACTTTTACCATAATTTCTTTGAAATTTAATACCCCGGATACTGGCATTTTTACTCCTCAAATCTTCTATCACCTGCCACGAATTATCATTGCTGCCATCATCTACCATTATTACTTCATAGCTATACTGATTGGCCTGCATTACCCGGTGAATCCAGGCAGCCAACTCCGTAAGACTTTCATCTTCATTAAATAAAGGAACTACAATTGATATATCCATATTTTCCCCCATCCCCCAAAGGGGAATTTAATATTAACGTTTTTCGTTTTCTTTATTTTTTGTACTCAAAAAGCCTGCTCCTAAAACCGAAACCAGTGCGCCAATAATTAAATACCTGAACATAGCTGATGATATCATGATCGGCATAAATAGTTTCTTTAATTGTTTGGCATTTTCTTCAATTTCTCTTGGCAGATGGTTTCCCTCTGCCAATATCAGTTTATTGTTTTCGATAATTTTATCGTCCCTGAAATGGATGTTGATGGTAAAAAAAATGTATGTAAAAATGGCCATCAAAAAAGCGACTATTACAAATGTTTTAAATCCAGCAGAAAAGTAATCCTTAAAAGATTTCGCTTCAGCATTACTTTTAAAAAGCGACAGCAGACTCCATACAATACCTGCAACAAAAATGAGGTAGACCAAAAATTGAAAATTACTTTCCACCGGCAGGTGTAATACATAAAAAGAAATAAGCGAGGCAGCTATCATGAGTGCAGCGGTGATTAATCCGATATATTGAACTTTTAAGGTTTTCATTTATTGAGTACCAGCTGGTTTTTATTAACGATACCAATCACTTTCCCTTTCATCTTTTTCCCTATAAAAGCAGCGTTGGAGGATTTTGATTGAATCATACTTCTTTCAAAAATATACGTTGCAGAAGGATTGAACAGTGTTAAGGAAGCAACGGCTCCTTCTTTTATTTCGGGAATAGGCAAGCCAAATATTTCTCTTGGCGCAACACTTAACCTTTCAATTAAATCACCAATTGGCCATTCACCATTCACCATTGACCACACCGCTCCAAATAAACTCTCCAATCCGATCATGCCATTTTTTGCATATTCAAACTCACATTCCTTATTATCAATGTTATGAGGTATATGATGAGAAGCAATGCATTCAATAGTTCCATCAACTAAGGCAGCTAAGAGTGCAGCCCTGTCTTTGGAAGTTCTTACAGGTGGATTTACTTTTAAATTGGTATCATACTGCTGCAAATCTTCATCACAAAATACCAGATGATATGGTGTAACAGAACAGGTAATGCTGATGCCGCTTTGTTTGGCTCTTTGTATGTATTCAACGCTTTTAGCAGAAGAGATGCCCGTAAAATGTAACCGGCTATTGGAATACCTTGCCAGTTTAATATCTCTGGCCACCATCAATTCTTCTGCCATAGCTGGCTTGCCCGGCAGCCCCAGTTGGGTAGAAATGATACCTTCATTTATCAGGCCACTGCTGCCAATACTTTTATCATCCGGTATCTGAATAATAATGCCATCAAATGCTTTGATGTATTGTAATGCTTTTACCAGCAAGCCGCTGTTTTGAATGGTATGAATTCCGTCACTAAAAGCAATTGCTCCGGCCTTGCGCATATCATACATCTCTGCCAGTTCTTTACCTTCGGCATCCCTGGTAACGGCACCAATTGGATGTATATTTACCGGTAAAGCGGTTGATTTGTTTACAATGTATTCCACCTGCGATTTGTTGTGAATGACTGGCTGCGTATTTGGCATTACTAGCACATCTGTAAAGCCGCCAGCCGCAGCTGCAGCTGCACCTGATGCGATGGTTTCCCTATGCTCTAAACCGGGATCGCAAAAATGTGCAAATACATCCATCCAGCCAATGCTAACATGCAGTCCATCTATATCAACAATGGTATCGGCTGTGTCTGTAATTAAATCTTTAATAGAAACGATGATACCTTCATCTATCAAAATATCTTTAAGCAGCCCGTTGAAAGGAGAGGAGGAAGATACGATGCTGGCTTGTTTAAGTAAAACCTTCATGAATAAAAAAGTTGCGCTAAGTTAGTATAATCTTGCTCTTTTTTGAATTGAAAATTTCAACTACTTTTACCGCCCGCTGGTTTACTGGAGGTGAAAGTAAAATTTCGGGATGTAGCGCAGCCCGGTAGCGCACACGTCTGGGGGGCGTGGGGTCGCAAGTTCGAATCTTGTCATCCCGACTTGACAGGACAAACTGGAATTATTCTGGTTTGTCCTGTTTTTATTTTCGCTAAAACCCACGTCCATACTGTATATTAGCCTTGCCACTTCATTGATATGAATAGTTCGAACTAAAAATCCATCGAAAGTCATTTTTTCGGGGTACATCGAACTAATTATTTCTCTTTTCTTTTCTGTATCTCCGTTTTCATATATAAAATCAAGTTTTAAAAGGTTATTTACACCTTTCTTTAACAGGTCATTAGAATCTACCTTATCGTGATTGTTAGCACTTAATTTTGCGTCCAATTTCTCAAGCTTAGTAGTGTATTCAGTTTTCATGTCCCTGAAATCAGCAGGCTCAAATTGCCTGGAGGAAAGCAATTCTCTGATGTAAGAAAGTTTTTCTTCTAATTCTTTAATCTGTAACTGCAATTGTTTGCTGTCATCTTGCAAATGATTTGTTTGGTCATAACAGGCTTCCGATAGCGTTATCTTAAATAAATCTATCATTTCCGGACGAGGAATATATTTTTTGAGTTCAGTAACGAATATACTGTTGACTTTATCTGCTCTTTAGCGGCAGGAACAACCATCAGTGCAGTGATAATAAGAATAATACTTAGTGAAACCTTTAGATGCACTTCCCGTTAATATTTTAATGCACAAAGGACAAATAAGAAAGCCACGTAAAGGAAGGGATTCATTTGCAACTACTTTAAGTCGATAATGCCTTTTTCTTCCATCTAATACATCCTGAACCTGATAATATAATGCTTTTGAAATGATGGGTTCATGCAAACCTTTTACAAAACGGTTTTCTTCGTCCTTGTATTTAGGAATAAATATTTTACCACAATACACAGGATTATGGATGGCAAACCAAAAAAGTCCTTTCGTGCCTGAAAAGCCGTTTTCTTTCGCCATTTTAAAAACCTGTTCTGTATTAAATATGCCTTCGGCTATTTGATTAAAAGCCCACTGTAAAATATTAGCCTTACTTTCTTTGGGAGCAATACATTTTCTTCCTGCTTCATCAATTTTGTTAATATATCTTATCGGGGCTAAACCCATATAGCGCCCTTCTTTTCTGGCTCTACGCATTCCATGAATAACATTCAATGCCCGTCTGTCATTTTCAACTTCAGGGGCAGCTAAATAAAATGCCAGCATCATTTTATTTTCAGGTACAGCTAAATTCAAAGGCTGCTTAATAGCCTGTGGCTCTACACCTAATTTGCGTAGCGTATTAAGCATTTGGTAAGCATCACCGGCATTACGACTAAAACGGTCCCATTTTAGAAAAAGGACAAAATCTGCCTGGCATTTATGTTTGCGGAGTTCTACTAAATATTTTTTCCATTCTGGCCGGTTAAAGGTTTTTGCAGAATGGTCTTCAAAAATTACTTTTCGCATGGACATTTCTTGAATGTCACAATATTTGCGTAAAAACTCTTCCTGACTGCGTTGGGGATATCCTTTGTCTGCCTGCTTCATCTGTACTGGATATATAAATCCGCTATTTTCATAGATTAAAATTGAATAGGTTACTAATGTTTCATTTTACCCTCTTCTTTGACAACGTGTTAATAGTTGCCCTTTTTATTTATTTCATCGCCAATAATCCCTTTGATAACCTCAGGTATTTTACAGAAATTATGTTGTGCATGTTTTTTAGTGAGTTTGGTTACTAACTAAGGCAACTTCACTTCATCTTTTGTCCCACGTTTTAAAAAAATAACTCCGCCAACGGGTTAAGCACTTTTAATTTTTATTATGCCTCCTCCATGTGCCTGTATATGGTTTGAATCTGCGTCAGCCCATATTTCGCCCGGTCTAAATACTTTCAATTCACTCTTATTTAATTTTGTTACTGAACAGGCTGTAATGAATAGAAGCTGTATACAAAAGCACATTATATAACTATCAATGTGTATTTTCATTGCAATTATACTTTTTAATTTTTAGTCTGAATAAACGAGGTTCATCTGCTAAGAAATGAATTACTTTTTACGAAATTAAAAACGGCTATTTGACCTTTTGTCACTATTTCATCAACATCAACAATAATCAACTTTGATTTAGCAACCAGGTTAAGTATTTCCAGCGCAAAAGTATAGGCTGGCAATAAGGTTGAGTTTGCTGCCAATGTAATTTTATCACTGTTATTTATTTGCAAATCAGCGAGCTCAGTCCCAATAAGCAGGCCGCTCAGGTAATAATAATTTTCTTCTTCGGTAAGTTTATTAAACAAAATATTGGTACGTACTAAAAAACAACTGTGAAGAATATTTGAATGCCTGCTCATTAATACTCCTTTTTTAAAATTTTCAAAATTTTTTGGTTCATTAAGCCCCGCTCCTTTTTTAACTGAATGGGCCAGGATTGTATTTTTACTTAGTGTGTCAAATATTTCACCTGTCATGTACGTTTTAAAATCCACAATTTTTCCATCTTCAACTTGTATATGCTTTGAATGTGTACCGGGAAAAAGATAAAGGGAGCTTTTGGTAGAATAGCATCCTGCCAATTTTGTTTCTTCCCCTCTCATAACATCACATTTATTTGCTGCCCCGGAAATAATAAATATGAGGTGTTTAAAACTGGCATCTGAATTAATAGTGTATGTTATTAAATCAGATCCATCAGCAATTAAAGGAATATTTTTATACGCCAGTTCCACCATTCCAATAGAGGATGAGGCCATACCTGAGATTATAACAGGAACCCCATCTAAAGGAGCAGATATTTTTGTTTTGATTTCATTAATTTTTTCAGATAAAAACAATTTATAAAAATCAAGCCGGTTGCTTTCAGATGTATTTTGCCTCCATAGTTTAAAAAGTAACCCCATTCCCTCCTCGGAGGATACTTCTGCTAATACATTTAAGTCTTTTATATTAACCAACTTTAAACGGAAATTAGAGTTCCCCCAATCGCAGCTTAGAAAATATTCCATATTCATAAATAAAATTTTTTTCAATAATCATTTCTATCAAACAATCTGTTTCCGAAAATTGCAAGCCTCATAATTGTCTCTAACTTAATAATCTATTTTTTTGCTTTCGAAAAACCGTTTACATTATTTACATCATCCATTACACTTTCAATAGTTGAAAAAATGAATTGACAGTTACAAGTGCAGTTTTACTTTTAACACCAAACGATGTCTTTAGGTGCTAAAGTTACCTCTTTGTATTTATTGTTTTTGATGGCAAACCCATAAAAGATATTTAGACCACATAATGCAATGTCGGATATAATACTTTTCATAATCATATATTTAAAATTAAAAATTTATTGTTACTATTTACAACCAGAAACTTTTACATTTGTGATTGATTCATCCATTTATATTTAGTCTTCAGTTCAATGCTGAATAACGTTATGGCGTATAAGTTTGCTACGTAACAGCAGCCAAATAGTACCCATCAGTTTGTTACCAAATTTTTACTCACTTCTATACGCTCCACTTTACCTACTAAAAATATATAGCACAACGCACCAGTAATGCCCAGGCTGCCAACCAAAATAAGGGCCGGTGCAAAATTGCCGTCACTTACCAGGAATCCAATAATCAATGGAATAAAGATTGCCGCAAGCCCGCCGATAAAATTGAATACACCGCCTGTTAAACCAACTAAATGTTCAGGAGCTAATGTTGAAACAAACACCCAGGTAATTGAAGCAAATCCATTTCCAAAAAAAGCAATACACATAAACATAATAATGAGTGCAGGGCTGCTTACATAATTGGCCCCGATAATAGATGTGCTGAGCAAAAGTCCTGTAATGACGGGCACCTTACGGGCCATGCTTGTTGTCACCCCTTTCTTAATCATATAATCTGACAGGAAACCTGATAGTAAAACACCTGCAAATGCAAAAAGAAAAGGAACCGATGCTAAAAAACCAGATTTAATAAAATCCATACCCCTGTATTTTACGAGGTATGTTGGAAACCAGGTAAGAAAAAACCACATAGTGCCACCCAAAGAAAACTGGCCAAGATAAATGCCCCATAATTTTTTATGACTGAATACTTCTTTGAGGTGACTCCATTTAAAAGGCTGGGATGAACTTACATTTCTTTTATTTTTTCTGTTAATTAGACCACCGCCTTCTTCTATATATCGCAGTTCAGCATCATTCACTGCAGCATGTTCAAGCGGATCACGGTAAAAGAAATACCAAACAATGCCCCATACAATACCAATCATACCAGTAATAATAAACATCCCCTGCCATCCTGTATAATATTGCAAAGCTGTAAGCACCGGTGCAAGAAATGCAAGACCCACAAATTGACCGGAAGTATATATAGCAATAGCTGTTGCCCTTTCTTTATCAGGAAACCAACTGGTAACAATTCTATTATTAGCAGGGTAAGATGGCGCTTCAAAAACACCAATCAACATTCTCAAAATAAACAATGCAATAAAACTGGTAGCAAAGCCCTGCGCAATTGTTATTACAGACCACAAAATCAAACTGAATGTATAAACTAACCGTGCGCCATACCTGTCGGTCATGATACCGCCGGGTATCTGCAGTATAGCATAAGTCCAACCAAACGCAGAAAAAATATAGCCTAATTGCACAGGCGTAAGTTTAAGGTCTGCGGATATCATATTAGCTGCAACAGAAATATTACTTCTATCCATATAATTAATAACAACATTAAAAAAAAGAAAAACCAGTATTTGAAACCGTATCCTTGTTTGCTTAATAACAGTAATACTTTGAGGCATATCCTTTTTTTAAAAACCAATAATTTATTTTTGTTTTTCTTATCACCATTCAGCTATACTTCCGTCAGAATGTCTCCATACCGGGTTTTTCCAATTATGTCCGATAGCTGCCATTTTTATAACTCTCTCTTCATTTATTTCAATACCCAAACCGGGGCCACCTGGTATTTTCACAAAACCATTTTCATAATTAAAAACGCTGGCATCTTTTAAGTAATCCAGCAAATCATTGTTTGAATTATAATGTATGCCGAGGCTCTGCTCCTGTATAAAGGCATTATGGCAAGTAGCATCAACCTGCAGGCAGGCAGCCAGGGCAATCGGGCCCAACGGGCAATGAGGGGCAGCCGCTACATCAAAAGCTTCGGCCATGGAAATAATTTTTTTGCATTCAGTTATTCCGCCGGCATGTGAAAGGTCAGGCTGAATTATATCAACATATCCATCCATCAAAATCTTTTTAAAATCCCATCGTGAATACATTCGTTCGCCGGTAGCAATTGGGATAGAAGTATGTTGTGCAATATCTCTCAGCGCCTCATTATTTTCTGGCAATACAGGTTCTTCAATAAACATGGGATGAAACTGTTCAAGTTCTTTCACAAGAACTTTCGCCATGGGTTTATGCACCCTTCCATGAAAATCAATACCTATATCAAAATGGGGGCCCGCCGCATTTCTTACAGCAGCAAAACGTTGAATTACCGCATCAATTTTTTTAAATGAGTCTACATATTGCAGTTCCTCTGTGGCATTCATCTTAACTGCTGTAAAACCTTTCTCAACCATTTCTTTTGCAGCCTTTCCAACTTCATCAGGCCGGTCTCCCCCAATCCAGGAATATACTCTTATAGATTCACGGGCTTTGCCTCCCAATAATTCATGAATTGGTGCATTAAAATATTTACCCTTAATGTCCCATAATGCCTGGTCTATTCCGGCAATAGCACTCATCAATATTGCCCCTCCCCGATAAAAACCGCTCCTGTACATCATATTCCAATGATCTTCTATATTGCAGGGGTCCTTTCCAATGAGATATTCCATTAGTTCATCAACAGCAGTTTTTACGGTGGCTGCCTTCCCTTCAATAACAGGTTCGCCCCAGCCAGTAATGCCTGCATCTGTTTGAATTTTTAAAAACAGCCACCGTGGCGGTACCTGATATAATTTATAACCCGTGATCTTCATTATTATTTTATATTGGTTTTATATTGCACAAACAAATTGTCGTCCCTATCAATAATTATGAGAGATGAATTAAATCACCTTCTTCAATAGCGCCATATCTCTTTGCTTAATTGTAAATATTAAAAATAAAATTATTGATGTACAAAACCGTACTGCACTGTACTGATGAATAAAAAATGAAAACCATTTAGAAATAGGATACCTCAAAACATCCCGCAATGAATAAAGGTTGATACCGAAATTTTTCAGTCTTCTTCTTTTTTCAAAAAAATCATCATTCAATGCAAGTTTGCCAGTGAATGATGACAAAACAATACCCGAGGCAATGCCACCTGTAAGTTTTAAAAATTCCCGTCGTTGAAAACTCATGTTATAATTTTTTTTTGATTTAATGCCTAAGTTGCCCATGCTTTTTCACCTTTAGTATATGGAACACAGCCATCATATCTTCCGGGCACAGCTATGTACCGTAACACTTCTGTAGCGCCGGGCTTTGAGGAAAAAAAGCCAAGCAATGTCAGTTGCTTCATCATGGTAAAATAATGAAACGTCATTGTTGCTTTTTTGTAATTATAATTTCTTTTGGTTTTCTCTGCTTTGTCTTTTTCATTTTGTTCATTATCAAAATCTGATTTTTTCTTCTGGTATACTATTGCCTCTTTGTCAAGAGTTACCAGCAAATCGTGGCGTTGGCCGGGGGTTATTTTCATAAAGCCTTTGTCATACATTTTTTTACTGGCCTGGTCCAATTGCTTAATACCCTCGTGAAAAGCCTGTTGATTTGCCGGTTCGTAACAATCATTGACGAATACCCTCATAAACTCACCAACTGCTGCATCTTTAGCTCCGGGAGTTTTTGTTTTTGGTAAAATGGTTTCGGCTACTTCATTAAGAAATTCAATATCATCTTCACTGAAACTATAAACTGTTGTGCTGTCATTATTTTTACATCCACTTAGAAATATTTCACTTCCAATAACAATACCACCTGTTAACGCTGTAATCATTTTCAAAAGTTCTCTTCTATCCATTTTTTTGAAATTTAAATAGGTTTATAATTTACAGGAAACATCACAGGTAAATCAACAATCTTATAACACAACTGGCTCATAAATTTCCTTTTTTTAATTGTTCTGTTGCAAAGCTGGCTGCTCTTGCAGTTAGTGCCATATAGGTTATTGAAGGGTTTTGGCAGGCGCTGGATGCCATACAAGCGCCATCGGTTATGAATAAATTTTTTACATCATGCATTTGATTATTCCCGTTTAGTACAGATGTTTTGGGATCCCTTCCCATTCTTGCCGTGCCCATTTCATGAATACAAAAACCAGGAGCAGGCATACCGTCATAAGCATTTATATTTTTCAACCCTGCATTCTCCAGCATTTCTGCAGCACTGTCCTTCATGTCTTGCGCATTTGCCATCTCATTTTCTTTGAATTCGCAATCTATTTCCAGTACAGGTAGGCCCCATTTATCTTTTTTATCTTTACTTAGGGTTACTTTATTTTCATAATAAGGTAAATGTTCTCCCCAGCTTCCTAAAGAAAACTTCCATTTACCGGGCTCTGTTAATGCTTCTTTATAATCGTCACCAATACCTTCTTCAATTTTCATTCTTCCCCGACCTGCGCCACCCTGATAACCAAAGCCACGCAGATACTCTTTTTGTTTAGTAGCTTCATTCAGGTTCCTGAAACGGGGAATGTAAATACCGTTGGGTCTTCTGCCGTATAAATATTGGTCTTCAAAATCATCAGATTCACCGGTGGCGCCTACACCATAGTGATGATCCATTAAATTATGACCAACCTGCCCGGAAGTATTGCCCAGCCCATTTGGAAATGCATCTGAAACGGAGTTGAGTAATATATGTGTTGTGCCTAATGTTGATGCATTCAGAAAAATAACCTTTGCATAAAATTCCTCTGTCTTCATTGTTTCAGAATCAATAATGCGAACTCCTTTAACCTTTTTTGTATACTTATCATAGATTAGTTCAGTTACAATGGAAAATGGTCTTAAAGTCATATTACCTGTTTTTAAAGCGGCAGGTAAGGTAGCCGCAAGGCTGCTGAAATAACCACTAAAGGGGCAACCCTCATGGCATTTATTCCTGTACTGACAGGGGCCACGCCAACCAACTTGCGCTGTATGATTTGCTACACGTCCAATGATAACCCTTCTGCCATCAGTAAAGCTTTTTTTTACTCTTGCTGCAACCTGCTTTTCCAGGCAATTCATTTCCATCGGAGGTAAAAAATTTCCATCGGGCACTTGCGGTAAATTTTCAATTGATCCGCTTATTCCAACAAATGATTCAACATAATCATACCATGGCGCAATATCTTTATAGCGTATTGGCCAGTCAACACCATGACCATCTTTTGCATTTGCTTCAAAATCTATTTCGCTCCAGCGATAGCATTGCCTGCCCCAGGTTAAACTTCTTCCTCCAACATGATTGCCCCTGATCCAGTCAAATGGCTTTACCTGTGTATAAGGATTTTCAAGGTCGTTTACAAAGAACTTTTTAGATGCTTCGTTCCATGCATATATTTTACTTTGGATCGGGCTTGTAATCCTGTCCTGGTTAGTAGTGGCACCACGATGCGATAACTCCCATGGATGTTTTGTTGTATCAGCATAATCTTTTATATGCTCCACATTTCTGCCCCTCTCCAATACCAATGTTTTTACCCCTTTTTCGCAAAGCTCTTTTGCAGCCCAGCCGCCACTGATGCCAGTGCCAACAACAATGGCATCATAAGTGTTTTGCTTTACAGCATTGTTATTAATATATAATGTATCTCCGGGCATAATAGTAAAATTTATGAATGAAATATCTAAATATAAATACTGGTCATCTTTATAGAATACGGGTGTTACACATCACAAATCTTAACTGCCTTTTTCAATGATGCTATTTTAGAATTGTTCTCTTTCCTGGTTGGAAGAAATTCCTGGGCCACATAGTCCTTGAAACCGGTAGTAACAATCGCTTTCATTATTGCCGGATAATATAATTCCTGTGATTCATCTATCTCGTGCCTGCCCGGCACACCGGCGGTATGATAATGTCCGAAATATTGATAGTTGGTACTGATAGTCCGTATTACATCCCCTTCATCTATCTGCATGTGATAAATATCATAAAGAAGTTTAAAGTTGGGTGAACCAATTCTTTTGACCAATTCCACACCCCAAGGTGTTTTATCACACATGTAATCTTTATGATCTACTTCGCTGTTTAGTAATTCCATCTGCACAATAATATTATTCTTCCAATGAGAAATATCGGGCTTACGCCATTGGTAATTATTTACCCTGACTTCATACCGTCCTATAGAATGTTTTATATTATCAACAGAAATTAATGAGCCTTTTGGTATATTTTTTTCAACTCTCCCAACAACCTCACCATACATAAATACATTATCCCCCTCAAATAAATCCGTTGCAGTAAACTTATGTTTGGCAGGTATATTTTCCTGCAAAATGAATTCTTCATTATTGCACAACACTTTTTTATTTTTTGTCAAATGTGTTAATGCCACAATTACATTATCCTTTTCATGAATTTTCAAAATATTGTTCTTCATGCTTACCTGAAATTTACGGCTGATTTATGATATGCCTTTGCTATTTGCCTGCTGGTGCCTAATCCATCAATTCCCAATTCAATTATATCTCCCGGTTTAATAAAAATCGGTTCAGGTTTAACGCCCAATCCAACTCCCGGTGGGGTACCTGTGCTTATTACATCTCCGGGTAACAAGGTCATAAACTGGCTGATGTAACGAACTAAAGAAGGAATTTTAAAAATCAAATTAGAAGTATTACTGTTCTGGTAAATTTTCCCGTTTACTTTTAACCATACATTGAGGTCGTTTACATTCACTATTCCTTTTAATACCAATGCGCCTTTCCACATTTCCCGGATGGGTTTTATTTTGTCCACGTCAATGCGACCAGTAAAAGTCTGGTTCATAAACTGGCCGAGTTTACTCATGTTTAAGCCTTTTGGCATGTAAGGTTCTAATGTTGCAAAGCCGGGTATGCCTGCTCTCAAAGTTTCTATATTCCATAATGGTTTGCCCATTACCTGGAGGATATTTTTTATGGACATTTTTGGCGGCATAGCCAATCCATTTCTTATATCCCTTGGCCGGAAACCAAATGAAGGCACATCCACCAAAACCACCAGCACCGGGCATTGTGCAGCAGCAGCTCTTTTTATGATATCATCCCTTAATTCATTTTTTGTGGGATGGTATAATTGAAACCACGCTCTTCCTTCAGACAATTCTCCAATACGTTCGATACTGCTGGTAGATACAGTACTTAATATGTAAGGGATATTGTTTTTTAATGCAGCTTTTGCCAGTATCTCTGGCGAGTTGGGCCATATCAATCCCTGTAAACCTATAGGCGCAATACCAAATGGTGCATCATATTGGTGTCCGAATAAATTCACCTTCGTATCATGCCCGGTAAATTTTTTCAAATAGTTCGGCATCAGTTGAACGGATTGTAAATCAGATTTATTTCTTGCTAAATTTATGTCTTCATTACAGCCGCCTTCCAGGTAGTCAAAAGCAAATTTTGGTATCCGCTTTTTTGCTTTTACTTTTAAATCCTCCGCCGAAGGATAATCAGGATTGTAACTTAAAATCATTTTATTTTCAGCCATCCGTAGTTTTTTTTATTCTTTCAAAAAATATTTTCATTCATGCCGATATACCAGTACTTAGTCCATTGTATTTTACTATACCGAAAAATCGGCAAAGGTCGGCATAATACCATCTAAGATTTACACATAGCCCTTTGGGCTATTTAGCAAATCAAGATGGTATTACTTCTTTTGGCACCGTGTACAATTCTAATTCAATCAAATCAACAGGTATGGGTTCGCTATCTCCTTTGCGAATAGCCAATGCTGCTCCTATTGCAGAACCAAGCGGCATAGAGGAAGCTATAATTTCAAAATCCGGTAACTTTTGACACAGGATATTAATGAATATACCGTTATCAACAAACCCTCCATCAACAAATATTCTTTTTACAGAACTATTGTTTACCACCAGCCGTATTTTTTCGACTTGCAGTTCAACTAATTCTTTGAGTAAATGATGATACGCTTCTTCATAACTATCGAACCAGCTCAAATTAATGTTGGATAAACCAGTGATTTCGTTATTGGGATGTACAATACTTGACCAGTGAAATAAAGGAGATAAAACCCTTTCAGCTTTTTCATATAATGCCTTATCAAAAAAAAGCTTTTTATGATATGCATCGTTTACACCAAAAAAGAGTGAGAGTTTTTTTATCCAACTATTGTATTCATTACCCAAAAACAACCTGGAGGCTTTTACCTTTTGGCCGTTGGGCTGTAAATAACATAAGCAATCCTGTTTTAATTCATATTGAGAAAGTATGGTATCATTAAATGGGTTTAAACAAATACTCCAGGTACCGGTAGATAATAAAATGAAAGGTGCAGTATTACCGGAAATATAAGGAAGTAAAGCCGCAGAACTATCATGTATCCCCATTCCAATTACAATATTACTGCCAGGCAACTTTACAACCTCTTTTAAATGAATTGGTGGAATTAATTCGGCGAACCCTTCCGCATACATCCATTGATGAAAGTGATTGAATTCAAAATTCCACATACCGGTATGACAGCCAATACCCGTATATTCTGTTAACAACACTTTACTAAATAAATAACTAAGGTACTGAGGTAGAAAAACTGAATATTTTATTTTGGCAAACAACGCTGGTTTATCATTTTTAAGCCAGTAAAGTTGCAACCCTGCATTTAACATACCCAGCTGCGGGGAAGCAGTTTCTTCAGACCATTTCCCTTCCGGATTATAGCTTAGTTTAAATTTTTGGAGTATATTTTCGGGAATAATTTTTGTATAGTTGTATAAATGAGCAACAGGTTTTAATTCTTTATCCAAATGCACCATGGTGGCGCCATAGGCAGAAAAATTGATAGCTGTAATTTCATACTTTTCATTTAGAGCAATAGCATCATAGGTTTTTAATACCCACTGTTCTATTAACTGCAGATCATCACAAGGAAAATCATCATCATCAGTAATTTCCTTAAAAGAAATATATTCATGGTACACCTCTTTCAAGTTCTCATCAAAAAGAAAAAACTTTTTATTGGTTTTACCTATATCAAATATGGCCATTACGGGAATTTTGCCCCCATCCCCTCCCGATAGAATCGGGACAGGTGCCGGGGAGTTATTCAACGTCTCTATTGTATTACCTGTGCTCATTAAACTATTTACATTTTTACAAACCAGTGGCTATATTTTTTTGCCCCCTTTCGTTAATCAGTTGTTGCCTGATTTTTAAAGAACGAAATACTTGCAAAGGCTGCAAAGCAGCACCTGCTCTTAATCTTGCTTCTGCTACCAATGGCCTTACATCAGTTCTATAAGCAGCCTGCAACACTTCCTGTGCCCTTGCAGCATCGTTTGTATCCTGTGCTTCAACCAATGCAGTTTTATTAACTATCAATGCCTGTGCGTAAGCAATCATGATGGCTTCTACTGATTGCAGTAAATCTTCCAGCGGGTCTTTTACATTATGGCTTGCATCAATCATCCATGCCAGGTCTTTTGCATGGTTCATGCCTTTTGCATCCATGCCTTCTACCAGTTCATTAAAAATTAAAAAGAGCTGATAAGGATTTATACTTCCAACTGTTAAATCATCATCACCGTATTTACTATCATTAAAATGAAAGCCAGCCAGTTTATTTTCCATCATCAGCAAAGAAACAATTTGTTCAATATTGGCGTTGGGCAAATGATGACCAAGGTCTACCAATGTGTAAGCTTTTGGACCCAGTTTGGAAGTATATAAATAAGATTGTCCCCAATCACCAACCGTCATGGAATAGAAATTTGGTTCAAAGGCTTTGTACTCTACAAACAATTTCCAATCGGCTGGTAATGCTGCATAAATTTGCTGCAAACCTTCATAGGTATTTTGCCAGGCTTTTCTAAAATTTAATTGGCCGGGAAAACAAGATCCGTCTGAAAGCCATACAGTAAGGGACTTAGAGCCTAATGCATCACCTTGTTTTATTACTTCAATATTGTGCTCAATGGCTTGCTGGCGTACTGCTTTATCGGTATGCTGGAGTGACCCAAACTTGTAACTGTGCGATTGATTTGTTTGGTCTTGAAAAGTATTTGAGTTGACTGCATCAGATTTTAACCCATGCTGTGCTGCCAGCTTTTTTATTTCATTTGCATCCGATGGAATATCCCAGGGAATGTGTAATGATATTGCGCCGCTTGATTGATTGAGTGCATGGAGTAAACCAACATCCTCTATTTTTTGTTCCAAACTTCCAGGCTCACCACCTCCACTAAAACGCCCAAACCTTGTGCCACCCGTACCCAATGCCCAGCTTGGAATGGCCACCTGAAAGTCAATTAATTTTTTAATAACCTCATCAATGTTATTGATTGCACTTGCTACAAATTCATAATTACGTTTGTGACTGGCAACATAGCTATGATTATTCTCTTCAATTAATGTTTTATTCAAAATCATTTTAAATGTTTTTTATTGAATGTTTAATTCAATTTATGGTAAATAAAATACTTCCTGCAGGGGAATAGCAACCGGCGAATTATCATCTTTGCTTTCCATAATATCTTTCATGTAAGCCCACCATTTTTTCATTACCGGATGTGCAGGTAAATTATCTAATGCTTCCTGGCTATTGGCTGTCATTACACCAAATAAAGCATTGGTAGTTGCATCCAGAAAAATGGAATAATCACTTATGCCGGATGATTTAAGCAAGGCTTCCAAATCGGGCCATAATTTATCATGGCGTTTTTTGTATTCCACTTCAAAGCCCTTATGCAAGTGCATTTTAAAGGCTACCCTAAAGCCAGCCAAATCCCCGCTGTTTGGCGGAGGATTTTTAGACGCTGATTTTTGTAGATTTGTGGTTTCAGACATATACGTATTTTAATATTTTCAAAAAAAATCAAAAGGTTGACAGATTAGAAAATCATCAACCTTTTTGATTGCTTACTTATGCTATTTACCAAAAATAAAACTCAACCTTATTACACTCATCCGGCCTCATCCCTCTTATCCCTTCTCCAAAAGAGAAAGGACGGTGCTTCATACCTTAACCAAACATCTCATCTTCCACAACTTCTTCAGTCCTTTAATCAACAATAGTTCCCGCCCCCTGCTATTATAGACGCAGTTTTTAGTTGGCAGGTTCCAAAGTTCCCCGCATATGGCGGGGCGGGGATTACCTCACAAATGCCATTGCCACACCACCATCTACATTTAATATATTACCTGTTGATTTATTTAACAACCCGCCAACAAATGCAAAGCAGGCGTTGGCAATATCTTCGGGTAATATTGCTTCATTCAGCAAAGTACGTTTTGCATAATAGGCAGGCAATTCTTCCACGGAAATACCATAAGCCTTCGCTCTTCCTTCTGCCCATCCGCCAGCCCAGATATTGCTATCGGAAATTACCGCATCCGGGTTCACTGTGTTCACCCTGATTTTATCTGTGCCAATTTCAGCAGCCATCAACCTGGTAAGGTGCGCCTGTGCAGCTTTTGCGGAGCCATAAGCTGCGTTGTTTGGACCCGCCACTACCGAATTTTTTGAAACAATATTTATAATATCGCCGCCAAATTCCTGCTTACGCATCACGTTGATGCCCGCTTGCGAAACAAAAAACTGGCCTTTCACTAAAATATCCAACAGTTTATCCCAGTCAGCAATAGTGTGCTCCGCAATAGATTTTGAAACACTGATACCAGCATTGTTTACGATTATATCAACACCCCCAAAAGCAAGCACTACATTTTGCATGGCATCAATGATTGTTTGCTGATTGGTTACATCAAGCAGCACAGATGCAGCGCTGTCTTTACCAAACAATTTTTTAAACTCTTCTGTAGCCGCCGCCAATCTTTCTTCATTGATGTCATTGATAACAACACAGGCGCCTTCTTCTACAAACTTTTTTGCAATAGCTTTCCCTATACCGCCTGCACTACCGGTTATTAAAGCAACCCTTCCGGTCAATGGTTTTGGTTTTGGCACACGCTGCAATTTTGCTTCTTCCAGCAACCAGTATTCAATGTTGAATGCTTCCTGTCTTGGCAATGAAGTGTATTCCGAAATGGCTTCTGCTCCTTTCATTACATTGATGGCATTGGTGTAAAACTCTGCGGCCACCCTTGCAGTTTGCTTGTCTTTTGCAAAAGTGAAAATACCAACACCGGGGTATAAAATTACCACCGGGTTGGCATCTCTTATTTGTGGGCTGTTAGGATGTTTGCAGGTGTTATAATAGTCGGCATACATCTTTCGGTATGCCTCAAATTCAGGAGTTAATTTTTCTTTTATAGCTTTAGTATTATTCAAATCTTCCGCAGCAACCAACGGCAATACCAGCGGGCTGATTTTAGTACGCAAAAAATGGTCGGGACAACTGGTACCCAAAGGTGCTAACCTTTTTAAATCTTTGGAGTTTATAAATTCCAGCACCCTGTCATCGTCAGTAAAATGGCCGACCATTTTTGTTTGGGATGAACAGAACCCTCTTAACACAGGTGCTATTGCTGCTGCCTGTTTCAATCTTTCTTCTTTTGGCAAAGATGAAAGGTTTTGTCCACCGAATATTGCGTTGGTTTTTCCTGTATTGTCATTTATGTAATCAGCGCATCTTTCAATTACTTCCAGTGTATTGATATAACTTTCGTAAGCTGTATCGCCCCACGTAAATAAACCATGCGAGCCTAGCATAATACCACGAATGCCGGGATTTTCACCTAAACATTGTTTCAATTTTAATCCCAAATCAAAGCCTGGTTTTTGCCATTCCACCCAACCAATAGTACCAGCAAATAATTCCTGCGTAATTTTTTTTCCGTCTTTTGCAGCAGCAATTGCAATAGCAGCATCCGGGTGCAAATGGTCAATATGTTTAAATGGAAGAAAGCCATGCAAAGGCGTATCAATAGATGGTGCTTTAGAACTTAAATCATAAATGCAATGATTAAACAGTTCCACCATTTCATCTTCATTCTCTATGCCACGATATACATTTTTTAAAGACCGTAACCTGTCCACATACAATGCAGCCAATCCATTTCTTTTCATCGTTCCTAAATCACCGCCACTTCCTTTCACCCACATCACTTCTGATTCTTCACCCGTTAATGGATTTTTTGCCATTGCTTTACAGGATGTATTACCGCCTCCGTAGTTTGTTAAGCGTAAATCTGCGCCTAACAAATTAGAACGATAAATTAATAAAGCTACTTCATCACCATTAAATGACGCTGCTGTTGCATCATCCCATAAGTAGCTTACATTTTTAAAATGAACTGTTTGTACTGACATAATCTTTTTTAACCTGATTAAATTATTTGATTGCATTGCCATAGCCAACAACTAATACAGAAGCAATAATTGTTGCAATACCTATTATGATAGTTGTAATTGTTTTTTTACTTACTCCCTTCCATTCTTTTAAAACAATACCCCACATATTTGCAGTGAGTATGATGAAGGACATGTGCAGTATCCAGGAACTGGCGCCATTACCCAGTTTACTTTCACCCATGCCATAAAAGAAAAATTGCAAAAACCACATGGTACCGCCCAATGCACATAATAGATAATTTTTTATGAGTGGTGTTTTTTTATTGGTGTAATCACCAAAGGATTTGTTACGAAAGTTTAAAATCATGCACCAGATAAAATTGGTGGTTAATCCTCCCCAGAGGATAACCACAAAAATTACATTATTTCGAAACAGGAATTCGCCCTGGCCTGGATTGGCAGCCTTCCATAATTCATTGGCAGTAGCGCCCATACTGGAGCCAGCTTCAATACCAAAACTAAAACAGGCACTTAACACACCCGAAATAACTGCAACTATCAAACCCTTAACCAATAAAAATTCGCTACCCGATGCATCAATTTGTGATGCCTTAGTATTCATACCGCCACCGACATTTGCATCTGATTGGAGAGCATCGGCTTTACTTCTCGTCAAGTCCTTATCCTTCATTCCCCCTGCCTTGCTACATATTACAATGCCAATAATGCAAAGCACTAGTCCTGCCATTACCATCAGACCCCACGATGTTCCAAATAAATCCGCTATCGTATCCTTTCCGTCTTTTGGGTTAAAATAATAATAGACTGCAGGTACCAATGCACCAAAGAAAGAGCAAAGGCCTAAAATAATAGAACTACCAAGTGATACACCGAGATAGCGTACGCCAAGGCCGTATGTCAATCCCCCGATACCCCATAATAACCCCATTATAAAAGTGGATGTAAGCACGGTAGAAGACGAGGCTTTTACAATATCCATGAAGCCAGGGATAGTAAGATATGCTGCAAGTGGTGGAACTATTAACCAGGAAAAAACTCCGCCAACAATCCAAAAACTTTCCCAACTCCAGCCCTTTACTTTTTTGTAAGGCATGTAAAAACTTCCTGAGGCAAATCCACCGATGAAGTGAAAAATTATTCCTAATATAGCCTGCATGTAGTTTTTACTGAATTTTATGTAAAATAAATCATTCCGTAAAAGTAATCGCCAGTTTAAATGTATCTGTCATGAAC
>Ga0163154_10000685_pt1 | contig 52573 bp, 54 predicted proteins | sample OliLakLV19MP9P1_FD_148649 | JGI IMG/M metagenome (GOLD analysis project Ga0163154, IMG submission 148649) | Freshwater microbial mat bacterial communities from Lake Vanda, McMurdo Dry Valleys, Antarctica - Oligotrophic Lake LV.19.MP9.P1 | ecosystem: Environmental > Aquatic > Freshwater > Lake >...
GTTATCGTCTGACCGCACCGGGAATTGGGCGTGAGGGGGGGTCTTCGCTGGACCTCAATCGGTTATTATTCCAGGGTCTCTTCATGGCACCGGGGGTGGTCGGGGAGGCGGTCAAGGGAGCACATTTGGCGAGTTGGACCTTCAAGGAATTGGGCTACCCGGTCAATCCCAGTCCTTTCCAGGTCCGCACTGATGTGATCCAGGCGATTCGACTCGGAGACCCGCTGAAACTACAAAAGTTCTGCCGCGCCATCCAACAAGCCTCTCCGATTGGTTCCTATCTGGAACCCGTCCCCGACTTAGTTCCGGGTTATGCGGACCCAGTGATAATGGCGGGTGGGACCTTTATTGAGGGCAGCACCTTGGAACTGTCGGCGGATGGCCCGCTCCGGGAACCCTATATCGTCTATTTGCAGGGCGGGGTCCATCTCGCCCACATGGAACTGGCCCTCGCGCAAGTCCTGGCCGTCCTATGATCCCCCACCGTTGGATCGTAGTGGGGCTGATTGTCCGGGCGGGAGAGGTCTTGATTGACCGCCGCCTCGACGAAGGGACCATGGCGGGTTTATGGGAACTGCCCGGTGGCAAAGTGGAAGCGGATGAATCCCCAGAGCAGGCCCTCCAGCGGGAAGTAACCGAGGAGCTAGGAATTACAGTCGAGGTCCGAGAATTACTGGTCACCCTGGACCACCGTTACCCGACCTTTGACCTGACCATCAGCGCGTACCACTGCCGTTACCAGACGGGCACGCCCCGACCCTTAGCCAGCCAGGAGTTACGCTGGGTCAAACCCGAGGACTTGATAAACTACCCATTCCCGCCGGCGAACTATGGACTTTTTGACCAAATCCGTCCCTTTTTAACCCAAATCGCCCAAGAAAGTTAATCCAGATCTAGCGGTAGACCGGGCCGAGCTTGGGCAGGGAAGGTGCCAAACTGCTGGTCATAGACTTCATCCTCGGTTTGCAATTCGACCTGTAGATCGGAGCGGGCATAGCCGACACACAGGAGCGCGTAACCTTGTTGTTTGAGTTCACTAGAGATACCGAAGGCTTCAGGTTGGTGGACCCGGCCCACTTGGACGCGGACGGCACAGGTTGTACAGACGCCCTGGGCACAGAGAAACGGTAACGGTACGCCCTGCTCCTGGGCTTGGGCCAGCAAGTAGCGGTCACTGCGGACGTTGAGGGTCCAGTGATCACCAGTGGCTGGGTTATGGATGTTAAATTGATGGATTGCCATAGTTCTATCTTCCTAGACCGCCTGACTAGTGAGCAACTTACTATAGAAAGGGTAGCAGTAAGGCGCGATGAAAATCCTGGTGGGTTCTGACTATCACGGTGATGCCCAGTTGCAAGCCGAGGCCCTCCGCCAAATCCCTGGCGTGGATGTCTACATCAACTGTGGGGATTTCTGTACTTGGGCCGGGGCCAAACCTGATGCCCAAACTAGCGGCTATCACCCCCGGGGTGCGGAGGAAGTCCAACAGTTACAACAATTTTTTACCGCCGTAGACCAGTTGGCGAAACCCTGGCTATTCGTACCAGGGAACCATGACCCTTCCGCCTCCGTGTTGGCGGAGATGGCCCGACCTTGGCAGCATGGTCGTTTCGTCACCCAATCGGAACTGGTTTGGCTCTGGGGGTTGCGGGTCCTCGCTGTACCCTATACTCCGCCCTGTGGCTGGAATTGGACCTTGACCAAACCCCATCTGGATGAATTGGTCGCGCAATATCAAAACTCGACGGTGGACCTCCTCATCACCCACGCGCCGCCCAAGGGGGTCCTCGATGAGGAGAGCCGCTGGTACCACCGCAAAACCCCGACCCTCCGGCCCCTCGTAGACCTCCTCAATCCCCGCTATTACCTGTGTGGACATATGCATCTCGACGGCGGCAAGACCGAGACCCAGGGCCAGACGACTTTTATCAACGCCGCTTTGCATAACTTACTGCTAGAGATTTAATACTGTGAAGGTGGACCCGCTGACCTTTCAACTAACCCAAAATATAGGGACGGTTTTGGGTTATGACCACACTCTTTGGACACAGGGCCGTTTCTCAGAGGATATTCGTCGGGTCATGTACACGACCAACGCCATTGAGTCGGTAAACATGACCTTACGCAAAGTGACCCGCAATCATCGGATTTTCCCGACCAATCAGTCTGTTTTTAAGGTAGTGTATTTGGCCCTCCAGAACATATCAAAAAAGTGGACGATGCCCATGCACAATTGGAGCTATGTCTTAAACCGCCTGATGGTGGAATTCGATGACAGGATTCAGTTATGAATTTCACTTACACAAAATGCTTGACAGACCCTGGTTGCCCGTCACCTGTATCGTCTCTACCGCGTGGACTCCCTCAGTATTCAGTAACGGCAGGTCGTACAGGACATCATTCCACTGCGTGCCCCTAGCTCAACGACGAATTCCATCCGTCTCGTACACGCCTAAGCAAATGGCCTCCCAATTCATTTAGTTATTGTTCCGCGACAACGCTACAGTGGGGATCATCCGCGATCACCTCCAGCGTGCCAGTTACGAGTAGATCTAATACCTCGGCATCGCTTAAAAACTACCCGTATTGAGGTGATGACGACAGTGTGCCAGACCGTCTGTCCTAGTCCCTAGGGTTGGACGGACTGGACCTGCTCTAGGGTAAGCCCGAGGATCTGGGCAATCTCCCCCGCCGAGAACCCCCGTTCCACTAAGGCGGGCACAGCCTCCAGTTTGCCGCGCACGGCCCCAATCTGTTCCCCTTCAATGCGGCCTGCCAATTTGCCCTGCTCTAGAGTCGCTTGTTCCCAGGCTAGATACGCTTGGCTCAATTGCACCGCCATCTCTGCTTCCTCCGCCTCTTGATTCTGTTGTACCCGAATTTGCCAGTTCTTGATGAGCCGCAACACCTGCGCTCGCTCCGGTAGTGTTTGGGGCAACGCCAATACTTCCTGCACCGCCTTTGCCCAACACCCGTAACCACAGGCATCAAACAAATGCGGATATCCTCATCGGTGGGAGCATTACGGTAGGGTTCAATGATGCAAGGAGTTTGGGCGAGATCCGCCCCAATAACCCCAAGCCCGAGGGGTCAGCTCCCATCAGGGGAGTAAACAGTAAATCAATCTCCCTAACTTCGCTATTGATGGCAACATCAATAGCTGTAGTGCCAAAAGGGTCTAGGAGTCCGGCGAGGAATTCTTTAGAGAACTGGTCGTACTTGTGCGTGTCATGGGGGAGAGTGTAGCATCTAATCATTTTCACTAATTTGTTTGTTCTTCTGCCCTAGTCCTCCACCACCCGGGAGGGAGGGACTTCACACCAACAATCCCGCGTCAATCCGTTCACAAATCTCGGTCACTTCGGCATCAGTGTAGGTCTGGGGTAGTTGCTCAATGGCGGTGAGGAGGGCTTTGAGGTCTACCAGGGGGATGCCCTTAACTTTGAGCGGGGTGACTTGGGCAAAGGGAAAACACAGGAACGCGGTGACAGCAAGACCTTTTTGTTGGAGAGCTTCGCTGAGGGCGCGGGTCTGGGCGGCGAGATTCTTGCCGGACCAACGGGTACCCAGGGGTTGCTTGAACCCAATCCGGCCCCGTGAAACGACTAACGTCCCGCGCTGACTCTTGGTCTCTACCAGGACAATCCCGCCCGGTCCCACCGCTAGGTGGTCAATATCGCCAATTTCGGGGAGTAGGACGTTGTGAAAAACCCGCCAACCGGGTAAATTATCTAGGCATTCCCCCACTTTCTCTTCGGCTTGGGCCCCACGACGGGCATTGTAGACTAGGAGGCTCTGTTGGTTCAGCCGCGTCCCGACAAAAATAGACAAAAAGACTAGTGGCGCAGCGAGCAACACCGCAACCGGGCTAAAGAATAACAGAACAATCGCCAATACCGCGAGCAGGACTGAGAGAAACGCCAAGCCCAACGCCTTACTCGTCCGCCTCGCCTCAAGCTGACGAACCGAGTAACCAGGTTTGTTGGGCTGATGGTCCAAGAGATGCATTCTTCAATGGTTACGCATTCGCGTGGACTTGTCCAGTTACAAGCCCCTAATTAAGATTTGCTACGATAGGGAAAGCTGTTTGGTTCTGGTAGGAGGCGACCGTGGGATTTTTTGAGTCACCCGTGGTACAGGAAGAAGCCCGTCAATTCATGAAGGATTATCAGGACTTGATGCAACTGGGCACCCACTATGGCAAGTTCGACCGGATTGGGAAAGAAAAGTATATCGAGCAAATGGAGACCCTCCTCGAACGGTATGCTGTCTTTATGAAACGCATGGAACTATCGGATGATTTCATGGCTCAGATGGCGATGCGTGACCTCAAGGACCAACTCGGTAATTTTGGCATCCAGCCCCAGCAGATGTTTGACCAGATGACCCACCGTCTGCAACAGATGAAGCAGGAACTCCGCTAAGTGATGAATACCCAACAACGCTGGACGCGCGGTCAACGGACGGTCCTCGATGCACTCCAAGACAAAGACCATCTCCTCTCTGCCCAGGAAATCTATTCACAGTTACGTGACACGCCCCAGGAAGTCGGGCTCGCCACGGTCTACCGTGCCCTAGAGATGTTGTTGGCGCGGGGGCAGGTCCAAGCGGTCAGTGTGGGTGACCAGCAGACCTATTACCAGATTAAAAGTAACCACCGCCACGGTAGTCACCATCTAATCTGCACCCACTGTAAGCGGGTGATTGCTCTACCTGCCTGTCCAGTACGCGAACTAGAGTCCCAGCTTTCGCAACAACATCGTTTTTCGATTGATTATCATGTATTAGACTTTTTTGGGTTATGTCAAGCTTGTGCTAACCGTGCCTGAGGGCCTTGTGACCAATAGTTTGTTGTATGAAGGGAAGGCCAAGCAGATCTATACCACCGACCAACCGGGGGTTCTACTTGCGGTTTTCAAGGACGATGCCACGGCTTTCAATGCCCAGAAGCGTGGGACCATCCAGCGCAAGGGCCAAGTCAATGCCACTATCTCCGCTCATCTCTTTCGGAAACTGACAGCGGCAGGTATCCCCAACCACTTCCTCGACCAGCCGGAACCCCACGCTCTGCACCTGAGCCAGTTGCGGATGATCCCCCTTGAAGTCGTTGTCCGCAATGTGGTGGCGGGGTCCCTCTGCACCCGGACGGACTTACCACGGGGTCAAGTCCTCGCCCGACCCCTCGTCGAGTATTTTTATAAAAATGACCGCCTCGGCGACCCATTGCTCAATAACGAACATATCGCGCTCTTGGGATTGGTCACGATGGACGAACTCGCCCTCATCCGCACCTCTGCCCTCCAGGTGAATGAGATTTTGAGCAATTTCTATCAAGCCTGTGGTATCCGGTTGATTGACTTCAAGTTGGAGTACGGCTGGGGGGACCAGGGTTTGACCCTGGGGGACGAGCTCAGCCCTGATAACTGTCGGTTGTGGGATATGCGCGACGACCGGGTTTTGGATAAAGACCGTTTCCGTCATGACTTGGGCGGGGTGGATGAATCCTATCAAGAAGTCCTGGCGCGAGTTCTGAAGTTATGAAAGAAGATTCCTACGATTTAACGCTCCTCAAGCAGCAGATTAGCCGACTTGCCACCCAACGCGCAGGCGACCTCCCGGCCCTGCGTGAACTGTTGTACTGCCTTGAAGAAGCCTTTGTGCTGGTCCGCGATGGCGTGTACATGAATGCCCTCCCCGATAATCGCCATGATCTTTTTGAGGTCTTGCAGGAGATGGAAGATAACCAGAGTTGGCCCATCCTCCCCCGCGTCCAAGTCCAGCATTTACTCGCCCACCTCAAGGACCCGCCGTAGCTTGGAATTTTTAATAATCTGAATTAATTTGAAGATGGATGGGGAGTAGCCACCCGGTAACGGGTCGTTCAGTCGTCAACCCGGAGTAACCCTTCCGGCTGAGCGTAACCACTGGCGAGACCACCACGATGTTCAGCCGTGGGGTCTTCTCAGGATCCCTGCGGCCTAGCTGGAGTCTGGGTCATGGGAACCGAAAGTATTGGGTTGTGGATCGGGTTCAATGTTTTTGTCTTAGCGATGCTCGGCCTGGACTTGGGGGTATTTCATCGGAAAGCCCACGTGGTCTCCTTGAAGGAAGCAACGGTCTGGAGTGGGGTCTGGATCAGCATCGCGTTGTTATTTAACCTGGGAATTCTCTACTTTTGGGAGACCCTGGTGCCGGGGAGTACCTACAGTAATCACGAGGCCGCCCTTGCTTTTTTCACGGGGTACCTCATCGAGAAATCCTTGAGTGCGGACAATATCTTTGTCATTGCCCTCATTTTCAGTTACTTCGCGGTCCCGGCGGTCTACCAACATCGGGTTTTATTCTGGGGCATCCTGGGTGCTTTGGTAATGCGGGCGGCGATGATCCTGGTCGGGGCAGCCCTGATTAAGGAATTCCACTGGATCATCTATGTTTTTGGCGCGTTCTTAATCTTCACTGGGATCAAGATGGGCACAAGCAAAAACGAGCAGCTTGACCCCGAGGCCAACCCCATCATCAAGTTGGTCCGCCGTCTTATCCCGGTTACAGACCAATACCATGATGACCGTTTCTTTATTCGGCAGACGGGTAAGTGGCTCGCGACCCCGCTCTTTTTAGTGTTGATCTTGGTGGAGACGACGGATTTAATCTTTGCCGTAGACTCGATCCCTGCCATTTTCGCCATTACCCAGGAACCCTTTCTGGTCTATACCTCCAACGTCTTTGCCATCTTGGGCCTGCGGTCGCTGTATTTCCTGTTGGCGGGGGTGATGGATAAATTCCACTACCTGAAGCTGGGGCTGGCGGTGATCCTGACCTTTATTGGGGTCAAGATGGTGTTGATTGATGTCTTTAAGATCCCTACTTTTGTTTCGCTGGGGGTAATTGGGCTGGTCCTGGTGGTAGCAGTCAGTGCTTCACTGCTCAGGGCGAAACGTCTGACGACTCAGGTCCACCCGGAGGAGGTGGGTTAAGATGACTAGGCTGTGAGGGCTGATGCTTCAGATGGCAACGACAACTTTGGACCCAGCCCTACGCCGTGACCTCATCATTTTATTTGTAGCCGGGTGTTTCTTCTGGAGTAGTTTGGCCTCTCTGCTCCCGGTCCTACCGCTCTACCTCAATGAAAAGGGCGCAGATGAGCAACAGATTGGGCTGGTCATGGGGGCACTGGCCGCAGGGATTATCTTGGCACGGGCCAGCGTCACGCTGCTAGCTGACCAACGGGGCCGCAAGCTGGTCCTCACCGTGGGGTTGGTCGTCGGAGCCGTGGCTCCCCTGGGCTATGGGCTATCCGATGCTCTGCCCTGGCTCTTGATGGTCCGGGCCTTCCATGGCGTGAGTGTGGCGGCTTTCACCACGGGCTATGCAGCCCTGGTGGTGGACTTAATCCCACCCAGCCAACGGGGCGAACTGGTCGGGTACATGAGCTTGGTCAATCCCTTGGGTCTGGGGGTGGGTCCGGCCTTGGGGGGTTATCTCCAGGCTTCTTTGGGCTATCCCCCGGTCTTTTGGATGTCGTCAGGCTTGGCGTTGGTGGGCTTGGCCTGTATGAGCTTACTCCGGGATAACCCACTGCCAGTCAGGTTGGAGCCGGGGGTGAAAGCCCCTTTCTGGCAACTATTGAAGGAGCGCAGGGTCCTTACCCCGAGCGTGCTCATGCTCCAGATGGGGTTGATTTTTGGGACGGTGAGTACGTTTATCCCGCTCTTGGTTGAAGATGAAAAGCTTGCGATCAATCCGGGTCTGTTTTACACGACCTTAGCCTTGGCGAGTTTTTCGGCGCGGTTTTTTGTTGGGCGGGCTTCGGACCGTTTTGGGCGGGGTCCTTTTATTTTGGTCAGTTTATTTTTATATGTAATTGCGATGGGGTTGATTTGGCTAGCCCCCACTACCCCGCTGCTCCTCACGGCAGGATTCTTTGAAGGCTTTGCCTCAGGGATGCTCTTCCCCACCATCCTGACCCTGGTGGCGGATCGTTCTCAGCCGGAGGAGCGGGCACGAACTTTGAGTTTGAGCTTGGGCGGGTTTGATTTGGGGATTGCGATTGCGGGGCCGGTGCTCGGGTTGGTTGCGGTTTGGTTAGGACTCAGAATTATGTTTGGGCTGGCGGCAGTGTTGGCGGTACTGGCCTGCGGGACATTTTTGACCCAGAACGGTAAAAATTTAATGGAGTCGCTCCGCTTCGCCCTGGGTCAGGGCGGGGATAGTTATCGGTTAAAAGAATAGGGGCGCGATTGTTCACGCCCCATCCGGTATTAACGAACGCCGACGAGTTCAACATCAAAGACCAGCGTGGCATTGGGGGGGATCACGCCGCCCGCCCCGCGCTCACCGTAGGCCAAGTTGGGAGGGATGATGAGTTTGCGTTTCCCGCCGACTTTCATCGTGGCGATCCCTTCATCCCAGCCCTTGATGACCCGTCCGGCCCCGAGGGGAAACTCAATCGGTGCGCCGCGCTTGTAGGAGTTGTCGAACTCTTTGCCGTCGGACTTGAGGGTACCTACATAGTTGACGCTGACGGTCTGACCGGCTTTGGGGACGGCCCCGATGCCTTCTTTCACTTCTTCATACTGCAAACCGCTCGCCGTGGTAATCACTTTGGCACTCTTGGTGGTTTTGGTGGTCATGGTTGGACCGGCCTGGACCATCAGGGGAGCGAAAAGCAACACCAAGGCCAGGGGTAGAATCTTTACGTTCATCGTGCTTGTCCAGGTTGACATCTAATTGTCCCATACCCAACCGGGGTCCTCAAACTAAGGCGCGATGTACTGACCCTGGACTTCCAGCAATACTGTACTTACGGGCCGGTGAAGTAAACCATTGGTGGCGAGGACCCGACCGGAGGCAAGGTCTAGCGGACTCCCGTCGTAGGCCGTGACCCTGCCCCCTGCCTCTTGGACCAGTACCACCCCTGCTGCCACATCCCACACCGATAGACCCCGCTCCCAGTAACCATCCAAGCGACCACTGGCAATATAGGCCAAGTCCAGGGCGGCGGCTCCATCCCGGCGGACACCCTGGGTGAGATGGGTCAGGCGGCAAAATTCCCGGTAGTTGTTGTCTAGGACTTGGCGGCGGTCGTAGGCAAAGCCGGTGACGAGGAGGCTCTGGGCCAGGGTTGAGCAGGTGGAGACCTTGAGGGGTGAGCCGTTTAACCAAGCACCCCTGCCCGTTGCCCCGCTAAAAAGTTCGTCTCGTGCTGGGTCATAAATCACGCCCACAGTGGGCACTCCGGCGACTAAGAGACCGATGGAGACTGCGTAAAAAGGATAACTATGGGCAAAATTCGTCGTCCCATCGAGGGGATCAATCGCCCAAGTATATTGACTAGTTCCTCGTTGGCCCGACTCCTCGGCGAGGACCGCATACTCCGGGAAATACTCGCTCAAAATTTTGAGGATAGTCTGCTCAGCGAGGGTATCGGCTTCACTGACCAGATTGCCGGGGGATTTCTCAGTGATGTTATTGAGCCGTCCCCAATGCTGGCGTAACACTGCTCCCGCCGCCAATGCCGCCGCTGTCGCTGCGGTCAACTGTTCTTGCCACATGACCTACTCCAGTGGACCGCCTCTAGAGTGACATACAAGTGTCCCTCTGCCCCAAGTCGTAGGTATCGGTGTGAGGGCAAGACCCTTTAGACAAATTAATTTACAGTCCCTAGTTGAACTGTTTAAGTAGCCATTGAACCCGCTAAACACTTGCCGTCGCGCGCGTCCGTGCTATCTAGAAGTAATGATGCCTCATAACTATTGGATGCAACTAGCCTTAGCCCAGGCCCAACTTGCCGCAGATGGGGGAGATGTACCCGTGGGAGCCGTGGTCGTGCGCCAAGACCAACGCATCGCCCTGGGTCATAACCGCCGGGAACAGGACCAAGACCCCACTGGCCATGCCGAAATCATTACGCTCCGTGCTGCCGCTCGTCAGCTTGGACAATGGCGACTGACTGACTGTACGCTCTACGTCACCCTCGAACCCTGCGCCATGTGCGCCGGAGCCATCGTTCAAGCGCGGCTGGGTCTGTTGGTGTACGGAGCCGATGACCCCAAGGCTGGAGCTATCCGTACTGTCTGGAATCTACCGGCAAGCCCACTCTCTTGTCACCCGCTCACCGTCCTAGCTGGCGTCGAGGAACTGGCCTGTCGTAAACAGTTGCAGCAGTGGTTCCGCCGATTGCGTCCTTAGATACGTAGGGAGACTAGCTTTCACGGCGGGGTTCTAGCACCAAACCTAGTACCAGCGAGAGAATATGACACCATAGGTACATTTCTGGCGCGGTTGGGTTAAAATCTGCACAACCCTGGGAAGCCGCCCCATGCATATCACCTGCATTGAGGTTGATAAATTCAAATCGTTTGGTCGCTATACCCGGATACCCCTACGCGATGGTTTCACTGTCGTCTCCGGTCCCAACGGCTCCGGGAAATCTAACATCATTGACGCGCTCCTGTTTGCCCTGGGCCTATCCGATGCACGGGGCCTGCGGGCCGGGAAACTCTCCGATCTCGTCCATCAGGGCATGACCAAGGGTGAAGTCGTCGTTACTGTCACCTTGACCGGACCCGAAGAAACCCTGACCGTAGCCCGCCGGTTACGCGTCAGTGGCTCCAACTGCACCAGCACCTACATCTTTAATAGTCGCCCCTGCACCCTGACTGAGCTCCACGACGAACTAGCCCGCCGCCGGATCTACCCCCAGGGCTATAACGTCGTCCTCCAGGGCGATGTGACCGATATTATTTCGATGAACGGACGCGAACGGCGCGAAATTATTGATGAACTGGCGGGCGTAGCCGATTTTGACCGCAAGATTATCCTGGCAAAACGAGAACTCAGCGAAGTCCAGGCCCAGGAAGAGCGGCTGCGTTTCGTCGAACACGAGTTGCAACAGGCCCTAGAACGCCTCAGCCAAGAACGCCAAAAAGCCCAGGAATACCAACAATTACGCGCCCAACTCGCCGTCTGGCAAGCCTACGGTGAACTTTTCACCTTGGCCCGACTTGCGACCCAACTCCAGGTAGGAGCAGAGCAACTGACGACGCTCCATCAACAAATTACCGCCACCGTCACGACCCAGACCCAGACCGCCCACCAACTCACCGAGCAAGAAGCCCACCTCACCCACTGGCAAAATGCCGTCAAACAACTGGGCGAAGAAGAACAACTAACCCTCCAAACTGCCCTTACTGCCGCTCGTCTACAACTGGAACAGACCCAACAACAACAGCAGGACCTCAACCAACACCAGACCCAACTCAAGCAACAACAGCAACAACTCACTAGCGAAGCCCAACGGCTCCAAGTAACTCCCCTAGATGAGCAACGGACCCAGCTAGACCAGCAACTCAGCCAGACCCGGCTCAACCTGCGCGACCAACAACAACAGCTTGACCGTCACCGCGAACGGCTGCGCCAACTCTCCCAGTCCTCCGAAAGCTGGGTCCAACAACAAACCACCCTCAACCAACGCCTCCAACAACTCCAACAGACCCTCACCCCCCTCCAACAGACCCTCACCCGCCTAGCCGAACGCCTCCTCCAACAACGACAACAACAGCAGGATACCGCCCAAGAAGCCCAGGCCACCGCCCCCCAACTCCAGGAACAGACCCGTCAACTCACCATCCAGACCCAAGCCGTCAGCGAACACACCCAACGCTGGGAGAGCCTCCGCGCCCAAGTCAGCCAGCAGCAAGGCCAGCTACTCACCGACAAAAGCACCCTGCGCCGTCTCGAAAAGGAATACCAGCAACTCTGCCGTGAACTCGACCAAATCGAAGCTCGTCAGCAAGCCACCCGTGAACTCGACGGACAGGGCGCGGTCCAAGCCATCGTGAAGGCTAACCTGAGCGGGGTTCATGGCCCCATCCTCCACCTCGCCCAAGTCCCAGCCGAGTACCAGTTGGCCCTCGAAGTGGCAGCGGGGGGCCGTCTTTTTAACGTCGTGGTGGATGACGACGGCGTAGGGGCGGAGGCGATTGAACTGCTCAAGCAACAACGGGCGGGGCGGGCGACTTTCTTACCCTTAGCGCAACTGCGTGACCCAGCACGGCTTTTGCCCCTGCGCGAGGAAGGGGTAGTGGGCTATGCGGTGGAGTTACTGGAGTTCGCGCCCTGTTACCGGCGGGCTTTTGCCTATGTGTTTGGCGATACAGTAGTGTTTCATTCTCTAGAACTCGCCCGTCGGCAGTTGGGGCGTTACCGGATGGTCACCTTGGGCGGCGAACTTTTAGAGAAATCCGGGGCGATGACCGGGGGTTCCCAACGCCAACGCAGCGGCAACCTCTGGCGCGGTGCTGTGGAAGTCCCCCAGGCCCAACAGAGCCGCCGTCAAGATTTAGAGACGATGATCCAGACCCTCAGCCAGCGGCTCGAAACCCAGGAACATCAACTCCAACAGCTTCAACAACAGGCCCAGCAAGCCGAACGGCTGAGTGTCCTCGGCAGCGGTCAACAACAGCAAGGCCAGCGCGAAGTCCAGCGGCTCCAACAACGATTGGACCACCTCTTGACCCAACGCGAACACCTTGCTCAGCAACACCAACAGGACCAACAGGCCCAGACCAAGGCCCAAACCCAGGTCGCCCCCCTCGAAACCGAAATCAGCCAACTCCAACAACAACTCGCCGGACTCAAGACCTACAGCGTCTACCAGGAATGGCAGGCCCTCCAGCGCACCGTGACCGAAGCCGACCAGCACCGCCAACACTTACAACAACAGGTCTTTACCGAAGAGAGCCAGATCCAGCAACTCGAAACCCAACGCCAACTCAACCAGCAACGCCAACAGGACCTCACGCACCAGCAAGCCAAACTTCAAGCGCAACTGACCCAGGCTCAGACCCATCGCGCTGCCCTTACTGACCGCCACCTAGCACTCCAGACCCAGGTTGCTGAATTACAGACTGCTTGGCACACCCTCGAAGCAAAACTCCAACACACCAAAGCCCAGCGCGACCACTGGGAAAAAGTCACTCAAGAGACCCGGCGACAGGTCCAGACCTGCCAGTGGCAACAGGAACAACTCCAGGAAAAAGTCCAACACCACCAACAGGCCCTCAACGGACTCCAGGACCAGTACGCCGCCCAACAAGAGATTTGTGCTCCCCACCACGGCCTCCAACTCCCGCCCGACCTGACCCCCGAGGCCCTCCAGCCCCAACGCCAAAAAGCCCAACGCCGCCTCCACAGCCTCGAACCCGTCAACATGCTCGCCCTCACCGAGTACGACCAGACGGAAGCCCGCCTTAACGACCTGACCACCCACCTCACGACCCTCACCCACGAGCGCACCGAACTCCTGTTGCGGATTGAGAACCTAGATACCCGCAAGCGTTCCGCTTTCATGACCGCGTTTGTGGCAGTGAATGAGCATTTTCAGAAAATCTTCGCGGACCTCTCCGACGGGGACGGCTGTCTGCAATTGGAGGACCCCGAGGACCCCTTCAACGGTGGCTTAGTCCTCGTTGCCCACCCCAAAGGTAAAAAAGTCCGCCGCCTCGAATCCATGTCTGGGGGCGAGAAGTCCTTGACTGCCCTCAGTTTTATCTTCGCCCTCCAACACCATCGCCCCTCGCCCTTCTATGCCTTTGACGAGGTGGATATGTTCCTAGACGGGGCAAATGTGGAGCGGTTAGCGCATATGCTGCAACAGTCGGCCCAGAGTGCCCAATTCATCGTCGTCTCCCTCCGCCGTCCGATGATTGAACGCGCCACGCGGACCATCGGCGTAACCCTGGGGAAAGACCAGCAATCCCAGGTCTTAGGGATGAAGTCCCTACGAGAAGCCTAGGCCCGACTGATGACCCCCAACCCTTGAAACAAAAGCGGCGGGACAAAGGCTGAACCTAAGGACCACTCAGGCTGTGAACCAATCGCGCCCAAGGCTTGAGCACCACTGAAGAGACTCCCCGCCACCATCGTGTTCTTGAGCCGGCCCACGATTTCCCCATGCTCGATTTTGTAGCCTAGGTCGAGATTGACCGAGAATTCCCCGGCGAATAGGTTGGACTGGCCCGCCCCTAGCACTTGGTCCACCACGATTCCTTCTTTGACGCTGGCAATCATCTCGGCTAAGGTCAGGTCCCCAGGAGCAATACAGAGGTTGACCAGTTTACCCGTCGGTCGCCCGAGCCCGCCCCTGAACCCGTTGCCCGTCGGTTGCAGCCCCGCCCGTTTAGCCCAGGTGCGGTCCCAATAAAATTCATGAATTACACCATCCTTGACCAAAAATTTGGCCTGGGTGGGGGTGCCCTCGTCATCTACTCGGGCACGGTTTACGCCCTGGCTGGGGTCCTCGTAAACACTCAAGCGCGGGTCAAAAAGTTGCTTTCCCACTTTGTCGGCGAGGGGACTGGTGCCCTGGGCTACGGCCTGACCCGCAAACAAAGCCTGCAATAAACCGCCAAAAACCATCGTCACCGCGTTGGGGGTGAAGATGACCGGGAGGGTCCCGCCCTGGGTCGAGGCGGTACTCGTCGCCCGTTGGAGTTTGGTCTTGACCTGCTCGACCAAGAGCATGAAATCCAGGTCCTCATCGCGGGCGGACTGGTAACTGTAGACATCGAGTAGGTCTTCACCCCGGACCCAGTTGGCCCCTAGGGTCGCACTGAGGGTCTGGGCTTGCCCTTGATAGTAGGCCCCAGCAGTAGTTGCAATAGCCTTGGTGCTCCTGCGGGTCTTAAAAGTCGCACTCACCAACAAGTCAGGGTTGAAATCGAGCAGACGGGCGATGAGTTCCTGGCCCTGGGTCACCAGTTGGGCGGTGGTGGGGAAGAGGTGGACCGTCGGCGGGTCAAGGAGGTCCGGTAGGGCCGGGGCAAAGGCGGTGGTAGTCTGGTCGCCGATGGTACTGGTTTGAAGTGCGGCTTCCACTAACTGTTCCGGGCGGCTCAAGTCCGTGGTGCTGGCAAACCCCAACTGGCCCTGGTGAATGACCCGGAGAGCTAGACCCTGGAGAGCCTTGGTCTGGAGGGCCTTGAGCCGATTGGTCTCAAACTCAACCGGGGTCTCCGCCTGCTCTAGATAAAATACCTCCGCCTCAGCTCCCTGGGCTTGGGCTAACGCCAGCACCTTGGTCAATAGTCCTTCCACACCGCGCTCCACTAGCAGATAACTCTAGTTTGGCACCCGCGCTCTAACACTACCTAGGTTCTACGGAGGCCCTCAGTAGTTTTGTGGGGCTAATGCTTGTTTAGGTGAAAATATCAAGGGCGGAAATAGCTTGTTTTAGTAAATTTTCAATAAAGAGTTACCAGAAACCGGGACGGAAGCACTTTAAGAAACGTAATAATCCGTGTTTGCTCGTAGATACGGGCTCAAACGGTTTTACGTATACTTGCTGAGTAAGCAAGCTTCAATCCCCTAATCCCGTCAACAACCATGATGACCAACACCCTCGGACTTGACCGCCGCCAACTGGAAACCCTCAAGCTACAGCGCTTTAGCGGCACATTAGAAGTACGGCATACTACGGCGGTTTGGGAGTTTTATTTTTATCTGGGCCGGCTCGTCTTTGCCTCCGGGGGACCCCAGGGCCAGCGCAATTGGCAACGGCATTTACTGCGCCACGGCTTAAGACCGGACCAGGGGTTGCGGGGGGGATTGGAGCAGTACCAGACGCTTTGTAACCGCTTTCAGTGGGGCGGGTTGGGGCGCGAGCAGGCCGTCAGTATTATCCAGGGACTCGTCCTCGAAGCCCTCTTTGACCTGCAGGCTTTAGATGGACTGCAATACCGGCTCGTCGTCCGCGCCCTCGAGAACCCCGAAACCCTACTTACCCTCCTCAATGTCAGCGAAGTGTTGACCCAGGCTGAGCAAGAATGGCAACAGTGGCAGCGAGCGGGCTTGATCTTCGCGCCCCATCAAGCCTTGACCCTAATCGGACCTGAAGTTTTCCAAAAACGGCTGAGTCCGCCGACCTATCGCAACCTCGCCCATCTGCTCAGTGGCGAGTGGAACCTACGGGAAGTGGCGCAACGGGTGAATCTCGATGTGCTGGCTCTGGGACAATTTTTGTTGCCCTACGTCCAAGAGGGTCTACTCAAACCCCTAGCAACCCAGGATGCTCCCCGTGCCCTCGCGCCCCTCATCGCCTGTGTAGACGATAGCCCCCAAATGTGTCGGTTATTAGGTGAGGTCACCACCCAAGCTGGGTACCGTTATCTCGCTATCCAAGACCCGCTCCAGGGCTTCTCTACCCTGCTTCAGACCAAGCCGGACTTACTTTTTCTCGATATTGTCCTGCCGGGGACTAACGGTTATGAGGTCTGTAGCCGTCTACGTCAAGTCGCGCACTTTCGGAAGACCCCGATTGTCATGCTCAGCGGCAACTTGATTGACCAGATCCGCGCTCGTCTCGTCGGAGCGGTGGCGGCCCTCCCTAAACCCATCCGCCCAGAGGCCATCCTCGCTATCACGCGTAAGCATCTAAAACCTACTTGAGGATACGGGGGTTATGGGCGATTGGACCAGTATATTTACTGAGCCTAACTTTACGCTTTGCGCACATCGCGGGTGGAGTTTTGGGGCTAGGGTAAAAGCTCACCCCCCAGTTCTACCTATGTTCCCCGCCCTGATGACCTTAAAAGACTTAGCTTGTACCTACCACAGTCTTCCGGAAACTGTCTCAGTCCAGAAACTCTACAGCTATTTTGCTGATATACCCTTGGTCTGTGGCGTCTTGATTCAAACAGCAGGCCAGACGGTCGCCCTTATCTCACGACAGCGTTTCTTAGCCCAGTGGGTGCACTTTTCCCCAGCACAACGACAGGAGACAGTAGCATACATCCTCCTAAGCAGCCCACGTTACCGCTGTTTTTTGAGCCTAGATGGCGACTTAGACCTACGGCGCGGGATGGACTATACCCTAGCGCGGGTGGACCAAGACTGCTATGAGCCCTTGGTCATCGTGACAGCTAGCGGAGAGAGCTTGCTTGATCTACCGACACTTAGCCGCGCCTACGCCAGCCTGATGACCCGTCATACCCAGATCCACACCCAACTCTTTACCGCCTCGCATTGGGAAACCCGCGCTCATCAGAACCGTCTCGACTATGTCCTCGACAACATCCAAGAGGTCGTCTGGTTGGCCTTGGTGGAAGACTTAGACCTCTACCAATTGAGCGCGGCGGCCCCTAGGATGTTTGGTCGCCCCTTGATTCACTTTTACGAAAACCCCCAGCTCTGGCTTACGATCGCCCACCCCGAGGACCAAGCGGCCCTGCGGACAGCTCTAGCCCAGGTCCAACAGCAGGGCGAGCACCAGTGGACCCACCGGATCTTGTTACCCTCGGGCGAAGTGCGCTGGCTCGCCAACCGTGCCCAACGGGTGATCGGGACCGACCCGCCCTGTCTGCAAGGCGTGATGACCGATATCACCCAGCTCCAGCAGTCCGGGGCCAACCTGAGAGCCATCTTCAATAACAGTTTGCAGGGGTTTCTCTTGCTGGATCGGGAACGGAAGATTCAGTCCCTCAACCCCAAGGCTCAAGCGTGTTTCAAAGAAATATTGGGCCAGCTAGTCCAAGCGGGGGAGCCCCTACCTGAACCCTTACAACTGACCGTCCTGCACCCCTACTTCCAGGGTGCTCTCCAGGGCGAACCTGCCCAGTTAGAACACGTCTGGACTGGACTCGATGGGCGCAACCACTGGTTCGAGTTGGGCTTTACCCCAGTGGTGACCATGGGTGGCCTTGTCGAGGGGGTCTGTTTAAGTTTTTTCAATATCACTGAGCGCAAACTGGCCGTGGATAACCTAGCCCACAGTGAGGCGCGGTTTCGGTCTTTGGTCCAGCACACCTCGGATTATGTCTCCATCCTGCAAGCCGATGGTCGCCGCAGTTTTATTAGTCCGGCGGTGGAGCGGATTTTGGGCTACCCAATGGAGGTATTGCTTGGAGAACCGGCCTTTGACTTGATCCACCCCGAGGATGTGCTTCAAGTCAAGGCGGCTTTTAATCAAGCGATGGCTAAACCCGGTGTGGATGTGACCATGCAGTTTCGCGCCCGTCATGCCAATGGCTCTTGGGTCTATCTGGAGTCTATCGGGAACAACTTACTTGCTGACCCGAGTGTGCAGGAGTTCATGGTCAATACCCGTGATATTACGGAGCGCAAACAGGTAGAGGCCCGACTCCAACAAAAACTTGTCCGCGAACAGCTTGTTACCGCCATCGCCCTTAAAATCCGGGCCTCCTTGAATCTACAAACTATTTTGACAACCACTGTGGCTGAGGTCCATCGCATTCTGGCCGTAGACCGGGCCTTAATTTATCGTTTTACCCCGACCTGGGCTGGGGAAGTGCTGGTGGAATCCGTGGGTGCAGATTGGCTGAGTACGTTGGGTCACATTATCCAAGACACTTGTTTTTATGAAAATCAGGGTGGCACCTACCGCCAGGGCCGCGTCTTTGCGGTGGCAGACTTGGCACAGGCTAATTTGACCCCCTGTCACCGGGTCCTGCTCGAAAGTTTTCAAGTCCGTGCCAACTTAGTTGTCCCCATCCTCCAGGAGGGGTCCGGGAGCCAACCCGTCCTTTGGGGCCTACTGATTGTCCATCAATGTGACCGCGCCCGGACTTGGCAGGGCCATGAGGTGGACTTACTCCAGGAGATTGCCGTCCAGCTTGCAGTGGCCCTCCAGCAGTCGGAACTATTGGCCCAGCTCCAAGCCGAATTGAAGGAACGCCAGCGCGTTGAGGCCGAGTTGCGCCGCTCCCTGGCCAAAGAAAAAGAACTGGGTCTCTTGAAATCCCGTTTTATCGCCATGGCTTCCCATGAGTTTCGCACCCCCTTGACGACAATCCTTTCCGCCAGTGAACTGTTGCGCTGCTATGGCGAACGCATGGTCGCAGCGGAGCGCGGTCAGCTTTTTGTTGATATCGAGAGCGAAGTCAAAACTATGAACCGGCTCATCGAAGATGTGTTGACGATTGGGCAAGCCGAGGCCAGCCAGACCTTCACTCCCCGGCCCTTGCCCTTAATCACGTTTTGCCATGACTTGCTCGAAAAAATTGATACCCACACGCATAGCCTAGTCTTCAACCAGCCCGCTGAGGAGTTACACGTCCTAGCCGATGGCAAACTCCTACGCCAAGTCTTGACCAACTTACTCAGTAATAGCCTCAAATACTCCCCACCGAGTAGCGTTATCACGCTGACCCTAGCTCATCAAGACCAACGCATCGTCTTCACCGTCCAAGACCAAGGTATTGGTATCCCCCCGGAAGACCTAGGGCGACTCTTTGAACCCTTCCACCGGGGGCGTAATACGGATCAAATTGGTGGGACTGGATTGGGGCTTGCCATCGCTAAACAATCCGTGGAACTACACCAAGGAACGATCACCGTAGACAGTACGGTGGGTTTGGGTACCATCTTTACTGTCATCCTCCCAGTCCCCCCGTCATGAAAAAAATCCTGGTTATTGAAGACATTGCCACGATTCGGCTCAATATTAGCCGGGCCCTGACCTTTGAGGGCTTTGCGGTCCAAGGCGCCGAGGATGGTTACGCGGGGGTCGAGATTGCCCGTTCCTGGCAGCCCCACCTCATCATCTGTGACATCATGATGCCCCGACTGGATGGCTATCAGACCCTAGCCGAACTGCGCCGCGCTCCCAGTACCGCCGACATTGCGTTTATCTTCCTCACCGCTAAGGGAGAGCGCGGGGATTTACGTTTGGGCATGGAGCTGGGGGCCGATGACTACATTGTTAAACCCTTTACCAATAGTGAACTACTCGCCGCTGTCACTGCTCGTCTCGAACGCCAAGACCACGCTTTGGCCCTGCGCCAACAGGTCCAGGACCTCCAGTTACGCCACGGTCGTAAGGACGACTTCTTAACCACGGCTTCCCACGAACTGCGCACGCCCCTGGCTACCATGCGCCTTGCCATCTACCTCCTCAAGCACACGCCCACCCCCGAGGAACAGGCCCGCTACCTACGGATTTTGGAAGACGAGTGCCTCCGCGAGAACGACCTCGTCAACAACCTCCTCGACCTCAAACGCCTAGAGTCCGACCAACCCCTCACCTTGGCGGCAGTAGACCTGCGGACTTGGTTACTAGTTTGCTTGAATCTTGTCAATTACAGGCCAAGGAACGGCAGCAAATTTTCGACCTGGACCTCCCCAACCCCCTACCCACTCTCTTCACCAACCGCCTCGCCCTCGAACGGGTACTCCGCGAACTGTTCACCAATGCCTATAAATACACCGCACCCCAGAACCGCTGGTCCTTGCGCCTCACCAACGACGACACAACCCTGACCTTTACGGTGGGCAACCAAGCTCACATCCCTGGGCCAGAGCTAGGCTTAATCTTCAATCAGTTCTACCGCATCCCCGCTAGTGACCAGTGGCAGCAAGGGGGTACGGGTCTGGGCCTTACGCTAGTTCAACGCTTAGTCCAACAGTTAGGGGGTACGCTTACCGTCCACAGTGACAAAAACTGGACGGCCTTTAATGTCACCCTGAGTACGCGGGCTAACCTATGTGGGTTGTAGGGATATTTTACTTGATAACGACGGATGAAAACATACTTCCTAGCTATACAGGCGTTAAGAAACTTTCTATTCTGGAAGATCGAGGTGCCGACAGTCTAGGTAGTCCGGTAAGAAATCCTTGGGGTCCGTGGTGTTTAGTCCGTAGTTGACCGAGATAGATGGGGCGAATAAAGACTGGGGTAGGAGGGAATTTTAAACCCGTCTGTTCTTTGGGGAGACCAAGACTGAAAATACTCCGCAAGGATTGGCCTAAGATAAACCTGGGAACCCAAGGGACTTTTTGTGAAACGTTTACAACATTGGTTCGCCCTGGCGGTGCTGGGAAGTACCCTGAGCGTCCAGGCTGGGGTCAAGGATAACCGTTACGAGGGGAATATCTTTGTCATCTATGGCGGGAACGGGTATATCATTCCGCCGCGCACCACCCTCGAAGCCTCTGTGAAGCGGGGCCAACCCGTGATGCTGATCTTTTATGTGAATGACTCCAAGGACTGTAAGGCTTATACCCCAGTCATCACCCGGCTCCAGGTCCAGTTCGAGCGGGAGGTGAATTTCATTGCCCTCCATGTGGACAGTCTGCCCGAGGTGATTGATACGGCGGCGGGTCGTTACTACACGGGTCAAATCCCCTACACCGTGCTTTTTGACCGGGCGGGGAAGGTGGTCTATCAGGCGGCAGGTATGCATACCTACAACCAACTGCTGCCCTATTTCAACCAGATGGTAGTTCCCGCAACGGCTCAGCCCTAAACTCGCGCTCGTCATCCAACACCCAACTAGTCAATTCCTGACTCGCGCCCTTGACCACCGAGACAATCAGGTAGGAGTACCAGGGCCAAGCGAAATCCTGGTCAAAACCCGAGGGCCGCGCTGGGTGATCTGGGTGGGAATGGTAGTAGCCGACAATTTCTAGACCCTGGGCGCGGGCATGCTGTTCGCCTTCGAGGATAGCCTGCGGCGGAATTAGGTAACGACGGCGGGCAGATTCGCCATCGGCTAGGTCGTTCTCAGCCTCTGCCCAGACGTTAGCGACGGGCCAGACTTCCATAAGTTGCTTATCCTCCCCAGGAAGAGCTTTACCCAGGAGTAGCCCGCAGCACTCGTCGGGGTAACTTTGAGATCCGTGGTCGCGGATGGCTTGGTCATGGGCCGGGGTGAGATACAGGGTCATCGCGAGTTCCAACACTTTCCTCAGCTTGACACCTAGAGGGGCTCTAGCTCCAGGTCCGTCAGCCCACTCAGGTCTTCGTGGGGGTCTAGGGTAGCTTGGGGCGCGGGGACCAAAATATGGAGACTCTGGGGGACACATTCCACGGTGAGCGGAGTTTTCCCGACCACCTCGCCGTCAATGACGACTTTTTGGGGCGGGTCGGCGGTCAAGGTGAGCTTGCTGGTCCGAAAATAACCCACATTCTGTCGTTGGGCAGGCAGACGACGAATTGCAGTCCAGAGCAGGTGATAGCCTACCGCGACGGTTTCCAGTAGGGTCGTCGCTGCCACAATCGTCACATCGAGTTCGCCATCATCGGGGAGGACCTGCGCGGGTCCTTGGGCGAAGACTGAGGTGGGGGGAGCCATATTGGCAATCGTGACCGCCATCGCCTTACAGGTGAGCAGTTGACCATCACGCTCTAGCCGGATCGTAAAGCGCGAGAGGTTCCCCAGTTGTCGCACCCCGGCCAAAACATAGGCCAGCGAACCCAGGCGGCTTTTGTATTCGCGGCTGGTATCCTCCACCATCCGGGCCTCAAAACCAATCCCTGCCAACAGGACCATCGTGCGTCCATTGCAGCGGGCAGTGTCAATACAACGAGTATGACCCGCCAGGATCATCTGACAAATTTGGGTGAGGTCCTGGGGCAATTCCAAAGCTGCCGCAAGGGCATTGGCCGTGCCACGCGGGATGATGGCTAAGGGAACTCGGGTGCCCACCAACACCCCCGCCACCGCCGAGAGTGTACCATCCCCGCCATAGACAATAACCATGTCCGCGCCTTGGGCCAAAGCACGCTGGGCCAAGGTGCCAGCATCAGACTCCGCACTCACGGCAGTGGTCCGCAGCTCCACAGTCGCCAGTAACTCTGTGATGACGGTTATTTCGTGCTGGGGGTCGGCGTGGCCTGCTGTGGGGTTATAGATCAGCCAATACATGGTGGGCCCTGCTCCCGACTTCCCTATTCTTGAATAGACGCACCAAAATATCATCAATCCTGAGAGCGAAACTAGAGCTGACGGAACTGCCAGGGTTGGAGGGCCAAAAGGACCGCCCCGTACTGGTCGGGCTGGAGGAGTTGGACCAGCCATTCACCAGCACTCAAAGGCTCTTGGAGGACGCCTGCTTGTCCATGCCAGGGACCATAGAGGACCTCGACGGGGGACTTGGGGACGGAGGCGGGGTTGCAAGGGGTGTTCATAGGGTGGTGTCTTTATTAGACAGTAGACCGGGCTTGAGACTCAGGGTTCCCCAGATCTTGACAATCTGTCGCGGTTGAGATGTATTCATCATAGATAATTTTCCTAGGAAAACACGCCTAAATTTGATTTTTTCTGTAAAAGTAAATTTCGCTACCGTTTGGGCTGCATAACGGACACGCTCTACGTAGCTGTGCTAAAAAGTGGGCTATCCCGGCCCGCCTCTCACCATGGCAAAGAAAGAAAAAATAACGCCCCATCATAAGCAGGGTAAGACGGGACGGCCCCGCAAATTTGAGGGTCCCACCCAGAATTTTTATATCACCCTGCCCCTTGAAGTCGTCGAAAAGTTGAAGGCGGTGGATGAGCATTTGGCAACCGCCATCGTCAAGCTGACGAGCGGGGCAGGTCTGGTCCGGGAAGAGGACTTAGATGATGAGGTGGCCCACGGGATTCTCCCGGTGGTGGTCGGACCGGAGCAGTGGGCCATCTCGGTCCCGGATTCGCCCCTGGGACGGCTGAGTGGGGTGCGCTTGGTCCCCTACCAACCGGGCCGTTGGTTACTCGCCCTCGAAGCGAGCCAAGACCCCCGCGACCTCGAACTCAACCTGCGGGACCTCTTGGAGCGGGAGTTGACGGAGCCGCAACGCTACCTATTACGTCAGATTGTCAATCAGTTGAGCCAGGGCCGTCGGCAAGGCGGGGCGAGTACCCTCCACCTCCTGCTCTACCGAGAACGGCTGACTCCTAGCGAAAGCTAGCTCCCTAGATAGTATGGTTGAAATGACGGTTGGTCGGAGGACCCGCGATGACAAGTATTTTACCGAAACAGGCAATGGCGGCAAGGGCGGGCGACCTGACCCAAGCGGACCCAGAAGTGGCACGGGTGATCCGCGCGGAGACCGAGCGGTTGGAGTATGGGCTAGGGATGATTCCCTCAGAGAATTTAGTTTATGATGCGGTCCTCGAAGCCCAGGGTTCGATCATGACCAACAAGTATGCCGAGGGCTATCCCGAGACGGGAGTAGCGACGGCGGCGGGACTTAAACCTGTGCGGGGACGCTATTACGGCGGCTGTGAACACGTGGACACTGTGGAGAACCTCGCCCGTAACCGCGCCCGTGAACTCTTCGGGGTGGATGAGTCCTATCACATCAATGTCCAGCCCTATTCCGGCTCCACCGCGAATATGGCGGTCTATTTCACTTTGACTTTTAGTGACGGTCTGGAGCGCAAACTGGCCCTCGGTGACACGATCCTGGGCATGGACTTGGCCTCTGGCGGGCACCTCACCCACGGTTCCCCGGTCAATTTTTCCAGCAAGCTCTACCGTTTCATCCCCTACCAAGTCGACGCTGTGACCGAGCGGATTGATTTTGACCAACTGCGCGATTTGGCTCTGCGTTATCGGCCCCGGATGATTGTGGCTGGGGCGACAGCCTACCCCCGCCTCTGGGAATTTGATAAGTTCAAGGCCATCGCCGATGAGGTCGGGGCCTATCTCCTTGCCGATATCTGCCACATCTCGGGCTTGATTGCGGCGGGTGCCCACCCCAGCCCTTTCCCCCATGCGGACTTCGTGATGACTACCACCCACAAGACCCTGCGCGGACCCCGGGGCGCAATGATCTTCTGTCGGGCCGAGTTTGGCAATTTCTTAGATAAAACGGTCATGCCCGGTATCCAGGGCGGCCCGTTGATGAATGAAATTGCCGCAAAAGCCGTCGCTTTCCGCTTGGCGATGACCGAATCCTTCCGGCAAGACCAGCATCAGACCGTCAAAAATGCCCAAGCCCTTGCTGATGCTCTGCTCAATCTAGGCTATCCCCTCGTCAGTGGCGGCACTGACAACCACCTGCTCATCCTCAAACTGACCGACTGGATCCAAGAGCGCACTGGGGATGTCCAGGACAAAGCCTTGGGCGGTAAACAGATGGAACAGGCCCTCGGTGCCGCCGGGATCACCTGCAACCGCAACATGGTCCCCAACGACCCCCGCAAACCCCTCAACCCCTCCGGTATCCGCCTCGGCACGCCCGGTCTGACGACGAGAGGCATGAAAGAACCCCAGATGCGCCAAGTCGCCGGGTTTATTGACCGGGTACTCCAAGGGATGCGCCTAGACCCCACGACGGGCTGGACCGCCGACCCCGAAGTCGTCCGTCAGGTCGCCAGTGAGATCCGCTGGCTCTGTGAAGGTTTCCCGATGTACCGTCACCACCTCACCTAGATGAAACCCTACGCTTGGGGCTTGGCCCTCTGGTTGGGACTGGGGGGGTGTCTGCTAGCGGTCCCCCTCTCGTACACTCCCACGCTGGGGAACCAGACCACGACGTTGCAACAACATTGGCGCGACCCCGCTCGTAACCGAGAGATCCCCGTCAAGGTCTACTACCCCAAGCGGGCCGGGACGTGGCCGGTGATTATCTTCTCCCATGGGCTAGGCGGGTCTCGGGAAGACTATGGCTACTTGGGCCAGCAGTGGGCGAGCCAGGGCTATGTGGTGGTCCACCTGCAACATCAGGGTAGTGATAACCAAGTGGGGCGTGGCAACCCCCGGGTCTACCAAGCGCTCCAACAAGCGGCCTTTGACCCCCGTAACGGCTATGACCGCGCCCTAGATGTGAGCTTTGTCCTAGACCGTCTCAAAAAATTTACCCTGCCCAACCAAGCCCGCTTGGACCTAAAAAATGTTGGTGCGGCGGGGCATTCCTTCGGGGCTTTTACGGCCTTAGCTGTGGCAGGTCAACGGCTCCTCGATCCCCAGGGTAATATTATCGGTCTGCCGGACCCCAGAGTCCGCGCCATCATCCCGATGAGTGCCCCAGTCCCGACCCGGCCCGACCAGCAGGCTATCGCCTACCGCCAACTCCAAGTCCCGGCCCTCCACATGACCGGCACCCAGGACGACAGCTTCGATACCCCCGCTCGTGACCGCCGGATTCCCTACGACCGCACGGTTGCGTCTAACCAGTTCCTCATCACGTTTAAAGATGGCAACCACGGCACCTTCTTCGGTCTGCCCCCGGCTCAACCCCAGGATGCTCGTTTCCAGGAATTAATTCGCCTCAGTTCCACCGCTTTTTGGGACAGCTACCTCAAGGCGGACCGTCAGGCCCAGACTTGGCTAACCGGGGGCGGTTTAGCGAAACTGTTGGGTACTACCGCCACCCTGGAACAAAAGTGACCACCACCATTCAACTCGACCAGTTCCTCAAATTAATGGGAGCGGCGACCACTGGGGGAGCCGCCAAGGTGATGATTCAGGCGGGTGAAGTCTGGGTGAACGACAGTATCGAGACCCGCCGGGGCCGCAAACTCAGCAACGGCGACCAAGTTAAGGTAGGCGAAGAGACTTTTACGGTCGCTCTCTAATGCCTACGACTAGCTGACTCAATATCCGGTGAATCTAAAGGAACTTTAGTCGGATTAGTGCCTACTAAAGTTCCTCTTCATGCTCGGCAGGCTAGGAAATCAGACTCAGATGAGCAGCGCAAACAGCATAAAACGGGTTACTCTTCCACAAGACCGTTACTACCGACTTTGATGAGTTTGATGTGTTTGCGGCCCAGGGAGATTTCAAACTCCTGACCGGGCTTGAGGCCCATCTCACGGGTGTAGGCCGCTCCGACGAGGAGATTGCCGTTCTTCTGTACCTGAATCCGAAAGTTAGCATTGCGACCGCCCCGACTGCCAGTGGTTTCACCATCCATGGATAGACCTTTGGCTGCAAGCAAAAAGTTCATAAACTCAGCTAACAGGACCCGCTCTTTACCTTCTTTAGTCTGAGTTGTGTAACCACAGGCCCGTGCAATTTCCTTCTTGCTGGCAGTAGCGGCAAGCTCTTCAACTTTTTTTACCAGTTCTCGTCCAGTCAAAGCCATTTCACTCATGAGTTCAATCTCGCAAACTATTCTTAATGTACACAGCTTAGGGATGATAGGGAAGGGGTTTAATCAACTTGTTCAATAAGCTGGCACTGATGGCAAAGAATTCTAAAAACAGGCCTCGGTTAATTTGGCTTACTGAGGGGTTTGCATCAGAGCTAGTGCCGCTGCCAAAACCAATTCACGACTCAACCTCGCCCGAGACAGGAATGCACTAATTGGGTATTTCTAATTGCTAAGCTGACCTATCTCTCTCAACCCCACACAAATTACAGTTCCAGCCCGGTCATTTGGGCCTAAAATAGGCTATCTGTCTTGCTGACTGCTGGGAGTCCCTGCGATGAAACTTGCTTACTGGATGTACGCTGGCCCTGCCCACATTGGTACGTTACGCATTGCCAGTTCCTTCAAAAATGTCCAGGCTATTATGCATGCGCCCTTGGGGGACGACTATTTCAATGTCATGCGCTCAATGCTGGAGCGGGAGCGTAACTTCACCCCGGTCACGACTTCGGTGGTTGACCGCAAGGTACTCGGACGGGGTTCCCAGGACAAAGTAGTGGATAATATCGTCCGCAAAGATAAAGAAGACAGCCCCGACTTAATTATCCTCACGCCCACCTGTACCTCCAGCATTCTCCAAGAAGATTTACAAAATTTTGTCGCCCGCGCTCAACTCAGTAGTGATGCAGCAGTGATGCTTGCGGATGTCAACCATTATCGGGTCAACGAACTCCAAGCCGCCGACCGCACCCTAGCCCAAGTCATTGCTTTTTATCTAGAGAAACAAGTCAGCCTCCCCGGACGCACCAGTACCCCCTCGGTCAATATCCTGGGCAGTACCACCCTGGGCTTCCACAATGACCACGACATCAAAGAGTTACAGAAGCTCTTTACAGATCTCGGTATCACGGTAAATGTCGTTGCACCCAAAGGCTGCTCAGTCCCCGATTTAGTCAACTTACCGCGCGCCTGGTTTAATGTCGCGCCTTACCGCGAGATTGGTCCTCTTGCTGCTCAATACCTGCAAGAGAAATATGACCAGCCCTACGTGGATATCACGCCGATGGGCGTGGTTGAGACCGCCCGTTTCATCCGGCGTATCCAACAGATTCTCGCCGAGCAGGGCCACATTGTTGACTATGAACCCTACATCCGTCACCAGACCTACGAAGTCTCTCAACTGGCTTGGTTCTCGCGGTCCATTGATTGCCAAAATCTCCAGGGTAAGCGGGTTGTCGTTTTTGGGGACACCACCCACGCTGCCGCCATGACCAAGATCCTCGCCCGTGAAATGAATGTCACCGTGGTTTTCGCTGGGACTTTTTGTAAGTACGACGAGCAATGGCTCCAACAGGAGATTGGGCAGTATTGCGAAGAGGTGATTGCCACGGACGACCACACTCGGATCGGGGACATGATTGCCAGGGCTGAACCCGCTGCGATTTTCGGGACCCAAATGGAACGGCACATCGGTAAGCGGCTCGACATCCCCTGCGGCGTCATCTCCGCTCCCATTCACATTCAAAACTTCCCCGTCGGCTACCGCCCCTTCCTGGGCTATGAGGGCACCAACCACATTGCCGATTTGGTCTACAACTCCTTCACCCTGGGCATGGAGGACCACATGCTGGAGGTCTTCAGCGGGCACGACACCAAAGAAGTCGTCACCAAAACCCTCACCGCCGCTGGTGAACTGGACTGGGATGCGGCTGCCAACAAGGAACTGGGTAAAGTCCCCGGTTTCGTGCGCTCCAAGGTGAAACGCAATACCGAGAAGTACGCCCGCGACCAAAACCTCTCCCGCATCACCCTAGAAGTTATGTACGCCGCGAAAGAAGCAGCAGGCGCGTAGGGGCAGCGAAAAGCACCTCATAACTGAGGTGCTTTTTTCAATGCTTAACTTTTACTCCAGAAATCAGGCTTACTCCCCTGGGCCTGTATAAGCTAGGGGGTCAATTGCACCACCGTCGCGCCTGACCCGCCCTCATTCTCAGCAGCGGGGGCAAAGGATTGAGTACGACTATAACTTTTGAGGAATTCGTGGACCCCGGTGCGTAATCGTCCGGTGCCGTGTCCATGGATGATCCAGACTGCGCCGTGGTGGGCCGCGAGACGGTCTTCCAGCAACAAGTCTAGGTCGGCGACTCGTTGGCCCCGGATATCAATCGTGTTCTGACTGGTGCGGACAGCGGGAGGCGGGGGCGGGGGTTTACTCGGTTGAGGCGGAGGGGCAAGCCGTTGGGCGGGGACTTTCACCCCGACGGGCCAGAGTTGGTCCACGGGAACTAAGAGTTTGAGGACCCCGCAGCGGACTTGGGCCTGTCCGTCACTCGTCACGGTCAGTACCTCTCCAGTCTGACCCAAACTCAGAACTTGAACGCGGTCGCCCATTTGCGGACGGTAGTTCTCGGGGGTGTGAGCAGTGGTTTTGGGTTCAAGTTCGGTGAGGGTGCGGGTGGCCTGTTGGGCCTGTTGGGCGGTGGGATTGGCTTGGAGTTGGCGAATAACCCGGGCGATCTGGGTCTTGGCGCCGGCGATGGATTCCTGGAGTTGTTGCTGTTCCTGTTGTTGTAGTTGCAGTCGTTCGCGCAGGAGGGCTTCTTTTTGGCTGACCAATTCGCGTTGGACTTTTTCGATGTCCTGGTTGAGTTGTTGGGTGCGCTGGTTGCTCTGTTCCTGTTGCCGACGTTGGGCCTCGAGTCCGGCAATGACGGTGTTGGCCTCCAGGGATTGCGGGGAGAGCCAGGACTGAGCTTCGGCGAGGATTTGCGAATCTAACCCCAGACGGCGGGCAATGTTGAGGGCGTTGGAGCGTCCGGGGATGCCCCACAACAGACGGTAGGTCGGGGCCAGGGATTGTTCGTCAAACTCAACAGAAGCATTTTCAAAGCGCGGGTCCTGGTATTTGAGGGCCTTAAGTGCACCGTAGTGAGTGGTGGCGAGGGTGAACCGGCTGACTTGGATTAGGTGCTGCAAGAGGGCTGCTGCCAGAGCCGAACCCTCCTGGGGATCGGTCCCTGCTCCGACTTCATCCAAAAGCACCAAGTCCCGAGGGCCGACTTCCTGCAAAATCCCGACAATCCGGCGGACGTGACTGGAGAAGGTAGACAGATTTTGCTCCAGGGATTGCTCGTCGCCGATATCCGCCAAGACCCGTTCGCACCAAGGCACCACCGCGCTCGTCGCCACCACAAAAAGTCCCGCTTTCGCCATCAGGACCGCGATCCCGACGGATTTGAGGGTGAGGGTTTTCCCGCCCGTGTTGGGTCCGGTGATGACCACCCCGCGTACCGGCGGTTCCAGAAAAATATGGATCGGGACGACGGTACGGCTGGGATCACGCAGGCTCTGGGCCACGAGTAACGGATGACTGAGGCTCCTGAGTTCCAGCAGATGGGGGTGGAAGACGGGCTCCACCGCACCGACCCAGAGGCTGTGACGGGCGCGGGCCGTTGCGCCATCGAGGGTAGTCAGTACATCAATCAGATGGCTGAGGGCTGGATATTCCGCTGCGACCAAGCCACTGAGTTCCCAGAGGACCCGTTCGACTTCCTGTTGTTCGGTGCGTTGCCATTGCCGGATGCGGTTCTGGTCCTCAATCACGCCGAGCGGTTCGACAAAAAGGGTCTGCCCACTGGCGGAGGTGTCATGGACAATCCCCGGCACTTGGTCCTTGGCGTTGACCTTGACCAAGACAACAAACCGCCCGTCGCGCTCGGTAATCAGTTGCTCTTGGAGACTGTTGGCTTGGCGTTGGAGCAGGCTTTGTAGGGTCTTCTGGACTTTTTCGCGGAGGCGTTGTTGTTGGCTGCGGGCCTCAGCTAGGGCCGGACTCGCCCGGTCCATCACCTGTCCACTGTCATCCAGACAGAAGTTGATACGCTGTTCGAGTTCCGGGCAGGTCCGCAGGGTCTCAACAAGATCCAGCAGGAGAGGAATATCCTCCCGGTCCTCAATCACCCGGCGCACCTTACGGGCCGCCGCCAGGGTCGAGGCGATAGCTAATAAGGCCATTCCTTCGAGCAAGCCGCCCACCTGGGCATGGCGCACCACTGCTTGGATATCACGTATCCCGCCTAAAGGTAAGCCCTGAGCGAGTTGGGTCTCAAGGAGGCGGGCCTCACGGGTCTGCTGTAACTTGTAGCGGGCGGCGTCTTCGGTACTGGCGGGTTGCAGGGCGAGACAGTTGCGCCCCCCACTCTCCGTCTGGGCAAACTGGGCCACCTGTTCACATAAACGGTCCCACTGTAATAAACGGAGTGTATCGTCTTGCAAACTTCTTCCTAGACCACTACCCTCCATGATCTCCAATTCACCCCAGTCGCGTCAACGTCAGCTAGGGTTACAACTATCGGTTTGGTCCTGTTGGAAAATAATCTGCAAGGTGAGGCGGCGCGATTGAGAGAGGACATGGCTCAGTTGAGCGGTCAATTCATTGAGGTCGTGGAGCAGGACTTCACGAAAACTGTTGGGCGGTGGACTCTGAATCCGCAAAGCCCGACAGAGGATGACCCGCTGCTGGTTAATCCGGCGAGCAATTTGGTAACAGGAAGTCCGCTCAGCCATTAGTTCTTCGACGCGCACGTCCCTTGCCGGTGTAGGGATCATGTAAATATTACGTCACAATCCGCTATTGGGGATCACCCTAAAAGTTGATGTGATCGCGCATTCCCATAAGCATTGCTGATGACGGTGAGCGAGTGGGGATTATGCCTAGGGCGGCGGCGGGTAGAAGGTGAGTGCCACAATAATTAAAGGATGATTGGGGAATCACATGGCTGACCAGTTAATACGTGCCACGGCAGCCCAGGGTAGAGTCCAGGCCATGGGCGTGATCAGTACGCGCTTAGTCGAGGAGGCCCGGGGCCGTCACGGACTCTCCAGTGTGGCAACAGCGGCCTTGGGCCGGACAATGACCGCCGGACTCCTCCTCAGTTGCAACCTCAAGGCCGAGTCCGCACGAGTCAATATCCGGGTGTTGGGGGATGGACCCTTAGGCGGGATTTTTGTGGATGCTGGGGCTGATGGTACGGTGCGCGGTTACGTAAAAAACCCGACCCTCGAACTACCGCCAACGCCCCAAGGCAAACTGGATGTGGGCGGGGCAGTGGGCGATACTGGTTTCTTGCACGTGGTCAAGGACCTCGGCTACGGTAAGCCCTACTCCGGGACCGTCGAGCTTGTCAGTGGCGAAATTGGCGAAGATATCACCCATTATCTGGCCTCCTCAGAGCAGACCGCCTCAGCCGTCCTGTTGGGCGTCTTTGTCAGTGCCCAGGGGGTCGAGGCTTCCGGGGGTATCCTCCTCCAACTGATGCCCGACCCTGAGCATGAGCAGTTGGCCCAGTGGCTGGACGACCGCTTGCAGGGGGTCCAGGGGATTACGACTTACCTACGCTCCGGTAAGGACCTGACCCAGATTTTGCAGGAGATCCTGGGGGAGAAGGACCTGGAAGTTTTCCCGGAAACGCAGTTGGTCCGTTTTGCCTGTGGTTGCTCCGTGGAGCGGGTCCTGGGTGCCATCAAAATGTTGGGCACGGCGGAACTACAAGACATGATTGAGAAGGACCACGGCGCGGAGGCCACCTGTCACTTTTGCAATGAGCAGTACCGTCTGAGCGTGGCGCAATTGACTACACTGATTGCAGCAATTGAGCAGGAAGCCCGTCTTTCTGCCCCCTGAGGGGATATGGCAAATCCGACTACCTTGAATCTGGCCTGTTTGCGCCAATGTCATGCCCTAGAACATGGGACCGTCTGGGTCCTAGCCGAAACCCAACCCCAGATCACACTGGGCGGGACGGCTACTGACCACGGATTTTATATTTATGGCGCGGTGGAACCAAGGCAACTTGAACAGGCGGTCCAGACGGCCCTAGAGCGGTTCAAGCAGGGAGAGGCTGGGCTTGCGGTCCATCCGCGCTGTGGGACGAATCTCTCGGTGAGGATGGTGTTGACCCTGGGGTTATCTCTAGGCTGCGGAAGTTTGTTACCGCGTCGTCCTTTGCCCCGACTGCTAGGGGTAGGGCTGGCGGTTTTTGGGGCCTCACTCTTAGCTCGCGACCTAGGGGCACTGACCCAACGTCATCTCACCACCGCCATCCCCCACAACCTCGTCATTCAGGGCGTCACCTATGAAAAAGATTGGCTCGGACGTGGGGGACACTTTGTCCGCGTGGGCTGGGTCAATTAGGACGAGTCCTACCCTGAGACTGAGGCGTAGTGTAAGTTTGGCAACGATGGTGAGTTTAGATCCCCACTGAGGACGACCCATGCCTGCCGATACCAAGAAGCACGAACCGATGGGCGAGAACCCCACCCCTGACGAGAATGAGGGTGTAGGTCAAGGAGCTTTGCCCCCGGTCTCTAGTCCCTTGCCCACAGAGGATGTGACCTATCAGGATATGGCAGTGACAGGCCAGGGCGTGACCGCAGCGGGCTACTCCACGTTGATTGGTATGGATGCTTTCGGCGGTTCCTCCGGTCCTCCCGTTGAAGGCCACCAGCCGGACCCTGAAGAACTGGTGGAGCAAGCCCCGGTCAAATATCACAGCGACCAAGAGCAGTACCCTTAAGTCCAGCGGGGTGAAGAAAGTAATATCACCTCCCAGGATTACCCTAGGTCAATTAAAAAAATCACTCATAGGAAATACTTAGACTTTGCATTCAGGAATACATGCTAAATGTATAAAACTTTATATAATAACGGCGCAACATCACAACCTAATCCATGCGTTTCACCCAATCCCTTGCCTTGGTCTGTGCCCTACTCATCTTCTCGCCCTTAGTTCGTGCTGAGCCCCAAATCTTCACCCCCCCGACGCTAGAACAAACATTGACTTGTACCCACGCGCAAATAGCGGTCTACACGGAGGTAGCGAGCTACTGTGCGGCAGTCGTCACGCCCTACGTCTGTAACCAGCTCGACCAACACGAGTCCGATGAACTCCCCTCCTACATGATTCTTTGGGAACCGGCCTGTGATGTGTATAAAGTTAGTTCACCCCCGCCGGGTTGAGGTTGACCTTAACAGTCTGGGTTACAGGGTCCTGAACGGGCTGATAAACTGGATTTTGTAGTAAGGAAGACCTCATGACCTCGACTGTCAGTGCCAACGCCCGTGACCTGTTCAAGGCTGCCTATGAAAATCGCTATACCTGGGACGCGACCTTCCCTGGGTATCGCGCCGATTTCACCCTGGAACTCGCGGGCCAGTGTTACACCGGACAAGTCCAAGTCACAGCAGATATGCAAGTCACGGTCCAGACCAGCGACCCCAAGGCCGAGGAATGGCTCCGCAACCAACTCAAGGATGTCGTCGTCCACCGCAAACCCTCGGACTTTACCACTGCCCACGGCGACCATAGTTTTGAGTTCGACGGTGAACTCGACAGCACCGGGGCCTACCCGATTACTGTGGGTGGGGATGCCATGGGGTCTCATTACAAAGTCCGTGACAACCAAATGGTCCAAGTATCGCGGGTGATGGGACGGATGGCCTTCACGATTAACCACCTAGAGAAGCTCGACACAGGTAAAGGGTACATCTCGACCTTGTACAACGCGGTCTTCACCAATCCCAAGGACGGACAGGTGGTGCGCCAAGTCAAGTTCCATGACCAGTACGAAGCTTTTGAGGGTCAATATTTGATGACCCAGCAGACCGTCAGCGGCACCGAAATGGGCGAGAAACTGTACACCGAGATCAAGTACAGGAACATTCAACTCGGGGCCTAGGTTCCATCATTGACGAGGATAGCCCGTAAGCGTTCTACCCATGCGCGCACTTGGTCACGGACTTGGCGAAATACGGCTAGGTCCTGACCGTCTGGGTCTCTGAGAGCGGGCTGAATTGCGCCGACAAACAAACATCACCCGTTTCATTCATCCTCCGCGAAAGCAAATTTATAATCTGAAGTTGTATCCCAACTTGGTGCCCAAGCTGGAGGTGACCGGGGTAGACCCATGGTGGATCTTAGATATCACCTATAGCCGACTGGGCATGGAACTTATCGGTGAGTGCAGGCTTGGTGCATCATGACCACCGGGGCGTGCAATAGGCCTCGCATGCCTACATCGGGGTGCTCCAGGCGCAGGGCATCCGCATGATAGCCTAGCGTGGCGCAGCCATGTCGTCAGGGTAAGCCCTAGGATAATGCCCGTGCGGAGCGGTTCATGAAAACCTTGAAAGATGAGGAGGTTTATCTGAATGAGTAGGAAAATCTGGCGGGAGCGCGCGTTGCTATCGGGCATTTCTTGGCGCAGGTGTACCATCAAAAGCGGTTCCATTCAGTGCTGGGGTATCTACCGCCAGCGGAGTTTGATAGGCTCCGTGGCCGAAGGCCATGCAGAAACAACAAACCGCTTAACTGCCGTCTCAATACTGGGGTTCACTACATTGATTCGTTGGGACGGTATACTGCAAGAACCTGAAAAATCTTGTAACTTTTACAACTGCCTGCTTTGAAGCGTGTCTTGAAGGCTCGACACTAATTTTCAAAAGAGACAGAGGATTTTGCAAGGTACAAACCCTACACTTACCCAATCAAGATGCCCTATACCCACGGCGGGGTTGCCCACTATTACGAGTTTCAGGCCACGCGCCCGGAGCGTCCAGTTCTGGTTTTTGTCCACGGCTGGGGCGGGTCGTCACGGTATTGGCAGTCTACGATGACCGCGCTGAGCGAAGAGTTCTCCTGTCTGGTCTTTGATTCACGGGGCTTTGGGCGGACAGCGGCGGATACGGGGCGCGACTTCACCCTGGAGACCTACGCTGAGGACTTAGACCAACTGTTGACGGAGTTAGGGATTGAAAAGATTTACCTCAATGCCCACTCCTTAGGTGCCTCCACAGCGGTCCTTTTCGCCAACCGCTACCCCGCACGGGTAGAGAAGCTTGTACTCACTTGCTCGGGAGTATTTAACTATGAGCCGGTGTCCTTCAAGCTGTTTCATATCGTCGGGGGCTGGGTGGTTGCTTTTCGGCCCCCTTGGTTCACTAAGATCCCCTTGGCGCACCGGGCTTTTGAACAGCGGTTTGTCCATCGCGCCCTACCCGAAGCAGATTCAAGGGAATTTCTGGCGGATTTTGTTCTAGCGGACTACGGGGCAGCCCTAGGGACGATGCTGGATGCAGTGAGTGAAAAGGCGGCCCGGATTATGCCGGGGGCGTTCAGTCAACTGACAGTACCGACGTTACTGATTGCCGGTCAGTACGACAAAATTATCCCGGTCGCCATGGCCCGAGCCGTTGTGCCCCTCAATCCACAAGTCCGACTTGAGGTCATGGCTAAGTGTGGACATTTCCCGATGTTGGAACAGCCCCAGGTATACCAGCAGTTACTGTTGAATTTTTTGCAGGCAACAGATCCGATTATAGCTTGAACGGTGTTACCGTGGGTTCAATCAGCGAGGGATTTATGCAGGACAAGCGGATAGCAGTATTGCTGGTCGGGTACGGCGAAGTCGAAGACTATCGTAACTTTGCCACTTATAACGAGATGGCCCTGCGCCTGTTGACAGCGAAATTCTTGCAGATCCCGAGCTTTGCTTACCGTTGGCTAGGCAAAATCCTGGCTGGCTCAGACCGCCGCGAGTGGGGCGGACAGGGAAATTTCCAGTCTCCCCACAACGAGATCTTTGAGGCGCAACGGGCTGGCTTAGCCGAACAACTCCAGGAACGGTTCGGCGCACAGGTCCAAGTCTTCAAAGCCTTCAACTTCTGCGAACCCCACTTGCCCGAACAGGTCCTCGCCCAGATCCGCGCCCAGGGGTTCCGCCGGGTCCTCATCTATCCGTTATTGGTGGTGGATTCGGTTTTTACCAGTGGACTCGCCCTTCAACAGGTCAATGCGGCCTTAGCCCAAGAGGACCGCTGGCTTGAAGAGATGCGCTATATCCCGTCTTTTTTTGAACGACCGGATTACCATCAGCGGCTAGCCGGTTACGTCAGTGATCACCTCGAACGGATTAGCAAAACCCACCAACCAAGCCGGATCGGTCTGGTCCTGATGAACCACGGTTCGCCCTACAAAGTGAAAGGTTTCACCACGGGGATTGAGGAGAGCCAAGCCCTCTACGAACGAGTCCGCGCCCTGCTCATCCAACGTTATCCGCTCATCTCGATTGGCTGGCTCAACCACGAGACCCCCGGTCAATGGACGATCCCTGATGTGGAGCAGGCTTCACGCAATCTCCTGGAAGTCGGGGCCAGTACCCTGGTCTATTGCCCGATTGGGTTTGTCACGGAGAATCACGAGACCATTTTGGATGTGGGCTACATCACGCGCCGCTTTGAGCAGAAAGGCATCCCCTGTCATCGACTCGACTGCCTGAACGCTGATGCTGAATTCCTCCGGTTACTCGCTGACTGGAGTGAGCCCTTGGTCCAAGATTTACTCCGCGCCGAAACGCCCATGTCCCGTCCGGCCTATGCCTTACCCACTAGTTTAGAAAGCTTAACTTAAGGATAATTGTGCTTGGCCTGCCCAGCTCTGAGCCTACTGCCCCCGGTCCAAAGCCCCATCCCCGGCGTTAAAAGCCTGCTTAACAAGGTGAAAAGCCCCGTCCACTGAGCAATAAGCTAACTGTAATCGTCCCAATAACTCTACTTGGGTCATCTTGACCCAGGTCCCAAAGAGTTTCCTTAATGTGTTCTTAAATTTCAAGCTGAATACTAGAGAGTTAATCTGACGAGAATTCACTCATGCGTTTCTTTCGCCTGGGCCTGTGTGCCACGCTTTTTTTGACAGCGGCAGTCCACGCCGCGCCCCAGTTTGCCCCTACTGGGACCTACGATACGGGCCTGGGTGAGAATGGAGCCGAGATTGTTGATGTGCGTGGGAATGTCGGGGTCTTGACCAACGCCGGGAACCGCAGTGTGGATGTGCTGGATCTGACGAATCTCCGGGCGATTACCCTCACCCAGCGCGTCCCTCTCGTGGATACGACCCGTACCCTCAACTCCGCTGCGATTCATCCGACCCAAGATTTTTTCCTGGTGGCCCAGGGCGATAGTAGCCCGAGCGTGATTGGGGCGACCGGGACGGTCAGTGCCTATCGGCTCTCGGATGGAGCTTTTTTGACCAGTGTGCCCGCCGGAATTTTACCGGATTCCATTGATATTGCCCCTGATGGCAGCTATGCTGTCGTGGCGAATGAGGCCGAGGGCGAGACTATCGGGGATAACGGCGGAGCGGGGAGCTTGACGGTGATTGCCCTGAGCGGTTGTACGGCTACGAGTTGTGTCCTTACTGAGACCCAAGTTCCCCTCCCGTCCCAGACTGGGACACCGGGCTTCTCCACTGGGCGTACCGATGATGCGGCTCGTCTCGCCGTAGATAATACCCCCGGTACCTTGGAGCCGGAGACCGTTGGTTTCTCCCCCGATAGCCAATATGCCTTGGTCAGTCTGCAAGAAAATAATGGCGTGGTGCGGGTACGCTTGTCGGACTTGAATCTGACGTTTTTTGGATTGGGGCAGGTGAATCACTTGGCGGATGTCTCAACCAGTGACGGCTACCAACCCGTCACACCCTACACCCAGTTCCGGGAACCCGATGGCGTGGTTGTGACGCCTGACGGGAAATATTTCGTGGTCGCCAACGAGGGGGACACCCGCAATGGCGCAGCCAGCAGTGATATCCGGGGTGGACGGACCTTGAGTGTGTTCGATAGCAATACCGGAGCTTTCGTGGGGGATACCGGGAGCCAGCTAGATGACATCGCCAATACGCGGGGGATCTATCCTGACTCGCGTAGTAACCGGGGTGGTTCAGAACCCGAAGTGCTGGATGTGACCCAGTTTGCGGAGCGGACCCTAGCGGCGGTGGGCCTGGAACGAGCCAACGCAGTGGCCTTGGTGGATATTACGAACCCGGCTTTCCCGGTGGTGGTGGACCTGGGCTTGACCGGGACCGGGCCAGAGGGCGTGAAATTTGTCAACCGGGGGGATTTGCTCTATGTCTTGACGGCTAACGAAGTCAGCGGGACGCTCACAGCCCTGCAAGTCCGTTTGGAAAAGGGCGATTTTAACCTAGATAACAGTGTGGACCTACTCTGGCGCGACACGACCACGGGCGAGAACGCGCTTTGGTTCCTGCAAGGGACGACCTTGACCAATGGGGTCTTTGTGCCACCGGTGACGGACCTCGCCTGGGAAATCCGGGGTACGGCGGACTTCAACAATGACAGTCGCGCCGATATCCTCTGGCGTAACCGGACCACGGGCGAGAATGCGGTTTGGTTCATGGACGGGGCGGTGTACCTGGGGGCGGCTTTGTTGCTAAGTGTGACCGATCCCAATTGGCAGATAGGCGGGACCGGGGACTTCAATGGCGACGGTGGCCCGGACCTGCTCTGGCGCAACCAAGCCACGGGGGAGAACGCAGTTTGGTTCCTAGACGGGACCTTCTACGCGGGGGCGGCCTTGTTGCCGAGTCAGCCCGACTTGGGTTGGGCGATTGTGGGGGCGGGGGATTTTGTGCGCGATGGTAAGACCGATATCCTCTGGCGTAACCAAGTCACCGGGGCCAATGAGGTTTGGCAGATGAACGGGGTGACGTTTGTAGGTACTTTCCCGGTGCCAGCCGTCACGGACTTGACCTGGATCATTGCCGGGAGTGGGGATTTCAACAATGACAGTCAACCGGACATCTTCTGGCGCAATACCGACGGGACTAATGCGGTCTGGCAGATGAGCGGGACCAGCTACGTCACCGCTTTACCGCTAGACTCCCTCGGGGCGACTTGGCAGAGTGGCGGTCCGCGCTAACGACGGGTGGTGGGGACCGGGAGGTTGAAAAAGAACTGCCGGTCCTCCACTTGGTCATAGCCAGTAATGAGCGGTAAACGGCACTGGGGGATGACTTGGACATCATAGAGTTCTTCCACATCCCCCTGGAACCGTAACGCTCCCTCCCAAAGTCCAGTTTTGAGGTTGACCACCTCGACACTACAGCGCAGGTCCTTGATTTTTTCCTCCACGGGCAGACCACCGAAGGTTTTCTTTTCACGGATCTTGGAGAGCCCCACAAAAGCATAGGGACCCGCAAACGCCAACCCACGCAAAAATCCCGGCAGGGTAATCATGGACTGAAACCCTAAACTATTGACAATGCCGAGCTCCCCAGTCCCGGAGGACAGTACCCACAGGTCGCCCTCGTAGCAGCGGGGCGAGTGGGGCATGGCTAAGCCCTCACAAATAACTTGGTTGGTGTTGATATCCATGACCACCCCGCCCGTGGCTTTGTTCTCGCGCCAAGCCCCGGCCTTATCCGTGGTTCCCAAGCAAGTGACATAGCGCGGACGGCCCGCCACCAAAGCGACCCCGTTTAGATGGCAACGGTCTTCTGCGACTAGGGCCGAAATGAAGTGTGGTTTCCAGAGCGGGATGAAGCTATGGTCCGGGCTCATCGTCACCAGACAATTAAAAGTACTGCTGACTACCACGACCTTGCCATCCATCATCACGACATCGTGGGCGGCGATATCCCCGGTGTAATGGGCGTACTGGGTCAAATACAAGTTGTCATAGTTCTGGTCTGGGAAGTAGCGGGGGATGAGTTGGGGAGCGCGGGTGAAGGACAGGATTTGGTTCTGGGTGGCAAGCAGAAGACCTCTAGGATAGACGTAGCAGCCCATAGCCCGCGTGTAGTTACGCCCGACGAGTTTAATATCCTCTCCATTGCTCGTGACTGTATAGACCCGCCCTGCCTGATAGGTCGTCACCAATAGTGAAATCCCTAACTGATGCAGGATCTGCGGGAAACTCAGGGAAAAATCAAAGCCTAAGGGGTCTTTAGCGGGTTCGTCGGCCTCGGGCGCAGCCCCAGGCACCTGGGTTTCTTCCGTCATCACAACACAGTCAACAGTGTTGCCCAATATAATTCACGGCGGTCCCGCCCCGCCACCGCTTCTACCCTTGCTCGCAAGAGCAGGATTTTGACGCTGACTCCGTGCGTATTTCCGGAGTGATGCAGACCGGGGTTCGTCACCAAGCCCAGAATCGCTGGTAAATGTAAAGCTCAGGCCCTGGGACATTCACAGAAGAAGTTTCTTTGTTCATAGACCTGCTCCAGACAACGTAGACCAGTATAAACAACCCCAGAAGTGTTGAATGTCGTTATAAAAGTTCATAAAGTGCGGCAGATTACGCCTGTCGCAGCTCGCGTGGGCACTTGCCTCAAGATTTCCCTCAGCCAAAAGGAATTCTTAACTTTCAACACTTCTGATCAGAAATTCATTGTCGAACTTGTTTTGATCAGCAGCCGAGGGGAGAGCAATTGCTTCTAAAATGTTGCTCTTAAGATGAGCCTACCCAGTTCATAATAAATAAAGGAAGGTAATGAACTACCCTCCTGAAACGTTAAAAGTACAAACTTAAGCGACTAACCCAGTACGGAGGGCACGAACCGCTGCCTGTGCCCGGTCATCCACACAGAGTTTACTGAGGATGTTGCGGACATGGGTTTTGACCGTGCCAACCGTAACGTAAAGTTTTTCCGCAATCCCCTGATTACTGTTGCCTTGGACAATGAGTTCAAGGACCTCAAGTTCGCGCTTAGTCAAGGGATAGGCTTCCAACATCTCGGCATAATCGCCTTCTTCAGCTTGAATCGTGACGGTATCACGCCGACCAGGGGATGTACTTTTGAGTTGCTTAAGGACTTTACCAGCGATGGCTGGGTCAAGCCAAGAAACTCCCTCAGCGGTCACTTGCAGGGCACGGACCAAGTTCTCCTTAGCGATGTCTTTCATGCAATAGGAATCAGCACCCGCTGCAAACGCCGCCATCACCGTCTCTTCCATGTCCTGGAGGGTCAAAATTACCACGCGAATCTCGGGATGATTCGTTTTAATCTCTTTAGTCACCTCAACCCCGTCAATATCGGGTAAGCCGATATCCACAATGGCAATGTCTGGTAAGTGACGCTCAATCGCCGCTAGCCCCTGCTTACCATTGGCGGCCTCAGCAACCACGTCAAACCCCTCTTTCTGGAGGGTCAGCTTCATCCCGGCGCGGGTTAGATCATGGTCTTCAATCAGGACAATACGCATGGCAGTTCTCGGGTTAAGGAGGTTGGCTTAGAGATCTTTTAACGCACTTCTCGAACAATTTCCTCTGTCCTAGGCTACATTTACGACTTGGGCAGGATGTGTGGGTGCACAGAGTGGGCGAGTCCTAGCTGCTTGAGTCCCCAGATAAACCAGTAGGTCGGGTCGAGTTCCCACCACAACAGACCGGAGCGGGCTGCTTTGGGTTGGGCGTGGTGGTTATTGTGCCAGCCCTCGCCCCAAGTTAACAGCGCGACCCACCAGAGATTACGGGCATCATCATTGGTCTCAAAGCTGCGGTAGCCCCAGAAATGGGTTGCCGAATTGACAAACCAAGTGGCATGGAAGACCAATACCATCCGTACAAAAATTCCCCAAACGACAAAAGACCAGCCTCCCAACAGATACAGTAGACCGCCGAATAGGACCTGAAGGATAATTAAAGCCTGATGACTATCCAACAAAACTAAAAACGGGTCACGGGCTAGGTCAGGAGCATACTTTTTGTACTGCTCAAACCCGGCAAATTCTTCAAAATCCCACAGGACCCACTCCATGTGCGACCACCAGAACCCCCGACGTGAGGAGTGCGGGTCATCATCTGTATCCGGGTGGGCGTGGTGACGGCGGTGGTGAGCTACCCAGAATATTGGCCCCCCCTGCATATTAAGCGTACCGATAAAAGCCAGGACATACTCCAACCACTTCGGTACCTTAAAACTGCGGTGGGCCAATAGACGATGGAAACAGAGGGTAATCCCGAGACAGCCCAGGAACCAATGGAGGAAGAACATTAGCCCCAGGGCCGACCAACTAAAAAAGAATGGGGCGGTCAAGGCCACCCCATGGATGAAGACTAAAAAAGCAACCATGGCCCAGGACAAAGAACGCTTGGATTGCAACAGCATGCCGTACCTTATTGAGAGAGGGACTCCTCTAGATCAATTGTGCCACGACAGGCGATTAGATCAAGATCTAGCTACTCCTGACTACTCGGTCAAAGGGTCCGCCGACCCTGAAGAAGTAGACAGTGCCCATACTACCGCCCTCGCCTTGGTCCCAGATGCCCTTCAGCAGGGATAAACGGTAGTCGTAGTTGACGGACATCCCAATACCACGGTCATACCCTGTGCAGAAGGCGTTGACTTTTGCCGTTCCTGTCACTTTGCTGGGGTCGCCTGCACTACAATCAGCTTGGTTGAAGGTCGGATTGTTTGGGTCGTACCGGAAATTACGGCCTGTACCAGAGGCACCAATCCAGTAATTTTTTTCGATAATCCCTGGAGCAAGAAGACCAAAATCACGGGTCATGAAGCCGCCATTAATCATCAAGTTGGTTGCACCACTAATCTTGCCGCCAAACCGAGCGTTACTGCGGACAAAGGCATCCAAGCGTTCAACTTGGTTAGTCGTGGTACTGCTCCCAGGAAGAACAATTTTGAGAATCTTGAGTTCGCCATTGTAGGAAGAGTTAGAGGTTTCGTTCCAATCGAGCTTTTTCTTGTCATCCTTGATTTGCTTGAAGGCAGCATTGACTGCATTGTTAAGGGCAATACTCTCCCCACTCTCGTCGAAGTAAGAAGATTTGACCAGGATTTCGCGTAGATAATCCTTGACCTTCTGCTCACGCGCTGGGTCATCGGATTTGGCTAGAGAACTAATACTGATTTTCTTCTCTCCATAAGGAAGTTGGGTCGCAAGAGTATCGACGCGCACGGTGTCATCCGTCAAGACTTGTTGACCTAAAAGGCCCCGGTATTGGTCATCAGTAATGGATTTTTTGAAGATCTCACCATCGAAGAAGCCCGGCTTGAAGATGGGGTCGTAGGCATCGGCAACCTTCTTGCCCTCGAAGGTACGTACATTCTTAGGGTCAACGTCCTTAGAGCCAGAGGCACTCAAGTAACCTTCCCCATCGCCGAGGTAAGTAACCTCTTCATTAGTGCTGATATCAAAAGAACGGCTCTCACACGCAGTGGCCTTCCCTGATTTCCCGCAGATGGACTTGAGATCGAACTGTGAACGGAGGAAATCTTCCGACTGACGGTCCACAATATTGACTACATCACCGGAGCCAGTGCTGTAATTGTCCCCCCGCGTGTTGGTGTAATCCCCGAGGATTACATTGCCCACCGCGCCCAAGACCAGTGAATCCTTCTGCTCATCCTCCGCGACGTTTTGGTAAGATGCTGAATTTTTATCCAGTAGGTCTACTCGCTCCTGTCCTTCATAGCTGCCGTAGGCCGTACCCGCCACACGGTTAGCAATGATGCCATCTACGTTGTCCTTGTAGATGATCTCCCCGGCAATGTAAGTGTTACGACCACTGTAGATAGTGCATTGACCATCTACATAGCCCTTGATGATGACATCCCCAGTGACATAAAGCTTTTGCCGTTCAACACCCGTGGCAGCTGCGCTGTTGCACTTAATCGGGTCATTTTTGGTTCCAATCAGGATGACGGAACCGTTGGTTCTGGGGGCGAGCGAGTTAACTTTAGACTTGGTATCGTAGGTCTGACCAGGAGGAATGACATAGATGCCGCCCTCGTTACCAGTCTCAATATCAATATCCTTGGGGTCCATGCTGGAATTACCACCGATCGTTAGGGCTGTGCCAGAAGCTTCAAATTTAGTCTCCAGCACTTTACGGTTTAAGGGTGGTAAGTCGTCTAAGGCATCGTTTTTGTTGAGATCAAAATCTAAAACCAAACCTGGATTGGCATCTGTACCGTCACCTTTGAAGGTGATAGTAGCATCCTTCTGAGAAGCAATGGTGGCAGCTCCCACTCCAGTAATATCATTGATTTCTACTTTGTTGATAGTCTGCTCTGAAGAGCCAGCAGTGACATTAGAAGCATCATCCGTAATTGTCCTGAAGGCACTGACGTCACCGTTGATAACCGAATCGGGAACTTCAGAGTTGATGCCACTTACACCATCACCTTCTTGGGTGCAAGCACCGGGCTCAGTCATTTTACCTTTCCCTACATCTACACAGGCATCTTTTTCTTTGACCGGGCGCAGATGTTCGATGGCTGCCACATCACCGTTGACACGTAGGTGACAGAAGGCGCAGTTAATATTTCGGGTTGCAATGGCAAAGCGTGGACCATTGTCTGCACTCCCACTACGGACCAGTACACCCCGAACCACGGTCTGCTCGCCACCGTTGGCATTTAGATCAGTCGTGTTGGGATCGCTGGGCTCTAACGTCGCTGTGACGCGGATCTCCAGATTTTCGACGACGCCCACGGACCCAGGCTTGAATATAGGCAAAATACGGGCTAGGACTGAACGCACCTGGAAGCCTTGAGCACTGGCCTTGTAACTTGCCCATTCTGTCAAATCAATTAGGCAAGTATCATCAACGGGAGCTTTGTTCTGTTTGTCTAGACGAGTTAGCTCAAGTTTGGCAGGGCTGGGTAATTTACCTTGAGTACCTTGGGTGTTGCAGCCTGAGGAAAGTTGGTTTTTGCCGGGACGTTCACTTAAAGCAAGAAAAGACCGGAACTGAGAATAAGTAGGAGCAACGTCATTGAAATAATCATAGTTCGCAATTTGTTGGACCCAAATTTCTGCGGCTTCGCCTCCGGTTGAACGTCGATGTTCCAAAATTTTGAGACGTACATATTCAGAAGCTCCATCCGCAATTTGGAAAGCCGCCATCACGTTACGAGAATTACTTGTACGGGTGGAAGTCTGGTTAGTCACGATGAAAGCACCAAGCGCAACAACTGTTAATGCCGCACCTAGCAATAAAACTGTAAACAAAGAAGCTCCTCTACGCTCGCGGCGGGAACGGTCCTTCCCAATCAGAATCTTACCCATAAACGTCATCTCCTTGCCGTTAGATAATTGTGCGCTTGTCAGGCTATTGAATATTATCACGACTGATCAGTATTTCCACAAAAATTATACGCACATTTACGTAACAATTTCTATTGAGGTGTAGTATTCGGGTCAGGAGGACAGGATAGTAAGTCTCCCGCTGCTCCGCCACAAACATTCCGGGCGACTACAGTCGTTCTATACATCAAGTGTCGGTCATCTCCGATTGTCCCGCGACTAATATCGGACTCAGTGGTATCTAGTCGGCCCTTACCTATAGGATCATTGTCAGCGTCGTCTACCCCGTCAAAACTGCCACGAATCTGCACATCAAAGGTACGACCATTAAGAGGGTCAATGCTGTTGTAAACTAACGCCCGTGCGCCGGCTCCATTAGGTTCATCGGCCAGATAGCTTGTCAGAAATTCAGCCTCACCCTTTCTCTGGTTACTGGAGGTAGGCGTTGGTGTGGCAAGCACGTAACCTGCCGGTGTAGAAAGCGTCGGATCTGTAGTATCAATCCGTCCTTTACCAAAGTCTTGAACGTCTATACCCACGGGAGCTGAAGTCCAACGAGACAGAATGCGGGGACCAATGTTATTCTCAGTCGGGTTTTGGGTCAGGTAAACCACAAGGATGTAAGCAAGCTTTGTTGCATTTGCTCCATAAGGTTGGCAATCCCATATAGCATCCTCATTAACTTTGCCATCACTATCCGCATCATTCGCATCGTTTGTCAAAGATGGCGGACCTTGAGCAAAATTATTGGCCGTGGAGAGGAGATCACCATCGGACAAAGCATCATAGTCAGGATTATTGACGTTACATCCACCCGTACCTTGAGCACCCTTGACTGCCGGAATCCACATAGCTAGTTGTACACGAGCATCCCGAGCAACACCCGCAAAATCATTACCTACTAACGGGACGACATCGACTTGACCACCCTTAGCACCCTCAGGTAAATCGTATTTGGTAACAGTGATATCCACTGGGCAAGTGTTGTAAGGCACACCCGCGCTTTGAACAGGACAAGTAGTTCCAGGTGGACGATAAATATAACGTGCTTCACGCAGATCTTGAGCAATGTAGTCAAGAGCAGACCTAAGTTGAGACTGAACTTCGCTAATCCCGATATTGGTCATCCCTGAACGCAGGTAGTTGACCATTGCCACGGTTATGCCAGCAGTTAAAATCGTCCCAATCAAACCTGCCACAACTAGCTCAATTAAAGTGAAGCCTTGGGTCGATCTCTTGCCGCCACGACCTAGATGATTCATTCCACAATCCTCGCACTACCCAGCAAACCAGCAAAAGCAATCACCTTCACCATTGCCCCATCCTTTGGGTCTTTTACCCCATCGTAGGGTGAACTATACTTACTCTCCGTCAAATCAGGCACGCCGACACCCGTGTTCAGAAGGACATAAATTGTGCATTCGGCATTACCACCTGTCTCTTGCGTGGTGTAATTCGCCCGATAATCGAACTGAATGATCGGGTTTTCATTTATTCTAGGACATTCTCTGACACGATGAAGTTCGATACCTTGAGGTAACGTTGTCCAGACAGCAGTGGTACGGTCATTCGTAATATTATTACGGACTGGGTAGACGGCGAAAGCATTACGAGGACTACCATCGGCTGTGTTATTTAAGGAAAATTCAATCGCGTAGCGAGTGATATTTTTGGCAGCCAAGGAGCGGGTACTACGGACATTCTGAAATAGTTGATTGGTGGCTGTACTCAACTGTTGTTTTTGAAGAAAAATTGCCAAGTTGGGTAGGGTTATAGCTGCCAAGATACCTGCAATTACTAGGGCAACGGAAAGCTCTAGTAAAGTTGCTCCTCGGCTAAAACGTGACGTACTTTTAACCATGGTTAGTTCACCGTAATTCGTGGAATGTCTGTGTACTGAACAACTAGCGGTGCACTGCGATCCATCAAAGTTGCGTTCCCAGAACTAACTGTCCGCTTGGTAGCTGTCTCCGTAGTTGTAAAGAGACAGTTAGCTATTTGGACCTGAACAATTTCACCGCGACAGGCATTCCCGTTACCTTCTCTAGCAGCGTAAATCCGAACCACTACACGATAGGAGTTATATACAAATTCGCCGTTTGCCGCCCGGTCATCACTAGTCGGAGTAAATGTACCCCTTGTGTTCACATCAGCACGCTGACTACCAGGCGCAGGGCCATAATACATTTGAGCAACGAAACGAACTTCGCGGTCATCATTAGCATCAGCGTCAAAATCTAGGTAATTACATTGACCATTCGCACTAGTCTGAGTAATGGGGTTCTCAAGTAAACCATAACTATAAACACGTGCATCGGTCGGTGACACTGTATAAATATCGTTTAAACCAACCACATTTGGGTCTGAAGGGTTGTCTGAAAAACGGGAACCTGTAGTTACCTCATTATAGACTGTCTTAATACCATTTCTGTCTGCATTTCTAACCTCGTATGTTCCTGAAGGCAAAATTACATTCTTAGGCGTACAGTTAGCATCAGTTTGACCAAAGAGCGGAAAACGATGATCGTCATAGTTCACAGGGAATTTATAAAAATTTGTAATCTCGTTCAATACGCTCCAGTATCTGCGAACTTCTTCTAGCTGAGTCTGTGCTAAAGCACTGGCTTCACCCACCCCTTCTGACTGGCGGCGGACCATAGCTGTACCCACAATCATCGGTACCAGACCGACAAGAAACATTGATAGAACTACTATGGCAACCAACGCTTCGATCAGCGTGGCTCCATGGGGCGACCGGAGACGGGGCAGGGAATTCATCGCTGTGACACTCCATGACAATCTGCACTTCAAATAAGCTTGCTCAAGTCACTGAGGTAGTGATGAAAGCCTACGTGAAAATTATACACATTTTCTACTAGATATCTTTACGTGAATTTTACTAATTGGTCAGTAGTTTCCTGAGTTAGATGATGACTTGTTTAGGGTACTCGTCTAACTCTTCAGTGGAAGGTTGCTTGTTCTAAAGCAGGGGGTGGGCTAGGCTGGTAACACCTAGCACCAGTCCGGCCCATGAACGACAGTAATCCCTATGCGGTCCTCGGCATTGACCCGGACGCTGCCTTTGAGGAGATCCAAGCAGCACGGGCGCGTCTCTTGTCAGATCTCGACGAAAATGACCGCCAACGTCAAGTGGTCGAATCGGCCTATGATGCAATCCTGATGCAGCGACTACAGCTTCGTAAGGAAGGAAAAGTCAAGGTCCCTGACCGGATTCGTTTTCCTGAGACGCAAGTGCAAGCTCCCCCGCCCCGCGCCAAGGCTAAGGCCCCGGTTTGGTGGGAGGGCTGGTTGGACCGTCCAGCTCCAGGGAGTATTTGGCAACCAGCGGCAGTCTTTGGCGGGTTGGCATTTCTGGCTCTGTTACCGGGGTCGGGGCCGAGTTATGCCCTGTCTTTTGCAGTGATTGCCAGTACCTATTTTTGGTTTCAGAAGAGTCGTAATCTACTCAGGGCTTTTGGGTTATCGCTGGCGGTGTTAGTCGTGGCGGGGCTCATCAGTTTCACCTTGGTGCCGGGGGCGAGTTTCCCAATGCTGGGGGCGGTGCTGGTCCTTGCGGCCTATTTAGCGGCGGTGGCCTACCTTAAGTGATCGGCTGGGTCCTGCTGGCGGTGGCCCTGTATTGGGGAGTCCTAGAATGGGCGGACCAAGCGCGAGTCCAACGGGAACCTAAGCTGACGGCGCGTCCTTACATAGGTGCGGCGCAAGTGAGTGTCATCATTCCTGCCCGCAATGAAGTATTGAACTTGCCACGCTGTCTGGAGGCTCTACTAGGCCAGACCTACACGCCCTTGGAGATTATTGTCGTAGATGATAACTCCAGCGATGGGACGGAGGAATTAGTTGAGCAGTACCCCCGAGTCACATTAATCCGGGGCGGACCCTTGGCGGCGGGTTGGACGGGGAAGTGTTACGCGCTGCACCAGGGAGTTGAGCGGACGCGTGGGGATTGGCTTTTGTTTGTAGATGCAGATACCTGTCTGGAACCCGGGGGGCTGGCGGCGGCCTTGGCCTATGGTGACGAGACCGTGGATCTACTCTCCCTGACGGCTCGTCAAGAGGCGGTGAGTATCTGGGAACAGGCGGTTCAGCCAATTATTTTTGGGCTCCTTAACCGTCAATATCCCTTGGGAACCGGGGGGATTGCGGCGAATGGGCAGTTCATTTTGGTTCGTCGGGACGCTTACACAAGGGTCGGGACCCATCGGGCGGTGCGGGGGGCAGTGGTGGAGGATGTGGCTTTGGCTCGTGCTTTTCATCAGCAGGGCTATCGGGTCCATTTCATTAACGGCACGGGACTATTTAGGACCCGGATGTACCGGGGATTGCAGGAAGTCTGGGAGGGCTGGAGTAAGAACAGCTTCCGGCTATTTTGGCCCCAGGTTCTAGAGACTCTCGCCCAACTAAGCCTTCGGCTGCTGCCTTGGGCAGGGTTAGTGGTGGCTCTAATGGTTCAGGATGGCGCGGGTATTTTGATAAATGGATTGGTCCTCGCTTGGGGGATGGTGGTGGATGCGCGGATTCGGGAGCGGCAAGCTTTCGCTCCCAGTACGGTGCTGTGGCAGTTGCCGGGGGCGGTCTTGACCTTGGCGATTCTCATCAATAGTGGTTTGCGTCAGGTCCTCGGGCTGGGGACGACTTGGAAGGGCCGTTCGTACCCGACAACGACGGAATAGATCGTTTAAAATACACCATGGACGCTTGGAGGAATCACTGTGTTAGAGCAAGGCAACATCACGGTCCATACTGAAAACATCTTCCCCATCATTAAGAAGTCGCTCTACTCAGAACGGGATATCTTCTTGCGGGAACTGATCGCCAATGGTTTTGATGCGGTCAGTAAACTAAAAATGCTCGGTTATGCCGGGGAGTTTACCGATAATAACGAGGACTATGCGATCCGGGTCAAGCTCGACAAAGAGGGCCGGATTCTGACGGTGACGGATAATGGGCTTGGTATGACGGCGGAAGAAGTCAAGCAATATATTAACCAAGTCGCCTTTTCCAGTGCTGAGGAGTTTGTCCAGAAGTTTTCTCAAAGTGGCGAAAACCAGATTATCGGACATTTTGGCCTGGGGTTCTATTCAGCTTTCATGGTGGCTGACCGCGTTGAGATTGATACGCTTAGTTACCGACCCGAGAGTACAGCGGTACGCTGGGAGTGCGACGGGACCACAGCTTTCACCCTCGATACTTCAACCCGTCAAGAGCGGGGCACTACGATTACGCTTTACCTGAGTCAGGATGCAGAGGAATTTCTTAGCGAGACGACAATTCAAGAGATTATCCGCAAGTACTGCGATTACCTGCCGCTCCCCATCTTCTTTAATGATACTGTGGCAAACAAGCAGACCCCGCTCTGGAAGCAGGCGGCGAGTTCGCTCAAGGACCAGGATTACCTGGACTTTTATCAGTATATGTATCCTTACAAAGAGGAACCGCTGTTCTGGATTCACCTCAATACGGATTATCCTTTCTCGCTTCAGGGGATTCTTTATTTCCCGAAGTTAGAGCGGGATATGGACCTGACCAAGGGACAGATTAAGCTCTTCTGCAATCAGGTTTTTGTGAGTGATAACTGTGAGGAGATTATTCCTAAGTTCCTCACCCCGCTCCAGGGCGCGATTGATAGCCCGGATATCCCACTCAACGTCTCGCGCAGTTACTTGCAAGGGGACCGCACGGTGCGTCGGATTGCGGATTTTATCACCAAGAAAGTCGCCGACCGCCTCAAAGAACTATATCAGCAGCAGCGGGAACACTACTTCAAGTGTTGGACAGATATCAGTGTGTTCGTCAAGTTTGGGATGTTGAATAATGACAAGTTCTTTGAGCAGGCTAAAGAGGTCTTGATTTTTCAGGTAGCGGGTGAGACTCAGACTTTTCGGACCCTGACGGACTATCAGGAACAGAACCAAGCGAAGACTGATAAAAAAGTCTATTACACCACTGACGCGCTCAACCAGTCCAGTTATATTGACCTGCTCAAGGGTCAAGAGATTGAAGTCTTAATCCTAGATTCCTTCATTGATACCCACTTTGTCAGTTTCTTGGAATCTAAGTACCCGGAGGTCCGTTTCAGCCGGGTGGACGCAGACCTGGATGAGAACTTGTTGACCCAGGACAAGGCGGCGGAACTAGTGGACCCGCGCACCCAGAAGACCCGAAGCGAAACGCTTAAGGACCTCTTCAAAACCGCCCTGAATCTACCTAAATTGAACCTCCGAACTGAAGCTCTCAAAGCTGAGAATGTCCCGGCAATGGTCTTGCTTCCGGAACAGTTGCGCCGTCTTAAGGAGATGACCGCCATGATGCAGCAGGGTTCTAACCTGGACTTCTTGGAAGAACATACACTCCTACTCAACACGGCTAACCCCTTGGTTCAGAGTTTACAGAAGTTGGAGGATTCAGGGCGTGACCCGGAGCTAGTTAACTTATTGTGTCGTCAGGTCTATGACTTGGCCCTGATGTCCCAGAAACCCTTTGACTCGGGTTCGCTCCAGCAGTTTATCCAGCGTTCTAACCAGATGATGACCCAACTAGCGGCTGTGCGGGCCATGGATGGATAGTCTCCGCGCCTTGACCCAGTTATTCCTCTGGGCCGTGGGTCTGTGCTTAATCTTCATCAACCTCGGTACCACGGTCATCCCTCGGTTTTTCACTGAGACGACCACGATTGCCTTGGAGCAGTTTGCTAACCCGGTGGCGGTGGTCGGTGCTCCAGATGCCATTTATTTCGTGGACCACGACCAGATGCGGCTCCTGCGCCTGAATACAGAAGGGCAACTGACCCATATCGCCGGGAATGGGAATCTGACGGCTGGGGGCGATGGGGGGCCG
>Ga0163154_10000687_pt1 | contig 52486 bp, 65 predicted proteins | sample OliLakLV19MP9P1_FD_148649 | JGI IMG/M metagenome (GOLD analysis project Ga0163154, IMG submission 148649) | Freshwater microbial mat bacterial communities from Lake Vanda, McMurdo Dry Valleys, Antarctica - Oligotrophic Lake LV.19.MP9.P1 | ecosystem: Environmental > Aquatic > Freshwater > Lake >...
GAATTGAGATTAAAAAACTAGAATTTTTATTATATCCATTAAAAAAATAGTCTATTGCAGAATGTTTTATATCACTATACAATTGAACTAAAGTTCTTAGGGGAGTGAATTTATTATGAATAAGCAAATGAAATCAGTAACAAAGCGTGGTATAGAATGGACAGATTATACATGGAACCCCGTAGGCGGATGTAAACATGGTTGCCGTTGGGAAATGCCAGATGGAACAGTCGCAGAATGTTATGCGGAAACAGTAGCGGAACGTGTCGCGCAGTCATCCTATCCGAATGGATTTGAACATCATTATTGGCGACCAGAATTACTCAATGAACCATTAAAATTACAAAAACCGTCTCGAATCTTTTTAGATAGTATGAGTGATTTAATGGGTTATTGGGTTGATAATGACCAAATAGAACAAGTTTTAGATATTTGTCGTCAAACCCCATGGCATAGTTTTCAGCTATTAACGAAAAATGCGCCTCGTTTGCTCAAATTTAATTTTCCATCTAATGTATGGGTAGGTGTTAGCGCCCCCCCTACTATTATGTTTGGTCGTAAAATGAGTCTGCCACAACAGACACGCATGTTAATGCGTATGATGGATGTGTTGCACAAGGTCAATGTGCCTATTCGTTGGATGAGCATTGAGCCTCTTAGTTTTGATATAGCGCACCTCTTAGAAAATAGCCCTCTGGCATGGGCAGTCATTGGTGCGGCAACTAATGGACCAAAGACTTATCAGCCTAAACCTGAATGGGTGTCTAATGTTTTGGATGTGCTAGATGCTCAAGATACTAAAGTATTCTTTAAGGGCAATTTAGACTGGACACCCTGGCGTGAAGATTTTCCAGAAATTGCCCCTAAAGCGGTTCAATCTACCCTTTTGGCGGGAATGTGACAATTAACCGTTCTGGAAAATTAGGAGACTTTCTTTTCTTTCCTTCAGGATCGGATACTCCTATGATGCCTGCATTTGCCAATTGGTCTAACGCAACTTTATAATTTTTACGAATATACCGAGTACCTATTGTATGTGCCTTATAGATTTTTTCCATAGATAGTGTCTGACCAGCAAAATGTTCTAATAGAAGTCCTTTCAAATCTTCTAAAGGGCGGGAAAATCCATATAACATAGGTTGTCTTTCGCTGGCTTGGTTAAATTCAAGTGAAGCAACACCTTGTTCTTTTGAGGAGCTAACATTAGCCATAACTTCCCTCATTCTTTCGTATGCTAAAAAATGTTTACTCACTAAAATGAGATGGTGGCTTGTACGATTGCCGTTTTCATCTCGAAAACGAAAAGGCAATACAAAAACTTCTCCAATTCCAGTTAATCCTTCTAAGGCTTCCACCAGTTCATTGATAACTTCTAATTCGCTTTCATTAGGATCTAAATCTTTGAGTTTCATTCTTAATTTGTTTGCACGTTCCGCGCCAAATAAAGAATTTATTATATTTTCTACTTTGCTATTTTCTATCGCGGCTCTAATGCGGTTATAATTAAAGAAAAAGATGCAATCACACCCCCAATCCTTAAGTAATGCTTTTACAAGATTAAGTGACAAGCCTTTATACCCCCAAGGATCTATAAAAGATAATGTTGGAGGCAATTTTTTCCTACGAAATTCTTGTGCAACATCATCATCAACTTCAAAATTAGTGATTTGGGGTTGATATTTTAATTTGTTGATGTTGGGAATCGCATTAACAGCATCTTTGAGCGATAAAACAAAATCAGGGTTAACATCATTAAAATGTGTTTCAAGTATTTGAGCAATATCTGGATTTTCCGTTGCATACTCTAATATTAGGATAGGGGTTGATTTAGTTTCATCTTCATAAATACCTGGACCAGAAAATAAATCAATATATCCTATTTTTCTAGCACCAGTTTTTTTTACCACAGAACTAATGATACCAGACCAAGTCTTAAAATAGTCTAAAACTATTTTTGTTTTTACTCTTGACTGTTCTAAACTTTGACTGAAAAAATCATCACTCATCATAAACCTCCCACAGTAGGTATATAATCCTTCAAAACGAAGACTTAATATCAACAATACGACATTTTCATTAATGAGTCAAGAAAATTATCACCCCTTCAATTTCAATGCGAAGTGGTGGCTGGTGATGATAAACCCGTAGTTCAGATACACCTTATGCGCCCCATAACGGTGATGCCCAGAATCGAGTTGGATGCCATCGCAATCATTGGCGATTGCCTGTGCCTTCACATAATCTAGCAACGCCCGCCCATATCCCTGCCCGCGCACATCGGGGTGTGTCACGAGGTCGTCTATATAAATAATTTTGCCCCACGCCAAAAATTCCATCATCCGAAAGCCCGTTGCACTCACAATTTTGCCATCCACCTCAACCGCCACCATCTGAAACACCAGCGCCATCTGTCGTTGCACTTGGGCGACAAATGCGTCCTCTGTGAGGTGTGGGCGCAAATGGCGATAGGTCTCATAACACGCGCGGATGTCGGCTTCGGTTTGAATCACTTTGATGTTCATAGTTTATCCTTTATGCCCTGTGATGACCCAATACATTGAGGCGCGAGCGCACCCGTACCGCAACCGTTTCGGCTTTGACTGTGAGCACATCCCCCGCCCAAATGTCGCAGAGGACAATCGCCTTTTTATCGGTGATTTCTTTGATATGCGCCTTTAGCACCAATTCGGCATCTATAGGCGATGGCTTGAGGTAGGAGACGTTCAGATTACCCGTCACACAGGTGATTTCTTCGCCCTCAGTGGGAGCATATCCTGCCCTATCATATAGTGCGGCAATCGCCGTGCCAATGCTATGACAATCTATCAGACTGGCGAGTAATCCGCCATACACCACATTAGGGAACGCTGTATGATGGGCAGAGGGGGTAAACCGTGCTACCCCTTCTGCCCCATCCCAAACCGTTTTGATATGAAGCCCATGCGGGTTATTACGCCCGCATCCATAGCAAATTGCCGCTTCATCATTATAAAAATCTTGTATGGGGTGGTTCATGCCTATTCCCCAGCTTTACGTGCGTAATTCATACCCAATTTTTGGCGGGCTTTGTCACGCAAATCATCTACCATTTCCAAAATTTTGGCGGGTTGTGGCACACCATCAAATACAAACGCACCTTTGGCATTTGCCCCGCCTGCCGTCTGACAAATCAGGTCGCCAAAGCCCAACACCGTCTGCAACACACCGCTACGCTCGATAGACATTTCTTCAATGTTGATGAGGTCGGTAGATGCCATGCGATGATGAAAAAAGTGTTTTTTGGCGCTATCAATCACCCGTTGGTCGGTGATAACCCACATATTATTTTGATATTGATACCAAATGAAGAAGGCAATTACCGCAGAAACCAAAAACCATACGATAGAGACGATATTCAACACTTGCGCGATGAATTCCCCATCTTTTGGCGAGATGATTCGCAACAATATCAGGGGCAAAAAGGCGATAAGCAGTGTGAGAACAATCTTCAGTATAAAATAAATCGGGTGTGTTTTGACAATTGACACCAATTTTTCTTCTTTTTGCAATTCGAGTGGTAATTTTGCCATGAAACTTTCTCCTTTGTGAATTGACCATATCTGCCTTTAGTTTAACCTAATTTTTGCAATTATGCTTAATCTATTTGGGCAAATTCGATGGTAATTATCTCCGCATCATCCGCCACAAATGATATGAGGCGTTCCCCTTCGGTGATAATTGCCTCTTGCTGGTCAATAGATAGCATGACAAATGGGGTAATCACCAGTTTGGCTTGTTGCTTTTTCGTTTCAATTTTCCACACACCCGCGACAAATCCATCCACCAAAAAGGTGTTTAATACCCGCCCCGCCGTCAAAAATACCTTTTTGCGATGTTCTTCTGGCAAAATCCGCGTTCTATCGGCATGAGCAATCAGCAGATTATCGTATTCTGGGATAAACCGCATAGGCACAGGTATTTCTGCTGATGGGTGTGGCATATCGGGCAAATCGTAGAGTTGCACCCCATTTTCATCCACAAACACCTGTAATTGCGATTTAACCGCCTCCACCGCCTCGCTCAATTTGGTCATGCCCGTCCATGTCTGAAAATCCTTTATCGAGGCAGGTCCATAACCCGCCAGATAGCGCAAAAATAACGCACTCATATCGGCTGGTTCACCTGTGCCAAGCCAATTTTTGGCGGTGGTATAACTCGCTCTGCTCCCCACGCCCCATGTGCCACCTGGGGGAACTTGCACCAATGGCAAATAGGTGCGGATCGTATAATTTAGCGCCTCACGGTCACGCTCTGGCTCTAGTGTGAGCAGAAAGTCGCTTAATTCACCCATGCTACGCGGTTTTTCATCCATAAAGGGGATAGATGCCTCGACCAATGGCGGAATAGTCATCCCGTCGATATTTCGCCCATGAAACGAGCGTAACCCTTTTATTAGCGCGGGTTCTATCACTCGATGAAAGCGATGATGGTCATCTTTGCTGATGAGGTGGATCGTAGACCGCAACAATGGGCAGCGAACAATTTGCCGTTGTTCCATGAGTTGGGTGAGGTCATCGCGCCGAAAGTTTTTTAGGCGTGTCCATAGCCCAATATAGGGCGGGTTGGGAATTTGTGATTGCATCGCCACAAGGCGCTCTATGGCATCTACCACCAATACTTCGGCGCGTTGGGTAAGCATCTGACGGGCTAAATAAATCCGATTCAATTGCTTTAGGGTGAGTAGTGGTGTGGTCATAAGTCATCCTCATGTAGTTAATGAACGAATAAAGGCGCAAACAATTGCGCCCTTATCGGTATTTTATAGATATAATTTTTTTGATTATGCGGTATGCGATTCTGCCAAAATTTGGGTCATCGTCTCGGCATCAATATTGCCACCACTGATAATCACACCGACTTTTTTATCATGCGCCGATACTGCACCACTAAGTATGGCAGATAATCCCAATGCACCAGACGGTTCTATCACCAATTTGAGCCGATAAAACGCAAAGCGCACCGCCTCTTTAATGGCATCCTCACTGACCGTCTGCATATCATCCACATATTGCATCACAAGGCGGAAGGTGTGGTCTATGCCCAATGACGGAGTACGTGTGCCATCGGCAATCGTTTGGGGATTATGCACCGTTTGGAGTGTCTTAGTACGAAATGAGCGCGTTGCATCATCGGCTAGTTCTGGCTCAATCCCGATGACGCGGATATTGGGGTTAATCCCTTTGACGGCAATGGCAGACCCACTGAGCAATCCGCCACCACCACAACACACCAGCAATAGGTCTATATCGGGAATGTCTTGGAGTAATTCCAGCACCGCTGTCCCCTGCCCTGCAATCACAGGCGGGTAATCGTATGGTGGGACGATTGTATAACCGTGTTGGTCTGCGAGTGCCTCTGCCAGTTGCTTGCGGTCTGCTTCGGCGGGGTTATAAAACACGATTTCTGCGCCATAATCCGCAGTAGCGACGCGTTTGGTGGCGGGGGCGTTATTGGGCATCACGATAGTTGTGTTCACACCCAACAATTGCCCCACCAGCGCCACCGCTTGGGCATGATTGCCACTAGAATAGGTGATAACACCCCGTTTTTTTTGAACATCTGTCAATTGGCTGATGGCGTTATATGCGCCCCGAAATTTGAACGCGCCAATACGTTGAAAATTCTCGCACTTCAAAAATACGCTTGCGCCTGTGCGGTCATCTAAGTGGCGTGAGGTCATCACAGGGGTACGATGTGCCACCCCACGCAATCTTTCATGCGCCGATAAAATATCGGCAAATGTCACATCTTCCATCGGTTAGCGTCTGGGCGGGAGTTGCTTACGATTTCTCACAGGTACCGGCACGAGTTGAGGCGCGTCTTTTCTGTGTTTTTCTGGATTAAAAGCGCGTTCAAAATCTTCCCAAACACGCCGAATACCTTCTGCCACATCATCCAACAAACTTCTACGCTCTGCCATATCCATTATCCTCTCTGAATATAAACACAAAACCCCAAAGCTATACCAATATAGCAAAGGGGTTTTGTAGGGAGTGGACCTAATGAGACTCGAACTCATGACCTCTTCAATGCCATTGAAGCGCTCTCCCAACTGAGCTATAGGCCCTCATCAATGTTGGAAATTATATACCCCTTGCTATGGGATTGTCAATCTCTAGGATACAACAATTTTCATAAAAACAATCGTATGAAATGATTGGGATTAGATAAGGAAATAGTCATAGTCGGCAAGGTTTACAAAGATTTTACATTCACCTTCATATTTTTTGCGATATTAATACCCTATTCCGCCGTAAAATATTCATGGTGTAACAATCCAAATCGTTTGATGTCTACAAAACGCCCATGTTCCCAACAACTTTGGCGAGAAATTCCCTCAAACTTAAACCCGCATTTGAGCATCACCCGTTCCGAAGCGATATTACCATCGGTACAATCTGCTTGAATCCGATGCAGGTTCATATTCTCAAAACTCCATTTGATAATGGCATGACACGCCTCAGTAGCATAGCCTTTGTCCCAATACTTTGGCAAAATATTGTAGCCAATATCAATATGGCGGTCATGCTTATCCCATGTGTGATTGCCACCTATACCGATAAAGCGATTATCCTCGCGCGAAGCAAACATCCACTGCACCGCCTCTTGGTTATCGAATCTATCATTGAGCCAATTGATGATACCCATCGCTTTTTCAATGGTATCTGTGAAGGGATTATTGAGAAAAAGCATGACTTTGGGGTCGCTAAATAATTCCACAATCGCGCCTGCATCATCATGATGAATTCGGCGTAACAACAGGCGCTCTGTGGTGATGATTGGAAAACTAGAAAAATCGAATAGTGTAGTCATCAACAATGCCTTATCAGGTTATTTTATGACAATTCATAAAATGCCCCATCGCCTAAATGCTATTACTCTTTTGCCAATTCATCGGCATAAAATGTCACCGATTGGCGCAATTCTGATAACACATCGGAGGGGATGCTATCTAAATAAGCCCCCTTTTGCACAAATTGTTCAAAACTTTGAACAGCAGAGCTATCGCCACAGGCGCACGCACCCGCATCGGCAAACCACATTACCCGTCCTTGAATTTGGTCAATGGTCGCGCCATTTGTGCCACCATCATTTGTCGCCCATAGCCACGCTGTATTGGGGTTAGTCATAGCATTTCCCTCTCATATAGTGGACAATCACAATATTCAGACGCGCTGATAGTGTCCCATCCTACTTGTTGCAATCCACGTTTCACAACACACAATGGCAACCCCACCACATTGTTATAGCACCCTTCTATCCGTGCCACAGGCATAAAATCGGTGTGCTGAATGGCATAGCCACCCGCTTTGTCGAATGGGTCGCCTGTGGCGATATACGCCTCAATGTCGGTATCAGTATAATCGCGCATGAATACGCGGGTTTGGACAAAATCAGAAACGCGCTGTGGTGTATCACCCAACCGCAATAGGGTGAATGAGGTGATGACCACATGGGGACGATTCCGCAGATCGATGAGCATGTCCCGTGCCATAGCAGGATTTTCTGGCTTACCGAGCAATTGCCCCTGTTCGGTGATACCAATCGTATCGGCGCTCAAAATAACGATGGTATCGGCGGCGAGAATGGTCGCAGGTGTAGTGAGGCGTTGGGCAACAGCATCGGCTTTTTCTGATGACAGGCGTTGTACATAAGCGAGTGGGGTCTCTGTGGGGTGTTGCGCTTCATCAATATCGGGTTTGATGATAGTAAAATCAATGCCAAGCGAGGTTATCATTTCCCACCGACGTGGAGAACCAGAGGCGAGGATGAAGGTTTGTTGGGTCATTTTATCTCCTTATGCGCTATATATAAAAAAGTCCCCCGCCAAAAGTGGCGAGGGGCTTTATAGATGCAATTTATTGAGATAAGACGAAATTATTCTTCGTCTTCTTCGTCATCATCTTCATAGTCGTCATCATCATAATCATAAAATTCTGATGCACCATGTGGGTAGCCTTGCGCCAATTCTTCTTCATCGGCTTCGCGCAATTCCAACACTTCCACTTCGTAGGTGACAACTTTACCAGCGAGCGGGTCGTTAAAATCCAATACGACAGAATCATCATTGATGGCGGTCACATACGCTTCCATCAATTCACCGTCTTCATCTTCTAGTAAAACTTCCATACCGATTTCTAAATCGTCTGGCACATCTTCACGGGCGACCACTTCGACATCTTCATCATCATATTCGCCATAAGCATCTTCTGGCTGAAGTGTGATGCTAAATTTATCACCCGTTTTTCTGCCATCGAGCGCCGTTTCTAACCCAGGGACAATATTCCCTGCACCATGCAAATATTCTAAGGGGTCTTCTGCACTGGTTTCTTCAATTTCTACACCTTCTGAGGTGAGACGATAGGCAATAGAGACCACTACGTTTTTTTCAATTTTGTTCAAAGCCATGTGTGTATTTTAATCCTCGTACAACATCAAAGAGCCTCTGAAATTGAGACTCAGAACAGAGAGTAATTATAGTGCAATTTGCACAAAAGGTATAGGGGCGAATACTATCTGCTCACCTGCCATTTTGTGAACTCTCATGAACCGTTAAAAACTCATTATTGTCAAATAAGACCCAATACGTTACAATGAAATTATGATGTTTAATAAAGGAATTGAGATTTTTTGATGATACCCGAAAAAACCCTGCAAACCCTAGAGTTAGATAAAATCCTAGACAAACTTGCCACCTATACCACTTTTGGCGGTGGGGCAGATTTGGTGCGCCAATTGTTTCCTACCACCGACCTCCAAGAGGCGCAATTGTGGCAAAAAGAGACAAGCGAAGCCCGTTTGTTGCTAGAAAATAAGACCAATGTCACACTCGGCGGTGTGCGTGATGTGCGCGATATAGCCATTGCCGCCCAACGGGGTGTGGTGATTGACCCGCCCATTTTGCAAGACATCCGCAATACGCTACGGCGTGGTATGACGATTAAGCGCACATTGGGGCGCATGAAATCTAGCTACCCTCTTTTGGCGAGTGTGGCAGAACTGCTAGAAGAATGTATCGATATTCAAGATGCCATCGGCAATGTGTTAGACGATAATAGCGAAATCAAAGATTCCGCCAGCCCAAAACTGGCGATTATCCGCAGAGACCTCAAAATCGCCTTTGAGCGCCTTCAAACCAAATTGCATCGCATCCTCAGCACCCCCACCAAAGCCCAATATCTCCAAGAGACCATCATCACCATGCGCGGTGGGCGTTATGTCGTGCCAATTAAAGCCGACCATAAGGGAAAAATACCGGGTGTCGTGCATGACTCATCATCCTCTGGTGCAACCTTATTTATCGAACCCCTCGAAACAGTAGAACTCAATAACCAATGGCGCGAATTTCAGATAGAAGAAGAAAAAGAAATTCGGCGCATTTTAGCCGCCCTCAGCGCCCAAGTGGGCGAACAAGCCGATTATATCGTACATAGTGTGGGCATCCTCTGTTATCTGGATTTTACCTTTGCCAAAGCCCGTTATGCCGATGATACCCGCTCTGTACAACCCATCCTTATCCCCTTTAAGCAACGCCCCAATAACCCCAATCATCCCGGAAGTACCATTTATCTAAAAGGCGCAAAACATCCCCTACTCACAGGCAATGTCGTGCCATTGGATATTGAATTTGGCGATGAAACATGGGTGATGGTCGTCACGGGTCCCAATACGGGTGGTAAGACCGTCTCGCTCAAAACGGTAGGACTTATGGCACTCATGTCTCAGTGTGGCTTGCATGTGCCAGCAGAAGAGGCAAAACTCACGATATTCGAGGGCATTTTTGCCGATATTGGCGATGAGCAGAGCATTGAGCAATCGCTCAGTACCTTTTCTTCGCATATGCGAAACACCATCCAAATTTTGGACGACTGTAATGACCGTTCATTGGTGCTATTAGACGAGATGGGCGCAGGCACAGACCCCGCAGAGGGTTCTGCATTGGCACGGGCGATTTTGACCACATTGGTCAATCGGCAAGTGACCACGATGGTCACAACACATCACCCCGAATTAAAAATTTATAGCGTAGAGACCCCTGGTGTGCGTAATGCCAGTGTCGAGTTTGACCTCGACACGCTCGCCCCCACCTATCGCTTGGTGGTCGGGCTACCCGGTCGGTCTAACGCGCTGGCAATCGCCACCCGTCTGGGATTGAGCGCCGAAATTATCACATTGGCGCGGGGCATGGTCGCTATGGAAGATTTGGTGGCAGATGACTTGCTAGACGAAATTCACCGCACCCGCGAGACCATCCGCAGAGAACACGAAGATGCAGTGATGCTACGCCAAGAAATTGAGGAGCAGAATGATGCGCTCCAAGCCCGCCTTGACCAAATTGAGGATGAGCGCCGTAATATCATCAGCGTGACCCGCCGTAATGCCGAAGAAGAACTAAACGATGTCCGCAAAGAGATAAAACGCCTACGCGAAGATATGCGCCGTGCGGGATTGCCACTCGAAAATCTGATGGCGGTACAACAAGCGGCGGAAAAAATCGCCCAATACAACGCACAACCGATTGTAAATGTCACAGAAGCCGTAGAACGCCCCGCCTTTTTACCCCGTTTGGGTGATGTGGTGTGGCTAGAGACACTCAATGCAGAAGGCACAGTGATTGAACTCGAATCCAATGGTGCGTTGGTACAAGTGGGGTCGTTGCGTGTGCGCGCGGGGATGAATGAATTGCAACGGCGCACCAAAAGCCAAAAACGCGAGATTAAGCGTGGGCATGTGCGCCAATATGAATCGGATACCATCACCTATACCGCCGTCAAATCGCCCGGTTTAGAACTGGATTTGCGCGGGCAACGGGTGGAATCTGCCATAGAACGACTAGAACAATATGTGGATGCCGCCTATAGTTCTGGGTTGCCCTTTGCGCGGATTATTCACGGCAAAGGCACCGGCGCATTGCGAAAAGCTGTGCGTGACCATGTAGAAAGTCATCCCCTCATTTCTAAGGTCGAGACAGCACACCCCAATGAAGGGGGCGATGGTGTGACGGTCATTCACCTCACCCCACAGATATAATCCACGCCATAGCCGATGCTTAATTAGATGGATTGGGAATCAATTTCTCAAATTGTTTAACCCACTTTTGTGCATCGGCTTTGCGTTTATCATTGGCATTTTCCATGAGCGCCAGGGCTTTTGTCATCCACTCTAACGCCTCTTTATTCCGCAATTTACGATGATGACACAGCGCCATATAATAGAGGGTCTCTCCCCGTTTGGGATTGGCATGATAGGCATGGATAAAATGCTCTAATGCCTCATCCCATTTGCCATTGCGATAGGCAAGTGTCCCCAAACCGATATGTGCCAACACTTCATAGGCAAATAATTCGAGCGCCACCATAAAATCGTGCTTGGCTTCTTTTTCTGCACCATCTTCCAGATAATAAAATCCGCGTGTAGCGACATATTCGGCATTATTCGGCAATAGGTTTATGGCTTTTTCCACTGCTAATATCGCCTCTGTAAGCTGTCGCTTGAGATAGTATTGGATAGATAATTTATATTCGGTATCGGCATCATACCGATTGAGTCCAAGCCGTTGCGTTAATTTTGACACGGGTCATTGCTCCTCGTGATTAACTGCACCAATCGGCGGCGCAACTCACACTATATTCGATGGTGGTCACATTGGGCAGGGCTTCAAACATATCATCTGTCACTGTTGTGAACAAATAATCAATAAATACCACAAATCCATTGCCCCCAATCAGCATCATATTAGAAAATTGGGTATAACTACGGGCGAGTGGGCGCACCGTTGTCCCATTGGGGATAACCCCTGCGCGTCCAATGGCGCTGGTATCAAAAAAGCCCACCGCAAAATTGCTATTGACAGTCTCACCACCTGTTGCACCCACCACATTGGGCGATATACGTTCTCCAACGGCTGTGCCTGTGGCAAGATAATTCACTTCCACAAAGACACTAGCTTCTCTGGCGGCACGCGCACAAAAATCCGGTGCGGTGCGGTCTGCTTGTAGGGCAAAAACACCGTTCAGTTCCAAAAGGCGCACAAGGGCTTGTGTGGTGCGGTCACAACGGAGCAACGGCTCACTACCCACCCATCCCGCAGGGCGGGTTGCACCCAAAATGGTCTCTGCAAGTAATTCGAGGTCATGGCGAATATCGCGTGCAATGGCAAAATTGGTGCTGGCAATCACCCCAAACCATCCATCGGGGCGAAAATTTGCGCCGACTAGCGCCCCCGCCAACAATTCAAGGTCGAGGCGAATGAGTAGCGCCAAATTAGGGTCGCTGATGTCTATCGCACCCGTCCAGCCATCGGGACGCACGCCTGCGCGGGTTGCATTCACCAAATTTTCGAGGTCGCTACGGGCGGCGAGGAGCAATGTCGTCTCGCTCGGTTGAACGGGTGGTTGTGTAATGGGGTCTATGGGAGCTTCTGGCGTAATTTCGACAGGGGTCGGTGGCGGTGGTTCTTGTGCCAATGCCCATGTGAGAGAAAACAAGCATAGGCTGGTGATGATGAACAATTTTAGCAGACGCATCTATTTTTTTCCTTTAGGTGATAAATAGCCATTCAAAAAAAATATCGTGTGGTGGTTATGGTGTATACGGACCGTAGGCTGTACCATTGAGCAACAAGACAAATACCTGCCCCGCGCTCACATCCAAAAATAATGACCCGCCATCAAAGCGTTGCACATTCACGGGGTTATCCCCTTCGGGCAATAATCCCAAACCGAGCGCCCGTTGCAACGGCTCAATGGTCGCCCAAACCGAGCCTAATGCGCCACTAGGGATAAACCGACCGGGTGGCGCAACAATTGCCCCTGGCACCGCCGCCAAGTTGGGCTGTCCCTCATACCAATATGCTCCGCTAAATGTGCCGACACCCGGTGCAATTGCCCACACTTCATTAGTCTCTAGGCGCACATACATCGCCCCGCCTTCAAAAATTTGCCCACGTCCATTAAAACCAAAACGGTCTTGGATAGGACATTTTAGCGTGTTGCGATGGTCATCTTCCCAATTTGTGCCAAATACAGCATCAGATTGGAATCCACAAATGAGGGGGATAGAGTCTATTGGTGTGGGGGGAATAATAAAATTAGCAGGATTGGGGATGTTGAGTTCTTGTGCCACCTCTCCCAAAAAGACCCCCACATAGGGGGTGATGGTCGGGGTTGGGGTGGCGGTACGAATGGGTGTGGGTGCATTGGCTTGTTGCGTTGCGACCATCGCCACCGCATCGGGTGTGAGTGTTGGCGCGGGTGTGGCTAATTGCTTGATAATTGGCGGTGGGGTGAGTGTTGGCGCACTATTTGGCGCGACATACACCGTCTCGCATCCACATAATATGAGTAGGGACAGGATTAATCCTGTCCTCAATAACCTATAGCGATTTTTCTCATGACCCATCACTCACACCTCGCCCGTATTTCATATTCCGATACATTTTCAAACTCGCCCTCTGCTGTGATGCGATACATGCCAAAGCGGATGCTAAAAATGCCATCACGGGTTTCGCGTTCTAATGGGTATACATCGCGCACAATTTCACCCTTCATCCAGGTGGTGGTGGGTCGCCAAGCATACACAGGCGCGGGTTGGTCGGCTTGGGTCATTAATCTGCCTTCCATTGGATAGCCATGCACAAAAACACGTAAATCTTCTGTGGGAATAGCGCCTGTGACCCATATCACATGCACATAGCGTGTTGTATCGGTGCAGGTGAGGGTGCTATCTATCATCTTAATGCCGTCTAGGGGGGCATCATCCGCTAATTCTGGCGTAGTTTTTATTTGCACCAAGTTGGGTGCAATCGCCACAGGGTATATGCGCCCAAGTCGTTCTTCCCACCATGCAGGTGGTTGGGTGTATATCGTAAAATCGGGCGTGAGGAGCATCCGTCCATCTGCCAAAATCCGCGTATAATCGGCTTTATGGTCTACGAGGTCTATATGCGCCAATTCGCCTGTTAAATCGCGCCCAATGCCCGCCGCAAAGTGATTGGGACCCCATGTGACCATGACGACACTGCCCGCTGGGGCGTGTTTGAGCGTCTCTATCACCTGCAAGCCGGTTTTATCGGTGGTGACATCCAGCATAAATTCCAGATGTTGGTTAATCAGCCCCCATGATGCCCCAATAAATACGGGGATGAGTGCCAAGTTCCCCATCCATGCGGGGTTTATCTGCCGTTGCACAGCATCTATCAACAACAACCAACCAAATGCCAATGACAGCACGATTGGCACAATCAGCGCCGACAAAACATCGTTATACATCAGCACATGAAAGACATACGCCGCCCCACCCGTGAGTATCATCGCAAGTGCCAGCTTTTTGTGATAAATCAGCCCCACCAGCAAGCCGATAATACCCACCCCCACCCCGATAACGGTCATGTCGGTGATGAGGACACGATTCACAAGGTTAAAATTGGCGATGAGCAAATCGGTTGTCTGTGGCAATCCGATAAACCGCGAGGCTTCTGTGCCAATGAATTGCGTCCATACCCCATCCCATGTCTGTGGCTCACCATAAACCCACGCCCCGCCAGAAATGCCACGCAGATACATATACAGGTATTGCCCAAAGCCAATCATCCCCAACAGCAGGCTTATAACGATAATTTGGGGCAATTTGCGCCGATGTTGGATGAAAAGCGGATAGACCGCATACAGCAAGGCAGGAATCATCATTGCGGTGGCACGATGATGCGCTACCCCAATGCCACCGATAAACGCCAGCCAGAAAATACGCCCGCGTATGGGGTTTTTCCATAGGGAAATGAGCAATAACAGCACCACAATGAGCAAGCCAAAGGTGTATATTTCGGCGATGATATGATGAATCCAGATGGTGCGTGTCAGCCCAAATATGCCAATGACCAGCGCACTCAACCATGCCTTGCGGGTGTAATGATAGGCAAGGATATAGACCCCCGTGAGCGCCAAAATGCCCCATAGCAACGACACCAGCGCGGGGGCAATAATGGGACTAATGCCAACCATACGCATGACGGTTGTGAGGATATTGCCCAACACCACATATAGCGGATAGCCTGTGGAATGAAGGCTACCCCACAAATTGAGGACGAGCTGAGTTTCGCCCACATCAATCATAAAATAATGACCAGACCCGTTTGGGATGGTCTGCATGGTGATGGCATATATCCCTAAGAGGAGAAATAATACCATCACCCATGCGAGAATTTTCGGTTGTTTGAGTTGTAAAATTAGACGATTTTCCATGCCCATTAGCATAGCACAAATTGGGCAATTTGGGGATTATTTTATCTCTGGATGATGCTTTGCCAGCCATTCACGGCGCAAAATGCCCATTATGTGCATATCGTGATACGCTCCATCCCGATAAAGCGCCTCACGTCTTTTGCCTTCATGCACAAATCCGACTTTTTCATACGCTTTAATGGCACGCGGGTTATAGCTGAACACAGTTAGCGATATATGGTGCAAATTGAGTTCCATAAAGCCAAACCGTATGAGGATATTCATCGCCTCTGAGCCATAACCTTTGCCCCAATCGTCGGGGTCGCCGATGAAAATCCCCACCCATGCCTGACCAGATGCCCAACTATCTATCTCAATATCACACCCGCCCACGATGCGGTTATCGTCTAATGCGCGAATACTAAAGGTGAATTCAGAATCGGATGTGGGCTTGGTATGGTCATCTAACCATTTGATATGCCTATCGTGGGTATGGGGCATGGCGGGGTCGTTACTGAGCAACCGCAACATCTCTGGATTGGCAAACCATTTTTGGTAAGTTGGCAAGTCGTCACGGCTCAATGATGCCAAATGCACCTTTTCCCCGCGCAATAAATTGTCGGTATAAATCATCGTTATTTCACCTCTGGATGATATTTTGCCAACCACTCACGGCGTAAAATGCCCATGATATGAATATCGTGATACGTCCCATCCCGATAGAGTATCTCGCGCAAAACTGCCTCGCGTACAAATCCAATTTTTTCATATGACTTTATCGCACGGGCATTATAACTGAACACATTCAATTCCAACCGATGCAAATTTACATCCATGAACGCAAAACGCAACAACACATTCATCGCATCAGAACCAAATCCCTTACCCCATTCGCTTGGTTCGCCGATATAAATCCCCACCTCTGCATTACGAGAGTTTTGGCTGATGCTAAAAATAGAGCAATTCCCCAACAGGCGGTTATCATCTAATGTGCGGATGCCAAACACATATTTATCTTTGCTTTTCGATGCTTCTTCATACCATTCGGTGATGCTGTCCAGTGTTTTTGGCATAGCAGGGTCACTATTGAGCAACCGTAAAAACTCTGGATTGCTAAACCACTTCTGGTAAATCGGCAAATCATCTTTGCTAATCGCGGTCAGATGCACTTTTTCTCCACGTAATAAATTACTGGCGTAAATCATATTTTCCCCTTTCATATAATGCCATTAGTGATGATTTTCCCATATAAAATGCAGATTCGCTTATATTATAACCCCAATTTTTTGCCTTCATCCCAAAATTTATCGAGTTCATCCAGCGTATAATCGGTGAAAGGCTTATGGCTCTCTGCCACCCGTTTTTCGACAAATTCAAACCGCCGATAGACTTTTTCATTGGCTTTTTTCAGGGCAGATTCGGGGTCAATTTTCATCCACCGCGCCCAATTGACCAACACAAAAAACAAATCTCCCACCTCTTCCATCAAGTGTGCGGGGTCATTTTCGGTTTGTGCCTCTAACACCTCTGCGAGTTCTTCACGCACTTTATCCACCACGCCTTGCGGGTCTGCCCAATCAAATCCCACCCGCGCCATGCGGTCTTGATATTGCGTGGCGACCATCAACGCGGGCATCCCTTTTGGCACACCTGCCAACATGCTCTCAAACTCGGCACTCTTATCGGCTTTTTCTGAGGCTTTAATCGCCTCCCAATTGGTGACAACTTGGTCGGCATTTTCGACTGTCACTTCCCCACTCGCGGGTTTCCATACATGCGGGTGACGGCGAATCATCTTGGTGTTGATATGACGCAACACATCGGTCATATAAAATTCGCCTTCATCAATGGCAATTTGGGTATGCAAAACCACCTGCAATAACAAATCACCGAGTTCTTTGGCGAGTTCATCGGGATTATCATCTTCAATGGCTTCAATCGCCTCATACGCCTCTTCTAGCATGTATTTAATCAGGCTGGTGTGCGTCTGCTTGATGTCCCACGGACACCCCTCTGGTGAGCGTAGATGGGCGACAATCTCTTGAAATTGCTCAAAGCTACTCATCTCCCCCATTGCGGGTAAATAGAGCGATGTCGTGTGTCCGATATGCTCACTTTGATCAATGGCGTAGAGGGGCATTTTTTCTGCGATTTCGTCCGATGTCCCCGCCGAGTGGATGAGTGTCACCTCAAATTCATCGGGATATTGATTCATCAGCGTGAGTTTTATATCAGAGGCGACCATCTGGCTATACACCTGCCCGATGATGGCGGGATAATCTGGGTTAATCGGCGGATGGTGCATGGCAACAAGGTCTAACCCGTCTAATAACTGAATCCCGTCTAGCGCATCGTAGCCAATCAGCCGTAACATCGGCTCGATATAGCTAATGCCACTGACAATTTCCACAGGGATATTTTCGGATTTGGCGCGTGCCATAATTTTGGCGGGTGTAGATTCTCCCACAAACGGGTCTCCAGGGACGGCATATACCACATCGCCATTTTTTGCCTGTGTGATAAGCACCTCGACAATGCGCTCATACACCGTCTCAAAGGCATCATTGGTATTATAAATATCATCAAACGAGTGATAGGTGGGGTTTTGGGGCAAATGTGGCACACATTGGTGCAAATTTGTCCGCAGATATACGGTTTTGGCGTTCTCTAGCACGCGCCACGCCTTGCGCGATAAATCATCAATGTCGCCCGGTCCAAGCCCGACTATGGTAATGGTCATAAATCCCTCATCATCATTTTTGGGGCATCATCAATTGCCCTGTTACACAAACTATTTTACCCGAAAAACAAAAAATCCCCATTGTGGGGATTTTTTGAGACACACTCTAGCGTTTGGTATAGGTTGGGGCTTTACGCGCACGCTTGAGACCTGGTTTCTTCCGTTCTTTCTCACGCGAATCACGGGTGAGATAAGTGGCGGTACGCATACGGGGGCGCAGTTCTGGGTCAATCTTCAATAATGCCCGTGCGACACCGAGTTTAATCGCATCGCGTTGTCCGCTAATGCCACCACCATTCACATGAACGGTCATATCATAGCTACTCTCTTGCCCAATGAGGGTAAGTGGCTCGACCATGATTTCATAATCGCCCGCGCGGGGCAAATAATCACGACCATCTTTGTCGTTGATTAGCACATTGCCTGTGCCATTTGGGTACAAGCGCACACGGGCAGATGCCGATTTACGCCGTCCAATCCCTTCATAATATTGCGACATGGGTTATTTTCTCCTTAAAGTTCCAACGTCAATGATTGCGGATTTTGTGCGGCGTGTGGATGCTCTGAACCAGCATAAATCTTCAGTTTTTTAATCATCTGACGACCCAAGCGGGTTTTTGGCAACATGCCACGAATGGCAAACAAGAGTGGACGTTCTGGGAATTTTGCCAGTAAGTCGCGCAAATTGGTCTCTGTAAGACCACTAGGGTATTGGGAGTGGTGATAATACATCTTGTCATCCATACGCTTGCCAGTGACATGAATCTTGGCGGCATTAATGATGACGACATAATCGCCAGTATCCAAATTTGGGGTATAAATGGCTTTGTTTTTGCCCTGCAAAACGGGAGCAATCTTAGAAGCCAAACGCCCAAGGGTTTGCCCTTCGGCATCAATTATCCACCAACGACGCTCGCGCTCGATGTCGGTGGGGGTTGTTACAAACGTCTTAATTCTCATAAAATCTCCTCAAGCGGGCGCAATTGCTCCGCTATCAACTCAACAATAACTTCGATTTGTGCCACCCGATAATGTGTATAAGAGGGGTTTTGCGAAGCGTTAGTCATTATCATCTGAATAGCGGACTTTTTCAAGCACTAATCCATGTGATGGGGCAATCTGCTTAATTTTATCCAGCGCACCATCAACAAAAATTTGCCTAAATTGGGAGATAGATAGCATCCCCCGCCCCACCGACACTTGCGCCCCCACCATCCGCCGTACCATGTGATATAAAAAGGCGTTGGCTTCTACGGTATAACGCACAATCGCCCCATCATCGGTTGGTGTGGATGTCCATGCAGACACAAATACCTCGCGGATGGTGCTATCGCCTCCCTGCGGGTCTTGACCAAATGCCCTAAAATCATGCACACCGATGAGCATCTGGCTCACCGTTTGCATCGGCTCTAGCGACAAATCCCCGCGCACATACCATGCCGAATGACGATACAACGGATGGCGATAGGGTGTGTTGAGGATGGTATAGAGGTATTGACGGGAACGCGCATCATAACGCGGATGAAATCCGTCATGCAGGCACATATCGCGCAAGGCAATATCATCGGGCAAATTGGCATTGATAGCGCGGAGTAAGGCTTCATCGGTATGCTTCCAATCCACATCAAAAGCGATGACCTGTCCAGTGGCATGGACACCCGTATCGGTACGACCCGCGCCTAAAACAGTCACAGATTGACCTGTCACTTGGTGAACAGCCGTCTCGACCATCAATTGGATTGTGGGTAAACTGAGTTGACGCTGAAAGCCCATATAGGCTGTGCCGTCATAGATGAGGGTGGCGCGATAACGAGGCATAAGGATGAATCAGATGGGTGTATGGACATAATTTATCCATACACCCGCTCAAATTATTCGCGTTCTGTCAGTTCAATGAGAACCATAGGGGCATTATCGCCCTTGCGGGGTCCCAATTTGTAAATGCGGGTATACCCACCTTCACGATTGGCAAAGCGAGGGGCAATTTCATCGAACAATTTCTTCACCAAGTCGCGGTCATTGCCCAAACGACTGGCGGCGATACGGCGGGCATGAACACCCACTGTTGGGTCATTCGATTCTTCTGCTTTTTTGAGTCCACGTTTAGCGATGGTAATCATGCGTTCAATACTACGACGCGCAAAAACGGCTTTGGCGTGGGTGGTCTCAATGCGACCATGTTCCAAAATTTCACGGGTGAGGTTCATCCGCAAGGCTTTACGATGTGCGCTGTCGCGGCTTAATTTCTTGCCATATACATTATGTCTCATGAGTTCCTCTGGGTAATAACCCTACTGATTAAAATCTGGAACATGATAGGTCATGTCCTATCATGCCCAGTTGCGGTTTAGCTAGGTATTATCTGCGCCACTATCCACAGGCATATAGCCTTTTTCGCGCAGTTTATCCACCAATTCATCTAACGATTTCTCGCCAAAATTACGGATGGCGAGCATGGCATCTGAGCCACGTTCCAACATATCTAGAACGTCTCCGATGGTGGTAATGCCGGTGCGTTTGAGCGAATTAAACACGCGCACGCTCAAATCGAGTTCTTCTATCAGTTTGTTATCAAATGGACGGGGACGGTCTGGCACATCGGCTTCGATGGTGTCCATTTCAATCCCAAAATCGCCCAATCCGCCTTGGTCAAAAATGCCACTGATGATACGCAAGTGACGGATGAGGATATTTCCCGCTTGTGCGAGTGCTTCCTCTGGGCGCACAGTGCCATCTGTCCAAATTTCTAGCACCAATTTGTCATAATTGGTGCGTTGCCCAACACGGGCGCGTTCCACCTCAAAATTGACACGCTTCACAGGGCTAAAAATGGCATCTACGGGCAATTCACCAATGGGCAAGCGTCCGCGGTCTTCTGCGGGGCTATAACCACGTCCCAAGCGCACCTCAAATTCCATCTCGATGTGTGCATGGGGTGAATCTACGGTGAACAGATATAAGTCGGTGTTTTCGATTTGGACTTCTGACGGGCAGAGAATATCTGCCGCCGTGACTGTCCCTTCGCCACGATGTTGCAATTTAAGACGCGATTGCTCACCCTCTAATAGCTTAAGGCGCAATTGCTTAACTTGCAAAATAAGCTGGGTCATGTCCTCACGCACATCGGGGATGGCAGAAAATTCATGATGCACATCCGAGACACGGATACTGGTAACAGCCGACCCGGGTAGGGACGACAGCAACACACGCCGTAGGGCATTCCCTAATGTCAAGCCGAAACCACTTTCGAGTGGACCAAAGACAAAGCGCCCATAATTGCGCGTAATGGCATCTGTTTCGACTTTGTGCGGTAAAACCATATTATTTGTGACCAAATGACTACCCTCTGGCTTCTTGCCAACTAACGACCCAACGATAACGATTAAACACGACGTTTCTTGGGGGCGCGAACACCGTTGTGGGGAATTGGGGTCACATCGGTGATGGAACGCACCTTCATACCACTACCTTGAACGGCGCGGATTGCGGCTTCACGTCCAGGTCCTGGACCTTTAACAAACACATCAACTTCTTTCATGCCGTGTGTTTGTGCGACTTCAGAGGCGGTTTGTGCCGCCATACGTGCGGCATAAGGGGTGCTTTTGCGGCTACCCTTAAACCCACTTGTCCCCGCGCTAGACCACGACACCACATTGCCAGATTGGTCTGTGAGCGATACGATGGTATTGTTGAAGGTGGCGTAGATATGCGCCTGCCCATAGGGGATATTCTTTAAGACTTTTTTGGCGGCGCGACGCGCCGAACCTTGTGTAGCTTTCCCTTTTGCCATAAAGGACTCCTTATATACTTTGGCTATACAGTTAAGAACGCCCGCGTCACAAATTGGGCGCAAGGCGCTCTTGAGATGATCGTTTTTTATAACAAAAACCATTGCCATAGCAGAAAAAGGTTGCCCTTCCCTGCTATGACCCACCCAAAGATTATTTCTTGGTTGCGCCTCTACGACGACCACGCCCTGGGACTGTCTTTTTAACACCGCGTTTGGTACGTGCGTTAGTACGGGTACGTTGACCACGCACAGGCAAATTACGGCGATGACGCATTCCACGATACGACCCAATTTCTTGAAGGCGCTTGATATTGAGTTGCACCTGACGGCGCAAATCGCCTTCGGTGGTCAATTTGCCAATTTCCTCACGCAATGATTGCACTTGGGCTTCGGTCAAATCTTGCACACGGACGTTGGGGTCAATCCCAACCGTTGCCAACAATTTTTGGCTGGTGGTCTTGCCAATACCGTAAATATACGTCAAACCAATTTCAACACGTTTGTTACGCGGCAGGTCTACACCTTCAATACGAGCCATGCTTAATTTCTCCTAAAAAAATGTCCCTGCGAATTATCCCTGGCGTTGTTTGTGCTTGGGATTTGAACAAATAATCATGACGCGCCCTTTGCGTTTAATGACGCGACACTTGGGGCAACGCACTTTAATAGATGTTGAGACTTTCATCAGATATTATTCCCTGTGATTATCAAACATAAGGACGAAAACGATAGCATAAAACGCGCAAAATTTCAACTGCCAACCTACATACCACTTCTTTTGTATGGGGGGTTAATGGCAGTCATCCCACATCTATCGCTAGATTATAGAGATATGCCAATCACCATCATACTCTTATAGTAAGGTTAGTACAATGGGGTCGCCGTCTGTAATGGCGATTGTATGCTCAAAATGAGCGCATAACGAGCCATCGCTGGTGACGACTGTCCAACCATCAGACAGTTCTTTCAATTTTTCGCGTCCTGCAATCACCATCGGCTCTATGGCATAAGTCATGCCGGCTGCCAACGGTGGATTATAGGCAAGTAGTCGTTGCACCTTCTTGGGGTTACTATGCCACCAATTCGGTACTTGTGGTTCTTCGTGCAATTTACGCCCTACCCCATGCCCTGTATAATCCCGCGCAACCGTATAACCATGTTGCTCGGCATAGTTTTGGGTGGCGCGGGCGACATCGCTCACGCTGTTGGGGATATGCGATGCCTCAATTGCCGCCCAGAGTGATGCTTCTGATACATCTAACAGGCGTTGCACGGCGGTTGGAATCTCGCCAATTGCCCATGTCCACGCCGAATCACCAATAAATCCCTGATAAATACATGCTGTGTCGAGGCTAATAATATCGCCCTCTTTAAGCAAGCGTGTTTTTGACGGAATGCCATGCACCAATTCATGATTGATGCTGGCGGTGATGGTCGCAGGAAATGGCGGGTTGCTATTATTGCCACCCCGATAATTGAGAAATGCTGGAACTGCCCCATGGTCACGAATAACGGTCTCTGCGATGTTATCCAGTTCCCATGTGCTAATACCCGGACGGAGCGCATCTTTCATCGCCGCATGAGCGCGTGCCACAATTCGCCCAGACTCACGCATGATGGCGATTTCGTCTGGTGTTTTGAGAATTACACCGTCTGGCTCTTGCTTGGGCTTTGGAGCCGGCTTTGGCATGGGCGGACGGGCAATTGGCTTGATATACGATTTATTGCGTGACATGATACAACGTTCTTTCTACTCATCCCAACAGGGATTTTATCTGCTGGCTAACGGTCTCAATTGACAAGGTGGCATCAATGCGTTGCACCAACCCTTTTTGGCTATAATAGTTGATGAGGGGCATGGTCTGCTCCAAAAAGGTGTCTATGCGTTTGATGACATAACTGGCATCATCATCGGCACGACGTGCCAATTTTTGCCCATTGAGTGAGGCTTCTAGGCGTGGCGGAAAGGCTTTTTCTGGATGTTCCACAAATTGCCACTGAATATCGCCTGCATTGGAATAAATGTTATAAGCAACGCCTGTATGAGCATCAGTCACCCGTCCGTATGCCCGTTTGAAAGCGGTATACGAATCGAGTTCCAAAAGTAACACCCGTTTTATCACACTACCCTTTTGGGCAAGATGAGCATCGAGCCATTCTGCCTGATGAATCGTGCGTGGAAAGCCATCAAAGATGACCCCTTTTTGAGCATCATCAGCCAAAAGACGTTCTGCGACCATTTTTTCGGTGGTCTCGTTGTCTATCAATGCTCCGCTATTCATGAGGTTTTGGATTTGCACCGCAAAATCATCGGTGCGGGTTTTCATAGCGCGGAATAAATCCCCGGTCGAAATTTGAGGAATCCCAAATTCGCGTTGGATAAACTGGGCTTGTGTGCCTTTGCCTGCGCCTTGCACACCCATGATAATCACATAAAGGCTCATGAGAATATCCTTTCCAAAAATTCGATGTTGAATATTGATAAAAATCGGACGAGGTCTCCCCCCGCCCGCCGAACATGCTTAGCGCATAAAGCCTTCGTAATTCCGCATAACCAGTTGGGCTTCCAATTGGCGTAAAAAGTCAATAACTACACCGACCACAATGATAATCGCAGCCCCGGCAAGCACGTTGGCGGCGTTATTGCCTGTCGCCACAGCTTCGCCAGGGAATAGGAAGGTATTGAGTAAATCCACCAAACCAGGGGTGATAGCAATCACACCCAAGAAAACCGCGCCCACAAGGGTGATGCGTCTGGTCACGCGCAGAATATACTCTTCTGTACGCTTACCGGGACGAATACCGGGGATAAACCCACCCTGCCGTTGCAAATTATCTGCCAATTTTTGGTTGGTAATCATCACTTCTGAATAGAAGAAGGTAAAGGCAACTGTGAGGAAGAAGAACAATCCCCAGTAGATTAGCCCTTGCTGATTGCCAAACGAGGTGGTGATGCTGGTCTTAAACGGACCATCAGGGAAGAATGCCACGATAACCGTTGGGAATGTGATGATGGCTTGTGAGAAGATGAGGGGAATCATCCCGACAGGGTTCACGCGCATCGGCACATGGGTGGCTGTTCCGCCATATTGCTTGCGTCCGCGCACCCGCTTGCCATATTGCACAGGGATACGCCGTACACCCTCTTGGACATAAATGCACACCACAATACTGACTAGCACAATAATGATAAACAGTACAACATCCCAAATGGGGTGCAACGATGTGCCAATCAGGTTAAAGAAGCTACTTGGGGCGCGTGCGACAATGCCCGCAAAGATGATAATCGAAATACCGTTGCCAATCCCTTGTTCGGTAATCAGTTCACCAAGCCACACAGCAAACATTGTACCTGCGGTCATGGTTATCAATACCGAGATAGTCACCAAGAAATTTATCCCAAACTGCGGAATAATTTCGGTGGCTTGAGCATTGGATTGTAGCAAAAGCGTGTTAAAGATTTGGATTTGGCTATACGATTGCAAAAGTGCCATAGGGATGGTGGCATAATATGTCCAGCGTTGGATTTTTTCTTGACCACCGGGTTCTTTTTGAACTTCTTGCAAACGTGGGACAATTGGAATTAGGAGTTGAAAGATAATGGATGCCGTGATGTATGGGTAAACCCCATTGGCAATCACACTAAAATTTGCCACCGCCCCACCCGATAACAGGTTCAACACATTAATCAGACCTGCACCCGCATTGGTTGGGCTGAGGAGTTCACGCAAAGCATTGCGGTCTACCCCCACCACTGGCACATGGGTTGCAAATTGATAAATGATGAGGATAAGCCCTGTAATGAGCAGTTTATTGCGGACATCTGGCAAGCGCCATGCGTTCCGTAATGCCTCTAACATAAAAATGCCTCCATAACATCGTGTCTAAAACGTGCATAGGGACATGGTAAAACTACCGTGTCCCTACCCTTGTTAGTTATCAAAGACTCATTCGTCTTTCAAAATCCGCACTCCGCATTATTCTGCATAGAGTTTGGCAAGTTTTTCTTTGGTGAGCAACTTCACAGTTGCCCGTGCGCCTTTGAGTTTGAGGGCAATAAGCGTGACAGAACCACCAACATTGGTGATTTTTTCGGTTGCGCCTTTGGTCATCCGATGGGCGCTAACAGTGAGTTTTTTGGTCAGGTCGCCCTTGCCCATAATCACAACAGGTTTTAACGCATCGCGGATAAGCCCTTTGTCATAGAGGGTCTGTGGATTGACCACATCGCCGTCATTAAAACGGGCTTCCAAAAAGCGCACATTCACTTCTTGGTGTTCAATACGAAAAATATTGGTAAACCCGCGCTTAAATGGCAAACGGCGCACGAGGGGCAATTGACCACCCTCAAAAAACGCGCCTTTACCACCACCACGACGAGCACCCATACCTTTTGTACCGCGCCCTGCGGTTTTACCTTTACCAGAGGCAATACCACGACCAACACGACGGAATTTTTTCTTTTGTGACCCTGGTGCGGGTTTTAAATCATGCAGTCTCATTGTCTGTTACCTCTTCAACGGTCAACAGGTGGCGGATTTTATGAAGCATACCCGCAATCTGTGGTGTTACGGTATGAATACGGCTTTGGCGGATTTTACGCAGTCCCAAAGCGCGTGCAGTAGCGCGTTGGTCTTGAGTATAGCCGATGACACTACGGACGAGTGTCACACGGACTTTTTTATAGTCACTCATCTTTGGTTGTCTCCGTTGGTTCTATACGAATGGTTGCTTTGCGCTCCCAGAATGGACGAACTTCGTTCACATCCTTGCCACGCATTGCCGCCAATTCTTCGGCGCTCCGCAATTCGGTCAATGCTTTCATGGTTGCCATGGCAACATTGAGCAAATTGGGGCTACCTTGACTTTTTGTCAAAATATCGTGGACACCAGCCGCTTCGAGTACAGCGCGGACACCACCAGCGGCGATGACCCCAGTACCTGGAGATGCGGGCTTGAGCAATACTTTGCTCCCGCCATATTTTGCGGTGATTTCGTGAGGGATTGTCACGCCAGACAGTGCCACTGGACGCATATTGCGCCGAGCGCGGTCTGCGGCTTTGCGGATGCTATCGGGAACGCCACGCGCCTTACCGATACCCACGCCAACACGACCTTTATTGTCGCCAACAATCACCACGGTACGGAAGGCGAAACGTCGCCCTCCTTTAATTACTTTCGCTACGCGCTTAATATCGATAACACGCTCATCAAATTCATCGCGGTCGTCATCGCGTTTTTCGCGGCGCTCTCTCTTTTCTTTTTCTGCCATAGTTGTCCTCTAAAAATAGACTCTGTTGTGGGAAAATCCCAGCAAATTAGAATTCAAGACCAGCTTCACGCGCCGCTTCAGCCAATGCCGCCACGCGCCCATGATATTTATATCCACCACGGTCAAACACAACCATGTTCACTCCTGCTGTTTTGGCGCGTTCTGCGACCATTTTACCGACCAATTTGGCGGCTTCGACTTTTGTCTTGCCGTCTAATTGTTTTTTGATTTCTTCATCAATGGTAGAGGCAGAGACGAGTGTCTTGCCAGCTTCATCATCAATGACTTGGGCATAAATGTTGCTTAAGCTACGAAACACACACAAGCGAGGGCGACTTGGAGTCCCCTCAACTTTGGCGCGAAGGCGGCTGTGGCGACGAATGCGCGATTCAGATTTCTTTTGACCTTTAATATCAGGCATGAGATAATTTCCTTATTTCTTCCCAGATTTACCAGCTTTACGGCGGACAACCTCGCCACGATAGCGAATCCCTTTACCCTTATAGGGTTCGGGGGGACGCAACTCGCGGATATTGGCGGCAACTTGTCCAACCACTTGTTTATCAATGCCATTGATATGAATCACGCGCCCTTTGCTGTCTTTTTCAACTTCAAAAGAGACGTTTTCATCGGGTGGGGTGACCACAATTTCGTGGCTATAGCCCAATTTGAGGACTAAATCCCTGCCACGCATATCGCCTTGATATTGCACACCCTCGATATCGAGGGTACGGCGAAAGCCTTCAGAGACACCAGTCACCATATTTGCCAGCAAAGCACGGGTCAACCCGTGCAACGCCTTATGACCTGCGGCATCTGAGGGGCGCGACACAACAAGGTTGCCCTCTTCCATCGCCACCGACATTTCGGGATGAACCACTTGCTTTAGTTCGCCCTTGGGTCCCTTAACGGTGACGTTTTGTCCTTCTATGTTAATCTCTACCTTTGCGGGCAGAGTAATAGGTTTTTTACCAATCCGAGACATCGTTTTTCTTCCTTATCACCAAACGTAGCACAGCACTTCGCCACCCACACGCTCGCGGCGGGCTTGTTGCGCGGTCATCACACCTTTTGGCGTGGTGACAATCGCAATGCCTGTACCGCTTAACACACGGGGCAAATCGCGGCGACCACTGTACACACGACGACCGGGTTTACTCACACGAGAAATGTTTGTAATCACCGGGCGACGGCTACGACGTGGACCATAATATTTGAGCGTGATGTGAATAATATTCACAGGCAGTTCGTCACCAATCGTATAATCCTCAATATAACCTTCGTCTTTGAGGATGCGTGCAATCTCGACTTTGATTTTCGATTTTGGCACTTCTACTATTGGTTTTCCGACCATTAGCGCATTACGAATGCGCGTTAACATATCTGCAATCGGGTCATTGGTCATGTTGGCTTTGCTCCTACCAGCTAGATTTCACAACGCCAGGAATTTCTCCCTTAAGCGCCATCTCACGAAAACAAATGCGACACAATCCAAAACGGCGGATATACCCACGCGGGCGACCACATTTTTGACACCGGTTGCGGATTTGTACTTCATATTTACGTTTGCCCTCGCGGGCAATCATAGACTTTTTAGCCATGGGTTATAGTCTCCAGCACCTTAATTATCACGGAATGGCATACCCAATAATTTGAGTAAGCGCCGACCTTCTTCATCGGTCTTAGCAGAGGTGACGATGGTGATTTCCATCCCGCGTAGTTGGTCAATTTTGTCGAAATCAATTTCTGGAAAAACCAGTTGTTCGCGCAGACCAACCGTATAATTACCACGCCCATCAAGTTTGGCAGGCACCCCGCGAAAGTCGCGGATACGTGGCAGAGCAATATTAATTAGGCGGTCTAAGAGCGCCCACATCTTTTCGCCACGCAATGTCACCTTCACACCGATTGAGCGTCCTTCACGCAACTTAAAGCTTGCGATACTCTTTTTGGCTTTGGTGATAATCGGTTGTTGCCCAGTGATAATGCGTAAATCTTCCACCGCACCATCGAGCAATTTGGGTTCGTCCATCGCTTTGCCCAAGCCAATATTCAACACGACTTTTTCGATGCCGGGAACTTGCATAATATTGGCATACTTAAATTCGCTCATCAAGGCTGGCAAAACTTCTTCGCGGTAGCGTGTCTTTAACAATAATTCATTCGTCATGATTTTCGCTCCGCTTAATCTATATTGGCGTTACATTTTTTGCAGTGGCGCACTTTTCCGCGACCATCCACAAAACGAAATCCGATACGAGTGGGTTGATTGCAAGCTGGACACACCAACATCACATTGGAGAGGTCTAACGGAGAATCAAACTCGACAATTTGGGCAGGAATCTGTTGATTCCCAACCTGACGCGCCTTTTCATGGCGTTTGAGTATATTGACACCGTTCACAACCACACGATTGTCTTTGGGAAGCACTGTGACAACTTCGCCACGCTCACCTAAGTCTTTTCCTGCGATGATAACTACGGTGTCTCCTTTCTTAATTCGTTGCATCTTTCTTATTCTCCTTCATTTCGGGGGGCTTATGCTTACCCTGCGCCCGAAATAGCGTATGATTACAGTGTCTCTGGGGCAAGAGAGACGATTTTCATGAAGCCCTTATCGCGCAATTCACGCGCCACAGGACCAAACACCCGTGACCCTCTTGGGTTGGTGAGGTCATCTGCCAAAATCACGGCGGCGTTATCGTCAAAACGGATATACGAGCCATCATCACGGCGATATTCTTTTGCTACACGAACAATTACGGCACGCACGACTTCAGATTTTTTGACATTGCCTTGTGTAGAAGCAGATTTCACTGTCCCTACGACAATATCGCCAATCGAGCCATAACGTCTGCGAGAGCCACCCAACACGCGGATGACCAAGATTTCTTGTGCGCCGGTATTATCGGCAATCACTAACCGAGATTCAGTTTGAATCATGACTACTTCTTCTCCTCACCCAAATCTTTGCTCACATTGAACACTTCGGGTGTTTCTAACACTTCTTCAACAACCCACCGTTTATTTTTGCTGAGGGGGCGGCTTTCGACCACACGCACCACTGCCCCAACGGGAATGCTGTCACTTTCATCGTGTGCCATGATTTTTTTGGTAGACACAACGACTTTTTTGTAGATGGGGTGCATTTTACGACGTTCCAAAAGCACCACAACGGTTTTTTGCATTTTGTCACTAACAACACGACCAACGAGTCGCCGACGATTATTAGCCATGTTATTTTTCTCCTTCGGCGGATTGTTGCGCCGCTAATGCGCGTTCATGTTGCATACCGAGCAACCGCGCCAAGCCACGTTTGGCATAACGCAATTGATTGCCATCTTCTAATTGATTGGCGGCTTTTTGAAAACGCAAGTTAAAAATCTTCTCGCGTTGGTCTTCAATCGCATCCACCAATTGTTCATCGGTCATATTCCGAATATCACGTACACTTTGTTCTGCCATTAGGACACCTCTTTTCCAGAGATGGGGTCAATGCGTTTGATGAAGCGTGTCTTGCATGGCAATTTGAATGCCGCAAGGCGTAAGGCTTCACGAGCGAGTTCTTCTTCAATACCCGCCATTTCAAACAACACACGCCCCGGTTTAATCACTGCAACCCAATATTCCACTGGACCTTTACCTTTACCCATACGGGTTTCGGCGGCTTTTTTGGTAACGGGTTTATCTGGAAATACACGAATCCAAATCTTCCCACGGCGCTTGACATAACGCACCATCGCTTTACGGGCGGCTTCGATTTGACGGCTGGTGAGCCACACGGGGTCTAGGGCTTGTAAGCCAAATTCCCCAAATTGCACCACAGCGCCTCTGTCTGCCTTACCGGTCATGCGTCCGCGCATCTGCTTACGATATTTTACACGTTTTGGCATTAACATTGCCGATTTTCTCCCTCATCACCTATCTGAAGTGGAGAGAAGCGTTCTCTCCACCACATCCTCTTATTAAGAGGCAACATGAACATCTTTGTCGGCGGAACGATTGGTAATATCTGGCAATTCCACTTTGAGAATGTCGCCCTTATAAATCCATACTTTGATACCAATCCGACCATAGGTCGTCAAGGCTTCGGCTGTGCCATAATCAATGTTGGCACGCAATGTTTGGCGAGGAATACGTCCTTCTGCCGCCCATTCACGACGAGCCATATCTGCACCCGCCAACCGACCACTCACATTAACACGAATCCCTTGTGCGCCTTGACGCATCGCCTGACTAATGGCACGTTTGATGGCACGGCTATGACCAATACGGCGTTCCAATTGCCCCGCAATATTAATCGCTACCAATGTCGCATCGAGGTCTGGTTTTTCGATTTCGGTCACTTTGACATTGCACTTTTTACCGTTGGTCAGTTTTTCTAAACCTATTTTAAGGTTTTTCACTGCCGCGCCCTTGCTTCCGATAAGGATACCGGGACGGGCGGTGTGAATATTGACCAAAACTTGGTTGCTCTGACGCTCAATCTCGATTTTAGAGACACCCGCTTTTTCGCCCTCTTTACGGACAAAGTTGCGGATTTTGCGGTCTTCATGCAGTAATTCGACATATTTGTCGCCTTCGGCATACCAACGTGCATCCCAATCCCGATTGATTTTCAGACGAAATCCTATTGGATGTACTTTACGACCCATTATTTAGCCTCCCGTTGTGCCAAAATCACTGTGAGATGTGACGAGCGTTTGACCCGTGGTTTATACCGTCCACGCGCCCCTGCCTTAACACGGCGTGCGCGAGGACCTTCATCTGCAAAGATTTGTGCCACATACATTTCGGTTGGGTCGAGGTCAAAGTTATTCTCTGCATTCGCCATAGCCGATTCGAGCGTCTTTTTTACGATATTCGCGCCTTTTTGGGGCATGAATCTCAATGCCACCCGCGCTTGTTCTGCATTCATCCCACGCACTTGGTCACAAACTAACCGAAGTTTTTGGGGAGAGATGGAGACGTATTTATATTTTGCGTAAACTTCCATGTCGTTCCCCTATTTCTTCTTCTTCTTTTCGACCAGATGCCCGCGATAAGTGCGGGTGGGCGCAAATTCGCCCAATTTATGCCCTACCATGTTTTCTGTCACATAAATAGGGACATGCCGACGACCATCGTGGACGGCGATAGTATGACCAACCATTTGTGGAAAGATGGTGCTGGCTCTGCTCCATGTGCGGATAACAGCACCCTTTTTACTTTCCGCATTCAGTTTTTCAACTTTTTTCAACAATTTGGGACTGATAAAAGGTCCCTTTTTTAATGAACGCGACATCTATTCTATCCTCATGCTCTCTTATCGCCACGACGACGGACGATGAAACGGTCGGTACGATGGTTGGTACGGGTGCGCTTGCCCAAAGCAGGCTTGCCCCATGGCGTTTTTGGACCGGGCATACCGATACCAGAACGACCTTCACCACCACCATGTGGATGGCTGTTGGGATCCATGGCGACACCACGTACCGCAGGTCTCCAGCCCATCCAGCGCGAGCGTCCAGCCTTGCCCAGTTTTACATTGGCATGGTCGGTATTACCAACCTGTCCAATGGTCGCCATACACCGTTCATGAATGAGGCGAACCTCACCACTTGGGAGACGAACTTGGCAATAAGTGCCTTCTTTAGCCACCAATTGGGCAGAGACACCCGCAGAACGTACCAATTGACCACCCTTACCGGGTTCCAATTCGATATTATGAATTTGTGTACCCAATGGAATATTGCGAATTTCGAGCGCATTGCCCGGACGCAATTCTGCCAATGGACCGTTGCCCACAATATCACCAACTTTTAGGTTCAATGGCGCAATGATGTAGCGTTTTTCGCCATCTGTATATTCTAGCAAAGCGATACGTGCAGTACGATTTGGGTCATATTCAATGGCAAGCACAGTGGCTTTAGCATCGAATTTGTTACGACGAAAATCTATCAACCGATAGCGCCGTTTATGACCACCACCGCGATGACGCACTGTCACCTTGCCCCGATGATTACGCCCACCATGTTTGCGGATTGCTTCGGTGAGCGAGCGTTCTGGCTTGGACTTGGTAATTTCTTCAAAACTGTGACCCGTCATCCCCCGCCGTCCTGCGGAGGTAGGTTTATAAACTTTAACCGCCATTTGCTTGCCCTCTACGCATTAAATAAATCAATCGTGTTGCCGGGCTTTAGGGTGACAACTGCTTTTTTCCAGCTCTTAGCGCGAATATATTGCTTGCGCCCTCGTTGCCCGCGTTTAGCAGGCACGACCATGGTATTCACCCGTTCCACTTCGACATCAAAAATAACCTCTATCGCCTCTTTAATTTGTGGCTTATTGGCACCAAGTGCCACTTCAAACGTGTATTTACCGAGGTCTTCTGTTACCGCGTTTGATTTTTCAGTCACAATTGGGCGACGCAACACTTCATATAAATGGATTGCTGGCATCTTGTCTTACTCCTTCTTTCCCCAGAGGCTGGTAATGAGTTCCAACGCTTCTAGGGTGACAACGACTTTTTCATAATTGAGCAAGTCACGCATATTGAGGTAGCTGGCACGCAGCGACATCGCATCGTCCAAGTTACGCACACTCAATTCGACTGGCTCATTTTTTGTTGCCAATAGCACCAGCGCAGAGTTATTGCCCACAAGGTTGTTTAACACTTGGCGCATCTCTTTGGTTTTGGGAGTCGTGAGGCTTAGTGAATCCACAAAGACCAATTGGTCATCGCGCAAAAGGGCGCTCAGGGCGCAACGAATGGCGAGTTGGCGCATCTTGCGTGGCATACTCTTGGTGTATTTGCGTGGTCGAGGACCATGCGCCACACCACCGCCCACAAAAATCGGCGCACTTTGCGCCCCATGACGCGCCCGCCCAGTGCCTTTTTGACGGTACATCTTCGCACCAGTCATACGCACTTCGCTACGGGTCTTGGTGTTGTGCGTCCCCAAGCGTGCATTTGCCATTTGGCGCACATAGGCTTGGTGCATCAACCCAACATTGACATTTACTTCAAATATATCGGCTGGCAAGTCAATGGTTTTAACCTGCTTACCGTTCATATCCATCACAGGCACTTGCATCTTCTAGTCTCCCTTACTTTCTCGGACGCGCTGGCTTGATAAACACAATTCCGTTTTTGGCACCAGGGATAGACCCACGTACCGCCAACAAATTGCGTTCTGCATCCACAACGACCACTTCCAAATTTTGGGCGGTCACACGAGTGTTGCCATAATGACCCGCCATGCGCTGTCCCTTCATGGTACGCCCTGGGAAGGTATTTTGCCCCACAGAACCGGGCGCACGCTCACGGTCAGATTGACCATGCGTTTTTGGCTGTCTTCTAAAGCCATGCCGTTTGATGGCACCTGCAAAACCACGACCTTTGCTGGTGCCAATGACATCAACGCGCTCACCTTTTACAAAAACATCTGCTTTAATTTCTTGACCTTCAGTGACATCCACTTGGTCATCTTTCAGACGAAACTCACGCAATACACGCAAGGCAGGCAGGCTATTGCGACGCAAATGCCCCAATTGCCCTTGTGTCAGATGTTTTGGCTTGGTTTCGTTAAAGCCGAGTTGCACTGCCACATAGCCATCTCTATCCGATGTACGGATTTGGGTGACAAAACATGGACCAGCTTGAATGACGGTCACAGGGACAATTTTCCCTTTTTCGTCAAAGATTTGGGTCATACCCACTTTTTTACCGATAATACCTTTCATACGCTTCCTCTCGGTGGGATGCTGTCGCAATCTGCGCCGGGCGTTTTGCACCCGCTCCCAACCTATCTACTGATATAGCGGCGGATAACTCTTCTCCGCATATATCACATCCCAACTAAATCTTGATTTCAATATCTACACCAGCAGGCAGGTTTAAGCGCATGAGGGTGTCAATCGTCTTGCTATCTGGGTCAAGCACATCAATCAGACGTTTATGGGTTCTGATTTCAAAATGTTCTTGCGAGTCTTTGTCAATAAATGGTGAGCGTATCACCGTAAACCGTTCTAAACGTGTTGGCAACGGCACTGGTCCCACCACCCGCGCCCCAGTCCGTTCTGCTGTCTCGACAATGCGTTGGGCAGATTGGTCTAATACACGGTGGTCGTATGCCTTAAGGCGAATCCGAATTTTGTTTTTCGTAACCATAACAATCCTCTTGCCTCGGTCTATGAGGCGCTAGGCACTATCTTTGGTGGGCTTCTTCATTTTTGGGTCAAAGAAAGGCGTAGTTGGCTACGCCCTTCCCCACCGTTAAATAATGCCGAGAGGGTCTCGGCATTATTTTTGATGATTTAGCACACCGCAACAGCGCGTGTTACTTCGTCACTTCCACGATGATACCCGCACCAACGGTCAAGCCGCCTTCACGGATAGCGAATTTAGAGCCTTTTTCGAGCGCGACAGGCATGATAAGTTCCACGTCCATTGTCACGTTATCGCCAGGCATAACCATTTCCACGCCTTCGGGCAGGGTCACGGTACCGGTCACATCCATGGTACGGATGTAGAATTGTGGGCGATAGCCAGTGAAGAAAGCCTTATGACGACCACCTTCATCCTTCTTAAGGATATAGACTTCGCATTTGAAGTGGCGGTAAGGGACGATACTCTTTGGCTTTGCCAAAACCATCCCGCGTTCCACGTCTTCACGGTTGATACCACGGAGCAAAATACCGGCATTGTCGCCAGCTTTGGCAGCATCGAGTTCTTTGTGGAACATTTCGATGCCAGTCACGATGGTTTTCACAACTTCATCGCGCAAACCAACGATTTCGATTTCTTCACCCTTGAGCAATGTACCACGTTCAACACGACCAGTCACCACAGTACCGCGACCTTTGATGGTGAACACATCTTCCACAGGCATGAGGAAGGGTTTGGATGTTTCGCGTTCTGGGGTTGGAATCCACGCATCCACTGCATCCATCAATGCCAAGATTGGGGCATATTCTGGGGCATTAGGGTCGTTGCTGGTGCATTCAGATGCTGCCAAAGCCGAACCACGAACAACGGGGGTCGCGGGGTCAAATCCATATTGTGCCAGCAATTCGCTCAATTCCATCTCGACCAATTCGAGCAATTCAGGGTCGTCCATTTGGTCAACTTTATTCAAGAATATCACCATTGCTGGCACTTCCACTTGGGCAGCCAAGAGGACGTGTTCACGGGTTTGGGGCATAGGACCATCGGGGGCGCTTACCACGAGAATAGCACCATCCATTTGGGCGGCACCGGTAATCATGTTTTTGATATAGTCACGATGGCCTGGGCAGTCTACGTGGGCGTAGTGACGCGCGGCTGTTTGGTATTCAACGTGACGGATGTTGATGGTGATACCACGAGCGCGTTCTTCTGGCGCATTGTCAATATCGGCATAATCCATCTTTTGTGCATCACCCCTGAATGACAACACTTTGGTGATGGCGGCGGTAAGGGTGGTCTTGCCGTGGTCGACGTGACCAATGGTGCCAATATTTACGTGCGGTTTACTGCGGTCGAATTTTTCTTTAGCCATTGTCTATCCTTATACTCTCTTAAAAATTGTGTTTAGCGAACATTCTGCGCTAGGCGCGTTATGATACACCGTTTTGGTGTATCGCCACAGGGGAAAATTGTTGTTTTCCCCTGTGATTTTTCCCTTAAAGCGTACCTTTAATCACTTCTTCGGCAATGCTATTGGGGGCGAGTGTGTATTTATCAAATTCCATCGTAAAGCTACCACGACCTTGCGTAATATTGCGGATGTTGGTCGCATAACCAAACATTTCCCCAAGAGGCACTTGTGCCGTAATACCACTGATACCAGTGCCACGCGGTTGCATTGCCTGAATCACACCACGTCGTGAGGACAAATCGCCCACCACAGACCCCATGTAATCGTCTGGAACAACCACTTCTACCTTCATAGAAGGCTCAAGAATGACGGGACCTGCTTTTTGTACTGCATCTTTTAGACACATTGAGCCAGCGATTTTGAATGCCATTTCGCTGGAGTCTACATCATGGTAAGACCCGTCTACCAATATTGCCTTCAGACCAACCATCGGGTAGCCAGCAATCACGCCGCCCATAGCAGTTTCTTTGATACCGTTCATGGTTGGGCGGATATATTCGTGAGGAACAGTCCCGCCTTTTGTACCATCAACAAACAAGAACTCTGCATAACCATCTTTGTTGTCTTTGATGGCTCTGGCGCGGTCTTCTTCGGTCATGGGTTCAAATTCGACCACGACACGAGCATATTGACCACGACCACCCGATTGACGCTTAAAGGTGGTATCCATACGGACAGAACGGGTGATGGTTTCACGATATGCCACACGGGGGCGACCTACCGTAGCTTGGACACCATATTCACGTTTCATACGGTCTACCAAAATTTCGAGATGCAACTCACCCATACCCTTAATTTTGGTTTGTCCGAGTTTGTCATCTACTTCTACAATGAATGTGGGGTCTTCTTCTGCAAGGCGACGCAACGCCAAAGCCATTTTATCTTGGTCGGCTTGGCTGTTTGGCTCTACTGCCACTTCAATCACGGGTGCAGGGAACGTAATGTTCTCTAGCATGATTTGATTGTTGGGGTCAGACAGGGTATCGCCCGTGAAGGTTTCTTTTAGGTTAATGATGGCGGCAATATCGCCTGCGTGTACTTCGTCAACATCTTCGCGGCGGTCTGCAAACATGCGGACGATACGCCCAACACGTTCACTTGTGCCTTTGGTGGTGTTTTGAACACTGGTGCCAGTACGAAGCACACCAGAATACACACGGGTGAATGCCAAGCGACCAAAGCGGTCGGTGATAATTTTGAACACCAACGCCGAGAGAGGATCATCATCATTTGGATGACGTTCTATTTCTTCATCGGTTTTTGGGTCAAGCCCTATAATCGCAGGCACATCCAAAGGCGATGGCAACAAATCAATCACGCGGTCAAGCATCATTTGTACGCCCTTATTTTTGAGGGCAGACCCGCAGATGACAGGGTGCAATTTACCTTTGATAGTGGCATCACGCAGAGCAGACAAAATTTCATCATCACTGATTTCTTCTTCCATCAGGAATTTTTCAGTGAGAAATTCATCTACTTCAACAATACGGTCAACCATTTCGGCACGTTCTGATTGGGCAAATTCCATAAAGTCATCAGGAATGGGGACATTTTCAATGTCTGTTCCCAAGTCATTGCCATAGATGACCAATTCCATCTTGAGCAAATCTATAATGCCCTTAAAGTCATCACCTTCGCCATAAGGAACTTGAATTTTGACTGGTTTACCAGCAACGCGATCAACAATCATGTCAACACAACGTTGAAAGTTTGCCCCAGAACGATCCATCTTATTTACAAAGCAAATACGAGGAACATTAAAGGAATCGGCTTGCCGCCAAACAGTTTCGGATTGGGGTTCTACGCCCATCACACCATCAAACACGACCACGCCACCATCGAGTACGCGCAAACTGCGTTGTACCTCTGCGGTAAAGTCAACGTGACCTGGGGTGTCAATGAGGTTAATATGATAACCCTTCCATTGGCATGTTACTGCCGCCGATGTAATGGTAATCCCGCGCTCGCGTTCTTGTTCCATATAATCGGTGGTCGCCGCGCCTTCATGTACTTCACCAATCCGATGCACCATCCCCGTATAATAGAGGACGCGCTCGGTGGTGGTGGTCTTGCCTGCGTCAATATGGGCAATAATGCCGATATTTCGCACCTTATTTAAATCGAGTTTCATATTTTTTGTCATACCGTTATGTTAAGTCTCTCACTCGTTGATTAGCTTAGATTCTATCTTAGCGGAAATGTGCAAAAGCACGGTTGGCTTCTGCCATGCGATGCGTGTCATCTTTTTTCTTGACAGCGGCACCTTGTCCGGTGGCGGCATCCATTAATTCGGCGGCAAGTCTGTTCGACATACCACGACCACCCCGCGCACGGGCATATTGAATAAGCCAGCGCATTGCCAATGAGGTCGCCCGCGATGGCGCAACTTCTACTGGCACTTGGTAAGTAGACCCACCCACACGACGCGGTTTGACCTCAACGGTTGGGGTCGCATTGCGAAGGGCTTGCTCAAAAATTTCCATTGGGTCTTTTTTGGCACGTTCTTCAACAAGCGCGAGCGCATCATACACAATACGTTGTGCAACGCTCCGTTTGCCACCATACATCATCCGATTAATCATCATGGTGATGTTCTTGCTGTTATATTTACTATCGAGCGGGACAACCCGCTTGGCTGGTGTACTACGTCTTGACATGATTAGGCTTCCTTATTTCTTCTTGCCAGTGGGTTGCGGTTGACCAGGCTTTGGACGTTTTGCGCCGTATTTACTCCGTGATTGTTGCCGATTTTTCACGCCGTCACTATCCAATGTGCCACGCACAATATGATAACGAACACCGGGCAAATCTTTAACACGACCACCGCGAATGAGGACGACACTATGCTCTTGCAAGCTATGACCTTCACCAGGGATATAAGCAGTTACTTCTAGCCCATTGCTAAGGCGAACACGAGCAATTTTACGCAACGCCGAATTCGGTTTTTTTGGTGTGGTGGTACGCACAACTGTGCAAACACCACGTTTTTGGGGCGCACCTTTCATACGGCGCGTCCGTTTTTGCGAAAACACATTTAACGTATATTGAAGCGCAGGGGACTTTGATTTCTTGCGTTTGCTAGAACGCCCTTTACGCACCAACTGGTTGATTGTTGGCATAATCTCTCCACATCAACTAAATGACATCACTATTAAAATTTTCTTGCCAGACTATTCTGGCGTTAAACAAGCAAAAAAACGCACAAACTGAAGTATGTCCGTATGCTTCTGGCTTCCAGAACACCGAGCCACCTACCACAGTTAGTAGGCACTTTCGCTGTTATCATCTTCAATTCAGCACAGAAACATTGCCCCCGTGGGGGTTGCGTGCTGTCTCTAAGTGGGGAGTATCATATCATCCCGTGTTCTAATTGACAAGGGCTGTAAATACACCAGTTTGTGCCATTCATCCGCATCTTTTAGACCATTTTGCACAAATCCATGTCTCTATCCTTAATTATCCCATTCCCAAAAGACACGCGGGTCACCATAATCGGCTAAATTCACTTCTCTGGGCATGGGTCGTATCGCAACATCGGCTGGAAAAACAAGGTGTAGCCTATACCTAAATGGATATAAGACACAGCATCAGCAAAATAAGTGCGCGAAGAGAACACCTCCACATGGCACAAAAAACGCCTTACTATCATTGTAAGGCGTGTGAAGCACATATCGAAAGCGTGGTAGGGGAATAAGCGGGTTAGCGTAGCCCAATGCCTCTATCGACATCGGCAGAATTGGGGACAACTTTGCTCATCCCGCGCAACAATTCATCTATACCCACTGGCTTGGTGAGTACCATATCTGCGCCTGCATCTATCGCCTGTCCCATCTGATACCCGCCCGTTGAGCCACTCACCACCACAATCGGCACCGTTGCGCCTTTGGCGTGCTTGCGGACAAAGTGAATCAGGTTAAGCCCATTGCCCTCACTCAGCATGAGTTCCATCAGGACAATATCGGGCATGTTGTGTTCGACTAGGGTGATGGCTTGGGTCAGATTTGATGCCCATATCGCCACGAATCCCGCCTGTTCCAACACCGATTTAATGGCATTGGCGACTTGTTCCTCTTCTTCTAAGATGAGGACGCGCTCCCCTTTTGAGATGGTGGGGATAATCACCTCATAAAACGGCATATCCTCTTTTTCATAGCTACTCGGTGTGACAACAAAAAATAATTGCACTTCTAGGCGACCAAACAGCAGGCTATCACCATGTTTGAGCCGATATTCCTGCCCTGCATCGAGCCGACCACTATTGAGGTACGTCCCGTTGGAACTGCCCAAATCGCGGATGCTCACACGACTATTACGTGCCGATATAACTGCATGAGTGCGTGACACCCCATGTTCATACCCGTTGTAAGTGGCTAAATCTACCTCTGGACGGTTGGTGCTATCGGCATCACCACGCCCAATCATCATAGATTCCGTGACTTTCACCTGTAACACCGTTGGCGTGCCAACAATTCGCAATTCAATCACCCAAGGGATGGCATAATCCAACGGACCTGTGCCTTGTCTGGGGGGAAGATTAGAGACCACATCTGGGTTGAGATGGCGGGTGACAGAATTTTGAGGCTTCGTGTCTGCCATAAGATTATCCTTCAACATCCGAACACTGTAAAAAGTTGTTTATATATTCATTGTATCGCTAATTATACTAAAAAGAAAATACACACACATTTTTCTTACAAATAACCGCCGTAAAGCCCCTAGCTTTAGCTATCGGGATATAAGGTATGTGATGTGTGTGGCTAGATTTTGTATCGGCAATTGTCGTATAAAATTTGCCACACCACCACATTTTGTGCTATCATGATAAGCACAGTGGGACATCACTGACAGATTTAAGGCTTTAGCCCAATACCGTTAAGATAAGGTTTTTTATCCCCACCCCACGCCGTGCGTACAACAGAAGCCACTGCTCTTCAGGGCATGTGGAGCGTCACTACTGTCTCAGTCAAGAGAAGACCAGTACATAAACTACGGCACTTGATGTTAACGGCGGAAGCCCCTAACTTTAGGTATGGGGAGTATGTCATAAATAACAACAAATCCCTGCCTCTAAAGGCAGGGATTTTTATATTATGCACGGGTTATGGGTCTATTTGAACAATTCGCGCACAATGATATTGCGTTGAATTTCGCTTGTGCCTTCGTAGATTTGGAAGATTTTCACATCGCGGAGCAATTTTTCTACGGGATATTCCTTCATAAAACCATATCCACCGAATACCTGCACGGCATCTACGGCGGCTTTGGTCGCCATATCAGCGGCAAAGGCTTTGGCATAGGCGGCGAGGCGTGGATTCACCACGCCGTGGTCAACTGCCCATGCCGCTTGCCACACCAACAAACGGGCGGCTTCGTAATGGATTGCCATATCGGCAATTTTGTGACCAATGGCTTGATGTTGGAAAATCGGTTGACCAAATGCCTCGCGTTCACGGGCATATTTGATAGATTCTTCCAATGCACGGCGTTGCAAGCCAACAGCACCCGCCGCCACACCCGGACGGCTATAATCGAATACTTTCATCGCCAAATAAAAACCACTGCCTTCTTTGCCAATCATATTTTCTTCTGGCACTTCCACATTTTCAAATACGATTTCGGCAGTGTCTGATGCCCGTTGACCCAATTTATCAAATTTCTTGCCCACACTCACGCCAGGGGTATTGCGGTCAATGATAAATGCGGTCATCCCACGATGACCCGCGCTGGGGTCTGTTTTTGCAAATACGGTGAAGAAATTGGCATAGCTGGCGTTAGTGATAAAGGTCTTTGACCCGTTAATCACATAATGACTGCCTTTTTTATCGGCACGGGTTTGAATCCCGACCACGTTAGAGCCAGCCGCCGCTTCGGTCACACCATAGGCGACAAATTCACCTTTGTCTACCAAACGTTCACCGAGCCAATATTCTTTTTGGGCTTCACTGCCACCCAAAATAATCGGCAAGTCGCCCAAGCCATTCGTCCCGATGCTGGTGCTAATCCCAGAGCAACCATACGCCATTTCTTCGCTCACCAGACATTCTTCAAAGACAGATGCACCCACCCCGCCATAGGCTTCGGGGATGTTCATATTGACGAGTCCAATTTTGCGGGCTTTTTCAAAAATATCTTTGGGGAAAATCGCATCACGATCATAATGTTCAGCGACAGGGATAATTTCTTTTGTGGCAAAATCCCGCGCCATTTTTTGTAATTGTTTTTGGTCAGGGGTTAGCTCAAAACTCACACCACCAACAGATTCTAAAGTCGCAACCATAATTTAAGTCTCCAAGTAAAAAAATTTAACGATGATTAGATTATATCAAATACTAGGCGAAAAATGCAATTTTTTAATGGACACTATTCATAGGGATGGACATATCACCCCTATGAATCATGAAGATACACAGCGCACTACGGGACACTAACGAAGACGTGCCAGCAACGTGAGGGTGGCGTTGGTAATTTGTTGTGTCTGAGACTCGCGGCTGATGGTAGCGGGATTATCACCCGGTTGGTCGCCATACCAACCAAAATTAGCATGATTGCCACCCACAATTTCGACAAAAGTCGTATTGGTGGGCAAATAATCCGCAGACCCCAGCACCGTATTTGGTGTGGCAAGTCCGTCTAATGCACCATAGATAGAGGTCACTTGCAAATTTGTTTCTGCAAGGCTTTTGCTGGCATCTGGATACGATGCCCATAACACCAACCCACTCATTTTTTCGGGATTATCATACGCATACCAAGCCGCCATTGCCCCACCGAGTGAATGACCGCCGATTGCCCATGTTTCGATATTCGGAAAGCTGGCTATCACACCATCTGCACCTGTGATATTAAAAATGGCAAAATTGAGAGGCATGGGGACAATCACCACCAAATAACCCTCCTCTGCGATGGCATGGGCAGTCGGGGCATACGATTCGGGAAGCACTTTTGCGCCCGGATAAATGATAAACCCAACAGTGGGGTCTTGGTCGATTGGCATAAATACCAGATAGGTATCTGTAGAAACTTCCACATCACGATCCGATTGCATCGCATCCCGCGCTTGTGGCATAGCTGCGCCAACAGGGGTTGATAACCATACCAATCCACCGATGATACCCACCAATAAAAAAACGGGGATGAACCACAATAATCGTCTGAATTTTTTAGACATACAAAGAACGCTCACTATATAAGCTAATAGAGAGCGTCATCTTATCAGGATTAAATGAGCCTTAGATAACACCTATCTCATTTTTTGATGAGTTTAAGCATCGCCTCACCTGCGCTTAATCCAGACATCACTGCGCCTTCTACCCGCGCAGACCCAAAACTATCTCCCGCCAAAATAAGCGGTTGGGGGGTCTGTGTGACCATGCAATGCTCGGCAAATGGGTTTAATGGACGAGAATAACGCCACCGCTTGAGTTGTGCCTCGCGGATATGCACCCGTTCATCCATAAAAATTCGCAAATCGGTGATAAGCGCATTGAGAACTCGTTCATCTGGTGCATCCCACAATTGATGGCTATATTCTTCACTCGCCTGAACGGTGACTAAAATGCCATTGGGTGATATACCCTTTTGATGATTATCGGCAATCCACGTAATATTGCCAGTGCGCCGTTGAATGGCACCTGGGGCGGGCAAGGTAACACGTCCGCCTTCTATCCAAAACATCCCCGCCAGACAGGGTGCATATTCAATTGCCATGACCAATTCTTTTTCTGTGGGGTTCAGAAAGGTTGCGCCATCTTCTAATATAGCGAGTGTTTGGGGCATGGGTGGGGTCATGATGAGCGCATCACTGGTGAATAAATCGGCATTTTCATCCTGAAAGACCCACCCTTGTTCATCATATGTGGCGGTGACGATTTTACGACCAAGCCGAATATCGTTTAGCCCACTCGCCACATGCTTGGCAAGCGCGTTCATGCCACCACGCACTGCATAACGCGGATGTCCATCGGTTGGGGTGGTAGCAAGGCTTCCATCGTTAAACCCATATGACCACACATAGACCAAATCTTGGGCAACCCATTCATCTACCATCGCCTGAAATTGTGGATGACGTACCGTAAAAAATTGTGCGCCATGGTCGGCAACACCCGTACCAATCCGCCGTGTGGCAAGCCGTCCGCCCACGCTGGTGGCTTTGTCCATCACACACACACTAACCCCGTTATCTTGCAGTACACGCGCCGCCAATAACCCGCTAATGCCTGCGCCGACCACAATCACTTCTGCTGTCACCTGATTCATATCCCGCGCTTTCACCATACACTGACCAACCTATACTCTATTGGGCATTTATCCCAATAAGCGACCAAATAAAATCGGTAAATTCTCTGGCTCAAAGGGTTTCACCAAAAAAGCAGAAGCCCCTGCCGCCATCACTTCATCACTCACATCTAACCCAGAGGTCATAATAACAGGGGTAGTGGCGAATGTGGGATGAACCCGTAAATGGCGCAACACCTCGACTCCGTGCATATCATTGAGATGGTAATCCATCAAAAAAATATCGGGATTCGATTGTTCTGCAATTCCCATTACATCGCCACCACGATTTGCAACCACCACATCATATCCATCCAATTCCAGAAGTGTTTGAAGCAATTTTACCGTTGTGCGGTCATCATCTACAATCATTACTTTTGCCAAAATATAGCCTCGCATCTTTTTTTGGTTTAACGACAAATTCTATGAATAGTGTATCTGTTAATTGCCTAACTGTCCATAAAATGATTGACAAAACTCATATTTTGGCGTTCAATAGAAAAAGCAACGGCAAAAGCACATCAAACACTTTTCCCCTTGCTTATAATGGTTCTAGTGAAAAGGTATTTCATGCACACTGATATTTCCCCCATACAAACACGCTAAAGACCTCCTACGCGCTGTGATTTTTTGTATGCGGTGATGTTCCTGCATCCCTCTCATTGTCTACAATTGTATAGGATTGGTCTTGCATCGGGCAGAATTTATTCTGTGTCCATCCGTCTATTTTCGATTTATCTACGGAGGCAATCCTAATTATGCTGTATTTATCTGTATCCAACATCACAAAAACCTATGGCTTTCATCATATCCTCAATGGCGTGTCGTTTGTCCTCAATATGGGGGAACGCATTGGCTTGGTTGGTGCGAATGGTGTGGGCAAATCTACTCTACTCAAAATTATTATGGGGCAAATCGAAGCCGATAGCGGGGGAATTTTCCTCTCTGGCGCGGGACATATTGGCTATCTGGAGCAAACTGTTCACGCACATGCCCATGAGACGATTGCCGATAGGATTATCGCCTCACAACACACCCTCTATGCCCTAGAAGTGACTCTGCGTAACTTGGAAGCACAAATGGCGACCACCAAAGGCGATTTATTCAAAACATTGATGCTAGACTATGGCGACAAAACCGAGCGATATGAGCGCATGGGGGGCTATGATGGCGAACATCGCATTGACACAGTGCTGGCGGGTTTGCGAATTGACCACCTGCCCCGCACACGCTTGGTCAATACCCTATCTGGTGGCGAAAAATCACGCCTCGCATTGGCGCTATTGCTCCTAGAATCACCCGATATTTTGCTCCTCGATGAGCCGACCAATCACCTTGATTTTGCCAGTTTAGCTTGGTTAGAGGGGTATCTGCGGACATATCGTGGTGGCGTTTTGATGGTATCACATGACCGCACCTTTTTGAATAAGACAGTCACCAGCATCCTCGAAATTGATGAGCATACCCGCCTCGCTAAGACCTATAAAGGCGATTACACCACCTATCACCGGGCAAAATTGCGCGAGCGACAAAAGTGGGAAGCCGATTATGCAAATGAGCAAGACGAAATTAAGGCGTTGCGCCTCGCTATCAAAGAGACTGCCCGCCAAAATACCAATTACCGGACGCATACCGATGGCGATAAGCATGTACTCAATGGCAAAATCGCCACCCATGCCCATACTGTCTCCAAACGGGTACGGAGCGCAGAGGAACGGCTCAAGCGTATTGAGCAAAATCCTATCCAGCGCCCACCAACCCCGTTGCAATTTCGTGCCGATTTATCGCCACAAGCGCTAGAGGGAAAATATCCCCTCACGGTAGAAGGGCTAAGTAAGGCATATAATGGGCAGGTGATATTAGATGATGTGAGTTTTGCCCTACATGAGTATAGCCGTGTGGTCATCATCGGAGAAAATGGCGCGGGAAAATCTACCCTGCTCAAAATTCTGATGGGACAAGAAACGGCGGATGCGGGCGAATTTGCTTTTCATCCACAGACCAAAATCGGGTATCTCGACCAAGAGAACACCGCATTTAACCCTCATAGCACCTTGCTAGAGGCATATTTAGATGGGCTAGAGGGCGATGAACAACCCCTCAAGGCGATGTTGTTGCAATCTGGGTTATTTTATTATGACGATTTGGGCAAGCGTGTCGGTGATTTGAGCAGTGGGCAGGGGCGAAAATTGCAACTTGCACGGCTAATGGCGAGCCGTGCTAATTTGCTCATTCTCGATGAACCGACCAATTTCATTAGTTTTGATGTGTTAGAAGAATTTGAGACGGCGCTCAAAACATTTCCCATGCCCATTATTGTCGCCACACACGATAGACGCTTCATCGAGCAATTTGGCGGGGAGGTATGGCGATTAGCAGGCGGAAACTTGGGCGTGGTCGGTGATATTATGCCTGTATTATAGTCGCCAATAGTGATATGCAAGGATGACCCTATGTGGCAATAAATCTGGTAATTGTCGTATCATCAAAATTGAATACACTATAAATATGGATACTATAACCCATAAATCACCCCCACTTTGTCGGAGTGGAGGCTGATCTAACCAAGCCCTAACTGAATATTGGTCAAAAATACGCTATGAAAAGCATCTTTTTCATGGCGATTTTTGCGTTGTGGTGGTGGTGTTCATATCGTCATATAGTGTTATCACGAAAGGACAAGAGAATATGTTCCGCAAGTCTGTTAAGCGTCATGCACGGCGCATGACGCTATTTATGGTTGTTTTGTTGGTCATCGAATTTGTCGATGAATTTGTCTTTGGCTTGGTTAATGCCGCCATGCCTTTTATCCGTGATGATTTGAGCATGAATTATGACCAAGTGGGGTTGTTATTCACCATACCAAGTCTCATTGCCACCTTCATAGAGATGTTTTTTGGGATATGGGGCGATGGTGCAGGCAGGCGCTGGCTCATTATTGGCGGGGGAATTAGCTTTACACTGGCATGTGCATTGTCTGCTCTGAGCCAAGATTTTAATATGTTTTTATGGTCATTCATCATTTTTTTCCCGTCATCTGGGGCGTTTGTGGCTTTGTCACAAGCCATTTTGATGGATATTGAACCCACACGGCATCAACAAAATATGGCGCGTTGGACATTTGCGGGGTCATTGGGTGTGGTGGGCGGTAGTATTGTCTTTGGCATCTGGGGCGATTGGCGCGGGATGTTTGCGTTGTGTGCGGTCTTATCGGCAGGGGCATTGGGCATCATACTAGTTTATTACATCAGTGGCAAAGCTCCACAAGAAGCAGTAAAAGGCAATGCCGATGAAGAAGCCACACTTTGGGATGGATTAAAAGATGCCTTCACACAAATGCGTCGTAAAGAGGTCTTACGCTGGTTTGCCCTGTTAGAATTTTCCGATTTGATGATGGATGTCCTGATGGCATATCTGGCGCTGTATTTTGTGGATGTGGTCGGCAAAACCCAAACAGAAGCGGCGATTGCCGTGGTCATTTGGACAGGTGTCGGCTTAATAGGCGATTTTCTGCTCATCCCCTTATTGGAACGGGTCAATGGATTGGTCTATTTGCGTTCTAGCGCGGGGTTGATAGGCATCATCTATCCGCTATTTTTGCTTGTGCCATCAGTAGAGATTAAGTTGATATTGCTCGGCACACTCGGATTTTTTAATGCGGGGTGGTATAGCATTTTGCAGGGCGAGATTTATACCAGCCTGCCCAATAATAGTGCCTCTGCAGAACTCACTATCGGCAATTTGGCGGGTATCGTTGGCAGTTTTATCCCGTTGGGCGTGGGCATGGTGGCAGAACGGGCAGGTTTGGATGTGGCGATGTGGTTATTATTGCTGGGACCCATTGTGCTGTTAATAGGGATTCCGCGCATCAAACACGCATCAGAATAACATGCCTTGCTTACTAGGTTGGGTGATGGCGGACAAGCCTTATATGCCGTCCCTACGCTCTCAAACACGGTTATATGATTGTAGGGACGCGATTATATCGCGTCCACTATTATACGGTGGTATTAGCTAATTTTTCGGCTTGTTCGTGCGTAGCGAGTTCATCTATAAAATCGTCAATCGCACCATCTACCACCGCCGTAAGGTTGTAGTTGCTATAATTGATGCGATGGTCGGTCACACGATTTTGGGGATAGTTATAGGTGCGAATTTTTTCTGACCTATCGCCCGCACCTACTTGGTCACGGCGCTCAGATTCACGTTCTAGCCGTTGCTTCTCTTGTTCGCGTTCATATAACCGATTGAGGAGGATTTGCTTGGCACGTATCCGATTTTGTAATTGGCTACGCTCATCCTGACATTCTGCCACAATCCCAGTTGGGATATGCGTCATCCGCACAGCCGAGTCGGTGGTATTGACCGATTGTCCACCCGCGCCCTGGCTACGATACACATCCACACGGACATCTTTCATATCAAAATCAATGTCAATGTCCTCCAATTCTGCCAAAACCGCAACCGTAGCGGTGCTGGTATGAATCCGTCCCTGACTTTCGGTGACAGGCACACGCTGAACGCGATGCACACCACTCTCATATTTTAGCCGAGAAAATGCCCCTTTGCCCTTAATTTCGCACTCAATCCGCCGATATCCACCATTACCTGTTTCGTTTTCCGATGTGACCAGCACCTTCCAGCCTTGTGCTTCGGAATAACGGATATACATGCGAAACAAATCGGCGGCAAAAATAGCGGCTTCTTCGCCACCCGCCCCTGCCCGAATTTCCATGATGACATTTTTATCATCACGCGGGTCTTTGGGGAGGAGCATCAACCGCATAGTCTCTTCAGATTCCACAATGCTGGCTTCGAGGCTGTGCATTTCTTCGCGTGCCATCTCACGTAGTTCCGAATCATTCTCTTCCTGAAAAATCTGCTTGGCGCTCTCCAACTGGCTCACTTGGCTTTTATAGTCCCGATACACCGTGACCAAATCTTCTAAATCTGACCGTTCTTTAGAATAGACGACCATTTTTTCATAGTCATTGGCTGTAGACGGGTCAGACATAAGCCTTTCAAGCTCATCATAGCGTTCATTAACTTTTTCTAACTTTTCTTGCATAGACGTATTTCTTCCTCAGTTCAACAATTATGTTTTTATTATAGGGGGTATTGGGATTTGTGGGTAGGGGCATGGCATGTCATGGCTGAATCGGCTATAATGAACAGGCGTTTTGATTTAGGATACCCCCTATGCACATAGACCATTTATCGCTCCAAAATTTCCGTAATTATGCCCGCTTAGAACTCACCTTCCCAAAACAGCCGATGGTGCTATATGGCGAGAATGCACAAGGCAAAACCAGCCTATTAGAAGCCCTCGCCTATCTCGCTACGGCAAAATCACCTTATACCACCACTGACCGCCAACTCATTCACTGGCGCATGGAGACCGAAACAATGCCCTATGCCAGACTCGCGGCAGATATTATGAGTCATGGACGCTTTAACCGCCTCGAAATTACCCTCATGCTGGAAAATAATGGCGAAATTGCCCCAAAATTCAAAAAGGTGATTAAACTCAATGGTGTCGAAAAGCGCGTGATGGATATTTTGGGATTGGTCACAGTGGTGCTATTTTTGCCACAAGATTTATCGTTGGTAGAGGGGTCTCCCAGTGAACGCAGACGCTTTATGAACGACACCCTCTCACAGGTTGAACGTGAGTATTATATCGCCCTTGAAGGATATGAAAAATTATTGCCCCAACGCAATGCCTTGCTCAAACGGATTAACGATAAAAAAGCCAAGCAGAACGAGTTGGGTTATTGGGATGAGCAACTGGTGGCGGTGGGCGCGGTTCTGATTGCGGGCAGGCAACGCTTTTTACGTGAACTGGAATACCTCGCCCAACGCGCTCATCACGACCTCACAGGGGGCATCGAAACACTCACACTGGTGTATCAGCCGAGTTTTTTGCCGTCTGCGGATAATAACGGACAGCGTGCCTTTGACCTGTTAGGGCTGGACTTGCATCGGCAATTATCCCCACAAGACATTGCCCCACAATTTGCCACACAACTGGTTACAGAGCAACGTGAGAGTATTGAGCGTGGCGCGACATTATCGGGACCGCACCGCGATGAATTACGACTATTCATCAATGGACGTGATGCGGGGTTATATGGCAGTCGTGGGCAGGCACGCACCGCAGTTTTGGCGCTGAAATTGGCACAATTAGAATGGATGCACGGGCGCACAGGGGAATATCCATTATTGCTACTCGATGAAGTAGTGGCAGAACTCGATGCCAAACGCCGTGCCTATTTGTTGAGTCGTATGAATGACCAATGCCAAACCCTACTCACGACCACTGAGCTAGACACATTTTCGTTTGAATTTTTATCACGGGCGACTGTGTTACAAGTGGAAAATGGGCAAATCGCCCCAAAATAAACGGGGGGCTTATCACAGCCACCCGTTACACAACCTCGTTATTTAAGGTAGGATGAAAATCACATTTTGCTCTAATGGAACTCTGCCCCAGTCGGTGATTTGACCCTGACAAGTGAATATTTTACTGCCCATTTTGCCATCGGGATAGGGATAAGCCACGGTGCATTGCCCATTACCATTATAGGTGAAGGTGATATTGCCTGCGTCATTGCTCCCCAACACATCGCCCGCTTCGGCATTGGCTAAGGCTTCTTGGGTCACACGGAAGGACAAAATGCCCGCCCCGTCAAAGATTTGATACACATCATAGCCAGTATCTGGCACGAGATAGGTTTGCGCCAATGCTGCATTATCTCGATAAGCAGGGAATGAACAGGCATTTCTGGATAGGAGAACGATACTAGCATCTCCCAATGCGAAGAATTCCCCTCTGAGCGCATCTATGAAGGCTCTGGCGGATTCATCGACACCCAGACCAAAGCTGTCTAATTCTTGTGCTTCATCAGTGAACATCCAACCTGTGATTTGATAAACATCACCATTAAGTTCTTCTGAGAAGAAAAGGTCAAACTGAACGGGAATCAATTCGACACTCAAGCCTTTTATGTTAACCACAATGCCATCCACATAAATGGGAACTGTCAGTTGAACACAAAACCCTTGCGGAATAGGTAATTGTGATTGTTGTGGTGTGTTCGATTTTGCACTAACAGGGGTCAATACCATGCTCAAAATCCCGATGAGTAATGCAACTATCATGAGCCGTTTCATATATGTTCCTTTCATCTGAGAAAAAAATTTCGTATTTATTTATATTTACAGTATAGTCTTATTGATGACGCTAGGTGTACACAAATAAAAAAAATTTATTTTTGGGGGCTATGGCTAGATGTACATGTTAAGATATATTTTATGAGTATTAATTTTGGAAGGATTTTTACATGAGACATCGTTTATGGTTTATCGTATCATTTGTGTTGATTGGTTTCGGGATATTTCTCCCACAAGCAGTCACAAAAGCAGCCACCGTCACCTATACATCGTGTCCGACTTTTGCGACTTTAGAAGCGGATGCCAGCACATCAGGCATAATTACCTTCAATGTAGCGGGGGATTGCATCATTGTCTTTGA
>Ga0163154_10000688_pt1 | contig 52437 bp, 48 predicted proteins | sample OliLakLV19MP9P1_FD_148649 | JGI IMG/M metagenome (GOLD analysis project Ga0163154, IMG submission 148649) | Freshwater microbial mat bacterial communities from Lake Vanda, McMurdo Dry Valleys, Antarctica - Oligotrophic Lake LV.19.MP9.P1 | ecosystem: Environmental > Aquatic > Freshwater > Lake >...
AACTATCGCGCCATTGAGCGATAACCCTCTCGTCAGTCTACCGGCCGTGCCGGCATGACGACCGGCCCAACCCGCCGGTGAGACCGCGACGAGCGCCGGCTCGTACACCACGTTCAGGGACACGACCCTTGCCACTGTATTCGCTCCGTCGATTCGCTATTCCCCATTTGTGTAGAGGACGAATGTAGCGGGCGCAAGTCCCATTTGTGGAAAAGACGAATGGGCGCGAAAAAGCCGCCCCATCGCGAGACAGGGCAGCCCTCATCGCAGATGACTGAATGCTTTACCCGGTTAGTCGCACCGGAAAAATTGGCTGCTGCTTATCCAGCGACCAGCGCCATAAAATCGCGTTCTTGAATAATGCGGATCGGGAATCCTTTTGCAGCAAGCTCTTCCGCTTTCAGATGCTTTCCGCTCTTCGTCTTTCCCGCAAGTCGCTCTAAATCCTGATCACCTACGACAACCAGTGTTGTTCTTTTGGTAACGCCGGGATCAACGGCGCTACCGGCTTTATTAGCCAGCGCGGCAGCCTCACTTCGGGAAATGCCGAGTTCGCCTGTGAAAACGCAGACTTCCCCAGCAAGCGGCCCTTCATCACCACCTTCAAGTTTGATCCTCTCCGAATATGAAGCCGCGCCGCTGGTGGATCGCTCCACCCTGGCAAACCACTCATCTAAGCCAATGCTTGTCTGTTCGATCGCGGCGAGCAAGATACGTCCAGACGCGCGCGCGTCTTCGACTGCATCATGGTGTCGGAAAACAATTCCGAATTCTTTTGCAAGATTTGCGAGGCCGTACCCGCTCTTCGCAAACTGCGGCCAAGCTCGCCTCGCAACGCGAGCCGAATCAAGCCAGCGACACGAAACATTTCGGGTGCCGTGGTGGGTGCACGACTGAATTAAAGCAGTCCGATCAAACGCTGTGTGAGAGACTGTAATTTCGTCGGTTATTAGCTCTTCAATGCTGGCGAATGCTTCAGCAAAAATCGGCTGCCCTGCGACATCGCGCTCGGTAATACCGTGGATGGAAACGTGTCGCGGATCAAAATAGTCTCGTGGGTCTATGAGTACAGTCTTCGAAAATATTTCTTGTCCATCTTCGAAACCGACAAGGCCCGCTTGGCAAATGCTGGTAAGCCTTGAATTCGCAGTTTCAAAATCAATGGCAACAAATCGCATCTCTCGCCCCCCCCCACTTGAACTAACACTTTACCAGCTACAATCCCGATAGTGTAGCACCTGTAGCACCTGCCAAATTCCCCGGTGCTACAGGTTTTCCGCTTTGATTTCCGCGCTGTAGCACCTGTAGCACCACGAAAAACCGTGGCCGCGCGACGATTTCAGGCTTTGCGCTTCCGGCTCGGCAGTTGCACCACCTTGCCTTCGGCCCCCGTCATCATCCCGTGGATCGTCCGCGCCACCTTGTCGGCAGCGGCAATCAACACGCTGTCGAGGTGATGCACATAGCGCGAAGTCACCGATCCCGCCGCATGGCCCAGCATCGCCGCGATCGTGCTTTCGGTGAAGCCAAGATCACCGGCCACGCTGGCGTAGGAATGCCGAAGGGTGTGCGGGGTGACGCCTTCCAGCTCGGCGCGCTTCACGATCCGACGCCACGCGCCAGGCATTCCACCGAACGCGCCTTCACCGCGAAGGGCAGTCAGCACGAAGGGGTTATCCTCTTCCCGCTCTATCGTCGCCAGCACGTCGAACACTGGCCTTCCAATCGGGCGGACGGATGCGCCTTCCTTCGAATCTTCGAGGCGGAAGCACCCGCCATCGTCATCGACTTCCGACCATTTCAGGTTTCCGACTTCGCCGAGGCGGCAGCCGGTGAGGGCAAGCAACCATGCGCCCTTGATCCCTTGTGCGGTGTCCGCGTCGGCCTCGGCGGCGGCCAGCGCCTTGCCCAGCGCCTTGTATTCGTCGGCGGTCAACCGCCGCTGGCGTCGGTTATCGGCGGGGCGCTTCACGCCAGTCGCGGGATTGAATGGGATCACGCCTTCCGACACGGCGAAGGACAGGATGCCGCCGAGAAGCCCAGCGGTGCGGGCCGCCGTGCCGGTGCCGCCTTCCACGATCGCCTTGCCGCGCTTGCGTTCGGTTTTCTCCACCACCGCCGTCTTGCCGCTGGCAACGTCGCGAATGAACCGGCTCACGTCCGCCTGGGTCACGTCGCGCACAAGCTTGTTGCCGAGAAGCGGCCTTATGTGCCGATCGATCCTGCCGCGATCGGTGTAGAGCGTGGAAGCCTTCTTTGCCTTGCCGCCCTTGCCCATGATCAAGCCGCGATCGGTGGCCTGAAGATAGTTGTCGCAGAGCTGCGACACGGTGAGCGACTTGCGGCGCGTCACCCGATCCTCTTGCGGGTCTTCGCCGCGCGCCACGTCGCCGAGGATGCCCTTGGCTTCCTTCCTGGCCTCTTCCACCGTCAACGGGCCGTGCGTTCCGACCTTCACGCGCCGGGTGCGGACGCCAGCGCGGTATTGCGCGACATAGACCTTGCGGCCAGTCGGCCACACCCGCACACCGAAGCCGGGAAGCTCATCGTCCCATTCGAAATAGTCGCTCGATTTCGGTTCAAGGCCGTCGATCAGCCTTTTCGTGAGCTTCGCCAAGATCGGCCTCCCAATCGCTACAGGAAGCATATAGGAAGCAGCAGGAAGCAAATGCCGGTATATTCCGGCCTAACCGCTGCCTTTCCCTATGCTGTAAATCGACAGCGATCATAATAGCCTAGCGATGCTGGGTAAACAGCAGGAAGCACCAGAAAACCCCCACAACGCGCCCTCCGAAGGCAGGGGTCACAGGTTCGAATCCTGTCGGGTGCGCCAGACATTTCTTTACCTCTGTGAACACGGACGTGCGCGGGCCAGACTCCGAGGAATCTCGCGCGGCAAACGGAGCATGGGCGACCCCGCCCATGGCGATTGTCGAAAGCGGGCGAAGTCGCCCGCGCTCCAGGCTATGACGTGTCTGCAGCTTCGGGCGCAGGCGCCGGGGCAGACGCGCCCAGAGCAATCGTCACGGCGATCACCGTGACGACGGCGCCGGGCGCAACGCCGTTCCTGGGCAAGCGCGCGATGGCGCGCTTCACGGTCTCGTGGAAATCCTTGAGCGCATCGCGCATGTCACGAAGCGTGCGCAGCGCAATCCCACGCGTGTAGGTGCGTAGCAGGCGCAGTCGGCGGCGCCGATAGCCGGCTATGCCATGCGGCCGGCGCGTGAAGCTTGGTCGATCTTTGCGAAACGTCATGCGCGAGCACATCCCGAGGAAGATCAGCAAGCGGATGTCGCGGCGCGCTTTGCGTACTTCATCCTGGAAATCGAGACGCAGGATGCGTGGCAGCCGCACACGGGTCGCCCCCCACGCGAGAACCTGCAGCAGCCAGAGGTGCAGCTCGCGCGCTGCAGCGGCGTAGGCTTGGCGGCGGTGACGTAGCGGTCGAACGACGTGCATCTCTGGCCCTCCTCTCCGTGACGACGGGACCATCCCGGCGCGACGTGGGGAGAAGTGTCGGACAGCTTGCGACCCGGTCGGATTGTTTTGCTGAAAAATGTGCGCCGGGAGCGCCGGCCTCCAGCCGGCATCATGCGCGCCAAGGGGAAACGGTTGGCCGGCTGAAGCCGGCGGTACTGGAGAGCGAGGGACGAACGAGTCCGCGATCGGACTACCTGACTGTAATCTTGCTCCGGCATTCATGCCGGACCGCGCACCTGCAAAAGGCGAAAATGCCCCATCATGGCTAACGCCGATTCACACTCATTGCTTTTCAGAAACGAATTTGCCGCTGCAATTTACTGAAAAGACACGCAAATTTTGCCCAAAGGTCAAAAACGTCAACGGCTCGGCAATGCTGATGCCCGACTGTGCCTCTCTAGAACACTTTCGGGCCAGAACACTTCAAGGGCCAGAACACTTCAAGGGGAAGTCATGGTGCTGGCCGCAAAGCGCGCCCAAGCCTCGCGCACCAGCTCCGCGCCGATCCTTGCGATCGCGTCGGGCAAGGGCGGAGTCGGCAAGACCTGGCTTTCGGTCTCCCTCGCGTGCGCGTTCGGGCGCACGAACCGGCGGGCTTTGCTTGTCGATTGCGACATCGGCCTCGCCAATGTGGACATCCAGCTCGGCGTGCGGCCGGAAGCGGACCTCTCGTCGGTCATGCGCGGCTGGCTCGAACTCGATGCGGCGGTGACGCCCATTCTCGGCGGCCCCGGACGTCAGGGCGGCTTCGATCTCCTGCCCGGCCATTCGGGCTCGGGCGCGCTCGCGAGTCTCAAGCTCGAGGAAGTGCATCGCATCGCGCAGGGCGTGACGCAGCTCGCGCCTTTGTATGATCGCATCCTGCTCGACTGCGCCGCCGGCGTGGATCCCAATGTCATGCGTTTCGCGCGCGCCGCCGACCGCGTGGTGGTGGTGACGACGGAAGACCCGACCGCGCTGACCGACGCCTATGCGTTCCTGAAGCTGCTGCGCCTCGCACAGCCCAACGCCCAGCCATGGGTGGTGGTGAACATGGCCGACAACCGCACGTCGGGACGGCGCGTCTATGAACAGCTCGCGAAGGCGACGGAGAAGTATCTCGGCGTGCGCCCCCCGCTCGCGGGCGTGGTGTGCCGCGATCCGCGCGTGGGCGACGCCATCCGCAGCCAGACCCCGATCTGCGTGCGCCATCCGCAGAGCCAGGCGTTCGACGACGTCATCCGCATCGCCGAAGCGCTGTCGGTCTGAAACCTCACGTCGGCGGCAGTCCGAGATCGCGCTCGACGCGGGCGATCCATGTCTGCACGCGCGGAAAGTTCGAGAGATCGAAGCCGCCCTCGCCCGCCCAGCGCGTATAGGCGACGAGGGCGATGTCGGCGAGCGTGAGCGCGTCGCCGACGAAATAGGCGCTGTCTGCAAGCGCCTCCTCCATCCGCGCCAGCACGGCGTTGCCCTTCGGCAGAAGCGACGCGTCGATCTCCTGATCGCGGAGCTTCTGGAATTTCACGCGGAAGCGGCGTACGGCGATCACCGGCTCGTGGCTGTACTGCTCCCAGAACAGCCACTCGAACATCTTCGCGCGCGCATACGCGTCGGCGGGAATGAGATCGCTGCCCTCCGCCAGATGCAGCATGATCGCGTTGGACTGCGACAGCGTGCGCCCGTCCGCCAGCACCGCCAACGGCACCTGTCCCCACGGATTGAGCGCGAGAAACTGCGGCGTCCGCGTCGCCGCTTCGACGACGCTCGTCTCGATCCAGTCAAACGGAATCGCAAGGCGCGTGGCCACCCACTTCGCCTTCAGGCAGTTGCCGCTGATGGAGTCGCCGTAGATCGTGAGTTTGGACATGGGGGCGATGTTAGCGCGCGCAACGACGCGAGCCAGAGGGCGTGGCTTATCAAAAATGGCCGGAACGTTGAGCGCAAATTACCCTTCGCCCCGGCGAGGGGGAGAAGGTGGCCGCGAAGCGGTCGGATGAGGGGGCGAGTGTCAGGATGAAACCGGCTGCAGCGGCCAATCGCCCGGACGCCCCCTCATCCGTCGACTTCGTCGACACCTTCTCCCCCTCGCGGGGAGAAGGGTGCGCACCGCTGCAAACCAAGCTATCCCCCACCCATGACAGACGCAGTGATCATCGGCGCGGGCCACAACGGGCTGACGTGCGCGGCATACCTCGCGGCGGCGGGCGCGAAGGTCGTGGTGCTGGAGCGGCGCCACATCGTCGGCGGCGCCGCGGTGACGGAGGAATTCCATCCGGGCTTTCGCAATTCGGTCGCGTCCTACACGGTGTCGCTGCTGCAGCCGGAGGTGATCGCCGATCTCGATCTGCATCGCCACGGCCTGAAGATCATCGAGCGCAAGGTCTCGAATTTCCTGCCGCTGCCGGACGGGAACAGTTTCATGACCGGCCCCGGTATCACGCAGGCCGAAGTCGCGCGGTTTTCCGCCAAGGACGCCGAGCGTCTCCCCGCCTACGAAACGCGCCTCGAGGCCATCGCCGACGTGCTGCGCGATCTCGCGATGAAGGCGCCGCCCAATCTCGTCGAGCGTGGCTGGCGCGAGGCGTTCACGGAAATGCTGTCGGGCTTCGGCGCCGCGAGCCGACTGACCAAGCTCGATATCGTCGGCAAGCGCGACGTGCTCGATCTCTTCACCAAATCCGCCGGCGACTGGCTCGACCACTGGTTCGAGAGCGAACCGTTGAAAGCCGTGCTCGGTTTCGATTCCATCGTCGGCAATTATGCGAGCCCCTACACGCCGGGCTCGGCTTATGTATTGCTGCACCACGTCTTCGGCGAGGTGAACGGCAAGCGCGGGCAATGGGGCCACGCCATCGGCGGCATGGGCGCGATCACGCAGGCAATGGCGGCCTGCTGCCGCGAGCGCGGCGTCGATATCCGCGTGAACGAAGCCGTGCGCGAGGTGCTCGTCGAAAACGGCCGCGCGGTGGGTGTCGTCACGGAGAAAGGCGAGACGTTCCGCGCGCGCACCGTGATCTCCAATCTCAATCCGAAACTCCTCTTTCAAAAGCTCGTTGATCCCTCGCACCTCTCAGCGGATTTCAGCGAACGTATCGAACGCTATCGCTGCGGCTCCGGCACGATGCGCATGAATGTCGCGCTCTCCGAACTGCCACGCTTCACATCGAAGCCGGAACCGGGCGACCATCTCACCGCCGGCGTCATCATGGCGCCGAGCCTCGCCTACATGGACCGCGCCTACGCGGACGCGCGCGCCTACGGCGTCTCGCGCGAACCGATCGTGGAAATGCTGATCCCCTCCGTCGTCGACGACAGCCTTGCGCCTGCCGGCCAGCACGTCGCGAGCCTCTTCTGCCAGCAGGTCGCGCCGCATCTGCCGAACGGCGCCTCGTGGGACGATGCGCGCGACGACGTCGCGGACCTGATGATCCAGACCGTGGAAAAATTCGCGCCCGGATTCGAGAAATCCGTCATCGCGCGGCAGGTGCTCTCCCCGCTCGATCTCGAGCGCACGTTCGGCCTCGTCGACGGCGACATCATGCACGGCGCGCTGTCGCTCGATCAGCTCTTCTCCGCACGTCCCGTGCTCGGCCACGGCGCCTATGGCACGCCGATCAAGGCGCTCTTCCAATGCGGCTCCGGCACGCACCCCGGCGGCGGCGTCACCGGCGCGCCGGGGCACAACGCGGCGAAAGTGGTGAAGAACCATCTGCGCTGGACGGCGATGCGATGAGCACGAACGACGTCGCCGATCGCCCCAGCTACGGCGCAGAAAACGCCGCAGGCGTCGCCATCGCGGCTGAAAAGCGCGAACGCGCGCGGGACGTGCGACCGTTGCGTCGGCTGCTGCCTTATCTCACGCGCCGTCGCGGCGATGTAATCGGCGCCGTCATCTTTCTCGTGCTCGCCGCTGCGGCAAGCCTTGCGGTGCCCGTGGCGTTTCGCGGCGTGATCGATCATGGCTTCGCGGCGGGCGATACGGGCGCGGTGGACCGCGCCTTTCTCGGCCTCGGCGGCGTCGCGCTGCTGATGGCGCTCTTCTCGGCGGCGCGCTTCTACTTCGTGTCGAAGATCGGCGAGCGCGTGGTCGCGGACCTGCGCGCCGATGTCTACGACCACCTGCTCTCGCTGTCGTCGGGCTATTTCGCGAAGGTGCGCACCGGCGAAGTGCTGTCGCGCCTCACCGTGGACGCGGCGCTGATCGAGAACCTCGTCGGTTCGACGGCCTCCATCGCCACGCGCGCGTCGATCACGCTGGTCGGCGCCGCTGCGATGCTTGTGGTGACAAACGCCAAACTCGCCGGCCTGCTGCTGCTCATCATTCCCGCCATGCTCGGCCCTGTTCTGCTGTTCGGCCGCAAGGTGCGCGGGCTTTCCACCACCGCGCAGGACCGCATCGCCGATGCGTCCGCCGCCGCCTCCGAGAGCATCGACGCCATCGACACCGTGCAGGCCTTCGGCCGCGAGGACGACATGCGCGCGCGATTCCGAAACGCCGTGGAACGCGCCTTCGAAGCGGCGCGCAAACGCATCGGCGCACGCGCACAGCTCACCGCCGGAGCCATCGGCGTGATGTTCCTCGGTGTCGCGCTCGTGCTGTGGCTCGGCGCGCGATCGGTGCTGTCGGGCGAGATGACGCCGGGCGCGCTCGCGCAGTTCGTGCTGTTCGCGATCCTCGCCGCCGGCAACGGCGCGATGCTCTCGGAAGTCTGGGGCGATGTGCTGAAGGCGTCGGGCGCCACCGAACGCCTCACGCAGATCCTCGCGGAGAAACCGGAGATCGCGGCGCCCCCCAACCCCGTCGCGCTGCCAACGCCGGGACGGGGCGCGATCCGCTTCGCGGAAGTGTCGTTTGCCTATCCCGAATCAGGGGCGCGTTCTGCGCTCAACGGCTTCACACTCGAAGTGCGCCCCGGCGAAACCGTCGCACTCGTCGGCCCGTCCGGCGCGGGCAAGTCGACGGTCTTCCGTCTGCTGCTGCGCTTCTACGATCCCTCGTCCGGCCAGGTGTTTCTCGACAACGTCGAAGCCCGCGCCGCCGATCCGCGCGACTGGCGCGAGCGTTTCTCCTACGTGTCGCAGGACGCGCATCTCTTCTCCGGTTCCGCCGGCGACAATATCCGCCTCGGTCGTCCCGATGCGAGCGACGCCGATCTCGAACGCGCGGCGCGGCGTGCGGAGGCATGGCCGTTCCTCGAACCGCGCGGCGGGCTCGGCGCCGATGTCGGCGATCGCGGACGCGCGCTCTCCGGCGGCGAGCGTCAGCGCCTGTCGCTGGCGCGGGCATTGGCGCGCGATGCGCCGGTGCTGTTGCTCGATGAAGCCACAAGCGCGCTCGATGCGCAGAACGAACGGCACGTGCAGGCCGCGCTCGCCGAAGCGCGCAAGGGCCGCACGACATTGATTATCGCGCACCGCCTGGCCACTGTGCTGGAAGCCGATCGCATCGTGGTGATGGACGGCGGGCGCGTGGTGGAGGAAGGCGATCACGCATCGCTCGTCGCGAAGGGCGGGCTTTATGCGCAGCTTGCGGCGATGCAGTTCGCGGGGGCGCAACACTCACGCACCGTCATTCCGGGGCGCACGGAATGCGAACCCGGAATGGACGGTGTTCAAGCTCATCCAATCCCCTGGGTTCCGGATCGCGCTTTCAGCGCGTCCGGAATGACGGAGACTTGAGCGATAGTACTACAGCCTTTCCGCGTGCCAGCGCAGGTGATCTTCCATGAAGCTCGCCATGAAGAAGTAGGAGTGGTCGTAGCCGGTCTGCATCCGCAGCGTGAGCGGAATGCCCGCCTTCTCGCAGGCGGCCTTGAGCAGATGCGGCTTCAGCTGCGTTTCGAGATACTGGTCCTTGTCGCCCTGATCGACGAGCAGTTCCTTCGCGCGCGCGCCGTCCTCGATCAGCGCGCACGCATCGTAGGCGCGCCACGCGGCGCGATCGGGGCCGAGATAGCCCTTCAACGTCTTCTCGCCCCACGGACAATTCAGCGGCGAGACGATCGGTGCGAAGGCTGAGATCGAGCGGTATTTTTCCGGATGTTTCAGGCCGATGGTCAGCGCGCCATGCCCGCCCATGGAATGACCGAAAATGCCCGCGCGCGACAAGTCGGATGGAAAATCGTGCGCAATTACGTTCCAGATCTCGTGCGCGACATAGGCGTACATCTGATAGTTGCGCGCCCATGGCTGCTGCGAGGCGTCGACGTAGAAGCCCGCGCCCAGACCCATGTCATAGGCGCCGTCGGGATCGTCCGCGACGCCTTCGCCGCGCGGTGAAGTGTCGGTCGCGACGATCATCAGACCGAGTTCTGCGGCGACGCGCTGCGCGCCCGCCTTCACGGTGAAATTGTCCTCCGTGCAGGTGAGCCCCGACAGCCAGAACAGGACCGGCACGTGGCGCTCCGCAGCCTGCGGCGGCGTGAACACCGAAAAGCGCATCGGCGTCTTCGTCTCGTCCGACTTGTGGCGGTAGAAGCCCTGCACGCCCCCGAACGCGGCGTGGGTGGAAAGGGTCTCGACGAATTCGTTCATGCAGGTCTCCTGTTGACGCGTGGGTAAGGGCATGCGGGGGCCGAAGTCCATTGCGCAACGCCGTCCGCTGACGCAGTTTCTCCCCAACCACGGAGGAACCCACATGAAGACCCGCATCACCGAAATGTTCGGCATCCAGCACCCGATCATCCAGGGCGGCATGCACTTCGTGGGCTTCGCCGAACTTGCGGCCGCCGTCTCCAACGCGGGCGGCCTCGGAATCATCACCGGCCTGACGCAGCGCACGCCGGAACTGCTCGCGGCGGAAATCGCCAAGTGCCGCGACATGACCGACAAACCTTTCGGCGTGAACCTCACCTTCCTGCCCGTGATGACCGCGCCGGATTACCCCGGCTACGTTAAGGCGATCATCGACGGCGGCGTGAAGGCGGTGGAAACCGCCGGCAACAATCCTGCGAAGTGGCTGCCCGCGCTCAAGGAAGCGGGCGTGAAGGTCATCCACAAATGCACCAGCGTGCGCCACTCGCTGAAAGCCGAAGCCATCGGCTGCGATGCGGTGAGCGTCGATGGCTTCGAGTGCGGCGGCCATCCCGGCGAAGACGACGTGCCTAACATGATCCTGCTGCCGCGCGCGGCCGATGAACTGAAGATCCCCTTCGTGGCGTCCGGCGGCATGGCCGATGCACGCTCGCTCGTCGCTTCGCTCGCCATGGGCGCGGAAGGCATGAACATGGGCACGCGCTTCATCGCGACGAAGGAAGCGCCCGTGCATGAGAACGTGAAGCGCGCGATCGTCGCCGCCAGCGAACTCGACACGCGCCTCGTCATGCGCGGCTTGCGCAACACCGAGCGCGTGCTCACCAACGCCGCCGTGGAACGCCTGATCGTCAAGGAAAAAGAGCTCGGCGCGGCCATCAAGTTCGAGGACATCATCGAGGAAGTGGCGGGCGTCTATCCGAAGATCATGATCGACGGGGAAATGGACGCGGGCGCGTGGTCATGCGGCATGGTCGCGGGCCTCATCCACGACATCCCCACCTGCAAGGAACTGATCGACCGTATCATGCGCGAGGCCGAGGAGATTATCCGCGGAAGGCTGACGCGGTTTCTTTGAGGCGCATTCGTCCATTAAGCGTACGCCTTTGCCCCGCGCGCGTCGCACGCTAGCGTGCGCGCAAACCATGGGGCTCCACATGATCATCCGCGCGCTCGTCGCATCCGCCATTCTGCTCTGCGTGGGCAGCGCGACCGCCGCCGATCCGCGTCGCGCGCCTTCGACGAAGTTCGAGGCCGCCGACGTCTTCGCCATGGAGTGGGCCGCCGGCCCGGCCATCGCGCCGGACGGTTCGCGCGTCGCCTATGTCCGCGTCTCCGGCGACGTGATGAAGGATCGCTTCCGCCGTTCCATCTGGCTCGTCGACGCCAATGGTCAGAACCACCGCCCGCTCGTGCAGGGCGCGGGGAGCTACAGCAGCCCGGTATGGTCTCCGGACGGCCGCGCGATCGCCTACACCGCGACCGAACAGACGGGCGCAGAAGTCCGCATCTTCTATCTCGACACGCGCCAGTCCGCGACGCTCGCGCGCCTGCCTTCGGCGGCGCAGAACCTCACTTGGTCGCCTGACGGTCGCACGCTCGCCTTCCAGAGTTTCGTGACGGAGAAGGGCCGCGATCCCGCCGGCATGCCGCCGAAGCCCGAAGGCGCCGAATGGGCGCCGCCCGCCCGCGTCGTCGACACGCTCGTCTATCGCGCCGATGGCGACGGCTTCCTCAATGCCGGTTTCACGCAGATATTTGTGCTGCCCGCCGACGGCGGTAGTCCGCGTCAACTCACCTGGGCGCCGCGCAACCATGACGGGCGCCTCTCGTGGAGCGGCGACGCCGCGAAGCTCTATTTCTCCGCCAACGCCGAAGAGAACTGGCAGACAGCGCCGGTGGAATCCGATGTGTATGCGCTGACGATCGCCGATGGTTCGATTGCACGCCTCACCACGCGCAAAGGTCCCGACGCCGATCCGACACTGTCGCCCGACGGCGCGCGTCTGGCCTACGTCGGTTTCGACGATCGCGAACAGGGCTATCAGGTCACCGAACTCTGGGTGGCTGATGCGAACGGCGCCAATCCACGCTCGCTCACCGCCCGCTTCGACCGCGACATCACGCGTCCCGAGTGGACACGCGATGGCCGCGCGATCGTGTTCCTCTACGAAGACCACGGCCAGGCGAAGATCGGCCGCATCGGCGTGAATGGCGGTGCGGTGACGACGCTCATCGGCAATGTCGGCGGCATGGATCCGGGACGGCCCTACACCAGCGGCGCCTTCTCGCTCGCGCGCAACGGCGCGGTCGCCGCAACCGTCGGCTCCGCGACACAGCCTGCGAACATCGCAGTGTCCACGGGCGGCGGCGCACGCCAGCTCACGCGACTCAACGACGATCTCTTCGCCGGCAAGACCATACCCGGCGCCACGTTGCTGACCGCGAAATCCTCCGCCGACGGTCGCGAGATCGAAGCGTGGGTGGTGCGCCCGCCGGACTTCGACGCGTCGAAGAAGTACCCGCTGCTGCTCGAGATCCACGGCGGTCCGTTCACGGCGTACGGCCCCAACTGGGCAGCGGAAGTGCAGATGTACGCGTCCGCCGGCTACATCGTGGTCTATGCCAACCCGCGCGGGTCGACGAGCTATGGCGGGGCATTCGGCAACCTCATCCATCACGCCTATCCGTCGAAGGACTACGACGACCTCATGAGCGTCGTCGACGCCGCCATCGCGCGCGAACCGATCGACCCGACCAAGCTCTTCGTCACCGGCGGTTCCGGCGGCGGCGTACTCACGGCGTGGATCGTCGGCACGACGGACCGCTTCGCAGCCGCCATGGTCCAGAAGCCGGTGATCAACTGGACGAGCTTCGTCCTCACCGCAGACGGCACGAACTTCTTCTACCGCTACTGGTTTCCGGGCCCGCCGTGGGAGCATCAGGAACAGTACTGGCAGCGTTCCCCGCTTTCGCGCGTGGGCAATGTGAAGACGCCGACCGCCGTGCTCTCCGGCGAAGCGGACCTGCGCACACCGATTTCGGAGGCCGAGCAGTATTACACCGCGCTGCGGATGCGGAACGTGCCGACGCGCCTCGTGCGCATTCCCGGCTCCTTCCATGACATCGCGGCCCGGCCCTCGGGCCTGATCGCCAAGGTCAACAACACGCTGGTCTGGTTCGGCGAGCACGGCGGACCGAAGCCGCCGGAGAACTAGACTCTGCAGCACAGCGAATCCCGCAATAGTGCGCCATGGCCAAGCTCTACTTCTCCTACGCCGCCATGAATGCGGGCAAGTCGACGATCCTGCTGCAGGCGTCGTACAACTACCGCGAGCGCGGCATGCATACGTTGTTGTTCACGTCCTCCCTGTATGCGGGCGACCAAAGCGGCCACATCTCCTCGCGCATCGGCGTGCATTCCGAAGCCGAACTCTACGGCGCAGAAGATGATCTCTTTGCGCGGATCGAAGCCCTGCACGCCGTCGAGCCAGCCGCGTGCGTCTTCGTCGACGAGGCGCAATTCTTGACGCCGACGCAAGTCTGGCAGCTCGCGCGCGTGACCGACCGGCTGAAAATTCCCGTGCTCTGCTACGGCCTGCGCACGGACTTTCGCGGCGAGCTCTTCCCCGGTTCAGCGACCCTGCTCGCCATCGCCGACAGCCTGCGCGAGGTGCGCACGATCTGCCATTGCGGCGCCAAGGCGACGATGGTCGCGCGCCTCGACTCCCACGGCGATGTCGCCACCGAAGGTGCGCAGGTGGACATTGAGAAGTCGGTCTACGTCTCGCTGTGCCGCAAACACTGGGAGGACGAGACGGGCCGCTGGCCCGCCTGAAGGCGCCTTACGCAAACAGGAAGTCCCCGGCCGTAATGTTGGTCGCGGTGATGCCGATCAGCAGGATGGTCTCGCCGCCCGTGAGCGTCACGAGGGTGTTTCCTCCCTGCTGGACGATGGTGGTGTTGGCGAAGCTCGCGCCGGCGTAGAGCGTGAGGTCGAGGCGGTCGGCGCCGTCTTCCCAGTCCGCGATGGCGTCCGTGCCGGAGCCCGCCACGAAGACGAAGCGGTCCGCGCCCGCTTCGCCGTAGAGCGTGTCGCCGCCCGTTCCGCCGACGATGTAGTCCGCGCCCATGCCGCCGTAGATCGTGTCTGCGCCGCCGTCGCCATAGAGCGAGTCCACGCCCGCCCCGCCCGCGACGTAGTCGTTCTCCGAGCCCGCATAGACGAAGTCGTCGTCATCGCCCGCGTCGATGGCGTCTGCGCCCGTGCCGCCATAGATCGAGTCGAGGCCTGCGCCGCCGATGAGCACGTCCGCGCCATCGTCGCCGCTGACGTAATCGGCGCCCGCGCCCGCATACACGGTGTCGTTGTCGATGCCTGCGTCGATGGCGTCGTTGCCGTCCTCGCCGTCGAGGCGATCGTTACCGGCCTGCCCGATCAGCAGATCGTTTCCCTCGCCGCCGCGCCCGAAATCATCGCCGTCGCCGCCGTAGATGGTGTCTAGACCGATGCCCGCATCCATCGAATCGTCGCCCGCATCGCCGTCGATACGGTCATTGCCGACGCTGGAGATGATCACGTCATTGCCAAGCCCGCCGCGCGCGTAATCGTTGTCGCCGTCGGAATAGATGATGTCGTTGTCGTTGCCGCCGTCGATGGCATCGTCGCCATCACCGCCATAGATGAGATCGTCCCCGGCTTCACCGGCAAGCAGGTCGACGCCGAGACCCCCATCGAGACCGTCCGCGGCCGCGCCGCCATAGAGAGAATCACTGCCGTCCTGACCGATCAACACATCAGAGTCTGCAAAGCCGAAAGCATAGTCATTGCCGTCGCCGCCGTAGAAGGTGTCGTTGCCCATACCGCCGTCCGCGCCGTCGTTGCCGCCGTCACCGTACAGCTGGTCGTTGTCGTTCTCACCGATCAGGATGTCGGAACCATCGGAACCGCGCACGAAGTCCGCGCCGCCGCCAGCATAGATGATGTCGTCGTCCGCACCCCCATCAATCGCGTCGTCGCCGTCACTGCCGTAGAGCTGGTCGTTGCCGCCTTCGCCGATCAACACGTCATTTCCGACGTACCCGATGGCGTAATCATTTCCGGATCCCGCGTACAAAGTGTCGTTGCCGCCACTGCCGCCGATAGTATCGGCGCCCGCCCCGCCATACATCAAAGCAGTTCCGTTGCCGCCGCCCAGCAGCAAGTCATCGCCGTCGTCACCGAAGAAAAGAACGTTGTCCGTGCTCAGACCAGCGTAGATGGAGTCATTTCCCGCGCCGCCAGAGATTGTGTCGGAGCCGCCTCCACTTTCTATCGAGTCCGCACCGCCGTTGCCCGAAAGCACATTGGCGGCGGCATTTCCAAGCAGCGTGTTTGCGCTCTCATTTCCCGACGCCGAGAGCGCGGCATCGCCCATGAGCTGCAACCACTCCACGCCGGTAGGAAGCGAGTACGTTGCATACGAGTGCACGTAGTCGTACCCGCTGCTATCGACGATCACATCGCCGAGATTGTCGACGCGGTATGTGTCGTTGCCCGCGCCGCCGTTCAGCGTATCGGCGCCCGCGCCGCCGTCGAGCGTGTCAGTACCCAGCCCGCCGATGAGTTCGTTGTCGGCGGTATTGCCGATGATCAGATCATTGCCCGATCCGCCAATCCCGCGCTCGATGATCACGCCGCGCGCGATGGCGATGTTGTAGCGCGCAGGGCCAGTATCGGTGGGGGCCGCGCTCGACATGCCTTCCGGGCGCAAATCGATTTCCGCATTCTGACTATAGCCCGACAGGTCGAGCGTGTCGTTGCCGCCGCCGTCCCAGATCGCGAACACCGCCGTCTGCGCGGACGAGGTGATCGTCGAATGCGTGCGCCCGGTAGTGGAATTGAACCCGTAGGTGGTGTCGCCGCTGCGCGTGCTCGTGTTCGCGCCATAGAGACGCTGCGCGGCGGCGATGTCGTGCAGTTGCGGTCCGACCGAGAAGAGACCGAGCACGCCGCCGACGTTGGACGAGCCGAAATACGTCATCACCGTGAAGGGACGCGCGTCCTGGAAATACTCGGCGTCCGCCGCGTAGGTCGGCGAGCCGCCGTTGTAGGCGCTGGGATGGCGCAGGCCGATGGCGTGGCCGATTTCGTGGAGGAGCACATGCGGCGCGTAGTCGCCAAACACCGGATTGAGGGCGCCCGCTTCGGTGCTGTCGATCCAGACGTCGCCCGCGACACTGCCCGACCCCGTGGCGCCCGGCGATGGCAGGTACGCGAAGCCTGCCGAGTTGTCTGTTTCAGTGGCGTAATTCGAAAAGAGGATCGACGCCTCGTTGGAATAGGCGCCGTCCCCGCTCGTGCCGGAACCCACCCGCACGAAGGTGATGTTGGCCACGTCCGCCCAGAGTGCGAGCGCGGTCTCGGCGGCGGTGATCTGCGCTGCCGTGAAGCGAGAGAAGCCGCCGACGCCGTCGGGCATTGTCCCGGGCTCGTCCGCCCGGAAGGCATATGTGACGGTCACCGCTCCGCCGAGGCTGGGGGACCAGGTGAAGCCACCCCGTGTCAACGCAGATGCGGCGTCGTCCCAGCTCAGGATCGGCTTGCCGTTGAACGCGGTGTCGCCGCCGGCGAATATCGTCTGTTCGCGGCCGTCATCGGCGGCGCCCAGGCAGGCCGGGCATCCGCAGCGAGGCGCATCCATGGCGTCGGCAGGAAAATCTTCGACCGTCGCGGCGAAGGCGGTCTCCGCGCCGAGGCGCCAAGGCGTGCGGAGGGGCATGGGTGTCTCCCGGACGTCGACGCCGGTTCGGGCGTCTTCGCTCTGTAGGCGCGCTCGGATAACGCATCAATCAAGCGCCTGGATCAGTGACCCAATATTTACGCGGGCGCGGCGCGGCTGGACAACCGCTCGCGTCCGGTTCACTCAGTGAACGCGTTCACTGAACGGACACGTTCACTTGTAAGGACACGGGGGGACACGGTCGACGCCATGCTGGGGCAGCGCGAGGAGCAGAAGCAGCGGACGCGGGCGCGCATTCTGGCCGCCGCGCGCAAACTGTTCGCCGATCCGGGTTACGAGGCCACCACCATCCGCATGATCGCCCTAGAAGCGGGTGTCGCCACCGGCAGCGTGTTCACCACTTTCGCCAGCAAGGAAGACGTTCTCTTCGCCATCACCGGCGAACTCTTTGACGAGATCGGCACCCGTCTCGCGGACCAGTTCCGCACCGCCGACGGCACGGCGCGCGCGCGCATGAAACTTTTCTATGTCGAAGCTTTCAACGCCATGCACACGCGCATGCCGCTGATGATGGTGCATTTCGGCCTCTCCTGGCAGTGGGATCACGACTTCGAGGCGACAAGACAGAACCACATCGGCAAGATCTTCGTCGTGGCCACGGGCATCCTGAAGGACGGCGTGCGGCTGGGCGAGATATCGCCCGATACCGACCTGGCCCTGCTCGCAGACGTGCTGGTGGACATCTATGTCCGCAACATCCGACGCGCCTGGTACCGACGCCTCGCCCCGGCAGAAATCGCCGCCCTGGCCGCGCGCCAGGTGGACCTCGTCTTTGACGGCGCCTGCGGCGGGGTTCGGGGCTAGCGGGGCCGGGGCCGTACGCCGCCCCCTTGCCTCTGCCCAGGCTCTGAAGAATCCCGCTCGCCTGACGCGTTTCTGCGCTAGAAAGATCGTTAAGGACGGCCGACAACAAGCGCCGCCGCCGTACTCCCGTGGGATCGGGCGTGCGCTCTCGGGTATGACTTCACGTATGACTTCAGGGGAATTGCGCCATGACACTGAAACGCTGGTTCGCGGGCTTCTTCCTGCTTCTCCTCATGGTCACGGCGCTGTTCGTGAACTCGATCCTGTTCAGTGCGCGGTCCTTCCAGCACAACTATTTCCAGGTGAACCCGGCCTCCGGGGGCATCATCTCGCTGGCGGAGCTTGCGACGGTCGAGGCCCAGGTCACCGAACTTGAGCGCCAGACGGCGCCGCAGCGCGGCGAGGCCGCCATCGCCGAGCAGAAGGCCGCCGCCGCCAAGCTCGCGCTCGACAACGCAGGCGACGCCATCGCCGCCCAGCAGGTGAAGGTGCTCGCCGCCGTCGCCGCCCTTGAGGAGCAGGCGGCGCTGCCGCCTGCGGCCGCGACCGGCGCGTTCGACACCGCAGACGTCGCCCAGCGCCTGGAACGGGTGCAGGCCCAACGCGCCACCGCAGCCCAGACCCGTGAAGGCGTCATCGCCGCGCGCGCCGAACTCATCAAGCTCGCCGACGCCGAAGATGCGCTCGCGCCAAAGGAAGAGGAATACGCCCGCCTCGAAGCCGAGAAGCGCCGCATCGGCGAATTCATCGAGACGTCGAACCGCGCGGTGCTTGGCCTGAAAGGCCAGTACGGCGAGAGCTTCCAGCGCGTGCGCAACGAAGCCCGCGCCCTCGAAGCGTCCAGCCCGTTCAGCCTCGGCTCGACGCTCGTGTCGATGCACCCGACCTTCCTGACCACGGTGCTCGTGTGCCTGATGGGCGCGCTCGGCGCGCTGCTCTACCTGTTCCCCGCGTACCTCAACCGCGACAACAAAATCTACTTCTCCGATATCGTCGTGCGGCTCGTGTTCGGCATGGTGACGGCGCTCGCCTTCTACATCGTCGCCAATGCGTCGATCGCGGGGCTGACATTCATGCCGGGGCAGGAAGCGTCCTCGAATGTTGGCGCATCGCTCAATCCCTTCGCCGTTTCGCTGATCGGCATCACCGCCGGAATCATGGCCGATGATATCGCTGCGTGGATCCGCGAGCGCGGGCGCGAAGTGTTCGGCGGCGCACGGGTGTCGCAGGCGGCGCCCCCGACGGCGTCGGTGACGCCCGCCTCGACGGACTCGATGCCCAACCCGCACGGCGGACCTGTCGGCCTGATGGACTTCGGCGCGGCGGCCCGCGATGCGCGCGCCGGCGCACAGGTCGGCGATCCGGGCGACAACCCGCCGCGCGGCGGTGTTGTCGGCTAGGCTATTTCGCCGAAGTGCGCGCCAGGCTGTCCGGGCTTCAGACGCAGCAATCGTGAGTCCGCGACGGCGGCCGTTCGATGCTTCACGGCCTCGCGGTAGTCGGGGTCGCGCAGCATGTCGATGAACGCCTGACCGCTCGGATATTCGGCGATGAAGGCGATGTCCCACGCTTCGCTCTGCGGACCGGTGAGCATGAGCTGCGGCTCGGCGATCCAGATCTGTTTGCCGCCGAGACGCTCGAAGACCGGGCCGCTCTCGCGCGCATAGGCGCGATAGGCGTCGGCGCCCGTCGCTGAACGACCGTCCTCGTAGTCCGCGAACGGTTTCAGCCGCACGAGATTGAGCATGTGGATCGGCTGATCGCGCGGCAGGTCCTTGAAGCGCGCAAAGATCTCGCGCTCCGGATTGACGTGATCGGCCATCTCACTTGCCCTGGAACTGCGGCGCGCGCTTCTGGATGAAGGCCATCACGCCTTCGCGCGCATCCTCGGTGTCGCCGAGTTCCTGCTGGTAGCGACGTTCGAGATCGATCTGTTCGACGAAGTCGTTCTCGAAGGACTGATCGAACAATTCCCGCGACCGCACGAAGGCCTTTGTCGGCCCCTTCGCGAGCGTCACCGCAATCCCGCCCGCCGTTTCCATCAGCGCAGCGTCATCGACGCTCTTCCAGATGAGACCCCAGTTCGCCGCATCTTCCGCCGAGAGGCGATCGCCCAGCAGCGCGAGGCCGCGTGCGCGCGCGACGCCCACCAGACGCGGCAACTGCCACGAACATCCGAGATCCGGCACGAGGCCGAGCTTCGGCGCAAACACCTGGATGAACGTCGCTGACTTCGCCGCGATCACCATGTCGCACGCGAGCGCCAGCCCCACACCCCCGCCCGCCGCCACGCCGTTGACGGCGGCGATGGTGGGTTTCGGGAACTGGTAGAGATCGCGCACGAGCGGATTGAAGTGCGAGGTCATCGCCTCCGACGTGCGCTGCCCCGGCGAGAGCTTCGGCCCGCCGTCGATCATGCGAGCGGGTTCCGTGAGATCGGCGCCCGCGCAGAAGCCGCGCCCTGCGCCGGTGAGCAGCAGCGCGCGCACATCGCCGTCCTTCGCCGCTTCAGCAAGCGCTGCGCGCACTGCTTCCATCAGCGAACGGTTCAGCGCGTTCAGCGCATCGGGAGCGTGAGGGTGAACACGCCATCAGTGGTGGAGAGGACGATGGGGTTGGTCATTTCTTCTTCGCCGCCTTTTCCGCTTCCCACTGCGCGTCCATCTCCGCGAACTCACGCTTGCGCGGACCCATATAGCCGAAGAGGTGCCCGGCGACCTTGCGGATCTGGATTTCCTCGGAGCCTTCGGTGATGCGGTAGCGACGGTGGTGGCGATAGATGTGCTCAAACGGCTTGTGGCGCGAATAGCCGATGCCGCCATGCACCTGGATCGCGCGATCGGCTGCCTCGCAGCAGAGGCGGTTTGCGTAGTAGTTGCACATCGACACCTTGTCCGAGAGCCGCTTTTCGACCTCCGGCTTCGGCATCTGGTCCATTTCCCACGCGGTCTTGAAGATCAGCAGGCGCAGCATTTCGGCCTGCGTCGCGAGTTCGACGAGCGGAAACTGGATGGCCTGGTTCTTCGCGAGCGCTTCGCCGAAGGGCTTGCGCTTGCGGGCGTATTTCACGCTCTCCTCGATGCAGAAGAGCGCCGCGCCGCACGATGACGCCGCCTGGCGGATGCGGTTTTCGTGGACGAAATGCTGCGCCAGCGCGAGACCACCGCCGAGCCTGCCGAAGATCGCGGTTTCCGGCGCCCAGACATTGGTGATCGACAGCCGCGGGTGATCCGTCGGCATGTTGAACGTCCACATATATTCTTCGATCTTCACGCCGGGGTCCTTGGCATCGACGATGAAGCAGGTGATCCCGCTCGCATCGCCGTCTTCCCCGCTCGTGCGCACGAACAGCATGATGTGCGTGGCCACATGCATGCCCGTGATCCACATCTTCTCGCCGTCGATGCGGTAGCCCTTCACGCCGTTGCGCGTTTCCGGCACGCCGCGCGTCTCCATATGCGTGGCGTCGGAGCCGTGCTCGGCTTCGGTGAGGCCGAAGCAGGCGATGTAGGTGCCGTCGAAGCTGCCGGGGATGAACTTCTTCTTCTGCTCCTCGGTGCCGAAATCGCGCAGCATCAGCACGCCGGGCATGTTGCCGACGATCGAGTGCTCGTTCTGCAGGTCGTTGTGGAGGCCGAGACCCTTGCGCGCGAAATGCTCGCGGATGATGGCCATGCCGAGATTGGTGCCGTCCTGGCCGCCGAATTCCTTCGGCAGAGCGTAGCGCAGGTGGCCTGCCTTGTCGGCGCGACGGCGCGCTTCGCGCAGCAGCAGCTCCCAGTCGTGGCGCGGCAGGCCCTGGTCCTCGAAATTCGTGCGGGCCCACTCGCGGCGGTGATCGAAGAAGCGCTCGTTGTCGTCCTGCGCCTGCAGCGGCTTGATCTCGTCCTCGATGAACTTGTCGAGCACGACGAGATAGTCGGCGATGTCCTTGGGAATGTTGAAGTCCATGGCGCGGAGCCTCCCTTTGTCTCGGCTGTCGGCGCCGTTAGTCGCATGCGGGTAGCGCTGCGGCGCGCGAGCGGTCAGTCGTTGGGATCACCGTCCGAGGGAGAAACGACATGGTCAAGCCTATCGTCGCGGCAGTGTTCGCCATCGCTGCGTGTCTCGCGGCGCCTGACGCAAGGGCGCAAACCTCCCCGCCCGCTGCGCCTCCTGCGCCTGTCTGCGCCACGCCTGCACACCGCGCGTTCGATTTCTGGATCGGTGAATGGGACGCCTACGTCTCCGGCACGGAAAACCTCGCCGGCCGCAGCACCATCGCTTCCGCCGACGCCGGCTGTGTGATCACGGAGCAGTGGACCTCCGTGCGCTCGCCCTACTCCGGGCGCAGCCTCAATCTCCACGACGCCACCACCGGCCAATGGCTACAGTTCTGGACGGACAGTCAGGGCGAGATCACGCGCTTTGTGGGCGGTCCGACCGCCACGGGCATGCAGTTCCTCGCGGTGGACGAGGTAGCGCCCGGTCGCACCCAGAAGCAGACCCTGCGGATGACCTTCACCCGCAATCCGGACGGCAGCGTCCGCCAGTTCGGCGAAACCTCGACCGACGGCGGCGGCACGTGGACGCCATCCTACGACTTCCAGTACCGGCGCCGGCCCGCGTCCTGAGCACCCAACGCCATGGGAACGGTGAAGGATTACGCAAGGGCAAATACCCTCAGAATTCTGTGACAATATTTGGCTGAATATTTCCCACATTATTCAATTTTTTGCTTGCATGGGCCAGCAGGCAGCGTATTGTCCGGTTGTGTGTTGAGTGACGTCCCCGTCAACTTTGGCGGGAAACCGGAGAAATTCCCATGAAAACGAAATTCGCCATCGCCGCGATCGCCGCCCTGTGCATCTCCACGGGTGCCTTCGCCGCCGGCAAGACCTACGTCACCGCGAAGCTCGCGTCGCCGGTTTCCGAAAAGTCCCAGGTCATTGCCAACAGCGTCGTCTGGACGTGCGAAGGCGACACCTGCACCGCACAGTTCTCCCGCGCCGTCACGACCCGCGTCTGCGGCGAACTCGCAAAGGAAGTCGGCCGGGTGACCTCGATTGGCGACCTGTCGGCCGAAGACCTCGCCCGCTGCAACCTCCGTGCAGCGGCGCCGGAAGCCACGGTCTTCGCGCGCAACTGATCTTCAAAGTTCTGCCCGGCCGCTCCTACGGCCCAGACACCTCGGCGCGGGATCTCATGATCCCGCGCTTTTTCTGTGCGTCAGCCTTTGCCTTCGGGTGTCGGACAACGGCGCAGGGTCAGCGCCAGAGTAAAGTCCTCACCGCCGAGATCCACGCGCACCGCGCCTGTCGAGCCATCGGCGAAATCGTGCGCGACAGGCCGCAGGCCGTCGGCGGCGTCGCGTTCGAGAACGAGCGTGCGGCGCGGGGCGGATGCCGCCTCCGCAGGGCGCCGATAGGTCACGGTGATCCGCACGATCGCGCCGCGACGTTCCACCCGATATCGCGGGTCAGCGAAAAGCACCTCTTGCGAGCGTCCATAGTGAACCCGCACGGCGTCGTCGCCGAACCGCACGCCCGCCTGCGCGGCGCAACCGCCGGCGCTGCGACTCCACAGCCCCTCCAGTTCACGCGGTGCCGTTTCCGGCGCACACGCGCCGACCCAAAGCATCGCTGCCGCAGCGAAAACACGCTTCATGCGGCGGGATATCCACGGATTCGCGCGCGACCGTGTAATTTCGGCCACTGGCTTAACATTGCGCGGCGCCCCATCTGTCACGCAGCCTGATGGACAAATCCCTTCTGCCTCCGAGCAAGCCCGACCAGCCGCCGCCGGCGTCGGTGCTGCTTGTCGACCTGATGGATGCGTTCCCGGACGAGCGCGTCACCGTCGGCGACATCCTGAAGCGGCTGGAAGGACAGGCGTTCGGCCTGCTCCTCCTCGTGCTGGCGCTGCCCAACTGCATCCCGAACATTCCGGGTCTCTCGACGATCTTCGGGGTGATGATGCTGGCGCCGGCGATCCAGCTCATCCTCGGTCGCGGCGATCTCTGGCTGCCGGAACGCGTGCGAAAATGGAGCTTTTCGCGGGACGCCCTGCACTCGGCGATCAAGGGCTCGCTGCCGATCCTGAAGCGCATCGAGCGCTACGTGGCGCCACACCTGACGTTCCTGACGCGGCCGCCGTTCACGCAACTGCTGGGGCTGCAGACGCTCTATCTCGCGATCGTGCTGATCCTGCCGATACCGCTCGGCAACTGGTTGCCCGGAATCACCGTAGCCGCGACAGCCCTCGCACTCCTGCAGCGGGACGGACGGCTCGTGCTGCTCAGCGTGCCTTTGACGATCATCTCGACGGTGTTCGCGTGGGCAGGCATCCGCATCGGACTCGTCGCGCTGCGCGAGATCGGCGAGATGCTTCGGGGCGCCTTCAACTACTTCTTCTGACCGCCGCTCAACATATCCGGCGCGAGAGGTGTCCGATCACCGCGTCGCCGGAGCCGGCGACGGGTTCGCTGGTGAAGCAGGAACCCGAAGGCGGCGCGGTCGGCGCGCGCGTGAAGATGGGATCGCGTTCCCCTGCAACGACATTGCGATCCGCGAGCGGTTCGACCGAAGCGACGGTCGTTCCATCCGCGCCGACGACGCATTCAAGGCGCCCGCCATCCGCCTCAAGCAGACGCACCGACGTCTGACCTTCCTCGCCGGGATAAGCGATGGTCACGCGGCCAGGCTTGGCCTGCACGCGCGGCAGACACGCGTCGATGGCTGGAAGATACTGCGAAAGAGCTTCGGCCCAGCTTTTCGTCGAGCGAGAGGCGTTTGCGGCGGGACGCGCACAGCCTTCGTAGGCGACGCCTTCGAACAGCACGGTGGCGCTGAAAGGATACGCCTCGCCGCCTTCGCCGTAGGAGCACTGGCCGGCGCGAAGGGTGATGGTCAGCGGTCCGGCTTCAATGTAGGCGCCCTGCGCGCGCACATCGCGCGGCGTCGCGCTTGACTGGACCTCATCGAGGCCGGGACGAGTGAACAGCACGTAGTTGTCGAGGATCGTGGCGCTCCAGTCGGGCTCTGCGCCGGCGGCTTCGAACTCCACGGCGTACGCGGCCTTCACGTCGGGCGTCGCTGGCGCGCCGAGCGCGGCAAGCATGCCCTTGGCCTTGGCCTTGATCTCTTCCTCGGTGATAGCCGGACCGGCGGAGCCGTCGCTTCCCGGGCCGGAGGGCGCGCCTGGACCACCCTGTCCACAGGCGGACAGGAGAGCGATCGCCGCGGCGGCCGCCAGGCACCTGATCGGGCCGATACGCATGTCCCCTGCCTCCGTCATGCCCCGCTTTCCGCGCAACTCGCGGACGCGACGGGTCCATCGGGGGTATTATACCCCCATGCACTGTGATTCCGACGCATCAGCCTACGAATTTTTCGCAGGCGGCGGCATGGCTCGCCTCGGCCTCGGCGACGCCTGGCGCGTGACCTTCGCCAACGATTTCGACCACGCCAAGGCGAAGGCCTACCGCAACGCATGGGGCGACGACGTCATGCGTGAGGGGGACGTCGGCGCGCTGACCACCGCCGACCTGCCGGGAAAGCCCGCGCTCGCGTGGGCCTCCTTCCCCTGTCAGGACCTCTCCCTGGCCGGCGCACGGGGCGGCCTCGACGCTCCGCGCTCGGGCGCCTTCTGGGGGTTCTGGAAGCTGATGAGCGATCTCGCCGGCGAAGGCCGCGCGCCGCGCGTGCTGGTGCTGGAGAACGTGACGGGCCTTCTCACTTCGCATGGCGGACGCGACTTTGACGCGCTCGCCGGCGCACTGGCGGCGGGCGGCTACTACTTCGGCGCGCTTGAGATCGACGCCTCGCATTTCACGCCGCAATCGCGACCGCGCATCTTCGTCGTCGCATCGCGCACCGCGCCGACCGCGACACACACGGCGACGGCGCCGGCCGCGCCCTTCCACAGCGAGGCCATTCGCGCGGCGCTGAAGCGCCTGCCACCGAAAACGGCGCAGCACTGGATCTGGTGGCGCCTGCCCGCGCCGCCGTTGCGCAACACGCGTCTCGCGGATCTCCTTGAAAACGATGCGCATGTGTCCTGGAACAGCGACGCCCACACGGGCGAACTGGTGGCCATGATGAGCTCGGTTCAGCGCGCAAAACTCATCGCGGAACAGGCGCGCGGTGCGCCTGCGGTGGGCGCCCTCTTCAAGCGGGTGCGCATGGAGAAGGGCGAAAAGCGCCAGCGCGCGGAAGTGCGCTTCGACGGTGTCGCAGGATGCCTGCGCACGCCGACCGGCGGATCGAGCCGGCAAACATTGCTGTTCGTCGATGGCGCGCAGGTGCGGTCGCGGTTGATGACGGCGCGTGAGGGCGCGCGGTTGATGGGCCTGCCCGACGACTACCCACTCCCCTCGAGCCAGTCGCAGGGCCTGCACCTTGTCGGTGACGGCGTCGCCGCACCCGTGGTGCGCTGGCTGTCTGCGCATCTGCTCGAGCCGCTTGCGCGCACCGATGTGGTTGCGCCACGCAAGGCGGGATGACCGACGTCTTCGCACCCGAGAAACGCGCCGCCGTCATGCGTGCGGTCAAGGCGCGCGACACGGGGCCGGAACTCAAGGTGCGGGCGATGGTGCGTGCGCTCGGCCATCGTTATCGCCTCGACGTGCGCGATCTGCCGGGGCGTCCCGATATCGTGCAGCGCGGGCGGCGAAAAGCAATCTTCGTCCACGGCTGTTTTTGGCACGGCCATGACTGCGCGCGCGGCGCCCGCGCACCGAAAGCCAACGCCGACTACTGGCGCGGCAAGATCGCCCGCAACCGCGCGCGCGACGAGGCCTCGCTGACGGCGCTCTCGTCGGCGGGCTGGTCGTGCCTCGTGGTCTGGGAGTGTGCGCTCAAGGACATCCCCTGCGCGACCGTCGCGCTCGACGCGTTCCTGGGTCCGCCGGCGTCCAGCCAACAAGTCTCGGCGTCCAGCGCCCCGGCGACCCAGCCGCCGGCCTGACTGTCGACGCTCAGGAGCCAGGCGGTGGTTTCCGCGCCGAGGCTTCGCAGATGCATGGAGCGCTCTATTTGCGAGTCATTCGCATAAGCAGTTTGCGCGATCTGTCCGCCCTGTCAGGCGCGCCACGCTGGACGCCCGGCGCCGGGCAGGCCAGCATCGACTGAAAACGGGAGGCAGCGATGTTCGTGGGTCACTACGGGCCGGCATTCGCGGTGAAGTCCGGCAAGCGGCCGCCGTCGCTGGGGGCTGCGTTCCTGGCGGTGCAGCTGGTGGACGTCGCGTGGGCGGTGCTGGTGATGATGGGCGTCGAATACGGGCGCATCCAGCCCGGCTTCATGGCGCTTTCGGCGCTGCGTCTCGATCACATGCCGTGGACCCACAGTCTGCCGGGCGCACTCGTGTGGTCCCTCGCGGGAATGATCGTCTATCGCCTGTTCGACCCGCGCGGCGGGTGGAAGGCGGCGATGCTCATCGGCGCCTGCGTCTTCTCGCACTGGCTGCTCGACTGGCTGGTGCACGCGCCGGACCTGCCGCTGACGTTCGACGGCGAAAAGGTCGGCCTCGGCTGGTGGGATTCGCTGCCGCTTGGCATCGGCGCGGAAGCCATCGTGCTCTTTGGCGGCTTTCTTCTCTACCTCGGCGCCACAAAGCCGCTCGGGGCAGCCGGTCGCTTCGCGCCGTGGGCGTTGCTCGCGCTGTTCATCGCGCTCTACGCCTACGACAAGCTCGGCCCGCAGGAAGCGGCGGACACGCTGAAGGGCGCCGCTCCCATAGCGCTCGCAGCGTACCTCGTCATCGCCGCGCTCGGCTTCCTGCTCGATCGTACGCGCGCCCCGAAGGGCGCCTTGCAGGTAGGGGCGTGATCGCAACGAAAAAGGAGCCCCGTTCGTGAGAACGGAGCTCCAGTTCGGGGTCGCGGAAAGTTGCAGGACTTTCCGGTTCAGTACGGCGCCGGTGTAACGCGAGTGACGGTGACGCCCGGAATGTTGCGCGCGCCGAGCAGGGCCTGGACGCTGTCGGGACCGGCAAGGTGCGCCGCGCCGACGGCGACGAAATCGACGCCCGAGCCCTTCAGTTCGTTGGAAAGCGTTTCGACCCAGGCGCTGTTGCGACGCTTCAGAAGCACGTCGTAGAGCTGCGGATAATCGCGCGCCATTTCCGCAACCATCTCGGTTGCGAGCGCCCGGTCATCGCCCTTTTCCCACGCGGTTTCCATGGCGGTGAGCGCTTCGACGCCCTTCTCCATTTCATCCAGGGATTCGTAGAGCATCTGGACCTGCATCTCCTCGCTGAACGTGGAGAAGAACTGGAGCTGCTGCTCGGAGGTCTCGAACGCGCGCATCGTCTTGCCGCCAGCGCGCGCGATACGGTCGATGGCGCGATCGACGCCAGCGTTCGGATCGTAGCCGGCCTTCATCATCGGCATGATGGAGAAGGTCAGGCTCGCGAGCCACGGTTTCATCGGTTCGAGATTGGCCGCAGCCATCCCGTAACTCGCGGCGGCGGCCTGAATCTGCGTCCAGCGCGCGGGCGTCACCTTCGACGACAACGGGCGTGTCGTATCGATGCCGTAGCGCATCACCAGACCCTGCATGGCGGCTTCCTTGGCGGGATCCATGTCGATCTCGGTCCACACTTCCTGCGCTTCACCGAGCGCGCGCTCGGCGGCGGGTCCGCCCCACGCGCTACCCGCTTTGCGGAGGTGGATGGTGCCGTAAAGATAGATCGTGGAATCCGCATCGCGTACGACCCACAGCGCCGGCTGCGGGGCAACCACTGCGCTGACCGGCGCAGGCGCCGCTGCTTCTTCCCTTGCGGTGGCGCATCCAGACACAAGCGCAAGCGCGCCCGCTGCTGCGGCGATCAGAAGTTTCTTCATCCTTGGTCTTCCCCTGCTTGCGGCGTGTGTCGCCGACTTTCTCACACGAGGCCTTCCTCGCGATCCCTGATGGCCACATAGGCGCGCGCGAAGGCGTCGATCAGCGGCGCGGCCTGAAAGGCCTCCGCCCGTGACGGTTCGCGGCCGGCGGCGGCGATGGCGAGATCGAACAGCATCGCCTTCTCGCTTTCGCTCAGCGGCATGACAGGCGCCCGCGCGGCGACGGCTTCATCGAATGCAATCACTCTCATTACCGCCTCCGCTGTCGGGCGTCAGTCGACTGCGATCCCGTTCGCAGCGCACCGACATGAACGAAGATGAACAGGTTCCATGTCTCCGGCGTGACGCCGTGTTTCAGTCGTGTTGCACAGACCGGCATCAGCGCTTCCTCAGCCAGAAGGCGAGCCACCAGGCGCCGTAGCCGATCGACATGACCAGGATCGAGGCGATGACGCCGGACGCAAATCCCGTGGCGTCACCGGTGAGAAAGGCCACAGGCGCCAGTACGGCTTCGAAGTCGATGAAGCGCCCAAGCGTCGGCGAGGCGAGCGCGAGGAACATCATCGCCGCCAGCCCCACCGAGCCGCCCCAGTACCACGCCTCGTAGTGCGCGCGCTGCGCAAGCTCGTCGATGCTGCGCATCCAGATCGCGCCCGCTGCGAACGACAGCGTGCAGAACGCAGCGACGAATGCGAGCCAGAGCCAGGGTTGGCCTGCGATGAACTTCGCCACCCAGCCGTCGTCGGTGAATCCGACGCCGAAGCCGAAGGCGAACAACAGCGCGATGCCGATGAGCGCGTTCGAAACCATGCTGCTCTTGCGCCGGGTGATGGGTTGGTCGGACATGGATGTCATCCTATTCGGCGGCTTTGGCGGCGGGGTCGGCGTCGTCGCTGAAAACCTGTTCGATCGGCAGCGCGAAGAGACGCGCGATCTTGAACGCCAGCGGCAGCGACGGATCGTATTTTTCCACCTCGATAGCATTCACGGTCTGGCGCGAGACGCCGAGATGATCGGCGAGATCTGCCTGACTCCAAGCGCGCTCGGCGCGCAGGACGCGGAGTCGGTTTTTCATTTCGCGGACCGGACAAACAGGCACGACAATCCCCAGAACATGCTGAACATGGGATAGACGAGATACAGGTCGAGACGCGGCGCGTCGGCGAACACCTCGAGAAAACCCCAGGCGCTGCAGACTGCGAGCGTGGCGCCGATACCGGCGAGCATGCGTCGGGTCTGCATGGCGCGTTGATATTCATCCATCTCCATGAGGTAGCGGCCCATCACGTAGATCGAGTACATCAGCGGCAGCGACGGCAGCACGGCGAGCACGTAGAGAAGCGGTCCCTCGACACCAAGTCGCTTGATGGACAGGGAGACACCGAAGACAAGCACGACATAGATCGCCATCGAGAGTGAAAAGCCCGCGAAATAGCGTCGCTTCGCGCGCTGGGGCGTCATCGTGATCGTCATTTCATCGCTCCCTTCACAGCGGCTGGCGTGCCGAAGCCTGCGGCGATGAACATCGTTGTGAAGGTTTGCGCGAAGAGGAGAACGACGATCGCCGCGTAGGCATTGACGGCCGGTCCTATGCGCAGGGCCTCAAGCATGGCCCACAGGAGCAGGCCCGCGGTCGCGAGCAGCCCCGACCAGGCGTAGGATTCCACCACCATGCGACGCATGAGTTCGTCCATGCGCCGCCAGATCATCCACGAACTTGCGGTGAACGCGATCACGCCGAGCATGAGCGCAACGCTGGCGCCGCCGCGCATCGCGCCCGTCGCTTCGGGCGGCAGCTGGTTCAGCACCGCGAGCGCGCCGACGAAGACGCCCTGCCCGAGCATGCCGAGCCCCGCCTGCGCAAACATGCTGCGATCCGACTTGCGCACTTCCAGGTACTCCGGATCGACGTTTTCGAAATTGATCGCCTGCATCGCCGGCGTGCCGAAGCGCGCGATGACCAGCGTCATGACGCCGTAGACCAGAGAGAGCACCGCGAGCGCCCAGGCGGCGACATCGAGCCCGTTGGCTTCCCGCAGAGGGCCGGTGATGCGTTCCAGCGCAGGCAGCACGCCGACAAGGAGATCGAGGCAGAACGCGGTGAGGAAGCCGATGACCCCGCCGACGCCGGCAAGAATGGCGCTCTTCACCACCGCACCGCGACCGCGCACGGCGATCAATCCGAGCGCGAGTCCGACCATGGCGATGATCACGGGGGCCGCGTGCAAGGCGATCGCGGCCTGGTCCGCGGAAAGGCCCGCATCGGTGAGCCGGGTCACTGTCTTCGCCGTCGGCGCGCCGGTGGCGGAGAGTAGTGTGAAGGCGGCCCCGGCGGAGAGCACGGGCCGCAGCAGCGACGAGCGCGCGGCGGGCGCTGAGGGCGTGGCGGGCAGCGGGCCCATGGACAAGTCTCCGTGACTGAATGACAAGCGTCTTTTACAGCTTCAACCGCGGATGTCAAGCACCCCATACTAAAAGACAAGCTCGCCTTGCGCGTGGAACTCATCCCCTGAAAACTGCGCCAGACTGCGCCAGACTCTGCCAGACTCTGCCGGAGTGAGACGGAAAGACGGAGCCGAACTCTGCCGGACCGGGACATCGATGGCGGAGAACCGCGCCTTCGCGCTGGAGATCGACCGGCAGGCGCGAATGGGGTGAAGACGAAGCTTGCCAGAAAATGCAACGCATATCTAGGTTTATTTTCCCCTCTCGCTCGACTCAGCCGACGCGCTAGAAGCGCCGATGCTTTCCCGTCTCTCCCCCGTCGCGCTCGCGATCCTCGGCACGGCGCTGCTGTGCGTCATGGACGCGGTGATCAAGCAGCTGTCGTACACCAACGGCGCCATCGCCATCGCATTCGGACGCTATGTGTTCGGCGCTGCGGCAGCGGGCGCCATCTGGAATGCGGCGGGACGACCCGCGATCACGATGGAGATGGTGCGCGCGCATGCGGTGCGCGGCGTGCTGATCGCGACGTCGGCTTTCTGCTTCTTCTACGCGCTCGGCGTCCTCGAACTCGTCGAAGCGATCACGATCGGATTTCTCGCGCCGCTGCTCATTCCCTTCGCGGCCTGGCTGGTGCTCGGCGAAAAACCACGACCCACGAGTCTCGCAGCGGGCGTCGTCGGCTTCATCGGCGCGCTCATCGCGGCCAACGGCGCACCCATCGAACAGCAGTCGCCTGAACGCCTCACCGGCATTGCAGCGGCGCTGACGGCGGCCGTAACCTACGCCTTCTCCATCGCACTGCTGCGCCAGCGCGCAGACAGGGACGGCGCGCCCGTCGTCGGTCTTATGCAGACGCTGCTGCCCATGGCGATCGTCGCGGGCCCCGCGATTGCCCTCTCGCCGTTTCCGCCTGTCGAAGATCTCGGCTGGTTCCTGGTGATGGGCACGCTCGGCGCGCTCGGCTGGTATGTGCTGATCAAGGCCTATGCGCGCGCGGAGGCGCAACGTCTGGCGCCGATCGAATTCACGGCGCTGATATGGGCGTCCGCGTTCGGCTTCCTGTTCTTCGACGAATTCCCGCGCGTGCAGGTGTATGCGGGTGCGGCGCTCATCATCGCGGCATGTCTCTTTGCGGCGTGGGAAGAACAGCGCACCCGCGTGGCGCCGGCGCCGCAGACGCCTATCGGGGATTGATCGTGCTCAGACGCGCGCGAGGGTGCGCTTTTCGGTCATCACGCCCGTCATCATAACCGGCGCGAGATAGCCGAGCGTCAGCACCGTGTTCGACGCCGCGTTGAGCGCAAAGCCCGTCGCGATCGAGATCGTGCTGTCGATGACGTACCACGCGATGACGCTCGCGGTGAGCATGCGCCAGACGGGCGCTGCGCGCTCGCCCAGCTCGTGCGCGGCGTTGACCGTGGCGAAGAGCGTGAGCCCCCAGCCGAGCGTCACCGCGCCCATGAGTCCGATGGTGAACCGCAGGTGCGCGTCGAACGAAGGCTCCCCCGGTCCGTCGAGGATGGCGAAGAGCATGCGCAGGGGCCCGCTCGTCGCTTCGAACGCCGCGCCGAGAAGCACGACGCCGAACACCACCACCACCCAGCACCAGACCGTCATCCAAGAACGCCAGAACGCCGACACGCCATCTCTCCGTTTCCATTTGCGAGACGGATCGTGCGGCGCGATGCGCTGCGGGACAATTACTTCAAAGGTAACGCGCACCCCTCTCCCGCACGCGGGAAAGGGAAAGATCGCGCAGCGATCAGGGTGAGGGCACAGTGGCGCAGGAAGAGTCTCGTCCTGAGAGGCCGGACCCTCACCCTGCTTTCGCTTTGCTCAAGCTGTCCCTCTCCCGCACGCGGGAGAGGGGTATATTACGCCGCCTTTTTCTGCGTCGCGCCGTTGAAGAGGAAGTCGTTGCCATCATGGCTGACGCGCACGGTTTCCCCGTCGTGGATGCGGCCTTCCAGGATGAGCCGCGCGAGCGGGTCCTGGATTTCGCGCTGGATCACGCGCTTCAGCGGCCGTGCGCCGTAGGCCGGATCATAGCCGAGCACGGCAAGACGGGCCTTCGCGCGTTCGTCGAGATCGAGCGTGATGTCGCGATCGGCCAGGAGCTTGTCGAGCCGCTTGAGCTGGATCGTCACGATCTGTCCCATCTGCGCCTTCTGCAGGCGACGGAAGAGAATGATCTCGTCGATACGGTTGAGGAATTCCGGGCGGAAGCGCGCACGGATTTCACCCATCACCAGATCGCGCACGTCCTCGATGTCGCCGCCCTCGGCCTGCTCTGCGAGGAATTGCGCGCCGGCGTTCGACGTCATGATGAGGATCACGTTCTTGAAGTCGACCGTGCGGCCCTGACCATCCGTGAGGCGCCCGTCGTCGAGCACCTGCAACAGCACGTTGAACACGTCCGGGTGCGCCTTCTCGATCTCGTCGAAGAGCACGACCTGATACGGACGACGACGCACGGACTCGGTGAGTGCGCCGCCTTCCTCGTAACCGACATAACCGGGCGGCGCGCCGATGAGACGCGAGACCGAGTGCTTTTCCATGTATTCCGACATGTCGATGCGCGTCATCGCGCTGTCGTCATCGAACAGGAACGACGCGAGCGCCTTCGTCAGCTCGGTCTTGCCGACGCCCGTCGGCCCGAGGAACATGAAGGAGCCGATCGGCCGGTTGGGATCCTGCAGGCCCGCACGCGCGCGACGCACCGCATCGGCCACCGCACGCAGCGCTTCTTCCTGCCCGATCACGCGGCCACGAAGCGCGTCTTCCATCGCCAGAAGTTTTGCCTTCTCGCCCTCAAGCATTTTCTCGACGGGCACGCCCGTCCAGCGTGAGACGACGCCCGCAACGGCTTCCGCGTCGACGACCTCTTTCATCAGGCCGCCGCCCTGGCTCTCGGACGTCGTGATCTGCTTTTCGAGTTCGGGAATGCGCCCGTACTTGATCTCGCCGGCGCGCGCGAAATCGCCGCGACGCTGCGCGTCGGCGAGTTCGCCGTGGAGGCGGTCGAGTTCTTCCTTGGCCCTGGTCGCGCCGGCGAGCTTGGACTTCTCCGCGCTCCACGCTGAGGTGATTTCCGCCGACTTCGTTTCGAGCTTGCCGATTTCTTCCGCCAGTTTGCCGAGACGATCCTTCGACGCGGGGTCGGTTTCCTTCTTGAGCGCTTCGGATTCGATCTTCAGCTGCATCAGCCGGCGATCGATCTCGTCGAGTTCTTCGGGCTTGGAATCGATCTGCATGCGCAGGCGCGACGACGCCTCATCCATGAGGTCGATTGCCTTGTCCGGCAGGAAGCGGTCGGTGATGTAGCGGTTGGAGAGCTGTGCCGCCGCCACGATCGCCGCATCGGAAATGCGCACGCCGTGGTGGACCTCGTACTTCTCCTTCAGGCCGCGCAGGATGGAAATGGTGTCTTCCACCGTCGGCTCGTCGATGAACACGGGCTGGAAGCGCCGCGCGAGCGCTGCGTCCTTTTCCACGTGCTTGCGATATTCATCGAGCGTGGTGGCGCCGACGCAGTGCAGCTCGCCGCGCGCGAGCGCCGGCTTCAGCAGGTTCGACGCGTCCATCGCGCCTTCGGATTTCCCGGCGCCGACGAGCGTGTGCATCTCGTCGATGAAGAGGATGATCTGGCCGTCCGCAGACGTGACTTCCGTCAGCACGGCCTTCAGCCGCTCCTCGAACTCGCCGCGATACTTCGCGCCGGCGATGAGCGAGCCCATGTCGAGCGACAGGAGCTTCTTGTTCTTCAGGCTTTCCGGCACGTCGCCGTTGACGATGCGCAGCGCGAGGCCTTCCGCAATGGCGGTCTTGCCGACGCCGGGTTCGCCGATCAGCACGGGATTGTTCTTCGTTCGGCGCGACAGCACCTGGATCGTGCGGCGGATTTCCTCGTCGCGACCGATCACCGGATCGAGCTTGCCCGCGCGCGCGGCTTCCGTGAGATCGCGCGCGTATTTCTTCAGCGCTTCGTACTGGTCTTCCGCGCTCGGCGAGTTCGCGGTGCGTCCCTGACGCAGTTCCTGGATCGCCTTCTCGATGGATTGCGGCGTGACGCCGGCCTTCTTCAGCGCTTCGCCCGCCTTGTCGGCGCCGAGGGAGAGCGCAAACAGCAGCCGCTCCGCCGTGACGTAGCTGTCGCCGGCCTTGGTCGCGGCCTGCTCGGCGGCGTCGAGCGCGCGCGCGAGCGGGGTGCCCATGTAGAACTTGTCGCCGCCGCCCTGCACTTTCGGCAGCGCATTGACGGCGTTGGTGACATCGTTGATCGCGCGGACGGGATCGCCCCCGGCGGTGCGGATCAGGCCTGCGGCGAGACCTTCGCGATCATCCAGCAACGCCTTCAGCAGATGCTGCGGCTCAAGCTGCTGATGGCCTTCGCGCATCGCAATCGTCTGCGCGGCCTGCACGAAACCCTTCGCGCGATCCGTGAACTTCTCGAGATCCATGCGACACCTCCGATGCTGGTTTCAGGCTAAACGCCCGAAGCTCGACGGAGGTAGGTGTGGCGCGAATATCACACAAGGGGTGTGTGGCTATTTGCGTACCGGACGCTCAATCCCCGGCGAGGAATGCCGGCTTGGGGCTGTCGGCGAAACCTTCGGGCGCTTCGGGCTGTTCGCGGCGGGGCGCGCGTTCGCGACGCGGCGGGCGCTCTTCGCCTTCAGCGCGGGGCTCGCGGGGTTCACGCGCTTCACGGGGCGCACGTTCTTCGCGGGGCTCGCGGGCGACATCCTCGCGCGGTGCGCGCTCTTCACGCGGTTCTCTGACTTCGCGTGGTTCGCGGGCGTCGTAGGCCTCGTTGCTTTCACCTTCGAGACGCGGACCGCGCTCGCCGTCGGGACGGAAGCGGTTGCGACGGTTGCGGCGGCCGCGACGGAATTCGTCGTCGCCTTCGGCGCGGGGGGCCTCCTGACGAGGTCCATCGTTCCGGGGGCCGCGGTCGTCACGATACTGCGGCTGCGGCGGGCGGTCGTTGTCGCGGGCCTCTACGTCCTGCTGGTCGCCGCCTTCGCGCGCGGGCTGCTCGGCGCCGGCCTCGAACTCTTCATTGTTCTCGTCGTCGTCAAGGTCGGGATCGTGGCCGAACCGCTCGTAGCGGTGTTCGACGGGGGCGGGCTGGTGCGCCGGCTGGCTGGCGCGCAGGACGCGGTAATAGTGCTCGGCGTGCTGCAGATAGCTTTCCGCCATGACGCGGTCGCCGGACGAGTTCGCATCGCGCGCAAGCTGCAGATACTTCTCGTAGATCGTGGAGGCTGAGCCCCGGACCTTCATGTCCGGCCCGTTTGACTCGAAATTGCGACCGGACGAATGCCCGCCGCCACCGCCACCGCTGTTGTGGTTGCCGCCGCCTGGCTTGCGACCGCGACCGCGTTGGCGCTGCTGGTGCTTCATGTGGTTGTGGGGGCCCATAGGGTTCCTGCTCATGTTGCGCCGCGCGCCCATCCATGGGCGACCGGCGGGGGTCGTTCGGTTTGAGGGGACTTGCGTCTGGTCGCTTGCGCTTACGCTCTTCGATCAATCGTCCACGAAGACTGTTGTTCCGGCCGGCTGGGCCGGGGTTTGGTCGGCTGGCGTCCAGGGCGATCTTGCGCCGGGACGTTATCCCGCGACTGACGCACACCGCGCGGGAAGATGCCTTTGCCTTTGGAGCAGCTGGGGCAACCGCCGACTGCCTTCCCTGTCAGGGCCAGCCCTCCATGGGCCGAAAAGGCTACCGGGCGATTCCGCCTACGGGGCAAAGATACCTCTCCCCAGCCCCGCCGCCAACCTCTTTTTCAGACGGGTGGCCGACGTCCCAGAACGACGCGTCCGATCCCGGCCAGATCGGGCTTGATCGCCTCGACCTCAAGCCCTGCCGCGCGGGCGAGCGCCGACACATCCGGGCCCTGCCCCGCGCCGATCTCCACGCAGAAACGCCCGCCGGGCTTCAGGAGCCGCGCCACATCAGGCCAGAGCTGGCGATAGGCCTCCAGCCCGTCATCCCCGCCGTCCAGGGCGAGGCGGGGCTCGTGGACCGAAACTTCAGGCTCCAGACCCGCGATGTCGCCGCTGGGGATGTACGGCGGATTGGACACGATGAGATCGAAAGGGCCTGTAACGCCCGCCCCCCAGTCGCCGTGGACGAAGGTGGCGCGGTTCGAAAGGCCGAGCGCTGCGGCGTTGCTCTCAGCATACACGAGCGCGTCGCGACTGGCGTCGACGCCGATGCCGGCCGCTTCGGGGCGCGCGGAAAGAATGGACAGCAGGATCGCGCCCGAGCCGACGCCGAGATCGAGGACGTCAGCGGGGAAATCCCCCGGCAGCGCAGCGAGCGCGGCCTCGACGACCATTTCGGTGTCGGGGCGCGGGGTCAGCACGGCGGGGCCGACGGCGAAGTCGAGTGCATAGAAGGCCTTCTTGCCGAGAATGTAGGCCACGGGCTCCCGCGCTGCGCGGCGGGCGACAAGCGCATCGAGGCGCGCACCGTCGTCGTCGGTGATGGCGCGATGCGGGTCGGTGAGTATATCAAGGCGCGAGACGCCCGTCGCTGCTTCCAGCAGCAGGCGCGCGTCGAAGACAGGCAGATCGACCCCCGCCGCTTCAAGTGTGCGGCGGGCTTTTGTCCAGGCGGAGACAAGCGTGAGCGTCATCGCGCCCATATAAGGGCTGTGGCGCCATCCTGCAGGCCCAAGCGTTGAAGACCGAATGCGGCCTCTCGCCGCCGGAGACCCCATGAGTTCGATCACGCCCGACCAGGTCCCGGAACTTGCCCTCGTTCCGCGCGTGCCGGATCCGCCGTCGCTGGTCCGCATGCGCCGGGCGGCGACCGGTCTGCTGGTGGCGATGACGCTGCTCTACCTCGTCGCGCACGTGTTCGGCGGCGACCAGATCAGCTGGGGCTATGTGCGCGCGTTCGCCGAAGCGGCCATGGTCGGCGGGCTCGCGGACTGGTTCGCGGTGACGGCGATCTTCCGCCATCCGCTGGGCCTGCCGATTCCGCATACGGCCGTCATTCCGAAAAGTCAGGGCCGCATCGCCGACGCGTTGGGGGACTTCATCGCCGAAAATTTTCTCGCGCCCGCGCTGGTGCAGGAACGGGTGGCGAAGCAGGACATGGCGATGGCGCTCGGCCGTTGGCTCTCCGATCCCGCACAGGTGACGAAGATCGCCGACGGTCTCGTCGGCACCGTGCCGTCCATCCTCGATACACTCGACGACGAGACGGTGGCAGCCTTCCTGCGCCAGCAGGCGTCGAGCCCGCTCGCCACGCAGCAAATCGCGCCGGCCATCGGCAACATGCTGGAAGCGCTGGCGGCGCAGGGAAAACACCAGGCCTTGCTGGACGCCGCGCTCAACGAAGGCTGGAAGTGGCTGGAGGAAAACCAGGAAACGATCCGCGCGCGCGTGCGCAATCGCACGGGATGGTTGTGGCGCATGCTGACGGTGGATGCGCAGGCCGCCGACGCCATGATCGGCGCGATGGAAGACCTGATCGCCGAAACTGCCAACGACGCCGATCACCCGCTGCGCAAGCGCGTGACGGAAATTCTCGCGAAATTCGCCGAAGAGCTGAAGAACGATCCGGTCATGCACGCGCGCATCAGCGCGATGACCGAGGAAGTGCTCGCGCACCCCGCGGTGTCGGAAGCGCTCGACGCGGCCTGGGCGCACGTGAAGGCTGCGCTGCGCGCCGATCTCGCGAAGGAAGACTCGCAACTGCGGACGTGGGCCGTGGAAGGTCTGCGGCGCGTCGGTGAAGGCTTGACGGAGGATGCGACCGTGCGCGAGGCGCTCAACGAACGTCTGCGTGCGCTCATCGTCGAGCTTGCCGATCGTCACGGCAAGGACGTGTCACGTCTGGTGTCGGATACGATCCGCGCGTGGGACGCCGACACAGTGGTCCAGAAGCTGGAGCAGAACGTGGGGCGCGACCTGCAGTTCATCCGTCTCAACGGCACGATCATCGGCGGGCTGGTCGGCCTGATCCTGCACGCCGGCGGGCACTTCTTCCCGGTATTCAACTAGCCGCTGTTCGAGCAGCGGGGCGGACGTCAGGCCGCCTTCGCGCTCCTTGTTTGATATTGCAGCTCATTCGCCGCCGCCGACACCTACTGGGCCACCGTGCGCGCCGCCTGGGACGCCGCCATCGTGCGCGGTCGCCGGGTCTCGCCGATCGCAGCAATGACGGCGAAATCTCCACCGAGGTCGCGATCATCGAGGCGCGCGCCAAGATCGAAACAGAAACGCGTCGCGCGCTGCCCCCGTCGCGCTAGGGCTAATCCAGCTGAAACATGAAACCCGCCCTTCCCGGTCGGCCCCTTTCTTTGCGCTGATCGAGCAACGGAAAATGCGCGCCGCCGGGTCAGGGCGACGCGCAGAGTTTCCTTTAGGGGAAGGATCAGGGGACGGCCCCGGTCAGAGGACCGCCCCGTTTCGTCAGATCGGTTTTACCCGCCGAACTTGTGCGAAAATCCGACCTTGAACACCCGGCCTATCGGATTGCCGGTATAGGGATCGTAGTTGAGATCGAGCCGCGCGAACGCGGGATCCTCGTCGAGCAGGTTGGTGACGGACGCGCTGAACTGCGAGCCCCAGGGCATGTCCCACACATAGTGGAGATCGTGCGTCCAGACACTGTCGATCGTCTTGCCGACGCCCACGATCGTTGCGCGCTGATCGACATAGCTGTCGGTGTAACGCGACACGAAGCGCAGGTTGTGGTCGCCGATGTTGAAGTTGGAGAAGATCTCTCCCTTCAGCTGCGGCATGGAGCGATAGCCGGTGCCGCGATTGAGGAATCCGACAAGGTCCTGCGCCGCAGCGATCTGGATGCCGGAGATACGCAGCGCGCCGACTTCGTACTTCTCCAGATAGGTGGCGCCGCCGCCGAAGGTCAGCTCGCCGCCGAACACGTCTTCGAGGGTGTAGTCCGCGCTTGCATCCACACCGGTCGTCTTGATCTTCGGACCGTTGATGATGTTGACGTTGACCCGCTGCACGTTGGCGCCTGAGCACCCGGAAGAGAACACCACGCGCGATGCGAGAGCGTTTGAGCAGGCCGTCCCCAGAACGTTGGCGAGAATTGCGTCGAACGGCTCGACCGTCACCGGATCTTCGAAATCATAGCTCCAGTAGTCGACCGACGCCTGGAACCCACCTGCATCGAGCAAGACGCCGAAGTTGTAGGTGAACGCGCTTTCCGGCGCGAGATCCGGATTGCCGAAGGTGTCGATCGCCTTGAACGCGCTCGTCGGCGCCACGAACTGCAGCGACGTGAACCGTCCGGTGAGCTGGTTCAGGGTCGGACCGCGGAACGTGGTCTGCGCGGACCCGCGCAGGGCGAGTACCGGAAGCGCCTGCCACTTCACCGCGATCTTGGGATCGACGGTCGATCCCACCTTCCCGCCGTAGTCCTCGTAGCGCACGGCGAGTTGCACATCGAGCGTTTCAAAGATCGGAACGCTGAGTTCGCCGAAGAACGCATTCACATCCCGGCTCAGATCGGCCGGCAACGTGCCGGCCAGGAACGCTAACGGCCCGGTGCGATTGGCGCACACCGTCTGGCCCGGCTGCTGACAGGGGAAGATCGTCAGGTCAGCGACGTCATTGGGGTCGAGTTCGTAGGCGTCGAAGCGCGCCTGCGCGCCGACAGCCCAGCCGATCGTGCCGCCCGGCAGCTCAAAGCCGGATTGGCCGCTGAACACGAGATCGACCGTGGTCAGCCGTGTCGTCGCCTCCGTGTAGCTGGGGTCTGTCAGCCAGTCGACGAGCGACGCCGAGTTGGCGAGCGCGGGCACGTACTGCGGGTTCGCCGCCCCGCCGAAAGCCCCGCGCGGAATCGCATTGGAGAACGGGTTGTAGTATTGGCAACCGCCCGCGCCGGCGACGACGCCCGTGCAGTTCGGCCCGCCGAAGCCGAGCAGCGCCTGATTGAGGCGCACGATGTAGGTGTCGTTCGTTTTCCGCTCGCCGACGTCCTCCATGTAGGTGACGCCGAAGTCCCACGAGATGTTTTCGCCGATCTCGCCGTTGAAGCCGGTGGCGAAGCGGAACGCGTTGTAGTTGCGCGAGCCCTGCTGCGCCGTGCCGTTGGGGGCCAGACCCCCTTCGCCGAAGGTGCGGCCGATGAACAGCGCGCCGTTGACGCCGAGCGGCGCCAGCGACGGGTTCTGCGCGATCATGTTGATGAGACCCGGGTGGGTCGCCGGCACGAACTGGGATGTGAGACTTTGCGGCGGATAGGACGGAGACGTCTTCCACTCCGGAATGTCGGTGTAGCCGTAGAGTGTCTCGGCGAAGAAGTTGAGGGTCGGCGTCAGTTCGACGTTCAGCGAGCCGAAGAGCTGGAAGCGGTTCTCTTCTTCAACGAGATTGTCGAACTTGCCGTACTGGAACTGGCAGGTGCCGCCGGTCGGCAACGTACCGCCCAGGGGAACGCATCCGGGATCGTTGAACGACGTGAAACTGGGCAGGGCGAGGAACCGCCCGGGATTACTGATGCTGGAGTAGCCGCCCTGCGGGTTTTCAGCGAACGGGCGGATCGCCCAGTCCCGCTCACGCGTCGACAGTTCCGAACGGTGCTGCAAGCCGCCGGCGAGGAAGAGTTCGACGGTGTCGGTCGTCCAGCCCCACGCGACATTGGCCGTGTAGTCGCCGTCGGATCCATCAATGAAGGAGAAGTCGCCGCCGACTTCGAAGCCCTCGAAGCCGCGCTTGGTGATGAAGTTCACCACGCCGGCGATGGCGTCAGAGCCATAGGTCGCGGCCGCGCCGTCCTTCAGCACTTCGATGCGCCCGATGGCCGAGGGCGGAATGAGATTGGTGTCCACGAACGACTGCGCCGTTTCGCCGATCCCGTAAGGCGCCTGAACCATGCGGCGGCCGTTGAACAGGACCAGCGTGCGCGAGGGTCCGAGACCGCGGAGGTTCACGTTGCTCAGGCCTTCGAGGCCATTGGACGTGAACTGGTTGGTTTCGCCGTCGATGCCGCTCGAGACGCCAAGCGACTTGATGAGCTCGTTCACCGTCGGCGAACCGATCCGCTCCAGGTCGACAGCGGTGAACACGTCCACCGGCAGGGCGGCGTCCTCGGGCGTGCCGCGGATCAGCGAGCCCGTGACGACGACTTCATTCTCATCCGGCGCCTGAGGCGTCTCTTGAGCCTGCGCCTGTGTGGCCACGCCGCCCGCGCCGAAGGCCGCCGCGAGGGCCAGCCAGGACGCACCCTTCCCCGTCTTTGATTTGAACATGTCGTTCCTCCCGCAGCGCGCCGACCCGGTGGATCGTTCGTCTTCCGCAGCGGGAAGCATTAACAAAATTGACGCGCGTGCATAGCGGGTTTTGAAATTTTCAGGAGAACTATTGCTTAAATGCACTATGACGGACGGTCTATCGACTGTTTTGCCATAACAGGACTTTGAATTTTTCGCGGTTGCGAAAGGGCTTTTCAGCCGTCGGCGTCGAGCGCGGCAAGCTTCTTGGCCTGATCTTCCGCCAGCAGCGCCTCGATGACTTCGTCTAGCGCGGTCCCGTTTACGATGTCCGGCAGGTTGTAGAGCGTGAGATTGATCCGGTGATCGGTCACGCGGCCCTGCGGGTAGTTATACGTGCGGATGCGCTCGCTGCGATCGCCGGAGCCGACCTGGGCGGCGCGATCGGACGCGCGCTCGCGGTCGAGCTTCTCGCGCTGCTGGTCGTAGAGGCGCGCCTGCAGCACTTTCATGGCGCGCGCCCGGTTCTGGTGCTGGGACTTTTCACTCGATGTGACGACGATGCCGCTTGGCAGATGGGTGATACGCACCGCGGAGTCCGTCTTGTTGACGTGCTGGCCGCCCGCGCCCGACGAACGGAACGTGTCGATGCGGATGTCGGCGTCCTTGATCTCGATATCGACGTGCTCGACTTCCGGCAGCACCGCCACGGTCGCGGCGCTCGTATGCACGCGGCCTTGTGTTTCCGTTTCCGGCACGCGCTGCACGCGGTGCACGCCGCTTTCGAAGCGCAGGCGCCCGAAGACGCCCTCGCCCGTCACGCTCGCCACGATCTCGCGATAGCCGCCGAGATCGCTCTCGCTCATGTCCTCGACTTCGACCTTCCAGCCGCGCGTCGCCGCGTAGCGCGAATACATCTTGAAGAGATCGCCGGCGAAAAGTGCGGCTTCTTCCCCGCCCGTGCCGGCGCGGATTTCGAGAATCGCCGACGCCTTTTCCGCTTCGTCCTTCGGCAGCAGCATCAGTTGCGCGGCGCGTTCGATCTCCGGCAGGCGTGCACGCAGGGCGACGAGTTCTTCCTTCGCCATGGCGCCCATTTCGGGATCGGCGGCGAGCGCTTCGAGGTCTTCCTCTTCCTTGCGCGCATCGATGAGCCTGCGCATCACCGCCGCCACCGGCTCGAGTTCAGCGCGCTCCTTGGAGAGCTTCACGATCTCGGTCGAATCCATGGTGGCGCCGAGGCGCGCTTCGACCGCCTCGAAACGATCGAGAACCTGCGACACGCGGGAGAGGGAAAGGTTGGCCATGAGGGCGCGGGTTCTAGCGGGTGCGCGGGCTAAAGTGAACCGAGCGCGGTGGCGACCACGCCGCCCGCGATCAGCAGCGCCCCGCCGATCTGGCGCGCGGTGAGGCGTTCGAGGAAAAGCCCCCGCCCCGCGAGTGCGGCCATCGGCATGTCGACCACCGCCACCACCCGCACCATCGCTGCCGGAACCATGGCGAGCGCGGTGAAGGCGCACGCCGAAGCGGCCCAGCCGCAAAAGCCCGCGCCGAGGGAAACGCGCCAGGTCGACAACGCGCTGCGCAAGGCCGGACGATCGGTGGCGACGAGCCATGCGACGAGGCCCGCCGACTGCAGCAGCTGCACCACCGCCACCGCGACGGCCGCCGCATAGAACGGACTGTCGAGCGACACCGCATGTCCCGCTTCGCGGAAGGCGTTGCCGGACACCGCGAACATCGCCCCCGAAAGCACGCCGTAGCGCGCGGCGCTCCAGTTGCGCGCGGCGCCGTCGACGCGCTTGGGCCACGAGACGACGGCGAGACCAAGCGTCGTGATCGCGACGCCGAGAACCGCCGGCCAGCTGAGGAAGTCGCCGACGAAGAACCCGCCGAGCGCAGTGAGCGGCAGCGTCGACTGCGAGAAGAACGAGCCGAGCGCGAAGTTGGATTTGCGCATGGACTGCAACAGCGCGGCCGTGGCGATGACCTGCGCGAGCGCGCCGACGAGGCACGCTACGACGAACGGCAAAAATCGAAACTCCCCTGAAGACGGCACGCCCCAGATCAACGCCGCCGCCCCCCACCACGCGAACGCGAACGGCAGGCCGAAGAGAAACCGCACCAGCGTCGCGCCCCACGGCCCCGCCGTCTCCACGAGCGTCCGCTGCAGCGCGTTGCGCGCGGTCTGCAGCGCGGCGCCGACCACGACGATGGGAATCCAGACGAGACTGACCTGCACGGCTCATACTTTCGTTGCGAAGCGTTCTGGCGTGATTTGGGGGCGTTGGCTTCTGCAATTCAGCGGCGAGAAACGCGCAATTGGTCGAAGGGCAGCCCTTCTCCCCCGCGAGGGGGAGAAGGTGTCCCGCAGGGACGGATGAGGGGGTGAGATGCAAGATGAGGTCGGGCGCCGAGGACAATCGCCGGAACGCCCCCTCATCCGTCGACTTCGTCGACACCTTCTCCCCCTCGCGGGGGAGAAGGGAAAAACCGCGCTAAGCCGCGCTTTCCTGCGCATCGGGCCCACGTTGCCGCTTCGCCGCGAGGCGATTCAGCGCCGCCACGTACGCTTTCGCGCTGGCCACGAGCGTGTCCGCATCCGCCGCGCGCGCGACGCCGACGCGGCCGTTCTCCACCAGACGCACGCTGACTTCCGCCTGCGCGTCCGCGCCCTCGGTGACAGCGTGGACCTGATAGAGATCGAGCTTGGCCTCGTGCGGAATGAGCGCGCGGATCGCCGCGAAGATCGCATCCACCGGACCGTTGCCGCGCGCGGTCGTCCAGCGATGTTCGCCATCTATGACGAGATCGAGTTCGGCGGTCTGCGGGCCGTCGGTGCCGGCGACGACACGCAGGCGCTTCACCTGATAGGCGTCGTGGCTGTGGGCGATCTGGTCGTCGACAAGTGCTACGATGTCGTCGTCATAAACGTGGCGCTTGCGGTCGGCCAATTCCTTGAAGCGGCCGAACGCGTCCTGGAATTCGTTGTCGGCGAGTTCGTAGCCGAGATCGCGCAATTTGTCCTTGAACGCCGCGCGGCCCGAGAGTTTGCCCAGCACCAGCGACGTGCCGCCCTGCCCGACATCTTCCGGCGTCATGATCTCGTAGGTCTGCGCGTTCTTCAGCATGCCGTCCTGGTGGATGCCGCTTTCGTGGGAGAACGCGTTCTTGCCGACGATGGCCTTGTTGTACTGCACGGGGAAACCCGTGATGCGCGAAACCATCTGGCTCGCGCGCATCAGGCGCGTGGCGTCGATCTGCGTCGTGTAGGGCAGCGCATCGCCGCGCACGCGCAGCGCCATCACCACTTCTTCCAGCGCCGCATTGCCCGCGCGCTCGCCCATGCCGTTGATCGCGCATTCGATCTGGCGCGCGCCGCCCGCCACCGCCGCGATGGAGTTCGCCACCGCGAGTCCGAGATCGTTGTGGCAGTGCGCGGAGAACACGACCTTGTCGGCGCCCGGCACGTTGGCGATCAGGTCCACGAAAATCTCGCCGTATTCCTGAGGGAACGAATAGCCCACGGTGTCGGGCACGTTGATCGTCGTGGCGCCGGCCTTGATCGCGGCTTCGACGCAGCGGCGGAGGAAATCACGCTCGGTGCGCGTGGCGTCTTCGGCGCTCCACTCCACGTCGTTGCAGAGATTGCGCGCGTGCGTGACGGAGAAGGTGACCGCGTCGAGCACCTGCGCCTCGTCCATCTGCAGCTTGTGCTTCATGTGGATCGGCGAGGTGGAGAGGAACGAGTGGATGCGCGGCCGCGCGGCGCCCTTGATGGCTTCCCAGCAGCGGTCGATATCCTTGGCGCCGGCGCGGGCGAGGCCGCACACGACGCTCTCCTTCACCACGCCCGCCACCGCGCGCACGGCCTCGAAGTCGCCGTTGGAGGAGATGGGAAAGCCCGCCTCGATGACGTCCACGCCCATGGCGTCCATCCACTGGGCGAGTTCCAGCTTCTCGTCGAGGGTCATGGAGGCGCCGGGCGACTGCTCGCCGTCGCGCATGGTGGTGTCGAAAATTCTTACGTGGTCGGACATGAGGTGCGCTTTCAGGATGGGGTAGAAGACCGAAACCCCCGAAGCGCGTGGCCTTCAGGCCAGGGACGAGCGCGCCCGGGGGCCAATAAGGCCCAGCAGGGGAAGCGCAAGGAGGGTCCGGGGACGGATCATGCGTGCGTGATAGCTCACAGAGCCCCCTCGCGCAACTTTATTGCGTTGCAGGCCGGTTTGAACGCTGTGCCGGGCGGATTCAGCCCTGCTTCGGTGGCTCTTCGCCCTCGGTCACCGGATTGCGCACATATTTCCGCACCAGCACCACCGCCACGAACCAGATCGCGATGGCGATGACGCCGGCCAGAGCCGCAGCGCCCACATTGCCCTCCAGCGCATCCATGATCCCGTCGCCGGCGAAAGCCACGATCGCGATCTTCGGCGCCGAGCCGACGGCGAGCCCCGCGATGAACGGCAGGAACGGCATCCCCGCCACCGCCATGCTCATATTGACGACGATGAACGGCGCCGTCGGCAGCATGCGCACGATCATCGAGGCGAAGAAGGCGTTGCGCGAGGACTGGATGAACCGCGTGAACCGCCCCCCGGTCGCGCCCGAATAGCGCGCGACGAGCTTCTGCGCGCCGGAGAAACGCGCCGTGAAGTAGGTGACGGCGCCCGACCCGATCACAGCGATCAGCGCGTACCAGAAGCCTTTCTCGGGCCCGAAGGCGAGCACGCACGCGGCGTAGAGCACGAACTGCGGCGCACCGATGAAGGCCGCGATCGTGAACGCCAGGATCGCCGCCGGCAGCCCCCAGTGTCCCCGCTCCGCTCCGCCGAGCCACGCGCGCACGGTCGTCTCGATCTGGTCGCCGAACACCAGCCGTCCAAGGACGAGCATGACGCCGACCACCACGAACATGATGAGCGTGACCCACACGGCCCGCCACGCGCGCGCGTCCATGTTGTTGATGAAGTCCACGAGGCCGGGCTTCGCCGGCGGCGCAGAAGGCGGGACGCCCTCTGGCGGGGCTTGCGGCGGCGGCGTTTCCATCGCGCGGCGTGTCGCGCGGGAGCCGGGCGGGGTCAAGAGGCGGCTGCGGAGGGGTCCTCGCCACCTCCCGCTCTTCGCCGCGCCTTCCCCTTCCAGCAGCCCTGAGTCATGTTAACCCGGGCACAGGGGATCAGCATGGTTCGCAGCCTCGCATTTGCGTTCGTCTTCCTGCTGTCGGCGACCATCGCTGCAGCGCAGGACGTCACCGCTTGGAACGACAGCAGGTTTACGGCTCCGGAGGGGCTGTGTTGACGTCTGGAGAATGACGGCGCCTATCTCCTCAGGCGCTGTGGCGGAGGGATGCACCCGGAATTCTACCTCTTCCGGGACCGCGACGCACCGCAGTCTCGCGCTGGCCGCCGCGAGCGTCTGAACGAACTGGCGACGAAGGCGCGCACTGGCGGCATGGACGACATGTGGCGAGGATTCGCTCGCAGCTATGGCGCCTGCAACATTTCCGATCGTGAAGCGACACTGGAGAGCGGGCGCGTCGCCGATCACCTGACAATCCGCATCACGGGGATCTGCCGCTCATTCGGATCGATGACGGAAGTAAAGTCCAACACGGTTGTAACTTACGTGGTCACGCCCGCCGGCAAGCAGATCATGATCACCGCAGACTTCGGAAACACCCGTGACACCACAGCGGGCGTCGCGCTCTATCGGACGCTCGTGCAAAACGTCGTGAGTGGCGCACGGAGCGCACCTAGCGCGACCAAAGAGAAAGCGCACCCGTGATCTCCCGGCTCACCGCCTCGCCCGGCTCGCCGATGCGGCGGTTGACCTGGGCGTGGGTGTAGCCGCGGGCCTCGTAGAGGCGGGCGTCGACGCCGACGTCGCGCAGGCGTGCGGCGAGCGCGCGGGACTGGCTTGTCGAGTCGGGGCGGCTGGCGTGGACGATGAGGAACGGCGGTATCGCGCGGCCGCGTTCGACGAGAAGCGTAGGTGATGCGTCGCGCCAACCGGCGGGATCGGCGCCGAACGCGCCGGAATACATCTCCCCCATGAAGCCGCCGCGCGCGATCACGGCGGGCGCCTGTCGCGTCACGTCGTAGCCGGCGCCGTCGAGCAGAATGACGCCCTTCACGATGGAGAGCGGCTTGTTGTGGCGCGCAAGATAGCGCGGATCGATCGCGACGAGCGCAGCAAGATGCGCACCTGCGGAGTGGCCCATGATGTAGATGTGGTCGGGATCGAAGCCTTGCGCGGCGGCGTTGTCGTGCAGCCATGCGAGGGCGGCGGCGACATCTTCGACATGCGCGGAGTGCCGCACCTCGGGTGAGAGACGGTAGTTGAGGCTGGCGTAGGCGTAGCCCAGTGGATTGAAAAACGCCGCCTTCTCCGCTCCTGCCGCGCCGTTCTGCTTGTCGCCGATGCGCCAGCCGCCGCCGTGGATGAAGACGACGAGCGGCGCATTGCGGTTCACTGACGGATAGAGATCGAGCGATTGTAGCGCCGCCGGCGCGCCGGGCGTCTGGGCATAGCGCAAGGTGCGGCGCACCCCGAGTTGCGCGAAGGCAGGCCCTACGAGAAACGCGGAAGCGGCGGACAGCGCGAGCGCGCGGCGGGTGATCATCAGCGGCATGCCTGCTTGAACGCCGCCCAGCGCGCAAGCCGTCGCTACAGCCTCAGCCCTCGGTGTCGAAGGAGTAGCCGGCGCTGCGCACGGTGCGGATCGGGTCGAACTCGAACCCGGCGTTCAATGCCCGGCGGAGGCGTCCGATGTGGACGTCCACGGTCCGCGCCTCGACATACACTTCCGAACCCCAGACGGCGTCGAGCAGCTGCTCGCGGGAGAACACGCGGCCGGGGTGCTGCATCAGGTATTCAAGCAGGCGGAATTCCGTCGGGCCGAGATGGACATCCTTGCCGTCGCGCTTCACGCGGTGCGAGCCGCGATCGAGCGTGACGTCGCCGGCGGCGATCTTGTCGTCGGCAAGCGCGGGACGGATGCGGCGCATCACGGCGCGCAAGCGCGCGAGCAGCTCGCTCATCTGGAACGGCTTGACGATGTAGTCGTCGGCGCCGGTGTCGAGACCGCGGATGCGATCACCCTCTTCTCCACGCGCGGTGAGCATGACGATCGGCGTGTTGCGGCTGTCGCGCGCGCTGCGCAGGCGCCGGCACACCTCGATGCCCGCGAGCTTCGGCAGCATCCAGTCGAGCACGACGAGATCGGGCTTGCCTTCGTCGGCCAGCAGCAGCGCCTCCTCGCCGTCCCCGGCGACGGACACCCGGTAGCCTTCCTTCTCAAGGTTGTACTTGAGAAGCTGCGCGATCGGCTCTTCGTCTTCGACGATGAGGACGTGCGGGTTCATCTGCATGGGGTCAGGTGTCCATTGCGCGGTCGTCATCCGCCTTGGGGCGTTCGCTGGCGATTTCCTCGCCAGTGACGAGGTAGTGCAGCGTCTCGGCGATGTTGGTGCTGTGGTCGCCGATGCGTTCGATGTTCTTGGCCACGAACAGGAGATGCGCGCAGGGACCGATCGTGCGCGGGTCTTCCATCATGTAGGTGAGCAGTTCGCGGAAGAGCGAATTGTAGTGCGCGTCGATGTCTTCGTCCTGGAACCAGATCGCCAGCGCCGGCGCGACTTCGCGCGAGGAATACGCGTCCAGCACCTGCTTCAGGTGCGCGGCCGCCAGCCGGCCCATCCGTTCGATGGACTTCGTGAGCTGGATCGGGTCGGACTGGTTGATGACCAGTGTGCGCTTGGCGATATTCTTGGCGAGATCCCCGACACGTTCGAGGTCGCTTGAGATTTTCCACGCGGCCATGACCTCGCGAAGGTCGTTGGCCATAGGCTGACGCAGCGCGAGCAGCGATGTGCAGCGCTTTTCCACTTCCTTCTGCGCGGCGTCGATCTTGGCGTCGCGCTGGATGACTGTCTGCGCGAGCGCCGTATCGCGGCGCGTGATCGCGGTGATGGCGTCGTTGACCTGCGACTCTGCTAGCCCGCCCATCTTTGCAAGGTCGCTGGAGAGATGTTCCAGCGCCTGATCGTAGGCCCTGACGATGTGGTCGCCCATAAGCGGCGTTCCGTCCTTCTGTCAGCTCAGCCGAAACGGCCGGTGATGTAGTCCTGTGTGCGCTTGTCGCGGGGATTCTGGAAGATTTCCTCGGTGCTGCCGGTCTCGACGAGCGTGCCGAGATGGAAGAAGGCGGTCTTCTGCGAGACGCGTGCGGCCTGCGCCATCGAGTGTGTGACGATGATGATGCAATAGTTTGCGCGCAGTTCGTCGATCAGTTCCTCGATGCGCGCGGTGGCGATCGGATCGAGCGCCGAGCACGGCTCGTCCATGAGGATCACGTCGGGATCGACGGCGACGGTACGTGCGATGACGAGACGCTGCTGCTGTCCACCCGAAAGCCCGGCCCCGGACTGCGCAAGGCGATCCTTGACCTCTTCCCACAGTCCCGCACGACGCAGGGACCTTTCCACGATCACGTCGAGATCGGACTTGCTGGCCGCCATGCCATGGATGCGCGGGCCGTAGGCGACGTTCTCGTAAATCGATTTCGGGAACGGATTGGGCTTCTGGAACACCATGCCGATGCGCGCGCGCAGCACGACCGGATCGACGTTCTTTGCATAGGCATTCTTGCCGTCGATCTCGACGATGCCGTTCACACGGCAGCCCGGGATGAGATCGTTCATGCGGTTGATGCAGCGCAGGAACGTCGTCTTGCCGCAGCCCGACGGGCCGATGAACGCCGTCACCGCGTGGTCGGGGATCGTGATGGAGACGTTGAAGAGCGCCTGCTTGTCGCCATAGTGGACATTCACGTCCCGCGCCTCGACCTTCACCGGCGCGCCGGCCTGGTGCGGCGCGCTCTGGACGGTCGGCGTCGGCGCCTGCACCGCTCCGGTGGTGTCGGCCGACTGCGGCGCCTGGAAATTCACGACGAATGCTCCTCGAAATCCCGGCGCATCCGCGCGCGTCCCCGTGGTCCGGGCATGGAATCGCCCGTCCTGCTCGCGAATAAGCGGTCAGTACCGAGGTTTCGTGACACTATCGTGAATTGCATGTCACGCGCCACTGGCATCGGGGCGCGCCTGCTCAAGGTAAATCGCGAACGCCGAGCCCCGCCCCGGCTCGCTTTCCACCGCCATGCCGCCGCGGTGGCGATTGACGATGTGTTTGACGATGGCGAGGCCGAGGCCTGTACCCGGGCGTTCAACGGCCTGCTGGTCGCGTTCCACGCGAAAAAAGCGCTCGCTGAGACGAGGGAGATGGCGGCGCGGTATGCCCGGCCCCTGATCGGTCACGCGCAGATAGACGAAGCGCCGGGTCGCGGGCGCGCCGGGCGTCAGCAGCGAGATGCGCGAGGCCTCAGGCCACTGGCGCGACGCGCGGTCCGCCGCCGTGTCGCGCCCCTCGGCGACGCCGATCTCGACCTGCACCGTCCCGCCCTCCGGCGAATATTTCACGGCGTTGTCGATCAGGTTCTGCGCCACCTGCGTGAGCTGGAAGCGATCGCCGGTGACGTGCAGCACAGCCGCTTCCGGTGCGACATTGATGGTGACGTTCCGCCCCTTCGCCACCGTCGTCATGGCGTCAGCCGCCTCCCGCGCGACCATGACCATGTCGGCGCGCTCGTTGGGCGGCACGTGTTCGTTGATCTCGATCTTGGAAAGCGAGAGCAGATCGTCGATCAGACGCCGCATGCGGTCGACTTGCTGCTCCATCAAGCCCAGAAAGCGTTCCCGCGCCGTGACGTCGTCGCGCGCGGCCCCGCCGAGAGTCTCGATCAGCAGCGATATGGAGGTGACGGGCGTCTTCAGTTCGTGGCTGGCGTTGGCGAGGAAATCGGCGCGCATGCGCTCGGTGACGATGTGGGTCGTCTGGTCGTGGAAGATCATCAGGGCGGCGGTGTCGTCGCCCCACGCGATGGGCGCCACATAGACCCGGAAATGCTCCTCAACGGGCGCGGCGTGCTCGTACTCGACGACGCGGGTGATCCCGTCGATCGACGCGCCGTGCGCGGCATCGAGGATCTCGGGGTGGCGCAGGATGGCCGAGAGGCGCAGCCCCTGCGCCTCGAACTGCAGCTGCCGGCGGGCCTCGCGGTTGGAGCCGACCACGCGTCCCTCATGGTCCACGAGCAGCGTCGCCTCCGGCAGCGCCTCGATGAACGGCGCGAGTTCGGTCAGCAGCTTTTCCGGCTCCGGAGCCGGCGCGGCGGGAGCTACCTCAGGCGTGGCAGACAATGCCCCGGTTTCAGTCATGTCGCGGTAGAGGAGGAACCCCACCGCGAGACCTGCCGCCAGCAACGCGAGCAGGGTCGACGCCCGCCCGCCCCCGGCCAACTCCAACGCCAGCGCCGCTGCGC
>Ga0163154_10000692_pt1 | contig 52320 bp, 59 predicted proteins | sample OliLakLV19MP9P1_FD_148649 | JGI IMG/M metagenome (GOLD analysis project Ga0163154, IMG submission 148649) | Freshwater microbial mat bacterial communities from Lake Vanda, McMurdo Dry Valleys, Antarctica - Oligotrophic Lake LV.19.MP9.P1 | ecosystem: Environmental > Aquatic > Freshwater > Lake >...
GCTCTGGGCGAGTGGACCGTTGGGGTTTCCCTGGGGGACCTTGGCGATGACCCAGGCTCAGGGTTGGTATCTGCCCTGGGTGCAGGTGGGGGGGGCAGAATTGTTGACCGCGCTGGTGGTTTTGGTGAATGGGTTGTGGTTGGTCGGGTCCTTGCGGTGGGTGGCGGGGACGGGGTTGGTGGTCTTGTTGGGGTGGCGCGGGTTGCCAGTACCCACGGGAAAACCGCTCATGGTGGCAGTGATTCAGGCCAATATTCCCCAAGCTGAACGGATTGCCTTGGGTCCTGAACGGGTGATGGCAATTTATACCCGGGCTTATCGGACCTTGGCGGCGCAAAAGCCGGATTTGATTATGACCCCAGAGGTGGCGGTGACGCTAGTTTGGGATGAACGCAACCAGCGTGATACGTCCCTGGGTCAGGCTCTCAGTCAACTCAAAGTCCCTTTACTGCTCGGGGCCTATGACCGCCGGGGCGACCAGTTTAGTAATAGTCTATTTGCCAGTGACGGCGGGGTTTACGACAAGGTGAACTTGGTACCGCTCAATGACACGATACCTTTCAAGTCGTTGCTGGGCTGGCTGGTGCAGCGGGTCTCACCTTTGGCGGGAGACCTCTACCCCGGTCGTTGGGACCAGACCTTGACCACGGCGCAGGGAGTAGTCGGGGCGGGGATTTGTTTTGATTCGCCCTTTGCCGAGGTCTTCCGGGGCCAGACGGCGCGGGGGGCACAGTGGTTGGTCACGGTCACCAATGACAGTTGGTTCGGTCCCGCCATGCCTCCCCAACGCCATGCCATTGAGACCTTGCGGGCGGTTGAGAATGCCCGTTGGTTGGTCCGTGCTTCTAATACTGGGTCTTCGGGGGCAATTGACCCGCTTGGACGGACGACCTTACTTACCCAGCGGGGTGAATTCCAATTGTCCACCGTGCCAATTACCCGTCAGACGCGACGCACGCCCTACACCGAGGGGGGCGGGAACTGGATCTGGTTGCTATGGGTCGGTTTGGGGGTAGTGGTCTGGCAGCGGTATTGGGGCTTAAAGAGGTCCTCCTAAATCCCCCTTTTTAAAAGGGATTTTAAGAACTACTTCAGCCCAGACGACTCAATTTGTGTAATTCTAAGTGAAAAACCCCAAGACTAATGCGTGTTGGGGTTTGCAGGGGGGAATCAAATCGCTCATGTATCCAGAATCCCCGATTTCCCGCCCCAGTGTATAAAGCCCTAGACCAAATTGAATAAAGACGTAATGAAGCCGCAAGGCGTTCACTCTACTCAAAAATTCCCCTTTAGGAGACGGCAAGAAAATAGTCCCACTGCACACTTATAGAAAACCTGTCGCACTACACTTGAGGAGTTAAGTGGGGGAAGACCCATGCGTAGATGGCTGGTAATTTTCCTGGGGTTACCTGTGCTGGCTCAGCCCACCGGGTATTTCGCGCAGTTTCCCCAGTTAGTCCGTTCAGCAACTAGTAATAACAGCAGTACGTTTGATTACGCCCGGTATACTTTTGAGTTGGCAGTCCCGGCGGGGAGTGGGTCGGCATTGGGCGGGGTGGTAATGGGGATTCCCCAGGGTTTGCGGGTGCCGGAGTCGGGGATGGTGAGTGCAGTAGTCGCGGGGCAAACCCTGGTGACTCAGGTTGCGGTGGTGGGGCGGGCAGTCACAGTCACCTTTCCCCAACCCGTCGCGCCCGGTCAGGGAGTAAGTCTACAGCTTTATCCGATGTCTAACCCGCGTCTGGGCGGGACCCATCTTTTTGAGATTGCGGTATTTCCAGCAGGTAATCCAACTGGACCGCAGTTTCTGGGGTTTGGGCGGCTGAGTTTTTTGCAGAAGGGCAGTCGTTAGTTCAACACTCCGTACTACTGAGGGCCAATCCGCCTTCGGAGGTCTCTTTGTATTTGTGGGACATATCTTCCCCAGTCGCCCGCATCACCCGGATTACGCGGTCTAGGGAAATTTTTTGGTGGGTATGATTACCGGAACAAGCTAGCAGATAGGCGTTGTAAGCTTTAATCGCGCCCATAGCATTGCGTTCAATGCAGGGAATCTGCACATAGCCACCGATGGGGTCACAGGTCATGCCCAAGTGATGCTCTAAGGCAATCTCTGCGGCTGCCTCAATGACCTCAATTCCGTAGCCCGCACTAGCACTCAAGAGGGCCGCACCCATGGCGGAGGCCGTCCCCACCTCGCCCATACAACCCATCTCGGCCCCGGAGATACTAGCATTGTGTTTGACTAAAAATCCCACTGCCGCCGCCGCCAATAAACCTACTCGTAGTTGGTCGGGAGTCGCCTGGACGTGGTGCTTGAGCCAATAACTAAGCCCCGGAATCACTCCTGAAGCCCCGGAAGTCGGCGCGGTAACGACCACTTGACCACTAGCATTCTCCTCGGAGGCGGCAATACTGTAAGCATTAAGGAAAATAAATAAGCTGTCGGGAGTCCCGGCGCGAGTTTGGGCTTGACGGTAGAGGGCGGGGGCCTTGCGTTGGAGTTGGATGAAGCCCGGTAGGATGCCTTCGCGGGTCAATCCCCGTTCTACGGCCCGGTGCATGAATCCGTAGATGTCATCAATTTTTTGCAGGATATCAACTCGGCTCCGTCCGGTTAGGGCGGTTTCGTTAGTTAGAATCAACTCTGCCGGGGTGCAGTCTGCTTGCGCTAGTTGTTGGCGCAGTCCGGTCATGGAGTGATAGGGAAATGGGGGAAGTGGCGGTGGGCTCGGAACTTCACCCTCGCGTTGAATAAACCCGCCGCCTACAGAATAATACTGCTCTTGGTGTTGAATCTGGGGACCGTCCCAGAGCTTGAAGATGAGGGTATTGCTGAAGGGGAATTCATGGTGACCACGCACAAAATGAACATCCTCCGCGCTAATAATTAGGGTCTGCTCGCCCAAGCGCACGGGATAAACCGTCTCATGTTCAAGGAGCATCAAAAATACATCTGGATCACAGGTCTCCGGGGTCCAGCTTAGTAAACCCGCCACTATCGCCCGGTCGGTACCGTGTCCCTTACCCGTCGCACTCAAAGAACCATAAAGTTCCACCGTGAGTCTGGTCCCGCTCAGTCCTTGGATACGCCCCAGAAAATCCCGTGCTGCCCGCATTGGCCCGATGGTATGGGAGCTAGAGGGTCCGGGTCCCACTTTGAAAAGGTCAAAAATTGAGGTGGTGATTGCGTCCATGGTGGTCTTAGATCTGGACTCTTCCACGCTAGCTTGTACCGAGAACACTTTCCACTCATGGTGTCAGTGCTGTCGGTGGTGTCTGCCCATTACTTTTCGCTACTAAAAGTTCAAACTCTCGTGCGTTTCTGAGCCGTTTACTTACAATCATTAGGCTTGAGAGCGGGTGGGCGCGATAGTCTGAGTCAATTCTGGACGAGTAAATCCGACTCCCCAAAACTCCCAATTTTTTAATATCTGGATCTGAATAACCTTGAAACCAACTCCAAAGTGCTTTATGACTACTTTGCTTGGGGTCCTGCCAGTTTAATAGCTGAGCCTTACTGAGTCCTAGATGGTAAACGTAATAATATATGCGCCCAAGGCAAGTCCGTCGGACGCTCTCTCGTGGATCATTACGTGATTCATGGGCGACGATTAGAAACTCACGCCAATCAAATTGCATCCCGCAGCTCGTAATCAAATACGAGAGTTCCACCCGAACGATGGCAATTGTCTAGCCACCATGCTTCGTGAAAAGAGTTTAATTTGTGTTCAGGTTCACCTTCAAAATTAGATGGTAATTGTACGGCTACCCTAAGCATATAATCTTCATCGGCTAACTGTACTCGAATTTGAATAATTCGGCTTGTTCCAAAAACGTCCTCAAGCGGCTTCACGGCTTCCATCAAAAGCTCGTAAAGATTTGGTTCCTCCTGAAGAATTTTGATAATAGTGTGATCACTATCCAAAATCAGATAATGCTGCTGCAAAGAATCTAGCTCAGATATCCAATTTCGTGCAAATCCCGCTTGCTTCTCAAGAAGGGGAGAGCTACACATAGCAAGTTTATGAAGGGGGAAGGGAAAGATGTTAATTACAGGTTTTTCCCGTGACGGGCGATATTGCGGAGTATCGAATGCTGTTGCAAGTTGGTTAACCATTAACTATCTCCTCAACTCCTAAAATTTTAAACACAGCCTCTTGGTCCCTTTGCACTTGAGCCAGAGCTTCGAATATTGGCGGATGACCGCTAAATTGTCGTGAAAATTTTAGAAAAATTCCATTGGCAAAAACCAAGGAAAAATCAAGTAGGAGATCGCCATCTTCCAATTTCAGATGATTACCGTATCTATCAGCCTTGCGTTGCGCTATGAGAGGTCTAAACGGTTCTGGAACAAATGGTTCTAGTATTTCTTCTCTAGATTTTACGAGTGGCTGTAGATGCATTGCTATCGTAGCCGTACACGCTCCTATTTTTGCAGCACTTCCTTCAAGTAGGGCCTGTTCAGCAGCAATCATTATCGGTTTATACTCATCTAAAACTCTCCAAGATACACTTTCTTTGACAAATTTATATCCTTCCGCCCCAACCTGGAAATTGACGTCATGTTCTGGAATACTAAAAATTATTCTACGGTCAGCAGGTTTGCCAAAAGTATGCGTATCTACATTGGCTAGACGTAAACCGTAAGGCAAGAGCGCGATCATGATTGCCTCAAAAGCTCTCTCTGCACCACTGCTAATAAAGTTGATATTAGGCACCTTAAACATTGCTTGGTACTCCAAGCTTGCCGCAGAGATTTTAACTAAATCAGGCATTTTTGTTTCCTCTTCATTATGATTATACGTCCTAATGTAGCAGGCCAACGTCAGTGCTGTTATTTTGATGCGTCTAATATCTCAATTGAGTATGTTTTACCAGGAGCGTTTACGGATTGAGGGGCGGTCAATCCGGGTGGCGTACCACTGGCAGAATCGCCCCGCCTCTAAGGGAATTTCACAGGCGGTATCGAGTAAGTGGGGGACCTCGGCTTGGGCTTGGACGGGGGTGAGGCCCTGTTCACGCGCTAGGACCCCGGCGAGATAGACCTTTAGTTCGTCCTCAGTCAGGAGTTGTTCCTCCCGGTCGGTTTCGAGGAGGACGTAGTATTGGTCGTCGTCGTTCATCCTTTGTTCTCCGTGGGGACGCGCTTACGTAAAAGGCTCGCCCGTCGGTTCGCCAGGGTGTGTTTGGGTTGGACTTGGAGAATTTTGTCGTAGCACTCTAGGGCCTGTTCGCTCTGGAATTTGCGCTCGTAGACGTGGGCTAGGTTGCTAAGGGCGGAGACGTAATCTTCCTTGTAGCGCACGGCATCGCGGTAGGAGCGCAGGGCCAACTCAATTTGTTTCTGTTGGTAGTAGGCATAGCCCAGGTTATTGTGAGCCTCGGCGTACTGGGGATTGAGGGCGAGGGCTTTCTTGAATTGGCGGATCGCTTCTTCGTAGAGTTTCTTTTCGAGGTAGGCACAGCCGAGTTCGTAGTGTTCCTCCGGGGTGCCCGTGCCCTTGGTCAGTTTGGGTTGCAGCCGCGAAATTAAGGTCTCATAGCTCCGGGTGCGGATGACTTGGTTGAAGACCTGCCATGCAATCCACACCAACAATAGAAACAAGGCGGCTAAGTAAACTAAGGCTCCGTTGCGGTCACCCATGGTCCACCACCGAGACAGTCACGGGTTCTTTCGGTTTAACGGGTTGGGGGAGGGGCCGTCGGACGGGCTGGAGATTTGCCACTAGCTCAGCTAGCGCGGGATCAAGACCAAAACAACACTCGCGCTCCATACAAAAGCTGCCACTCGTTCCATTCATCATGGCCTAGATCCCTTTAATCCGTGGGGTCATTGTTAGGATGGACCCACCGCCTGGATAATGCCTATGCCCGGACCCCGTTGGCCCTACGTCGTTATTGCCCTCTTACTGCTGTTGCCCGTCTTGGTGGTAGGTGGCCTCTTCCTAGCCCTGGGGAACCGAGAACCGGAAGTCGCCCAAGCTGCTCTCCTCGAACTCAACTTGAATTCAGACCTCCCGGAATTTGTCCCAGGCGGAGGTTCACCCCTAGATCTGTTGGCTGGAGACACGCCGTTAACGTTAAAAGATCAGCTTGATAATTTGAAAAAAGCGGCGGAAGATGACCGCATTAAGGGGGTTTTGGTCCGCTTGGATGACTATGGGGCAGGCTGGGCCAAGACCGAAGAGTTGCGCGACGCTCTGACCCTGTTCAAGCGCAGTGGGAAGTTTACGGTCGGCTATGCCCAGAGTCTTGATGAACGGGGCTATTACCTAGCCTTGGTCTTGGATGAACTCTACATGGTCCCCGAGGGCAGTTTTGAGATGAATGGGCTGGTCAGTCAGGCCGTCCATCTGCCGGGACTCCTGGAGCGACTGGGGATTGGCGTGCAGTATTTCGCGTTTGGTCAATATAAATCCCAGTCCGGGCAGAGCTTTGGTCTGAAGGCTTTCACGCCGCCCGTCAAGGAGATGATTAACTACAACCTGGATGGTCGCTACAACCGTTTCGTCAACGCCGTCGCCCAGGGTAAGAAGCTGACGATTCCTCAGGTCCGCCGATTGATTGATACCAACTTACCGACGACGGAATGGGCCTTGGCGAACAGGTTGATTACCGGGATTGCCTACGAAGACGAGTTACGCGACAAACTTAAAAAGAAACTCGGTCAGGAACCCGACGCGGATCTAGCTCAGGTCCAGGACGGGAGCTATCACACCTTGCCCCTGGGGAAGTTTGGCCTGAATGGGGGTGAGGACAAGATCGGCTTGGTCTATTCCGTGGGGCTGATTGTGCCGGGAGCGGGGGATGGCGCGAGTCCCTTGACGGGCGATACCACCCAGGGTTCTCAACCGATTGTGGATGCATTGCGTAAAGCGGGTGAGGACGACGAGATTAAAGCAGTGGTCTTCCGGGTAGATTCGCCCGGTGGGGCTGGGATTGGGCCGGATCTGGTGCGGCGGGAAGTGGAACGGCTCAAGGCCAAGAAACCCGTCATTGTCTCCATGTCAGATTCAGCGGCGAGTGGGGGTTACTGGGTCGCCATGGATGCGACAGCGATTGTCGCTCAGCCCTCGACCACAACCGGCTCGATTGGGGTCTTCAGTGTGATTCCCAACTTGCAACAGTTGAACCAGCGGTTAGACCTCACGCCTGAGGTTTTTAAGCGGGGAGCTAGGGCTGATGCGCTCTCGGGGACCCGACCGCTGGATGCCACGGAAGCCCGTCTCTACAACGAGCAACTCTACAAGTTTTATCGTCGGTTCGTGGACTTGGCTGCCAAGGGACGGGGGAAGACCGCTGCGGAGATGGAAGCGGTGGCCCAGGGGCGCAGTTGGCTGGGGGACCGGGCCTTGACCTTGGGGCTGGTGGACCGTCTGGGAGGGCTGGATACGGCGATTGGGCTCGCCCGTGAGAAAGCCAAAATCCCCAATGACCGCTCGGTGCAGGTGGTGGAGCTCCAGACCCCGAGTAATGTGTGGGATAACCTGGGTGGATTTTTCACCCGACTGCAACAAGCCCAGACCCGTCAGCTTGCCCGTGAACTACTAACGGCTAGTGGGACTGAGCCGCTCTTTCGGGGTTGGGGTGCGCTCACGCCGGAGTTGGTCCGCAAGCACCGTTACCTGACCATCGCGCTGCCCGAGGATGTGCACTAAATAATGTACGACTGTCTGGTTATTGGCAGTGGTCCGGCGGGGGGTGCGACCGCCTATCACCTCGCTAAGCGGGGGTGGCGTGTCCTCGTCTTGGACAAAGAGACTCTACCGCGCTATAAACCCTGCGGTGGCGGGGTACCTGCGGTCGTGCAGCAGTGGTTTGATTTCGACTTTGCCCCAGTCATCTCCGCTCAGGTGACCAAGATCCGCTACACCTGGCAGTTGGGGGATGAGGTCCTGGCGACCCTAGGGCCGAGGGCAGTGTGGATGGTGCGCCGCGACCAATTTGACCACTTCCTGCTCCAGCAAGCCCAACGGCAGGGGGCACAGTTCCAAGGCGGTGCGCCAGTGGTCCGCATTAAGGCACTGGATAACGGCTGGCAGGTCGAAACCGCTGACCAGCAATTCACCGCCCATTACCTCGTCGGGGCTGATGGCGCAAAAGGACCCACCGCCCGGTGGTTAGGACTAGAGCGCAAGATGGTCATCGGTGGGGCGATTGAAGTCGAGATCCCCGCGCCTGTCCCGCAACCTGAGACGGCCCATTTCGAGTTTGGATTGGTTTCAGCGGGCTATCTGTGGAATTTTCCCAAGGCCGATGGGCACTCGATTGGCGTGGGGACTTTTGGACGAAAAAAAGTAGACCTCAAGAAGCCTCTAGCTCAGTACGTCCAGAGTTTTGGGTTAATGCTAGAAGACATCCCGCTACATGGACATCCCCTCTTATTGTGGCAAGGTAATAGCCCACTCCATACCCACCACGCGCTCTTGGCGGGGGAGAGTGCAGGGATTGTGGACCCCTTCACCGCCGAAGGAATCCGGCCTGCCCTGCACACTGGAGTTCTGGCAGCCCAAGCGATTGACCGTGCCTTGGCTGGAGACCAACAAGCTCTCAGAGACTACACAACTCAAGTCCACCAGTATTGGGGGGAGGACCTCAAGTGGGCGAGTCGCCTCGCCCAAGTCTTCTACCGGGTGACTGAACTCGCCTATCGTCTGGGGGTAAAACGCCCGGGGAGTACCCAGCGTATGGGTCAATTACTGAGTGGAGAAATCTGCTACCGTGCAGTCGCTGAACGTGCCCTCACCCGCCTGAATCCCCTTAACCTTTAAGGGACTTCAAATCGTCGGGGTTGACTAAATGGCACCGGGCGTAACCATCGCTATGAGCATCGGAGCAAATACGTGCCCAGCCACTCGGGGTCTCTTCAACTAAAAAGAAGGTCTCTTCCGCAATAAAGAAGCCCTGATGATTGCGGGTCTCCGGCTGGACTTGGACGAGGTGATGTGGGTTTTGCATGAGGGCGGTCCGGGTGGTAGTGACTTATACAGTAACCCTTGATTTTCGCTCTGGTGATTGCGAATCGTGACACTTTACCAGCCCCTCTGCAACAATCCTTCATGTCCTGGCAGTGATTCCCTAGTCAACAACATCTGTGAAAGGTAGGGCAACCAGCGTAGCATTGCTGAAATTTTCACCAACTTTCACCTGAACTATCTCCCCAGCCCCGGCCTGTTGCCAGCGAATCCGCGCTAGACCAACCACGCCCTTTGTTACGGACTCCCCGCAACTCGTTAAGCTGCCTATACTTTCTCCGTCTTTTTGTAAAGGGGTGGGCAGTTCACTTAACAACTCTTTAAGCTTTACCCCTAAAAGTTGATGGGGTGGGTGGCCCACGAAGGTTAAACGGGAGATGACTTCCTGTCCGGTGTAGCAACCCTTGTCATGGTCAAAGGCTTGGTCCCAGTTCAACCCGAGCGGGACGACTTGGGCATCCAACTCCTGGCCCCAGGCGGGTACACCCTGGAGGATACGGTGAGTTTCGGCCTGTTGGGGGGTCAGCGCGACTAAGCCCGCTTCTTGCCACGAGTCACTTAAATCCGTTTCATTGAGATGCCAATACACTAAATCCGTCTGTTGTGCCCACAGTCCCGGCACTGGGGTCGGGATGGGCTCAGTCACGCCGACCAGTTGCCAGAGTCGGCCCGCCGTCGGGCTAACCACCACATCTTCACTAAAGACGTAGCGTTCGAGGCGCATCCCCAGTTCATCCAAACACGCAGCGGGGGTTTGCAGCAAAAATTCTTCATCGGGCAACCCCCAGCACCACAGGGGCGCAATCAGTCTACCGAGGGCGTTGAGCAAGCCACCGGGGATAGTTTGGTGGACGGCGAGGTCTTTGATGTTGCAAGAGAGCAGCCGGTGTAAATAGTCGCGGCTATCGCGGCCCGTGACCCGCAAAAACCCAACCTCAGGCGTAAACCAACCTTTCATCCGGGGTCCTCTAATGATCCTTCTTTATTGTGGTGGGTGCTGAGGGTTAGCTGATAAATGTGATTACGTGAAATCCCGGTCTGTTGGGCGACCAGCCGACTCGCCGCCGAGGGTGAGAGGCCCCGCGCCAATAGTTCCGCCAGCCGTGCCTGTAAAAAAGCATCGTCTACCGTTTCTACCGCCACCGCACGCCCCTGGACCACCAACGTGAATTCGCCCCGGGGTTGTGGGAAATCTACTAAAGCTTGCGCTAGAGTTCCCCGCCAGACCTGGGCATGGAGTTTCGTCAGTTCTCGTGCCAAAACTAGTTCGCGGTCTGTGCCTAGCCAATGGATTAAGTCTTGGAGGGTCTGACGCAGGTGGTGGGGACCTTCATAAAAAATTAGGGTCCGCGTCTCGTGTTGACATTGAGCCAGCCGCTCCTGCCGCTCTCGTCCTCGCGCCGGCAGAAAGCCTTCAAACACAAACCGCCCCGTCTCCAACCCCGAACTAACCAGAGCCGTGATACAAGCGCAAGCTCCCGGTAACACTTCCAGCACCACCCCCCGTTCCCAACATCCTTGGACCAAAGCCCGCCCTGGGTCGGAGATCCCTGGCGTGCCCGCATCGCTCACCAAAGCCAGCCGACTCCCGGCTGTCAGGAGGCCTAGAAGTTCTGCCAGCCGTTGGGGGGGGCTGTGTTCGTGGTAGCTAGTTAAGGGCTTGTGGATGTCGTAATGCTGTAACAGTTTGAGCGTATGACGGGTATCCTCTGCCACGATCCGGTCTACGCTCTGGAGGACCCTGAGGGCCCGGAAGGTCAGGTCTTCCAGGTTGCCGATGGGGGTAGGGACGATATAGAGCAGGGGTTCCATGGTTCTAGGTTAGCCTGTGAGGTTTACAAGATTGCCGTAGCTTCTGCAAGAGTTCCACGAGGCTTGTAGGCATCTCCTAACAACTAACAAACCTAATAGCCAACATCCCCAACAGCCGACGAGGACAGGAACCTAAGGTTCTGCCCCCGCGCTCCCGCCGACCCGTGAGGGCCGCGCACGGCCCCCACGGGCAACTAAAGCTCTCCACGAGAGCGGGAGAGGAGCTTATCCGGTTCAATTGCTATTTAAATGGTTCAACTCTCAATTGCACCCCGCCCTCTGGCCGACTCTTTGCCTGCTCTCTTTTGCCTTGGTCCCCCACCATGTGGGGCGGAGGGGCAGTTTTCGTTCAATTGTTGCGCTAAAGTCACATAGGTACAATCTTGCGCTGTAAAGCAAGTCATCACTTTTTGGACATCCCATGTTGCAACCGCAAACCTTAGTATTGATCGGACTCTCGGGCAGTGGGCGCAGTACGGTCCTCAACATTCTGGAAGACCTGGGCTATTTTGTGATGGATAATTTCCTCCCGGCTCTGGTCCCGGCTTTTTTACAACTACCCCGCCCCCAGCCTTTACTCGCGCTGGAGATGGCCCCGTCCGTGGGGGAGGCCCCGACCTTTGTGGCGAAAGTTGAGCAAGCTCTCGGTCAGCTTAAGGATGCGGGTCATGAGCCCCGACTCATCTTTATTGAGTGCGATACCCCGGCTCTGTTGGCTCGCTACGCCCTGACTCGCCGTCCCCATCCCTTGATGACTGCGGCGGCGGACTTGGCGGCGGCGATTGAACAGGAACGTGCTCATCTTGCGCCCCTGCGCCCCTGGGCTTGGGCGGTCCTCGATACTTCTCAAGTTAGTGTCAAGCACTTACGCACGGAAGTAGAGAGCTTGGTGGCGGGACGGGTGCCGCCGATGACTGTGGTTTTGACGAGCTTTGGCTACAAATATGGCGTGCCCCCGGAGGCTAACTTGCTATTTGATATCCGCTTTTTAGCCAATCCCTATTACGAACCCCGACTGCGGGAACTGACAGGTATGAACACCGAAGTGGTAGATTATGTATTTGGTTTCCGTGAAGCTCAGCTTACTTATGGTCGGGTTCATGAAACTATCGCGTTTTTCTTGAGTCAATATCGTCAGGAACGTCGGGGACAGGTCAGTGTTGCCGTTGGTTGTACGGGTGGACAACACCGCTCGGTCGCTTTTGTGGAGCGGCTGGCCCAACACCTCACCCCGGACCCTGAGCAATGGCGCATCCGCGTCACCCACCGCGAACAGGACATGAGGAGTCGGCATGGTCAGCCTTAAAGAACGTACGCGGCGGATGGGGATTTGGCTACTACCGGGGTTACAAGTCAAACGCTGGTTGAGTCTGGTGCTAGTGGGCATGGCGATGATCACCATGGGACTGGCGATCTGGATTGACCTGCGGCCCATTTTCCGTACTGGGCAACTTCTCGAAGGGGCGATCACCACCGTGGCGCGGGCCATCCCCAACGATACCAGTGGTCCTCTAGTCCTCGTGGTCGGCTTGACCTTTATTGTCTGGGGACTGCGCGGGGCCTTGACCTCGATTACCGAAGTACTGGTCCCCGATGGCGAAGCTCCAGATCTCGCTAACCGTCTACTCACCCACCGTCGTCTCAACCGGGGCGCGAAGATTGTGGCGATTGGCGGCGGGACTGGGCTCTCGACCTTACTGCGGGGCCTCAAGCATTACAGCAATAACATCACGGCTGTGGTCACGGTCGCCGATGATGGCGGCTCCTCAGGCCGCTTGCGTCGGGAATTTGGGGCCTTACCGCCCGGAGATTTACGCAACTGTCTGGCAGCCTTGGCAGACGAAGAAAAATTATTGACCGAACTTTTTAAGTACCGTTTCCCGGACCGTCCTGCTGAAAGCGAGAGTAGTCTGGGTGGGCACAGTTTCGGGAATTTATTTTTGACCGTGATGGCTGAAATTTCTGGCGGTTGGGAGAAGGGGCTGGCTGCTGCTTCTCAGGTCCTAGCCGTCCGGGGCCGGGTTTTACCCGCCACCCTAGAGAACGTAACCCTCTGGGCTGAACTGGAAGACGGGACCCGCATTGACGGCGAATCGCAGATCCCCGAATCGGGCTGCAAAATCCGTCGGGTCGGTTGTCTACCCGCCGCCCCCAAGGCCCTGCCCCGCGTCCTGGAAGCTATGGCTGAGGCCGAGCTAATCTTAATTGCTCCCGGCTCGCTCTACACCAGCATCATCCCCAACCTCCTCGTCCCCGAAATTGCTGATGCACTGCAAAAAAGTACGGCCCCCATCGTCTATGTCTCAAACTTAGTTGCTCAAAAAGGCGAGACCGAAGGTTTAAGCGTGAGCGACCATATCAAAGCCATGGAAGCGGTGGTGGGCGGACCCTTTATCCAAACTGTCTTAGTCCAAAAAGAGACCCCAGGGGTGAATCTCATCCCGGTGGACCGTGAGATTCTCGCCTTCATGGGACTCCAAGTCGTCGGAGCCGATGTGATTGAGCGGGTCGGGACCACGGGCGTGCGCCACCATTCACGCCGTCTCGCACGGGTCCTGATGCATTGGTACGGGCGGAAACTCCAGCAGTTGCGTCGGGCCTCTTAGGTGTACCATTGTCCCCACTGTCAGCAGGCCTTCCTGACGAGCTTCAGCCCCTGTCCTGGTTGTGCTAGCCAGCAGACCAAGCGCGGACGGAGCCAGCGTGCCCGTGAACGACGCGTTAACTATGACCCAGTGGGCCAGATTGACCCGGATGAGTTTTGGCAAGTCTGGCGACTGTACCCGGTCTGTCCTTGCTGTGGCGGGGCTTGGGGCGGGCGCGACACGATTAGCCTGGATCACATCGTGCCCCTATCGCGCGGCGGTCCCAACACCGGGGAGAACGTCCAGCCCCTCTGTCTGCCCTGCAACCTCTGGAAAAGCGACCACATTATTTACTTTGCCCGTGCCTTCGTCGGGCGGGTCGCCTCCGTTCCCCCCTCGCTCTGGTCCTACCTCCCGCCGCCTTCTCGTCCCACGGCCCAACTAGACCTCCTGACCGTACCCGTGGACGTAGCAGCCCGCTATCCCCGGGCCACCGCCCACCAACTCGAACAGGCGACGCTCACCTTGACCCGGGAGCAGTCAAAATCCGGGCAAGTATTCCAGGTCTAATCCTGCTACCGCTTGCGCTAAACTCACCGCTGTCCAATCTACTAAATAAGGTAGACACCCCAACACCGGGAGCCGACATAAATTCTCAATCAACCCGACGGGTGCCCAATCCGCTGCCATCGCTGCGGAAACAGGCTGAGTTTGGTTCAAGACAATCCCCGCCACGCTCAACCCCAGGGCACGGGCGTAATGACTATTGACCACTAGTTGTGCCACGACTCCCAGCCGCACCGGAGCGACTAGAACCACCGGGACCCGCCAATCCCGCGCTAAATCCCCCACGGTATAGTCTGCCGTCAAAGGACAACCCAGCCCGCCCACGCCTTCCAGGAAAACCTGTTCGCGCTCCTGGGATAGCTGTTGATAGCCCTGCCAAACCCGGCCCAAGTCCACCACGGTTCCCGCCTGAGCCGCCGCTAAGGGCGGAGCTAGGGGAGCTTCAAAAACCAGGGGACAAAGAGCCGTCGTTTGGTTTAGGGTCAAGAGCCGCTGGTAGGTCTCGATGTCTTCCACACCACAGGCCAGCAGTTTCATCAAGCCCACCGTCGGCTTACGGTACTGTTGCCAGTAGCTCACCAAGCCCAGGGTCAAGGCTGTCTTCCCGACCCCCGTATCCGTACCGACAATCAGTAGGGTGGGCACTAGTTGGTGGCAATCCCGGCGGTGGCAAGTTTATTTGCACTCACCCAGAGCGTTCCATCTAGGGCAGTTTTCTCGATGCGGTCAGCGAGGAGTAGAGCTTTGAGGGCCTGTTCTCCGCCCACAGAGGGCTTAATTCCGCCGCGCACACATTGGATGAAGTGGTCGAGTTCGGCGTGGAGCGGTTCGATATTGCTGGTGTAGACCTTCTCAATCAGCCCGTCCTGCCGATAGAGGACTTGACCGTAATCCGTTAAGTAGTTAGAAGTAGTCTGGCGATGGATTGAGATGTCGTTATTTAAGAAGTCCGCCTCGACTAAGGAATCTTTGCAGTGGGCGGCGATACGGCGGATTTTGCGATGAGTGACTTTGCTTGCCGTCAAGGTCGAGACTAGCCCGTTCTCAAAGACGAGATTAGCCGTCACGTAGTCCAGGTAGCCAGAGTTTGCCGCATTCCCCGAAGCGGTCATCTTGACGACTTGATAGGGGATGAGTTCGAGAATCAGGTCAATATCATGAATCATCAGGTCAAAAACTACAGAGACATCGTTGGCGCGGCTGGAATAGGGACTCAACCGATGGGCCTCCAGTGCCAGTAACTCTTCACGCTTCAGTACATTAGTCAGTTCTCGAAAGGCGGGATTGAACCGTTCGATATGGCCCACTTGGAGAATGCGGTTATACTCAGCGGCAGCGTTGACCAAGATCTCGGCCTCAGCAATACTCGCAGCTATCGGTTTCTCAATCAGGGTATGAACCCCCGCCCGCAGACAGTCTAGCCCCACGGAGCAATGCAAACGGGTCGGGACGGCGATGCAGACAGCCTCGACGTGTTCGAGAAGTTCACGGTAATCTTCGTAAAAGTGGACCCGGTACTGGCTGGCAATGTGGAGGCCCCGCTCCCTATTCACATCCGCCACCCCGACGAGTTGGACATCTTTGAGTAGACTCAAGACGCGGGTATGGTGTTGCCCCATGTGCCCCACGCCGATGACACCGACAGGGATTGGCTTATTCGGCGAGCGGTCGAGCATTGGGTTGGACATAATGTGAAGGCAGTGTTAAAAAGGGCACATAAATCCTACCATACCTGCTTAGACCACCATGCCCCACGCCCCCAAAAAAGCTGACTTACCCACCAAAATGTGTCCAATCTGTCAACGACCCTTCACTTGGCGCAAGAAATGGGAGCGGTGCTGGGATGAGGTGAAATATTGTTCAGAACGCTGCCGCCGTCGCGCTTAACTCCGCTTACCCTTGGTTTTTTCGAGGACTTCAAGGTCTTTGGGTTTAAAACTCACTAACTTAATCCAGTTGCCGCCCGTGAAAATAACCGCCACCATGCCATCAATTAATTTCTGGACTTGACCCTCGAAACCATAATAAATATCGTCCGGGTTAATCACTTTGACGGGCATACCGGGGCGAATCGGGCTCATGACTCTGACGGTGAAGGTCATTACGAGGGTAGCACGGGGGGACCAAGGCTAGTACCCTGAAAGAAATGGCAGGGGAGCCGATGGAGCTATGGCAATGGCAGTTAGGCGGGGGTGCCCTCGCTGGGTTAGCCGTGGCCTACACCCTCAAAAAAGCCACTAAACTCGCCCTTTTGCTGTTGGGTCTGGTTATTTTGTTGTTGTTTGGGCTGACGCGGTTGGGTATAGTCACGGTCCAGTGGTCCGCTCTCACAGCGGGATTGGAGCTGGGTAGCCAGTCACTTGTCCAATGGGCGACGACGTTAGTTCAGGAATTGGGCGCGAGTATGGTCGGCTTCGGGGGCGGGGTCGTGTTGGGTCTGAAGTTGCGCTAGGCCAGGGCCGCGCTCAGGAGTGTTTCAACGTAGGTGAGGGCTTCCGGGAGATGTTCGCTAGCAAGACCGCCCGCTTGGGCGAGGTTGGGCCGACCACCGCCTCTGGCACCAAACTTTCCGGCAACTTGGGCAATAAATTTCCCGGCATTAAGGCCCCGTTGGACGATGGCGGGACTGAAGGCGACGACGAGGGTGACTTTGCCCGCATCCCTGGTGGCGAGGACGACGGCACCGCCAATCTTCTGGGCCAACCGCTCGGCGGCACTCTTGAGGGCGTCGGGTTGGGCGGGGGGCACTTCAGCGACTACGGTTTTGAATTCACCCAGGGCGACAGCTTGGTTGGCGAGGGCGAGGACGCGGAGGGTAGCGAGTTCGGTCTGGGTCTGTTCGAGTTCGCGTTGGGTGCGCCGTAGTTCCTGTTGGAGGCCGACAATCCGGGCGGGGACTTCTTCGACAGTGACTTTAAACTCGTTGCTGAGTTGGCGGGTAATCTTATCGCGGACTTTCAGGTAATCAGCGGTACTCGGCCCAGCCACCGCTTCAATCCGGCGCACTCCGGCGGCAACCCCAGTCTCGCCCAGGATCTTGAAGAGACCAATTTCACTGGTGTTGTGGACATGGATACCGCCGCAGAGTTCCATACTCACATTAGCTACATCAATGACCCGCACTTCCGCTCCGTACTTCTCGCCAAACATTGCCACCGCGCCCCGTGCTTTGGCCTCAGCGATGGGCAAGACCTCAATGGTGAGGGGATGGGCTTCACTGACCCAACGGTTAACTAAGGTCTCGACTTGCTCCACTTCGTCTTCCGTCAAGGACCGTGGGCAATTAAAGTCAAAGCGCAAACGGTCAAAGGCGACCAAGGAACCGGCCTGGGTGATATTGGGGTCCACCAGTTGCTTGAGGGCCGACTGCAAGAGGTGGGTGGCGGTGTGGTGGGCGCGGGCGCGGCGGCGCAGGTCTTCGTCTACTTGAGCCTGGACTGTATCCCCGACTTGGAGGGTGCCCGTCTCGACTTCGCCGTGGTGCAAGTAAATATCGCCTTGTTTCTGGACATCCAGGACCCGGACCCGCGCTGTCGCGGTGGCGAGATAGCCCCGGTCTCCGACTTGGCCCCCAGACTCAGCGTAAAAAGGTGAACTATTGAGGACGACTTTAACTTCATCGCCCGCTGCGACCTGCTCAACTAGTTGTTGGGCGACAAAGAGAGCCACGACGGTCCCGCTGCCCTGGGTATGCAAGTAGCCAAGAAATTCAGTTTGAGCAATCTCACTGAGTTCCTGACCGCCCTGCTGCGTCAAGTCGAGGGTCTGGTGGGCGGACTTGGCCCGGACCTGCTGCCGCTCCATCTCCTGGTGGTAGCCTGCTTGGTCCACGGCGACCCCCTGCTCGTTTGCCACTTCCTCTGTCAGTTCGAGGGGGAAGCCGTAGGTGTCGTAGAGCATGAACGCTTCAGCCCCGGTAATCATGGGCGGATGTTTAGCAAGAATGCGCTCTAGCAAACGTTCACCCGTTTCCAGGGTGCGCCGAAACTGCTGTTCTTCGACACGGAGGACCTGCTCGATCCAGGCTTGTTTGGTAGTGAGTTGGGGATAGGTCTTGTTGTAAAGCTGAATGACAGTCTGGGCCACAACGGGCGTAAAAGGTTCTTTAATGCCCAAGAGCCGCCCGTGACGGATCGCGCGGCGAATCAGACGACGCAACACATAGCCACGGCCCAGATTGGCGGGCGTAACCCCATCGGCAATGAGATGGCTCACGGCGCGGAGGTGGTCAGCGATGATTTTGAGGGAGCGTTTTTCTTCGTCCGTCGCTGCGGGATAAATCAGATTAGCCAGGGTAGCCGTGGTCTCAATCAGAGGGTAAACCAAGTCCGTTTCATAGTTATTAGGTACCTGTTGGAGGACTTGAGCTAAACGTTCTAGTCCCAGCCCGGTATCAATATTCTGTTGCGCTAGAGGAGTCAGGACACCAACGCTATCTCGGTTGTACTGCATAAAAACGAGATTATAAATTTCCAGAAAACGAGTGTCATCATCCAGGTCAATCCCTTGCTCGCCAAGCTCAGGATGAAAATCATAATAAATCTCCGAACAAGGACCACAAGGCCCCGTAGGACCTGAAACCCAGAAGTTCGAGTCCGCCCCCATCCGTTGAATCCGGTGTTCCGGTATCCCGACAACATCGCGCCAGATCCCTAAAGCTTCGTCATCTTCCGTAAAGACGCTCACCCACAACCGTCCGGGGGGCAAGTGATAAACCGTTGTCAACAGTTCCCAGGCCCAAGTGATCGCTTCTTTTTTGAAGTAATCCCCAAAGGAGAAATTCCCCAACATCTCAAAAAATGTATGGTGGCGGGCCGTCCGGCCCACATTCTCGATATCGTTGGTGCGGACACACTTTTGGCTTGTGGTGGCGCGGGGTGCCGGGGGAGCTTCTTGGCCCAGGAAGACCGGTTTGAAGGGTAACATCCCGGCAATAGTCAACAGCACGGTCGGGTCCGCCGGAATTAAAGAAGCACTGGGTAATTCAACGTGCCCCCGCTCCCGATAAAAATCTAAAAAAGCACGGCGGATCTCAGGACCAGTGCGAAAAGGAAACATTACAGCCTGCCAACACTTTTCCTATTTTGGCTTAAGCGGCCCCCTAGCCCCCACTAGTGGGGGGACAAAGCCAACGCCAGTCATCAGTTCATTGACTGAAACTAGTCTTAGGCTCCGCTCCCCATTCGTGGGGCGGGGGGGCTGCTTAGCGGGTCAGGGTAAGACGTTGGGTCCCCTCACCTACGGTCTGAGCAACGACCCGGTGGCCTGTCACCTTGGCTTGGGCTAGGGTGCGGTTAATTACGTAACGCTGGTTGATGGCCTGGATGAGTCGGGTTTGATTGTGCTTGCGGGCCACACCCCAGAGGTCGCCGACCAGATTGAAGGTGCCATCGGGGTTACGGGTCCAGCCTAGGTCAAAACCGCCAGCTAGGACCGCCACAATCTCAGCCTGGAGACGCTGGCAATTCTCGCCCCGGACTTCGGTCTGGGTTTGCACCACAAGGCCCAAGTCACGCAGGGAGGTGATGAGAATTTCAGCGTCTGTCAGTCTGGTGGGCAACGAAGTAAAGTGAGACATCATTGGGCTCCGTCGCTTTAGCGAGATACAAGGCCCAACACATCGCGGACCACACTGTAACCCCCGAGGTCCCACAGCAAATAGGCAACAAAACCAATCATTGCAAAACGACCATTCCAAATCTCAGCTTGGGGTGTGAAACCAAAACGGAACTCGTTACGGTCATAGGCGGGGGCGATGGGATCAGCTTCAGTGGTGCGAGGCTTGGATTGCATGGTCGGCTCCTTGAGTTGTTGCACCAATCCTAAAGAATTGTTGCGCGGTTCCCTCTCTCTCGTTAGTGGGGGATATGTCTCTTCTTGGAGCAGATTAGGGCTCGGGTGAATATAGGTCTTTAGACTGGTTTCCTTGCACTTTAGCTAGGGTGAATGCAAGTAGTATCAAGGGAGCCATGGGCTCAAATCAAAAGGGCGAACGGACTTTGGGCTCTTTGTAATTTTTTTCGCGCAGCTTCTGTTTGACTTTTTGATAGTAGTTCCGCAAGAAAACTTCCACATCCATCAACTCAGCCGTGGGGATCTGGAAGCGGGCACAGGTCTCTGCCATGGGTACGCCGAAGTCCCGTCCATTGGCGACGACCTCCGCAAACTCAAAGAAATCGGCGGAATAGCGGAACCACTCGAAATATTTCATGGCTTGACGCAAAAAGCGCATGAAACTCAGAGGTAAGCGACTGATCCGGGGGCTTTGTTCGAGTCCGGCGAGTTCATCACAGAGGTCAATAATCTCGAAGGCCGTCCAGTAACGCGGTCCAGCAAGGCTATGAATCTGGTTCCATTGTTTGGGCATCGTCAGGGCCGCAACGTAGAACCGGGCGACATCTAGGGTGCTGACATAGGCAATTGGCGAAGACTCGCCCATGACTTGCACGGGTTTACGTTCGAGGACCGGAATTGCGTACTGGGAGACCAGACCTTGAATAAAGGCTCCTGGTCGAAAAATGATGTGATTCAAGCCCGACTGCTGTAGGTAGACTTCAATCTCCTGTTTCACTTGCATCAGCCTGACTTGGGGATACTGGTCGCACTGGAGGATCGAGGTAAAGATGACCAGCCCGACCCCAGCCGCCTTACAGCCATCAATGAGGCGACGATTACCCTGGTCATCCACTTCACGGATGGTATTTCCCTTGATGCCCGCCCCGGAACTCGCCGTGGTGATGACCGCTTCTACACCTTCTAGGGCGGCGGGGAGGTTATTAAGGTCGCGCAGGTCTCCCGTGAAGAGTCGGGCACCCCAGCCTTCGAGGAATTGGGCTTTTTCTCGGTCGCGGACGTAGCCGGTCACGCTATGGCCCTCGTCCAACAGGCGGCGGACGATCTGCCGACCCAAGGTCCCCGTACCCCCCACCATCAAAATGTTCATGTTTATGCCAGTTTCTTAAGAAAATATTACATCACTCCTCCCGTCCGTGCCACCGCCCTAGCCCTGGGTGAGTTGCCGTTGGGCGCGTTGGAGGATCTCGCGTTCGGTCTGAAAAGTAATCTTGGTTAGGGCTTCAGTCAGTGGCACCCAGACCACCTCAGTCATCTCATGGTCATGGTCGGCGAAATCTCCACCCACGGGCGTCATCAAGTAGTAGTGGACCTGCTTGTGGACAGCCTGTTTATGCAGTTGGTACCAATACTCGACGTAGCCCAGACTGCACTGCATCTCGACAAGGAGTCCCGTCTCCTCCCGCACTTCGCGCAAGGCTGTCTCCAGCAGGGTCTCACCAGGGTCTTGATGGCCCTTGGGGAGTGCCCAGCGGCCCGGTTCACGGACGGGAACAACTAAAACAACAGCAAAATCAGGGGATTGGGGGCGATAGACCACCCCACCAGCAGCCAACACGGTCATGAATTTTCCTGCAACTAGTTAAATCCTACCTAAATGTTGCGACCGTAGAAGCGCGTGGTATACAGCTTAGGAAGTTTAGGAAGCTATTAAAAAATTTATATGTTTGCGATAATTTGGATGTTTTTAATGAGTAATTAGACTCATATCAATAACTCTAAGTTTTATATCGAATACCTTCACCGATGAATGATCTCCAGCATAATTGTTGTATCAAGTTTGCGTGGAAGAGCCAGAAGACTTGATAGTTTTTTGACCCAATCTTAGGAGGATCTATGTCTGGAACGCGTGTTGAATTAAGGCCGCATGTGCTACATCCTGATACCTGCACCGTCAGTGTTTACCAAGACAATGTCCTCGTCTATACCCGTGTCCAACCCCGCGCGCAGGCCGTCAAAATGGCGGAGGGCATGGGCGAGCAGGGCTGCGCTGTGTGTTGGAATGGGGACTCTGGTGCCCCCTACCGCGATTGGCGTAAAGTCCACGCTTGAAGCTGCTGGCTGCGCTAGGATCGAAAGGTCCATCTAGGAATCGCCTGGTGCAGCTACTTCTTCATGACCCCGCCCGTCTGAGCGAACGTATGGCAAACCTCCCGACGAGTCCAGGGATTTACCAGATGCGGACCCCCACTGGGGAGTTGCTCTACGTGGGCAAGGCGAAAAACCTCCGTAACCGGGTCCGCAGTTACTTCCAGCCCGGTCAACAACTCTCGCCCCGAATTCAGGTGATGGTCCAGCAGGTCGGGGATGTAGAGTTGATTGTTACTGATACCGAAGCTGAGGCTCTGACCCTCGAAGAAACGTTAATTAAGCGTCTCCAGCCGCGCTATAACGTCTTACTCAAAGATGATAAACAGTACCCTTCAATTTGTATCACTTGGTCAGAGGAATATCCGCGCCTATTCGTCACGCGGCCCCGTGGTTACCGCAACCCCAAGGATAAATATTTTGGTCCCTACGTGGATGCGGGGGCGGCGCACCAAATGGTTGGTTTCCTTAAGCGCAACTTCTCCCTACGTCAGCGCGGGACGGTGCTTTTTAAAGACCGCCCCTGCATCAACTATGACCTTGGTCGCTGTCCTGGGGTCTGTCAACGGCTGGTCTCCCCAGCGGACTATCGCCAGACCATGCAAGCGGTGCAGTGGGTCTTGCAGGGCCGGGTCCAGGAATTAGTAACGAGCTTGAGTACCCAAATGGCAGAGTCCGCCGCCTTGATGGAGTTTGAGCGGGCGGCCCGGTTGCGCGACCAAATCCAGAACCTAGAGGCCCTGACGGAGAAGCAGAAGCTCGCCATCCCCGACGCGGAGGTGAACCGCGATGCCTTGGCGGTGGCGATGGATGCTCACCGGGGCTGTGTCCAACTCTTCCAGGTGCGGGCGGGTCGCTTAATTGGGCGGTTGGGATTCTCCTTTCAGAACCATGGCGATGACCCGGCAACCCTGATCCAAAGTGTGATCCAGGAACACTATCAAACTCTCAGTAATGAGGAGATTCCTGGTGAAATTCTCGTCTCCCACCTACTCCCAGACTTGGAACTGTTAGAGGACTGGTTACGGAGTAAGCGCGGCAGAGTCGTCGAGATCCAACACCCCCAACGCCAGACTAAGGCCGAGTTGATTGAACTGGTCAGCCGCAACGCCCAAGTCGAGCTAGAGCGGATGGCCCGCGCTTCGCAGGTGGGGTCCGAGGGTCTGGTCCGTCTGACGCAAGCTCTGGAACTGCCCTCTTTACCCCAGCGCATTGAGTGTTATGACATCTCGCATATCCAGGGCACGGACACGGTGGCTTCGCGGGTGGTCTTTGTGGATGGTAAGCCCGCCAAGGAACACTACCGCAAATACAAGATCCGCGACCCTAAAGTGGTAGCGGGTGCCCCCGATGACTTTGCTTCCATGGCAGAGGTGATCCGCAGGCGGTTTACAGGCAAGGACCCCCTCCCTGACCTCGTGGTGATTGATGGCGGGAAAGGGCAACTCAGTGCCAGTTATGCCGTGCTAGAGGAACTGGGGCTAGAAGACCTACCGGTGATTGGGCTTGCCAAGCGACTTGAAGAGATTTTCCGTCCTGGTAGCTCTCGGTCTTTGCAACTGGACCTCAGTGACTCGGCCTTACGCTTGTTGCAACAGGTCCGCGACGAGGCCCACCGTTTCGCCATCACCTTCCACCGCGACCTGCGCGGCAAACGGATGACTCGTTCGGTATTGGCTGACATCCCTGGTCTGGGTCCCGCCCGTCAAAAGAAACTTATCGAACACTTTGGCTCCCTCCGCAAACTCCAGGAAGCTTCGGTCTCCGAGATTGCCACCGTCCCCGGTATCAGTATCCAACTCGCCACAACTGTCCATCAGTTCTTACGTGAGGGTGTATTGACCTAACAAGCCCTTCTGCCTCATGCGTGGGAAGACCAAGGCAGAAGAGCGTGGATAGTGGCTAGCGAATAGCTAGTGAGGGATAGAGATTAGGGAGAGACACTGCCGAGGGAAACCCCTACCTCAAGCCCGACACCATTCATTAACCAGATTGCATTATCCCCAGTGATAAAGTTCCGCCAGATTAGATCCGGTTGGTTGTCGCCATCAAAATCTCCCGACCCAATCATTTGCCAATTGGTATCCGGTAGAGCGGGTAGTAAAACTCCTTGAATCAAGACCGTCTGATTCATGTACCACACCGCATTATCCGTGGTAATGAGATTGCGCCACAGGATGTCCACCGCCGCGTCACCATTGAAACTCCCGCCCCGAGACGTTGGCCCAGGCGACACCATTTGCCAAGCCAGATCAATCGGCCCTAGGTCGGCGGCTCCGTTGTAGGCAACCCCATTCATCACCCAAATTGCATTCTGACTGGTGGTGTAGTTGCGCCAGAGCAGGTCGGGTTGCCCGTCGCCACTGTAGTCCGCCGCTCCAATCAGTTGCCAGGTGAAGTCTGTAACCGTATCGATGGGAAAGCCTGTTATAAAGTTCGTCCCGTCCATCTGCCAGAGCGCGTTTTCACCTGTGGCATAGTTGCGCCAGAGCAGGTCAAGTTTACCGTCCTGGGTCATATCCGCCGCACCGACCAACTGCCAAGTCAGATCTGTCACACTGCCCAACAAAACCGACGAGGAAAAGCTGGTGCCATTCATCAACCAGATGGCATTCTCCCCCGTGGTGTAGTTACGCCAGATGAGGTCTGACTGTCCATCGGCGTTGAAGTCTCCAGCATTGACCAGTTGCCAACCCGCCGCCCGGATTGCGTAGGGGGTGACGCGGTAGCCACTCTTACTGGTAGTACCGCTGGTCGTGGTAACGGCAATAGCCCCACTGGTGGCCCCCGTCGGAACGATGAGGGTGATTTGAGTAGCGGAGTTGATGGTAAAGGCGGCAGTAGTCCCATTAAGCGTAACGCTGGTGACTCCGGTGAAGTTGGTCCCAGTAAGGGTAACGCGGGTAGTCGGGGGTCCTACCGTGGGGAAGAAGCTACTAATCGTTGTCGGCACCGGCAAGATCAAGGTGAAAATGCCGCCTACAGCCGTGCCGCTTGGCGTTGTAACGGTAAGCTCGCCTGTCGTGGCTCCGTTCGGAACTGTCGCGGTGATCTGGGTAGGGGAGTTAACCGCAAAACTAGTCGCATTAGCCGTACCGAACTTTACGGCTGTCGCTCCGGCGAGATTAGTGCCGGTAATAACCACAGAAGTTCCCACGGCACCACTCGTTGGCGTGAAGCTGCTGATAGTCGGTAGCGAACTCGGGAAAATTACGGTGAAAGAACCGCCTATAGCTGTGCCTCCTGGAGTTGTAACGCTGACTGCTCCTGTCGTTGCGCCGATTGGAACCGTGACCGTAATTTGAGTGGGCAAGTTGACGACAAAACTAGTCGCATTAGTGACATTGAACTTAACTGTCGTCACCCCAGTGAAATTGGTGCCAGTAATAACCACAGAGGTTCCAACCTCGCCAGTCATCGGTGTGACACTAGTAATCGTCGGAACCGCTGCTATAACTTCACTTAGCCGAAACACCGTGCCATAACCAGAACTGCCACCACCAATGGTAGTGCCATAGAAGTTATTATCAGTGCTCTGTACCAAGCCAGCGTAGGGATTGTAACCAGTGGCATTGTTGAAGTTAATCAGGGTTGTGAGCGTACCACTAGCCGTGACCCGAAATACCGTACCGCAGCTATCAAAGCTGCCAATGAGCGAGTCAAAGCAATTAGTTGAACTGCCGCCATAGATCGTCGTACCATAAAAGTTACCGTCACTCCCCTCAACCAATTCAGCATAGGGAACATCACCATTGGTACCATTGAAGTTAACCAAGGTGGTGAGGGTGCCACTAGCCGTCATCCGAAACACCGTCCCTAAGCCATGACTGCCGCCCCCAACAGTCGTACTGTAGAAGTTGCCATCAGTGCCTTGGATCAAGGCGGCAGTGGGAAAAGCTCCATTGGTGAAGTCAAAGCTAACCAGGGTCGTGAGCGTACCACTAGCCGTGACCCGAAATACCGTACCGTAATTGAAGTTGCCTCCTTCAGCCGTGGTGCCGTAGAAGTTGCTGTCACTGCCTTGTACCAAGCTAGCTTGAGGGGAGCTGCCGTTAGTGCTATTAAACCGGACTAACGTGGTGAGGCTACCACTGGGAGTCATCCGAAATACCGTGCCACAGCCAAAATCGGGACAAGTTGCGGTTGAGGTACTATCACTAGAAGTCATGCCATAGAAGTTACCATCTGTGCCCTGCACTAATCCACCCGTCGGATAGGTACCATTATTGCCGTTGAAGTTAACTAGGGTAGTGAGGCTACCACTGGGGGTCATCCGAAATACCGTACCCCCGATCGAATTGCTCCCGCTGAAGGTTGTGCCATAGAAATTACCATCGCTACCCTGCACCAATCCAGCCAAGGGAAAGGCTCCATTGGCCCCATTAAAATTGATTAGGGTAGTGATAGTACCACCGGGGGTCATCCGAAATACTGTGCCACAGCCAACAACCGTTCTAGCCGAGTTGACGCAAATGGTTGCATTACCTCCTTGGCTGGTTGTGCCATAGAAGTTACCATCCGTACCCTGTACCAATTTGGCTAAAGGATAGGTCCCATTGGTGTAATTAAAGTTTACTAGGGTGGTGAGCGTCTGGGCCGGGACTTTCTGAACCAGAGAACCGAGCATTACCAGCACGAGCGCAAGTAAACGAAAAGTAGAAGTAGCTACTGAGCAAGACCTATTTCTCACCGGGGTTTTAGTGGGTGCAGGGGCTTGGACTAATTGCCTGAGGGATACCGAACTGTTGTGGGTGTACATGGTAAGGTCCTTGATGGCGAATGACATGGCATCCACCTTAGTAGTTACCAGTAACGATACAGCCAGAATGCTGTTTCACATGTCGCCTGGACGACAACGCGCTTATCTTTAATCTTGGGGGACTGCCATCTCCCCCAGCCAAGCTCTGAGCCTAGTCCCCCGCGTCAAAAGCCTTAGCCAATGAACTATGGTGGAAACCGCTCTTAGTTGAGAATGCCAACCAACAAGCCTGCTGTACGGGTCCCCTGGTCACAGTGTTGGGTAAGGCCATCTACCGCTGGCAAGGTAAGGAAACGATGAGTCAGCCCGCGAGCAGTATACCGATACTTACGTGCAGATTGGCGGGTCCTGGCAACGGGTCAGTTCCCATTCGTCCTGTCTTGAGGGCCGTTGTACCTAGCCCGATCGGGCTGAGGGAGCCAGACTTGCTTGATTCTTGTCTATCAACTGGGTCATGACTACGATGTTTTACTTTTATCGGTCGCCTGAATAACTACACAGAGCCCTTGTCCAGCCTACGTCAATGACTAAACACATCGTCATACCCTAAGAGATCTAGCTCAACCAAGGTACTGAGGTGATTGAAGCAGCGTTCAGCTAGGGCAAGTCGGCCCTCGCGGTGGAGCATTTGTTTGAGTTTTAGGTAGGCCGGGATGAGATAGCGCACATCATTCCCGGCATAGCGCAACTGCGACTCCGAAAGCTCCCCCACGGCTCCCCAATCTGAACTTTGCGCCGTTTTATCTAGCTCGACCCCCACCAATTCCTGCACCACTTCCTTGAGACCATGACGGGGACTATAGGTGCGGGCGAGTTTACTGGCGATCTTGGTACAAAAAACGGCCCGCGTCTCAATCCCTAAGTGATAGCGCAACATCCCGACATCAAACCGCGCATAGTGAAAAATCTTAACTAAATCCGCCGCCTCAAGAAGCGTTTGTAAGTGGGGAGCCGCCGTCATCCCCTGCGCCAATCGGATCAAGGAAACCCGTCCCTGTTCATCCCCCACCTGTACCAAACAGAGCCGGTCACGTCGGGGTACTAGCCCCATCGTCTCCGTATCTACAGCCAAAACTCCGCAGTCCTGGTAGGTCTGGAGGGCCACTAGCGAGAGGTCGTTATCAAAAACCTGAAAATTGTCGAGCATCCCCCACATATACCACAGGGTCAGGGGGGATACTGACTAAGGAATCCTTGGAGTTGCCCCATGTCGCGCACACCTTCTGAATTTGCCATGCACATCTACCTCAGTGGCGGGAGTGAACAAACTGTCCGGATGACTCAATACAAAGACATCAATGACATCGTGCAACAGGTCTTCATGCAACCCAGCACAGGGAATGACTACATCAACATCCCGATGCCCCTCGAAGGTGAGTATATGATTGTCCGTCCCAGTTGTATCGCCGCCATCCACGTCGAGCCTTTATTTGGGAGCAGTCTTGACTATTGACGCTAGGCTCCCCCCAACACAATCAGCGTCCCAAAAGTCACGCCATTAAAAAGTAAATGAATCAGAATCGGTACGGCGAGGTTACGGGTTTGGTGGTAGGCATAGGCCAAGACCACCCCTAGGACTGAGAGGGGCAACAGTTCCGCCGCACTGCCATGGATCGCGCCGAAGACCAGCCCAGAGAGGAGCATGGCCTGGGGAATGGATAAAACGGTCGTCAGACTAGTAAAAAGCAATCCCCGAAACAGGATCTCCTCAAAAACTGGAGCCAGGATGGTCACGGTAACCAAGAATATTGCTTGAGCCAACAGATTCTCCGCACCCAGGATCTCCGTCAGGGTCTGGTTGCCGCCTCCACGGTCCCCCACTAGGGTCTGTGTCAAAGCCGCCGCCCCAAAGACTAAGGGCAACGAAGCAACATAAGCTCCCCCCGCCCAAGACAGTCCCTGCCCGTGGACCCGGAAAGGTTCACTAAGGGGATATAACCGCCAAATCCGATACCACAACAACCCCAACCCCGCCCCCATGCCCAACAGGTAGCCCAGAGCACCTGTGAAAGCACTCGCCAAGTCCGGCGGGGTCACCCAGCGTTGGATCGGTCCCACCAAAGCCATCACGATGAAAGGTAGCCCCAATAGAAATACCGTGAGCCACCCCGCTACCACCCAGACCGCATCGGTCACCGTCCAAGGCACTACCCAGGGTTTTCCCCAACTACGCTTCCCGCTCTGCCACTGGAGGGCCTCGCGGATTAAGAAGACCACGCCACTGAGCACCAACACCGACTGCAAACTCGTCAAGACCAGCAAACGGTACAACGTAACCCGCGCTTGCGCTTGGACTCCAGCTAAGAAGGAACCCGTATCCCGTCCCCCCAGGCGGTAGAGCCGCTGTAAGCCCACCTGCTGGTACCAACCCGTCAAGGTCTGTTGCAACACTGCTTCACCCGTGGGCGAAAAGACTGGAGGTTCACGGTAGAGACCCGTCAGGACTTGGCCCCCCGTGCCCGCCTCTTGCCACAACTGTAAAGCCCGCGCCCGCAGCCCCGTCTCGGCATACAAAAGACCCAACTTCAGGCGTAAAGCAGCTAGGCCAGGGGTTGCTGGTGGAGTCTTCTCGTAAACCTCAGCATAGTTATCACGGGTTTCAGCCAGGACATCCGGTGGCAAAAACCCCGCCACCACAGGACCAAGGGCGGGGTCTTTCTCTAGCCAGAGCAGTTCTAGCTGTAGGTCTTCGGCGGACAGGGCAAGGAGATTCTGGCGGGCGGGTTGGGTGAGCGTCCCGATAATCGCCGTCAAGATGAGCGACGCTAAACAGAGGACCCAGACGGTCAACAACGAAAAACGGGGCATCGCTCACCTGGGTTGGATGGCTCTATTTTACTTTTCGTTCCTTCCACAATCAGGTCTCGGGCAAAACGAATGGCCTTAACTAGATTTGATTTACCCGCACCGTTAGCTCCATAGATTGCGGCTGTCCTTAGTAAATGCCGTTCTTTCCCAGCCCCATCTGTCACTAAGTGCTCCTGTTGCTGCTGGTCGCCCTTTGCCGCCAAGAGGCGGAAGGTGGTTTCTTCCTTGAAAGATAGGAAGTTTGCGACGGTGAATTGTGCAAGCACAGGGTTTTTAGGTGAAGTGACTTAATGTTTAAGAACATCTCTTTTTTGAACCTAAAGCACCTTTCTGGAGAAAAGATCTCTCAAAATACATCTAAAATGTGAAAACCTGGATTAAAGATGATCCTTAATGAGCATAAAAAAAGGGACCTTATTGAAGGCCCCATCAAATTCGTTAAGTAATTTACCAAAGACCCAAGGTCAAGGACTTGCTTACGTCATGGACCGTAGCCCCGGCACCCAACCAGAGGGTCACGAGCGTACCCACCAAGAATACGGTCATGGCGACCGGACGGCGGAAGGGGTTACGGAATTTGTTGACATTCTCAATGAAGGGAACTGCCATGAGGATACCCAAGGGCAGACCCGCCATCAAAACGACCCCGAGTAGTTTGTTGGGGACGACCCGGAGGATCTGGTACACCGGGTAGAAGTACCACTCGGGCAAGATGGGGTTGAGGGTGTTGAAGGGGTCGGCATGTTCACCAATTTTGGCGGGGTCGAGAATTGCCAAGCCGATGATGCTGGCAATCGTCCCGAAGATAACTACCCCGAAAATCAGCGCGTCGTTGGGCCAAAAGGGTTCCCCGTATTTGTTGTGGCCCATGTCCTGTTCAAGGAGTGCCACGAATTCTGGGTCTTGTAAGTCAGGCTTCTTTAGCACCATGGCAATTATCTCCTAGCTTGAGTGGACATTTACAGGGGACCGGAGATGCCCTGTTTCCGAATCATCAAGAAGTGTAGCAGCATGAAGACAGCGGTTAACCAGGGCAACAAGAAGGTGTGGGCACTGTAGAAACGGGTCAAGGTCTCTTGACCAATCCCAGGACCACCCTGGAGCAGACCCACCACTGTTGGACCCACCACCGGAATTGCACCGGGTACGGCGGTCACGATACTCGCGGCCCAATAACCAACTTGGTCCCAGGGCAAGGTGTAACCCGTCACCCCGAAACTCACCGTCAGACCCGCCAGAGCTACCCCAGTCACCCAGGTCAGTTCGCGGGGCTTCTTGAAACCGCCGGTCAGATAAACACGAAAAACGTGGAGAATCATGGCAAGGACCATCATGGACGCGCTCCAGCGGTGGATCGAGCGGATGAGCCACCCGAAGCTGACCGTGTTCATAATGTATTCAACGGAAGTGAACGCTTCTGCCACTGTGGGACGATAATAAAACGTCATGGCGAAGCCGGTCGCAAATTGCAGTAAAAAGCAGATGAGAGTAACACCGCCCAGGCAATAAAAAATATTGACGTGGGGAGGGACATACTTAGTGGTAATGTCATCCGCAATCGCCTGAATCTCTAACCGCTCCTGGAACCAATCGTAAACTTTGCTCATGGCAATCCCTCAGCTTCGCTGAGCAGTTCAACACCTAGCAATTTAACACACGGGTCGGGGATCGGGTCAGGGATTGTTAAGTATTTTTTCGCGACCATTAATTATCCATGAAGCTCACCACCCGTGGTCACTACAGCGTCAAAGCCTTACTGGACCTGCTGATCCATCCCTCCGCTGCCCCCACCCCCCAACGGCTCATCAGCCAACGCCAAGCTATCCCCCAGCCCTACCTGGAGCAACTTCTCATGAAGTTACGTAAAGCAGGTTTAGTCCAGACTGTGCGTGGTCCCCAGGGCGGCTACCGACTAGCCCGGGCCCCCCAGGAGATTACCTTGGGGGCAATCCTCCGCGCGGTCGGGGAGCATCAGGCCCTCGTGGACAAGTGGACTCCTGACCCGACCACAAGTTCAGATTGGGTGGCTTTAGCTTTATGGCGGAGGTTAGGGGCACAGATGGCCCAAGCTCTAGAGCAAGTCACCCTTCAAGACCTGTACCATGATGCCCGTAGCCATCAAGCCGCCCAAGGCAAGGACACGGATTTCATCATCTGAAGCTCCTCAGCCTCCCCAGGCGGAGAAACTCTGGCTGAGGGCCGGAACCAAGGTTTCCTGGAGGCCCAGACGGTCCATTAGTTGTTGCTCTTGGGGTAGGGCTTCTAAGGACTCTTCTTCTTGGAGTCGGATCTCTGAACAGAAGGTTGTCATACTCAAGCCGCCCCAACGTTTGAGCGAACTACACCGGAAACGGACATTCGCTCCGGTGAACCAAAACCGCTCCTCGGACTCCGTGTCGTTATAGCAGGTGGTGAGCATCAGCACATTCCCCGGTTCAATTTGGTAACGTCCAGCAACCGGGACAACCTCGGCATAACCCAAATCCCGCAAGAGCATTCCGGTGGTTCCCGCAGCAGCATCAGAGACCGGGACCATCAAAGAGCGACCATCATGGTTATTGTTATCGCCTTGCAGGGCACCGCGCCAAGTCACTAACGCACCCCCACTGGCTCGCTCGGGGGCTATTTGGTGTAGTTCGCAGAGGGCAATAACCGTTGGCTCTGTTGCGGGTAAACAGGTGATGGTGATCTCAGAATGACCCTTTTCCTGCCGACGAAACGCCAGATGATGACTGACTCTCCGGGAATACCAGCGGCCCGCGCACTGCTCAAAAAATTCCATCGCTGACATGGGTATTCCTCCAAAAATACGCGCCTGGCAGGATTTGAACCTGCGACCGACCGCTTAGAAGGCGGTTGCTCTATCCCCTGAGCTACAAGCGCACCGACTCCAGTGTATATTCCTGGGCAGTTTAGCGGCGGTCTCTAAACGGTAGGCGTTTGGGGGTGAATACAGTAGGCTAAGGAGTGCTGTCGTCGGGGGAGCAATGGGTAATCAAGCAGACCGTTTCGGGGATGGTCTGGCGGTGGGTGTCCTCATCGGCAGTGTGATTGGCGGGGTGGTCGGAGCGTTGATAACCAGTCAGGTCCAGCGTCAAGCTAAACCCATGGCGGTGCAAGAGACCTTAGAAGAAGTCCAGAAAAATACCGAGCAGGTCCTGGGTGATGCCCGCCGCAGTCTTGAAGAGAAAATAACCCAACTCAACGAGGCCATTGAGACGGCACGGCAGCGGCTGACCTCCCTGGAGGATGTCCGGTCCCCAGATTAGTCGTTCTTGAATTATCCTGGGAGTAGGACCTGAATGCGGGGATGATGCAACGATGGATGTGATCGTTAATTCTTTTGTCAACTTTCTGCAAATTTATTCGTACATCCTCATCGGGCGGATCTTGCTGACTTGGTTTCCCAACATTGATTGGTTCCAGCAGCCTTGGGCTACGATTTCCCAGTTAACGGACCCTTATTTGGATATTTTTCGTCGGTTTATTCCGCCCCTGGCTGGGATTGACTTCTCGCCTATTGTCGCAATTCTGTTGTTGAATGTAGCGCAAGCCGTGGCGCAGTCGGCCTTGGGAGCATTGGTTTAGTGCTGCGTTTGGTCTCGTTGCTGCCCAGCTTAACCGAAGCCTTATGTGCCTTGGGATTAGTGGACGAACTGGTGGGGATCACCCATGAATGTGATTACCCACCCGCAATTCAGACCAAGACGGTGGTGACCACGACGACTCTGGCTCATGACCTGACCAGTTTAGAAATAGAAGAACAGGTCCAACGGCAGGTTCAGCAGGAGGCTAGTCTCTACGGGCTTGACTTTGCTGCATTGCAACGACTCCAGCCCGATATCATCTTCACCCAGGGTCTCTGTGAGGTCTGTGCGGTCTCTGAAACTTTAGTCCACGCCCTTGCTGCGAAACTAGACCCTGTACCGAAAGTGGTGGCGATTTCACCGACGAGTCTGGCAGAAGTCCTCACGAGCATTGAGACCATTGGACGGGCAACTGGTCGCGGGCTGATGGCCCAAGCTTTACTACAACAGGCCCAAGCACGTATTGAGTCTGTAGTTATGGGGGCTAGGGATTTAGCGCGGCCTCGTGTTTTCGGGTTGGAATGGCTAGACCCGCCCTATGCCAGTGGACATTGGTTCCCGGAACTAGTTACTAAGGCCGGGGGAACACCCTGGGGGGTCGCTGGTCAGCCTTCGCAACGGGCCCACTGGGACGAGATCGCCGAATTTGCGCCGGAAGTACTGGTTATTTTGCCCTGTGGATTCTCCATGGAACGCACGTGGTCAGAGGTCGCGATTTTACGTAGTCAGCCCCACTGGTCTACCCTCCCGGCTGTCCGTCAGAACCGCGTCTGGGTCGTGGATGGCAACAGTTATTTCAACCGCCCCGGCCCGCGCTTGGTGGACTCTTTAGAGATCTTGGCGCAGATTATCCATCCCCAACCCTTCGCGGGACTCGCTAAGCAAGGGTTTCAGCACTGGGCGACAGCGGGCATGGCCTAGGAGATGCAGGATGGGGACGATGGGCTGGGTATTGTTGATATTGCTTTGGTGGGGCGGGGGTCCGGTAGCGGGGGCGGTACCCAACGCAGGTACCGCCCGTTTGGTGGGACAGGTGGTGGATGAGACGGGCAAACCCGTCCCCGGTGTCCAAGTGCAGTTAGGTACCCTCAGCACCCAGACTGATGCCAGCGGTACCTACACCTTAGAGAAACTGCGGAGTGCTCATTGGGAAATCACGCTCCAGCACCCCCAGTATCGTCCCCTCCAAGCCAAAGTCTGGCTCCAGGAAGGGTTGACAGCGGCTCTTGATGCTACGCTCGTTACGCCCGTCCAACCCCAGCCGCAGACTAAAGTGGGGTTAGTGGGGGTCGGCTCCTTGCCCAAGACCGACCTGTTGGCGCAACGGTTTGCCGAGGATTTGGTCCGGCTCAAGGGGTTCCCGGCGGTGGAGCCTTTGATTTTTTTACCCCGTGCCGCAGTCCTGCCCGTGGTGGAGGTTTTGGGGCGGCCCTTGGCGGAGATTTTGGACCGCGACCGCCAGGACCCGCAGTTGGTGGCGGAGTTCTTCCGTTATTTGGGGGTCAAGGCCCTCGTTGTCACTCGCACCGACGCGCTGATCCAACCAGAATCCACTACCAACCAGACCCAACTCAAGTTCTGGAGCCGGGTCGAACTGTGGCAATTTCGCGCTGATACTTTGGAGATCCGTTATCTCGCTGTGGAGCGCACCGAAGAGAAAGCCGACCAACAACTCAATGAAGCCGAAGCCAATGCCATTCTCCAGATTCAGACCACTAAGCTCGCTAACCTAATTAGTCAGCGTTGGCAGGGGGAGCAGAGTCCCTGGCTGGCCTTCCTGGGCAATACCAAACCCGAACCGACTCCCCGACAAGTAAATACGACCCGTGTTGAAATTCAGCCCTAACTTAGCTGCGTAACTGCGGAAATTGCGTAGGAAATTTAGCGTGACTTTCTCGTATAGTCAAGGCATCCACCGGGTAGATCCCCATGAAAGCTTTTGCCCTTGCTACTGCTGCCCTAGTTACCCTGCTGCCCGTGTGGGGCCAGAGTTATCCCAGCTATCCCAGTGACCCGCTCTATGAAGCCCAACGCCGCAAGTACGAAGACTCCCTGCGGCAGACCCGTCGTCCGTCACCCACCACCCAACCCGAGGTCCGTATTCCTGTGACCGAGGACAAGGCCACCCTAGTTGCGGCAATCGGCACCCCAGTCCCCCTAGCTGACGACCGTACACCCGTCCGTCCCAAGGGCAATCTTTACCTCGCTTTCAGTGGTGGTATCGGGAACACCAACGACCTCACGATTAAATCAGGCATTCTGGGTCCTGTGGCTGACTTTACGACCGACACGACCAGTGCTTTCTCTGGGAATGCGGCGGTGGGCTACAGTTTCAACAATGGTTTCCGGGTGGAGGGTGAATACAGCTACCAACGCGCCGATGTTACCTTCATTACCCTACCGGGCGAACAAGTTGCCTACATTGACCAAGAGGGTAATGTCTACGGCTTTGGGGGAGTCCTGGGGGCGACGGGCAGTTTCTCTAGCCAATCCTTCCTGCTCAACACCTATTACGATTTCCCAATCACGAATCAGTTGCAGGTGTACCTGGGGCTCGGCGCGGGGATCGCTAACGTGGTGGCGACCAATATTGCTGCACCCTGTCCGGCCCTGTTTTTAGGAACAATCATCCCAGCCGGAACTACCGAACCCATCCCTGCCGCCCAGACCCTCTGCGGCGAGTTCACCGGGTCCTCCGTATTTGTCACGAGTAATAGTTTGGTGTTGGCCTATCAGGGCCGCGCTGGGGTGACCTATAACGTGAGTGATAACGTGGCCTTCAATCTGGGCTACCGTTACTTCGCCACTAGCCGCCCTAGCTTTCAGGACACCATGGGGGTTGCCTTTAGTACCAAGGGCGTGAACTACAATTCCGCCGAATTTGGGGTACGCTTTACCTTCTGATGAGTGCCAACCATGGGACTGGGATTGTGGTTACTCATGACAACGTTGGCCCAGTACCCCAGCTTGCCCGCTGACCCGCTCTATGAGCAGCAACGGCTGAAGTATTTGGCTTCTCTGGGGGGCACAACGGACTCAGTTAGGAAGGCGCGGTTGGTCGGACGGGTAACGGATGGTCAGGGGCTACCCTTGGGTGGGGTCGAGGTCCGGGTGGGGGATAGGATTATCCGTACCGGACCCAGCGGCAGTTACAGTCTGGCGGATCTACCGGGTCTGAATTTGGGGGTGGTGTTCACCCGGCCCGGTTATCGGTCCCAGGCCACAAAGGTCTGGCTCCAGTCAGATTTGACCACGGCTTTAAATACGACCTTGACCCCGCTCATTCAGCCCCAGCCCCAGGTTCGTGTGGGACTTGTGGCAGTGGGTTCGCTGAGTAAAACTGACCAACTGGCCCAGCGTTTAGCAGAGGACTTGGTGCGGCTCAAGGGATTCCCGCTCACTGCACCCTTGGTCTATTACGAACGCAATGATGTTCTGCCCGTGGTTGAGGTCCTAGAACGGCCCCTGGCAGAGATTTTAGACCGCGACCGTCCGGACCCCTCATTGGTGGCAGAATTCTTCCGTTATTTGGGGGTGAAAGTCTTGGTTGTTACTCGTAGCGACGCCCTGATCCGCCCCGACAGTTTTAGTTTAAATACCCGCTTAATGTCGCGGAGTCGCGTCGAGCTATGGCGGTTCAAAGACGATACGCTCCAGATCCAAGCCCTAGCTGAGGAGGGGACCGAGGAACAGGCCGACCGCAAGCTAAACCCCGCCGAGGCCGACCTCTTACTCCAGCTCCAGACTACCCGGCTTGCCCAACGAATGAGTGAACGCTGGCAAGGACCGACGAATCCCTGGCAAGAATATCTAGGCGACACCCGGCCCGAACCGACGGGACAGACCACTAGTACCAAAGTCGAGTTGATCCCCGCGCCCCAGCCCTAGACGGGGCATCTGCCAGTCACTACGCTGGAAACAGGTTTGGCGGCACCCGTGGACGAGCGCGCCTTTAAAACTTGGCTTTTGGCTTTCGGCCCCCTGGATGCGCTGGATTGGTTTCTGGTGGGGCTACTTTTGTACTGGGGTTTCCAACTGGTCCGGCGGACGCGGGCGGTCTGGCTGATCCGGGGTTTCTTAATCCTGGTCGGGGCCTATTTCTTGAGTTCTCTGGCCCGTCTGACGTTACTAAACCTGATCTTAGACAAGGTTCTGATTGGGGTAGCGGTGGCGATCCCGGTACTTTTTCAGCCGGAGTTACGCAAACTGTTGGAACAGTTGGGCCGAGGAGATTTCATTACCAACCTCCTGCCGACGGCTCAACCCAACCGCGAAGGTCCTTTAATCCTGGCTCTTTTGGAAGCAGTGCAGGAACTCTCGGAACAACGGGTCGGGGCCCTGATTGTCTTAGAAGGAGCCATCCTGGATGAGCGCACCCTCTCCGATACGGGGGTCCTGGTGAATGCAGAACTCTCCTGTGAACTGTTGGTCTCGCTCTTCATGCCGCGCACCCCGCTCCATGACGGGGCGGTAGTCATCCGGGAGGGCCGACTCTGGGCAGCGGGTGTGATCCTACCGATTGCCAATAAGGTTCCCTCCAAACAACTGGGCACCCGTCACCGGGCAGCGATTGGCCTGACGGAGGTGAGTGATAGCCATTGCATCGTCGTCTCCGAGGAAACGGGTTCAATTGCTTGGACGGAGGGAGGCAATATTCAACGTCCGCTCTCTCTGGAAGAACTCAAGGCCCGCTTGCTGAATACGGTCCCCATCACGCCTAAACCTTTACCCATGCCCGTCTGGATGAAAAAAGTCCTTTTTCCTGCCACGCCAGAGTGAGTCAAGTCCTATTCAACTTTGATGCGCTGGCTCAAGAAGTACATCCCGTCACCTTGGACAAACCCCAGGTTCACCACTTGGTCAATGGCGGCGGCGGGGACGGAGTTCTTTTTGAATAAACCTCCGGCTCTGAGGTCATCGAGATTAATCAAAGGTAAGTCTTGGCCCGCGTTGCCCTGGAGGACGGTGCCGAGGATGACTTTTTCTTCGAGGGGCTGGGCCAGGATTGCCGATAGTTCGTAACTCTTACCGGCGGCTACAGTTGCCGGGAGTTCTACTTTCACTTGGGGCGGCTTGGGACCGCTTTTGAGTTCACTTTTTTCGCTGGTTATGGTCTGGCTCAGCAACTGCCAACGGCCTCCCTGTTGTTGCCACAGGCTCTGGGCTTCAGTGGTCGCGAGGAGCGCGAAGGTAAAATTATTCTGTTGGAGTTGTCCGGTGACGCGGGTGCGGGTGGTGGCAGTGGTCTGGTCCCCGGTTACTTTGAGGTCTAGAACTTCAGTAGTGTAGGTGGATTCGGGTAGGTCCTTCCAAAAATTCGTGAGGGCAGTGGTGAGTTTGGCTTTGTCGAGACCGTCGTTATTTTTGAAGTCTGGGGCGTAGTAGCTCATGACCGCGCTGAGGTCACGCCGGGAAGCACTCTGGTCAAATTCACGAATCACTTGATTCAAATCCGACTGCGCCGCTACGGGCAACGCCAACCACAGACAGCCGAACCACCATTGTTTCATCGTGACTACCCAAGAACTTTTTCTAGTCTACGATTGATTCTCTCGTGTCCACCAGCCGGTAGAAGCTCAAAGCGTTCGTCCCGTAGTCGCGCTGGTCGTATTGCTCCCAGCCGGGGGCGGGCCCAGGGGGGTGACGGCGGCGGTGTTCACAGGCCACGCTGGAATCCAAGTGAATTAAGTTTGTCTGCTGCAACTGCGCCAAAATCGGTAAGTACAGCCCGCTTTGGTAGGGCGGGTCTAGGTACACCAAGTCAAAGGCGGGCTCCCGACGGGCAATGGCCCCCAGTAGCTCCGGCAGGGTCCCTTGATAAATGGCAAACCGACCGGGGGCAATCTGTGCCCAATTCTCTAGGGCAATCCGGCGCACTGGGGCTGACTGCTCAACGCCCACGACCCACTGAGCCTCCCGGGCTAGGGCCTCCGCCCCCATGGTCCCGTAGCCGCAGCACAGGTCCAGCCAACGACAGCCCGCCACCCGCTCGGACCAGAAGTTGAATAGAGCCTCGCGCACCCGTCCGGTGGTGGGGCGGGTATCTTCACCAGGGAGGGTTTTGAGTTTGCGGTTGCCATAAATTCTGAGAGTCATGGTTGCACGGGGGTACGACGGGGATTCGGGGTAGGTGGTGGATTACTCAGGTCCTTGAGTTTGAGCAGATCATCGGTGGATAGCAGGATGTCTTGGGTACGGGTTGCCATAGCTAACGCCTTAGTCGCCTGGGTCTCAGCACGAGTCAGGTCGCCCCCCCGCGCATAGGCCAAGGTCAAGTTGCGCTGCGCTTCCCAGTAGGTCGGGTCCAGACGAACGGCTTGCTCTAGGTTGGTGATGGCTTCGGGGATACGGGCTTCTTCGAGGAGGAGACTGCCTAGGTTGTTGTAGGTCTGGGTCAGGCCAGCGTCGAGTTTGAGGGCCTGTTGATAGGCTTGCAGGGCTTGGGGCACGGTTTTTAGGCGGCGGTAAACCAGTCCCAGGTTGGCCCAGGCTTCGGCGTAGTCGGGCTGGAGGGTCAGGGCTTGGCTGAGGGTGGTTTGGGCCTGGGTGAGTTCGCCCGTCTGCATCAAGGCGGCTCCCCAGTCGTTGAGAACCTGGGGATTTTGGGTTTTGAGGCGGTGGGTGGTGGCGAGGGCGGTGACGGCTTCGGGGTAACGTCCCACTTGGTAGTACAGCCGTCCCAACAGGTGCCAGAGATTGCCGTCTGTGCCCAAGTCTTGACCGTCTAAGGCTTGTAAGGCGCGTTCAGGGTGGCCTAGCTGGTACTCTAGACGACCCAGGGCGAGGTGGTATTCCCGGTGATCCGGGTCTAGTCTGAGGGCTTGGTCCAACTGCCAAGCTGTGTCCATGAGTTTGCCCTGGGCTTGGTAGGCCACTGCCAGACGGTAATAGACCGGGGCACTCCCGCCGAACTGATTTAATACGCGCTGGTAGCTTGAGACCGCCCCTACCCAGTCCGGTTGCTGTTCCTGCAAAAAGCCTAAGTTAAGCAGCGCGGTGCGGTTCTCGGGGTCTAGTTGAACGGCACGACGGGCGGTCTCAAGTGCTTTGGGAAGATCACCCAGTTCGGCTAAGACCACGGCAAGATTATTGTGGGCCTCGGAGAAGCGGGGGTTGAGTTGGACTGCCTTGGTATAGGCGGTGCGGGCCTGGGTCCGTTGGTTATCCCGTCGGAGAGCCACACCTAGTTCATTCCATAATTGGGCTGAGTCCGGGCTCTTCTGAAGAGCTTGTTGATACTGAGCCACGGTCTCAGGACGGGCCTGGACCGGGAGTAGCCCTAGCCCGAGGGCGAATAGGATGAGCCAGTATTTTTTCATTGCTGCATTCCGATAGTGTCCAGTTCAATTAGTCCCAAAAGCGCGGTCTCCTGCATCGCCCAATCCCGGCACGATGAAACAACGGTCATCCAGGAATTCGTCAATCATCGCGCAGTAGATGACTAACTTGGGATGTTGCTGGCTCAATTTGTGCAGAGCCGGACCCGAGGCAAGGACGGAGATGATGCGGATTTGTTCGGTCATTGCCCCCCGTGCAGCTAACTGGGCCAACACTTGAAGCAGGGTCCCGCCCGTCGCCAAGATCGGTTCTAGGACCAGAATGCGGGTCTGGGGCGTGAAGGCTGGGGGGAGACAGTTGAGGTAAAGCTGAGCCTGACGGGTGGTCTCATCGCGCCGATAACCTAAATGGTAAATCCGGGCGGTGGGCAGGAGCGGGCTACAACCTTCCAACAGGGCTAATCCCGCCCTCAATACCGGGACGAGGGCGATGGGCTGGCTATGGTCTACAAATTTCGCTTCTGTCAGCACGCCGAGGGGGGTCTCGACCTGGGTCTCGACCACCGGCAACCAATCGCGGCAACATTCATAGGTCAACCACCGCCCCAAGTCTGCCACTGCTGCCCGGAAAACTGGGGTCGGGGTATTTTTGTCACGGCAGATAGTGAGCAGTTGAGCAATGAAGGGATGGGCGGGGACATGGACCCTGAGTTGCATGGAAGCCTCGATGAATCTTCAACCATCATGCCTTTTCAGTGCATATTTCAAGAATCTCTGTGGTAGCCCATGCCCCTCAATGGCTACCAGGGTCCCGGAAAGTTCTGCAAGACCAACTAAGCTTCCCGCAAGACTGGCAAGATTTCCGAAAGGCTTACAGCCATCCTCTAACATCCCCAACAGCCGGCGAGGGCGGAGGGGCTTCTTGCCGTAAACTAGCTAGTCATGGCACCTCAGAAACTTTTGTTTGTCTGCTTGGGTAATATCTGCCGCTCACCTGCCGCCGAGAACATCATGAACCACTTGGTGCAAGAAGCAGGGTTGGAGGAGCAGATTAGCTGTGATTCGGCGGGGACAGCGAGTTATCACATCGGCAATCCGCCCGACCGCCGCATGGTCCAAGCAGCACGGGCGCGGGGGTTGGTTTTTCGGGGGCAGGCTCGTCAGTTTATCAGGGCGGATTTTGATGAGTTTGACTTAATTCTGGCGATGGACCGCGATAATTACCGCAATATCCGCCGCCTTGACCCGACGGGGCAACACCAAGCTAAGGTCAAATTGATGTGTGAATTCTGTACTCAGTCCGTGCTTCAAGAGGTCCCAGACCCTTACTATGATGGACCCGCCGGGTTTGAGACGGTCCTCGATCTCCTCTTTGATGCCTGTGGGGGCCTCCTTAAAACCTATGTCCGTGATTGATTGGCAACGGTTGATTCAGGAAATCGGCGTCACCGGGGCGGTCACTTGTCAACCCGTGAGCGGCGGAAGTATTAACCAGTGCTATCGTCTCCAGACCGCCACTTGGACTGGCTTTGTCAAACTCAATGAGCGAGACCGTTTGGGGATGTTTATTGCCGAGGCTGAAGCTCTGCACCAACTCGCCCTCACCCAGACCCTCCGCGTCCCCGCAGTCCTCGGTCACGGCACGCTAGACGACCATAGTTTCCTCGTTTTGGAATGGTTGCCGCTAGCTAATCGTTTAGCTAATTGGCAAGCTCTGGGGGAACAGTTGGCCCGTCTGCACCAGACCCCGGCGGGACTGGATTTCGGTTGGGACCGGGAAAATACCATCGGCTCCACGCCCCAAATCAACACTTGGCACCGGGACTGGGTAACTTTTTTTCAAGAACAGCGTTTGGGTTATCAGCTCCAGTTAGCCCAGGCGCAAGGGTTTGTGCCAACGGGCAGTGAACGACTTTTGGACCGCTTGCCCCAGTTTTTCCGGTCCTACACGCCTATCCCTGCCTTGGTCCACGGCGACCTCTGGCGCGGCAATGTAGGTTTTTTAACTACCGGCGAACCCGTTATTTTTGACCCGGCTCTCTATGTGGGCGACCGGGAAGTGGACCTCGCGCTGACTGAACTCTTTGGTGGTTTTGCCCCGGAGTTCTATCGGGCCTATCACGCGACCTATCCTCTAGACCCCGGTTACCAAGAGCGTAAAATACTCTACAACCTCTACCATGTCCTCAACCATTTCAATTTGTTCGGTAGCGGCTATCGTATCCAAGCGGAACAAATGATTCGTCAACTTCTGAATTAGGAGAATTAACGTACGCTCAGAGGTTCGCCGGTCTAATTTACCCTTTCATGCTTTTTGGTTATCTTTTCGATTCCTTTTCATTGCACTTTCGTTATCCGGCGGCCCTGCTAACGTAGCAATGTGTTTATTACAGGTACTTTTCATGAAAGCGATACGGTTGCAAATCTTGATGTTGTCCATGGGTATTGCCTGTGCATTACCGGCTCTAGCGCAACAAAATGTCAGACAACAAGGGGGCGTGACGACCATTACCACTGAGGCCCAAGAACCAGCGTTCACCGTCAGAGATTACATCAATGCCCGACCGCTGCCTCTGCCCAGAAATCCCAATCCGCCGCCGAATGCGATTGAACTGCCTGACCTCGATGCGGTTCGTGACCTACTGCCGAGCACACCTGGGTTCTCGGCAGGTGCCCAAGGTGCGGGTCGCACGAACCCGACACTGGTGCCCAAATCAGGCATTGATGAGGACGAAGTTGGGTCTGAAGAGTTTGGGACTAGCCTCCAGCCTTTTAGCACCGCGAAGGCCGACCTGTCGGGTCTCGCAACCAACACCTACTATCCCTACCGGGCGGCGGGTAAACTCTTCTTCAGAGACGGGAACTCGTCCTTCATCTGTTCTGCTTCATTGATTAAGCGCGGACTGGTGGTGACAGCGGCGCACTGCGTCTCTGCCTACGGGCAAAAACGTTTCTACACGAGCATCCAATTCATCCCTGGCTACCGCAATGGAGCCGCACCCTACGGGACTTGGAACGCAGCCAGCACTTCGGTCTTAAGCTCCTACTTCAATGGCACGGATTCCTGCTCGACCACCGGGATTGTCTGTGTCAACGATGTGGCAACCGTCCGTCTCAGCCCACAAAATAACGTCTTTCCTGGGACCAACACCGGCTGGTATGGCTATGGCTGGAATGGTTTCGGGTTCACTTCCACCGCCAACAATGGCCTCACCCACGTCAGCCAACTCGGCTACCCGGCGGGTCTAGACAGTGCCCTCTACATGGCTCGTAACGACTCCCAGGGCTTTGTCAATAGCAGCCAGTCCTCAAATACGATCATCGGCTCCTTGATGAACGGCGGCTCCAGCGGCGGTCCTTGGCTCATCAACCTCGGTATCCGCCCGACCCTAAGCGGTATCTCCAGTGGCACCTATCCCAACTCCAACACTGTTGTGGGCGTGACAAGCTGGGGCTACACGAATCAGGGCATTAAACAACAGGGTGCCTCCCCTTTTAAGGACACCAATATTGTGACCCTGGTGAATACTCTCTGCGGCAATCCCGTGACCCAAGCAGCGTGTCTGTAAGTTAATCCCTTGGGGGTACACTAGCACCCCTCATTAGGTAAGCTAGTGCAGATTTTGACACTCCCCACGGCTAAAGCCGGGGGATTCCTGGTTCCACGAGTTCGCTTGCAACATCGGATTGCGCCTCTGTCGTAGGGGCTATGCTCTCCCCAAGCGTTGACGTTTCCCAGTGCCCCTGGGTACTTTGTAATCCTGCTGCCAAGATATTCAAGGCTGCATTGTGGTCACGGTCTAGTACACAGCCACACTGACAAGTGTGAGTGCGCGTAGACAATGACTTTTTCACAATCACATGGCAGCTAGAACACTCTTGGCTGGTGTAGTGGGGTGCCATAGCAATCACTATCCGCCCCATCACTTTGCCGTAGTATTCCAACCATGCTCTGAACATTGACCAACTAGCATCGCTGATGGACTTGGCTAAGTGATGGTTCTTGACCATGTTCCGCACTTGTAAGTCTTCAATAGCAACCAAGTCGTTAGACTGGACAGGGGTCCGATGCCGGACCCCTACGCACCTTGCCGTTTTTATGGCAAAGTCTTTACGCTGACGTTGGACTTTCAAGTGCTGACGGCCTAGCCGCTTCCTCGCTTTGAGACGATTCTTGCTGCCTTTGGCCTTTTTACTCACCCGCCGTTGCGCCCGTTTGAGTTGCTTTTCAGCTTTACCCAGGTAACGGGGGTTTTCTACCTTGACCCCAGTGGAGTCAGTGTAAAAGCTTTCTAGCCCCATATCCAGACCGATAGTCTGACCCGTCGGGGCTAAATCTTCAGTACGGTCTGTGTCAATGCAGAACTGAGCATAGTAGCCATCGGCCCGACGCACTAGCCGTACACGCTTAATTTGTTCTTTGCTGTACGTCCTCAAATCTCTAGTACCTAGCAACTTGAGCTTACCCATATTAAACCCGTCGGTTAACGTTAAAAACCTACGTTCATTGGAAAGTTTCCATCCGGTAGTTTTATATTCAACGGAGCGATTATCTTTTTGGAACTTAGGATAGCCTTTCTTGCCCACAATGTTCTTTTTACAGTTGTCAAAGAAGCTGGAGACTGCTGCCTATGCTCGTTCGGCTGCTGACTGTCGCGCCATCGAGTTTAGCTTTCCTGCCCATTCAAACTCTTTGGCAAGAATCGCACACTGTTTATTTAGGTCATACTTGGTAGCTCCTTTGGTGTCAATCCAGTAGCGCAAGGCTTTACTTCGGATGAATTGGAAAGAGCGGATCGCCTCATCAATTAAGGCGAATTGCTCAGAGGTGGCGACTAACTTTGACTCAAGAACTAACATGCTACTATTGTAGTTTATTTAAGCTGAAAGTTGTTGCTTAGATATCCTATTCGCCTTTGGCGCATACGGCATATATCCCCATAGCTGAAGCTAGGGGTTTTACGCCGCTCTTGATAAACTTCGGCCTGTTAAGCCAATGCATGTTCCCATTCCCGTCGGTTCATCATGGCTCCTTTTTTCGCGCTCGGGACTCCCTTTTCTACAGACGGAATATGCTGAAATAGCAATAATTACTTTTTGCGGTTGAATTTTTCATTACTATAAAACATATAGCTTGACTCAGGAGTAGACAAAAACGGTACTCAGGCCTATGGGCGCAAGAACAATTTGACTTTTGACGTGAGGGGACTCTCCAGCCCTATAATAAGGTCTGGCTTAAGTTGCTTCTGGTGTAAAAGCTAGAATTCCAATGTAAGTGCAGTGGCTGGGAAGCATAATATGACAGTTTCAGTCGTGTTATGGTCATCTCCACAATCGTTGATTCATGCCGGTGTGGTGGAATGGTAGACGCGTTCGACTCAAAATCGAATGGAGAGATCCGTGTCAGTTCGAGTCTGACCACCGGCACCACTTTTTAAAATTCAGAGGGCGGAGGATGTTGGGTTTTTTCCAGACGACCACCTTACGTCAAACGGTTCCCGCCACCGCTCCAGTCATTGCTGAACATCTCCAGTCTGTGCCCCTCATCCGGCAGTGGGCTTGGCCCCAGCAGTATCCGATGGATGTGCTGCGGTTGTGTCCGGGGTTGACCTTCACCTCTTACCTGGGTCCCTTGGCGATTGGACACCGGGTGGAGACAGCGACGGACAGCGAATTGCGGATGGTGCTGTGGGGGGCGGTGGATGGCTTTAGTGTCTGGCAGTGGGGAGAGGGTTGGTTGACCCAGACCACCACCGGAATTACCGTGATCCCCCTCCAGTTAGGCCAGCGTCAACTCTTGAACCAGTTAGTGCGTTTCTTGCAAACCAAGTCGGCTCAGCCAAATCGGTTGGAGAGCCTAAACTAAACGTATTGACTGCGAGAGCGACCATGAGCGAATTGTCGGCGGTTTGTCAGCGTAAGTCCCTATTGGGCAAGAGCATTATTACCTTGGATGATGCCAGTAAAGCAGGCACGGTCAATGAAGTCTGGGTGGACCCCCAGAGCCGTCGCGTGAGTGCCCTGGGTTGTCTCATCAAGGGCCGGACCACCATCGTTGCCGTCCCCTTTGACCGGATTCAGGTCCTGGGTGAAGATGCAATCCTGATTGGCTCCATCACAGCATTGGTGGATCTAGTGCCCGAGGCCCAGACTCGGTTTGTAGACCACGAACTCGTCACCGAGGGCGGTAAGCGGTTGGGGCAGGTGGATGATTATTACTTCGAGCGCGTCAGTGGACAAATTACCAACTGCCTAATCTCCGGTGGGGGGTTGGCGGGACTGCTGGAAGGCCATACCAGTCTGGATGGTGGCGAACTTCTGACTATTGGTAAGGAACGCTCCATCGTCAAAGCTGGGGCCGAGGAACGGCAGACCCAGGTGGACAAGGGAATGCAGCAGTGGATAGAACTGGGGCGCACCAAGGTCCAAGAGACCGCCGCTACCCTACGCGAACGGATGGCGAAGCGGGAGGAAGTCCCTGTCCTCAGTGAGCCCGTGCCCCTTGAAACCGCCCCGGATAACGAACCCGTGTGACCCCGCCGATCCGTTTAGCCTCTTCGCCCTGGCCCCTAGATTACAGCGAAATCGTGGATGTACGGTCGCCGGGAGAGTACGCCGAGGACCACATCCCCGGAGCTGTCAACCTGCCCATCCTCGATGACCAGGAACGGGCTGAGGTCGGGACTTTGTACGCCCAGGATTCTTTTGCCGCCCGTAAGCTCGGGGCGGCCCTAGTCTCCCAAAATATTGCGCATCATCTACTCAATCACTTTGAGCGATGTGCGCGGGACTATCGGCCTTTGGTTTATTGCTGGCGGGGCGGTCAGCGTTCGGGGAGTCTGGCTACGGTGCTTACGGAGATTGGTTGGCAAGTGACGGTTTTGACTGGGGGCTACAAGACCTACCGCCGGGAAGTGCAGGCACAACTAGCCCAATTACCCACCCAGTTTAAGTACCACGTCCTCTGTGGTCCGACGGGTTCGGGTAAGACTTTGTTACTGGGTGAGCTTAGCCGACAAGGTGCCCAAGTGCTTGACCTGGAACACCTGGCTCAGCATCGGGGTTCACTCCTCGGGCAAACGTCGGTCCCCCAGCCGACCCAGAAGTACTTTGACTCACTCCTATTGGCTCAGCTTCAGCAGTTTGACCCCAACCGAGTAGTCTGGGTGGAGTCCGAGAGTGCCAAGGTTGGTCAAATCCATTTATCTAAACCTCTACTGACGACCATAGCTCAGGGGATGAGTGTAGAAATTCAGGCCCCCCTTGCGGTACGAACCCAGTGGATTATCCATGAGTACCCCCACTTCATCGCCCACCCAAACCACCTCAAACAACAACTCCAGGCCCTCATTCCCGTGCGTGGTCATGCCACAGTCCAGGCTTGGTTTGATCTAATTGACCGGGGTCAATGGACGGACTTTGTCACGCGCTTGCTCCAGGACCATTACGACCCCACCTATACCCACAGTCTGACCCGTCGTTATGCCCAGATGGACCGGACCATAACCCTAGCCGACCTAGCAGCCCCAGATCTGGACCAAGCTGTAACTGAATTGTTACATCTTGGAGCGAAAGCGGGAGTGCCGAAATTTTGACCTACGGTCCAAACCTTGTCAGCAAACCAACAAACCGCTATGTTGATTTTCACGACTGCTTTAAATAATGGGACTACAGGACAGTCAGAGAAAAATCCCACTCTTGTAGACTTCCAATAGCTCAATCACCGGTGCAGGGCGGTCAACCCTCTACAACTGGATAGGCTGCTCACTGTTTAAAGTTGTACTTGACACTGCCCACGGCTAAAGCCGGGGATTCCTGGTTCCACGAGTTAGCTTGCAACATCGGATTGCGCCTCTGTCGTAGGGGCTATGCTCTCCCCAAGCGTTGACGTTTCCCAGTGCCCCTCGGTACTTTGTAATCCTGCTGCCAAGATATTCAAGGCTGCATTGTGGTCACGGTCTAGTACATAGCCACACTGACAAGTATGGGTGCGCGTAGACAATGACTTTTTCACAATGGCATGACAGCTAGAACACTCTTGGCTGGTGTAGTGGGGTGCCATAGCAATGACTATCCGCCCCATCACTTTGCCGTAATATTCCAACCATGTTCTGAACATTGACCAGCTAGCATCACTAATGGATTTAGCTAAGTGATGGTTCTTGACCATGTTCCGCACTTTCAAGTCCTCTATGGCTATCAAGTCGCTAGACTGGACAGGGGTCCGGTGCCGGACCCCTACGCACCGTGCCGTTTTTATGGCAAAGTCTTTACGCTGACGTTGGACTTTCAAGTGCTGACGGCCTAGCCGCTTCCTCGCTTGGATACGATTCTTGCTGCCCTTGGCCTTTTTACTCACCCGCCGTTGCGCCCGTTTGAGTTGCTTTTCAGCTTTACGCAGGTAACGGGGGGGTTTTCTACACTGACCCCATTAGAGTCAGTGTAAAAGCTTTCTAGCCCCATGTCCAAGCCAATAACGTTAAAAACCTACGTTCATCGGAAAGTTTCCATCCGGTAGTTTTATACTCAACGGAGCGGTTATCTTTTTGGAACTTAGGCTAGCCTTTCTTGCCCACAATGTTCTTTTTACAGCGCTAGTTCAAGAATGAAGTGCAACACCCAAGAGGTGTACTAAAAGAGGCTCATGGGGTAATCTGACGTTTACCACAACACCCGAAGACCCCAATGAGCTACCAACACTTTAGCGCAGAAGAACGCGAACGGCTTTACAGCTTGAGAAGTTCTTCAGATTTTCCTTGGGTCGAGATTGCCAAGCTAATGAATCGAAGTCCGGCCACATTATCCCGCGAGTTGCGGCGGAATACCGATGCCCATGGACGCTATTTACCGGATACTGCCCACCTCAAAATGCAGCAACGCCGCAAAACTGCTAAGACACCTTTTAAGAAGGTGAGTAAAGAGTGCTTAGAGGAAATTAAGCAGCGAATGAAAAAGTTTCATAGTCCTGCTCAGATAGTAGGACGACTTAAGCTGGAAAATAAAGAAAGTGTAAGTCACGAGACAATTTATCAAATGATTTACACCAACTTTAACAATATGGGAGAGTTGATAAAGTACCTGCGGCATAAACGTAAAAAAAGAAAGTGTCGCGCCCTAATCAAAAGTAGACGTGGAGTAATCCAAAACCGTGTGGGGATAGAAGAACGGCCTAGTATTGCTGATAAGAAAACAGAAATAGGTCATTGGGAAAGTGACACAGTTATCGGGAAGAATCATCAAGGAGTAATCGTCACGCATGTGGATAAAGCCGCTCGGTATTTAGGGGTCCGGTATTGGACCCCTGTTGCAGAGCTAGCACCGGATAAAACAGCAGACTCTATTAATAGAGTAACGCTTAAAGCCTTTGAAGAAGTGCCTAAAGAATACCGTAAGACAGTTACTTCAGACAATGGAAAAGAGTTTGTAGGTCAGGTTGGTTTAGCTGCGTTATTTCAGGTTTGTTGGTATTTTGCACGACCCTATCATTCTTGGGAACGAGGGCTAAATGAGCACAGGAATGGACTGCTACGCCAGTTTTTTCCAAAAGGAACAAACTTTAAAATAGTCAAACCGGAAAAGCTAAAAAAAGTTGTTGATCTAATTAACCACCGCCCTCGCAAATGTCTTGACTATAAGACCCCGCATGAGATATTCTTCAAGCAGTTAGATGCCGTTGCACTTCAAATTTGAATTGGCCCAGTTGTCAAAGAATCTGGAGACTGCCGACCATGCTCGTTCGGCTGCGGATTGTCTCGCCATCGAGTTTAGCTTTCCTGCCCATTCAAACTCTTTTGCTAGGATTGCACATTGTTTGTTAAGGTCATACTTAGTAGTCCCTTTGGTGTCAATCCAATAGTGCAAGGCTTTATTGCGGATGAATTGGAAAGAGCGGATCGCCTCATCAATTAAGGCGAACTGCTCAGAGGTGGCGACTAACTTTGACTCAAGGACTAACATACTATTATTATAGTTTATTTAAGCTGATATTACTAGCTCAAATCTTTTATTCACCTGTGGCTGATACGGCTTATATGCCCATAGCTAAAGCTAGGGGTTTTACGCCGCTCTTGATAAATTAATTTCCCGCGCTCATGAAGAGCTTTAGTTGCACGTGGGGGCCGTGCGCGGCCACCACGGGTCGGCGGGAGCACGCGGGCGGAACCTAAGGTTCCTGTCCTCGTAGGCTGTGGGGATGTTCAGGCTGTTGCAAGCAGCGCGGACGTTATCAACCCCACAAGATGAAAATAGGAATAGGACTCAAAAACACCATCTTAGGAACCAAGTCTTAGGGTGGGGTTATTGTCACCGAGTCCGCCATGACTGCCACTGCTCTTAAATGCGCCTGTCCCCACTGCAACTGCACCGTCCAACCCGAAGCGGGCTATCTTCTAGATGGAGTACGCTACTGTAGTCCTGCTTGCGCCACCCATGACCACGAACACCCCACGCCCTGCTGCGTCGCCAATACCTGCTGCGGCTAGTTTACTTAAGCTCCGGGGGGGCTTGGTGGTCTCCTGTCAGGCCCCCCCAGACTCACCGCTCCACGAACCCCTAGTGATTGCGGCAATGGCCCAAGCCAGTATCAACAATGGTGCGCTGGGCGTTCGCATTGATTCCCCGGTCCACATCCAAGCCGTCCGTGCTCGGGTAACCGCCCCGATTATTGGACTCTGGAAAATAGTCCACCCAGGCTTTGAAGTTTACATTACCCCCGGTCTCGCGGAAGTCCAAGCCTTGAAACTCGCTGGCTGTGATGTGATTGCCGCAGATGCGACTGACCGTCCGCGTCCCGGCAATTGTTCACTCCAAGAAATTATCGCCGCTTGTCATGCAGACCCTTTCTGTCCTGTACTCGCCGATGTAAGTACCGTAGCGGAAGCAGTTTTCGCGGTAAGTTGTGGAGCCGATGCAGTTGCGACAACTCTTTATGGTTACACCCCGGACACAGCCCAGAACATACCGCCGGCATGGTCTCTATTAAGAGAATTAATCGCCACGGTGTCAGTGCCTGTGATTTTAGAAGGAGGCGTACAAACCCCTACCGAGGTGCAACGTGCCCTTGACCTAGGCGCGTGGGCTATCGTCGTGGGGGGCGCGCTGACCGGGTTGGACCAACGGGTACGCCAGTTTTGTCCCTTGACGTAATATCAAAGTCTTTTATTTAGCCCTGTTGGTCTAGCAATGAATGGTCTTTAAGCTAAAGTGACCCTGGTCAATCAGCTTATACTGACGGCTATGTTGAAATTCACCTGCGCCACCCTGGTGTTGAGTATGCTCAGGACCATGCCTGTCCTGACCCAGCCGCTGACACCCGCCCTAGTCAACACCCAATTCTTGCGAGACTATGCGGAGACGCGGGGCTTTAGCCTAGGGCGGGCGGTCAAACCCCGCTTTGCCGGTCAGACGGTGCTCTTTTTGCAGTCTGGGCCACGCGATCCCCGGCTCCAACTCTATGGCTACGATGTCACGACGAAGACTACCCGCCTCCTTTTGACCCCCGGCCAACTCCTCGGCGGCAGTGACGAACAACTCTCCCCCGCTGAGAAAGCCCGCCGGGAGCGGCAACGGGTCGCCACGAGGGGATTCACCGACTACGACCTGTCTCGTGATGGACAGTTAGTTCTATTGAGTCTGTCCGGGAAACTGTATGTATTTAATCTCGCCAGTGGTCAGGTCCAAGCCCTCACCACCGGGGCTGGAACGCTCCTCGACCCCAAATTCGCCCCCGACAGTAAGCGCGTTTCCTACGTGCTAAACCATGATTTGTATGAGCTAGACCTAGGGACTGGGCGCGAACGGGCCGTGACCGTGGGGGGGACCGCCCAAGTAAGCCACGGGTTAGCGGAATTCGTTGCCCAAGAAGAGATGGGCCGCTTCACGGGTTATTGGTGGTCCCCGGATACTCAGTGGTTGGCCTACGAAGAGGCGGACAGCCGGGAGGTAGAGCTATGGCGAGTAGCGGACCCCACCCATCCCGAGACCGAACCCATCGCCCAACCCTATCCC